>Ga0116217_10006103_pt1 | contig 10501 bp, 10 predicted proteins | sample Sb_taG_6_FD_89697 | JGI IMG/M metagenome (GOLD analysis project Ga0116217, IMG submission 89697) | Peat soil microbial communities from Weissenstadt, Germany - Sb_50d_4_PS metaG | ecosystem: Environmental > Terrestrial > Soil > Wetlands > Peat | place: Germany: Weissenstadt | collected 2010-09-21 | reverse complement strand
TTGGCCGAGCACGATCGCGGCGGCGTCGGAGAGCGGCTGCGGCAGGCGCCCGACGCGCACATAGCGGCCGCTCGCCGCGTCGATCGCGACGATTGCCGTGGTCTGTGATTCCGCCGCTGCGCCTCGGCCTCCCAGTACATACACATAGGAGCCGAGCGCGACCGCTGAGGCGTGCGTGATCGCAGCCGGCAGCTCACCGATGTGGCGCAGCTGGCCGGTCGCAGGGTCGAAGCTCAGGATGGCGCTGCTCGCGGCTTCGCCCTGTGAACCGCCGGCGATGACCAGCCGCCCGCCGCTGGCCGCGACCGCGGCGTAGCGCAGGCCGTGAGGCAAGCGGGCGACGACTCGACTCGGTGTGCCGGGCCGCCATGCGACGATCGTGTTCAGGGCCTGCTGCCCGTCGTAGCCACCGACCACGTACGCCGTGCCCGCGATCGCTGCGACGCCGGCGTCGGATGTTGCGGTCGGCAGGCTGCCGGCCTGTGCGATTGCGCCGGTCGCGGGGTCGTAGGAGAGGATGTGACGGTAGGAGCTGACCTGCCCGCCGCCGAACACGTACACGCGCCCGCCGAGCAGCGCGCCCTGCGCGTCGTGCTGGGCTTCCGCCAGCTGCGGGCCGGCGGTGACGCCGCTCGCGTTGAGCACGCTGACGGACGCGGTGGATGTGTCGGCGCCGTCCAGGCCGCCCAGCAGGACCGCCCGGTCAGATCCGAGGGGCGCGGCGGCGGCGTCCTGCAAGGCGACAGGCAGCGAATACGGCAGGCGTCTGACCACCAGGCGCTGAGGCGAGCCTGGACTGGCGCCTACCGATGCGCTGGCGGTGCGCTTGCCGGACGAGTGCGATGGCGCGGTTGACCCAGACGAGCCGGGCAGGCTGACCCAGACGATCAGCGCGAGGATCGCGGCGAGCGCCGCTAGCGCAAGCAGGCGTCGTCGCCGCACGACACGAGCGCGTGTGGCAGCTCGACGCCCGGGCGGCCCAGGCCCATCTCGCCTCTCGACGCCTGGCGTCTCGTGCATCGGGAGAAGATAGGCGTATCGCCGGCGATGCTGTGGTAGGCGCCGATGCGGTCCCCGGCGCCTACCCAATTAGGTGCAGGCCTTCAGCGCCTGCCTGTGGTCGTGTGCCGGCTAGATCCCCTGTCCGTAGTTGCTGCAGGTCGCTTTGAACGATGGGTTGGGGCTCACGCTGAGCTGGTTGATCACGTTCTGCAGCGAGGGCGAGTCGTCAAACATGCCGATGTGAGCGACTGGGTCGCTCGGGCACTGGCTCTGGATGGTGATGTCGGTCACGTTTGAGCCGCTCAGAAACGCGTGGCTGTAAGGCGTTACGACCTCGTCGTGATCAGTCTCGATCACGACGTAGCGGACGCTTGCCGCGAGCGGTTCCCCGGAGCCGAACAGCTTCTTGATGAACGCCGAGTTTTCCTCCTGTTCGGGAAGCGACGGCGCCCCCAGGAATTCGAGCAGGCCCGACACGATTTCCGACGCGAACGGGAACACTTCGACGAGCTTGGTCAGCCCGTCGAGCGTCGTGCCGTGGTTGCTCGGGGCGAGCCCGATCAGCTCGTTGACCTTGGCGGCGCCGCCAAGGTACTTGATGTAGTAGTTGGGCATCATGCCGCCCTGGGAGTGGCCCACCAGATCGACCTTCGACGCTTTGGTCTTGGACAGCACGCTGTTGACGAACGACGACAATTCTTCTGCTGACTTTTCGATGTGGCCGAGGCCGTCGATGCGAGGCCCGATAAAGGGCCATACTTCCAGCGAGGCCAGCGTGGCGCCGTAGTTGAAGGCATACACGCAATAGCCTTCGTTGGCCAGCAGCGGTGCGAGCGTCACCCAGTTGGATCCCTCGTCGGCGAGCGTCGCGTGGACGAGCACCACCGGGTGCGGATGCGCAGAGCTCGGTTTGCAGTTGTTGTTTGCCCCCACCACCGATTCCGGTTCCCACGTCTCGTTCCAGATGGCATCCCCGAGCGCGCTGTTCCCATAGGGAACGGAGTAATTGGCGCTCGCGGTCGCCGGTGCCACCACCGCCGTTGCAACAGCGGCAAGCACGGCGACGAACGTCGCTTTGACCTTCAGCATTGGAATCCCCTCTCTGTAACTCCCTGATCGCTGGAAGCCGTCAGCGACCGACCGTTCCAGCCATTCTTGGCCGGCTGGCCAAACGTATAGGCAGACGCGAGGACGAGTCAAGCTGCTTTGTCGGGCAACCCCCAAACCTGGCCCGGGTACTCACCCATGACAGAAACATCGCCGCCCGACGGGTTGGTCCGCCGGGCGGCGGGGCGGCGGGGCTCAGCCGACGATGAAGCCGGTGCCCTTGACGGCGCTGAGGACCGCGCTGGCGGGCAGCGGCGTGTCGAACGGGCCGTTGGGCGCGATGTCTTCGCCGGCCGGTTCGTTGAGCAGCCCGATCACGCTGGCGTGACGTGCCTCGATCGTGAGGATCGACAGGGCGGCCTTGACGTACTTCGGGTTTGTGATGTTGAGCGCCTGGCCGGAGTAGGCGTGCACGCCGGTGTTCTCGAGCACCTGTGCGGTTTTCATGAACATTTCCGCGTTGGTGTTGGTGCCTTGGAAGTTGAACTTCGGTTCGGCGGCGGCCTTGGAGCCGAGCGCGGACTTGAGAAACGCGACGTGTGCGTTCTCGTCCTTGGTGACGACCTTTAGGAACGCTGCTGCCTGTGAGCTCAGGGGCAGGTTGGCGGCGGTGGCGCCGTTGTAGAAAGCCGCCTCGAGGTACTCCAGCGTGAGGGCATAGTTAAGGATGCCTATGTCGCCCTTGCCAAACGACGCGGGAGGACGCCCGCCGCCGGCGGCGAACGCACTGGGCGCGAGCGCCGAGAGGATCGCGCCGCCGCTCATCGTGGCGCCCGTCGCAAGGCCCGCCTTCTTCAGGAAGCTCAGGCGCGTGTCGCCTGAGACCTCGTGTGCCGCTTCACGGATCGCGCCGTCGACGTCAACGTCGGCGAGATTGATCTCATAGCTCATCTGCTGCTCCTTGTGATTTCCAGAATTGCGCCCGCCGGAAGGATTGATTTCCGATCGAGCCGTTGCCCCCGTTTACGCGGTCGGCGCGTTGACGGATCAGGTCGGCAGCTGCGAACGGCTTGCAATTGGCGAGGCACGCGGTCGACCATCGAGCGCCGGACGCGGACGATCGGTGATCCACGCCGCGCGGTCGCGCGTATAGGCAGATCAGCGACACATCCGCAGAGCTGTCTTTTTAGCGATCTACCAACGTGGAGGGCGATCAGTGAGCGACCGGGAGATCGGGAACGTGGCAAACCATGAGGGCGCTCGCGCGACCGGCCCACGGGCGCCCGCACCCGGGCTGGCCGTCAGGGACCTGCGCTCGGCGATCGGCCTGATGCGCGAACGGGGCTTGCGCGTGTCGGCTGCGCGCCGGCTAGTCGTGGAGGCGCTGTTGGCCGCCGACGGACCGATGTCTGCCGAACAGATCTCTGAAGGCATCGGTGGTCGCGTGCCGTCATCGGACATCGCTTCGGTCTATCGCAACCTGCAAGCGTTCGAGGACATCGGTCTCGTTCGGCACGTCCATCTCGGGCACGGCCCGGGTCTGCACGCGCTGGCGGTGACAGGCGAGCGGGAGTACCTCACGTGCGAGCGCTGTGCCGACTATCAGGCGGTAGCGCCGCAGGAGCTAGACGCAGTGCGTGAGCTCATAGCCGACCGCTTCGGTTACCGTGCGAGCTTCACTCACTTTCCGATCGTCGGCCTGTGCGCGAGCTGCGCCACGGCGATACGATGACGGGCACGCCCGACAGCCCAAGGAGCGCGGTGACAGCGACACGATTTGGAATCCTCGGGTATGCGGCGGTGGTGGCCAGGGCGCTCAGCCGCGCCGAGCGTCGTCGTGCGGTTGCGATGTTCGCGAGCATCGCCGCGCTGCACATCGTCGGCTTCGGGGTGTTCATCGCATTCGTGGTGCCGTCGCACTACAAAGGGCTTGGCATCGGCGTGGCGGGGCTGGCCTACTCGCTTGGCCTGCGCCACGCATTCGACGCGGATCACATCGCTGCGATCGACAACACCACGCGCAAGCTGATGAGCGAAGGCAAGCGACCGCTGAGCATCGGCTACTGGTTCTCGCTGGGGCACTCCACGATCGTGGTCGCGATCGGGCTGGGAGTGGTCGTAGCCGAGAAGACCGTCTATGGCGCGGTCTCCCATCACAACTCCCACCTGGAGCAGTTCGGCGGCGTGTTCGGCACGCTCGTGTCGGCGACGTTCCTGTACCTCATCGCCCTGCTCAACGTGGTGATCCTCGCGGGGATCTTTCGCGTGTTTCGCTCGATGCGCCACGGCGACTACGACGAGGCCGAGCTCGAGCGCCAGCTGAACAACCGCGGGCTGATGTCGCGCCTGTTCGGCCGCTGGATGAAGACGATCGACAAGGAGTGGAAGATCTACCCGGTCGGGGTTGTGTTCGGGATGGGCTTCGACACCGCGACCGAGGTCGCGCTGCTGGCCACAACCGCGCTGTTGGCCTCGCGTCACCTGCCGTTCTACTCGATCATGTGCCTGCCGATCCTGTTCACCGCGGGTATGGCGCTGATGGACACGATCGACGGCATCTTCATGAACTTCGCCTACTCGTGGGCATTCTTCGGCCCGGTGCGCAAGGTCTATTACAACCTGGCGATCACGGGCCTGTCGGTGGGCATCTGCTTTTTCATCGGCACCGTGGAGGTGCTCGGACTACTGCCGATGCAGCTCGGCGGCCTGCACAGCGGCTTTTGGAACTACATGGCCAACTTCAACATCAACAAGGCCGGGTTTGTGATTGTCGGCATGTTCGTCGTCTGCTGGGCAGGCGCGCTGGCGTACTGGAAACTTGGCCGCGTCGAGGAGAAGTGGGGCGCGAGGCTGAAGGAACGCGACGCGCTCGCCGACGGCGTCGAGGCTTGAGCCCCTCTACTGGTGGTCGTGGTGGGCACGCACCGTCGTCCATGACTGCCAGGTGATGCGCAGGATCACCAGTGTGATCGCCAGGCCGATGATCGGATCGGCCGTGGGAGTACCGAGCGAGACGATGATCGCGGAGGCGATCACGGCGAGGCTCACGTAGGCGTCTGCACGGGCGTGATGCCCGTCGGCGATCAGCGCGGCGCTGTCCAGGCGCCGTCCGGCGCTCAGGCGAATGCGCGCCGCGATGAAGTTGCCCCCATACCCGATCGCCCCCGCGAGCGCGAGCACCGCGAGGTGAGTGGGAGCCGCAGGGTGAACGAGTCGTCGGACAGCCTCCACGCCGGCAACGCACGCGCTGACGAAGATCGCTGCCACGACGGCCAGGCCCGCGCGTCGCTCCGCTACCACTGAGCGCAGAGCGAAGGCTATCCCCAGCGGCACGGCGGTCAGGGCGTCGCCGAAGTTGTGGATGAGATCGGCCAGCAGGGCGATGCTCCCGCTGGCCAGGAAGACGACCGTCTGGGCGATCGCGGCGAGGCCGAGCACGCCAAGCGACAGCGATACTGCGCGGATGCCCTCGCGCGAGCGCTTGATGCTGTCGTCGATCAGGCCGTGTGAATGAGTGTGGTCGGCGTGCGAGTGGTCGTGATCGCTGTGCGCATCAGCGTGACCCCGCCTATGGGCATGAACGGGGCCGAGGGGCATGGCGTGATCGTAGCCGTGGATCACGCCGGAAGATCGCCGTGCGCTGGTGGGCGGCCGGGGGGAGGAGCCGGCCGCTGCTCAGCGCCGCGTGAGCGATTACTCGGACCAGTCCAGTTCCGAGACCGACCCCCCGGCGACGACGACGTCGCGCGTGCGCGCAACGTCGTCGACCCAGAGGGTGTAGCTCCCCTCGCGGACTTTGTCGAACACGGCGGTGTAGGCGGGACGTCCATTGATCTCACGTTCGAGCACGTCCTTGTGTGAGCGTTGATCGTCGCGCCCGGTGGCGCTGATCTCCACCTCGACGCCGAGCATCCCGGCGTCGGTGTGGACGATCAGCGCCCCGAGGTCCGCCCCGATGTCCAGCACCACAGCCTCGGGGTGTCGCCTGGCGGCGTAGTTCTCCTCCCCCGGTGTCTCGTGGCTGTGGGCGTGGACATCGCTGTGACTGTGGGCGTGGCTGTGCATCGCGACCACGTTCTCCTATTCGGTGCTCGACGGGAAGTCGAACCCGGAATGCGGAGTGGCGACGTAAGGGAACGTCGCCTGCGAGCGAAACGGCAGGGGCGTGATGCCCTGGGTGATCGCGCTTGCGGCACCGTCCGGTTCGTAGCTTTTTTCCACGAGCGGGAACGTCGCACCGGCGATCGCACGAAGCTCGACCGTGGTGACGTCGTCTGTGACCCTGCGTCCGTTGGGGAACCCGGCGAGGTCGCCGCCGAGGATCCCCAGCGTGTTGGGTTCCTTGGCGGGCGGCACCGCGACGTTGAGTCGCAGCATGTCGGCCGGCCTTTTGCCCGTGTTGTTCTGAAAGCCCGGAATGATTCCCGCGGGCAGCCCCGTCAGCAGGATCGCGACGAGGTCGGCGCGCGGCGCTGTGAGGCCTTCCAGGTGGGGAAACACGCCCGGGTAGAGCACCGGCAGCAGTTTCGCCAGTTCCGGGTGTTCGACATGCGACAGGAATTTCTTTTCTTCAAACGGCTGGGTTGCGTTCCAGAAGTCCTTCTCGGCCATCGGGATGAGGACCTCGTTGAACAGCGGGTTGCCCAGTCGCGAGACCTGAACCCACGGGCCGGACTCCGACTGTTCGCCTTCGCCTGTGATCCGCACCTTGCGCCGCGACGCCGAGCCCCACACGCCGAGCACTGCCTTCTTGCTCATCACGTTCTTGGGGATCGACCCGTCGACGGTCAGCTCCTGGATCGGGACCTGGATAGCGATCGAGTGGACGTTGAGCGTCTGCAAGGTGTCAACGCCTTCGGTGGCCGCGATTGGTGCCAGGTGCAGGTTCTGGAACGGGCGCAGGTCGGCAAGATCAAAGATCGAGCCGATGTCCACGAAGAACGGGTCGTTGCGCTGCCCGGCGAACACGGTCTGGCCGTTGGGAAGCGAGTGAATCGCTTCCTGCTCCAGCTTGGAGTATTCCGGCGTGGAGTGGACGCCGATGTTGCAGGGCGGGCACGGCAGTTTTTCGGCGAGCACCTTGGTGCCAAGGTGGTCGACGCGGGTGACGGTGTACAGCTGGCGTTTGTTCCAGTTGGGGTCAACCAGCGAGCCGATCGGGCCCGTGTTGTACAGGAACGTGTTGGGGTTGGCGAATTCCTGTTCAAAGGTGAACTCATAGGTGATGTCGGGCCTGCCATCGCCGTTGTTGTCGATGTGAATCGAGTACAGCACGTCGTTACCGAACTCGAAAAACGTGGGGCCGCCTGCCGGCACCTCGGTGGGCAGGTAGTTGGTGATGATCGTGACTGTCCCCGGGTTGTCGGGACTTACGAATGCGTATGTGTCGGTGTTGTCGGCGACCGGGTCCTTGCTGATCTCCGGTGCCTCGCGGTGAGATGACATTGGTTTGACCTTTCGTGTCTCGGGTTGGGTGTCAGCGGGCGGCGTCAAGCAGTCGCTTGACGAGCGCCGGGTCCTTGTAGGTGGTCTCGCGCGTGCCGGACAGCACGGTCACCTCGTGGCGCTCGGCGTTGTGTACGTACGCGGTCACAGGCTCATGGGGTACAGCGCCCGAAGCTGTGGTGACAACCGGCTTGGGGTCGGCGGTGGCGCCCGATCCGGCGGCGTCGATCGCCGATACGACCTTGGGTGTGGCCAGGATCACGGCTGCGCCCGCGGCTGCGCCGGCGGTGCCCTGCAGAAACGCGCGACGGCTCGTGCCCTCGTCCACGGTTGCGTCTGGTACACCGCTCACGGCGGGGACTGCGGAAGGGAAGGCGCCCGCGCCCTTGAGCAACGAGCGACCAGTCAACTTCTTCATCATCGAACTCCTTTACCTTGAATGTGAAAGCAGGCGATTTCGGTGAATGTAACAGGAAAAACCCTGCATTTGAGCCATTTTTGTGCGAGCTGCTCGCAGTTACGAGGGGCGTGCAGGGGTGAGCAGCACAGCCCTGCACAGTCAGGTAGCCTGGGCACAGCAATGCGACTGCAGCCAGCGATGTCGAAGATCGTCCCGCGGCCCGCCGCCGGTCGTTGACGTCCGCCTTCGCGCCATCCCGCGCGAGGGGCGTCCTGCTCGTGTGCGCGGCGGTCGTGTGTCTGTGCGGCTGCGGGGCGGGTGGCAGCACGAACGCGAGCTCGACGTCGGTGCCCTCCTATGTGACCGCCCCGTTCACCCACCAGGAGCAGTTGGTCCAGCAGGGGGCTGGCCTGTTCGTCGCGTACGGCTGCTCGGCGTGCCACTCAATCGCGGGGCGCGCCGGGCTAGGTCCGAGCTTCGCCAGGTTCGCGGGCAGCCGGGTGGCCCTGGCCGACGGACGCAGCACGCTGGTTGATGAAGCGTTTCTGCGCCGAGCCCTACTGGAACCCCGTGCGACGGCGCTGCGCGGCTATCCGCTGGCGCCGATGCTCGCGGTGGTGGCACGGCTGCATTTCGCAGAGCACCGCGCGGACGTAACGGCGCTGGCGGCGTTCATCGAGCAGATCGGGCCTGAAAGCTGAAATGCCGCGCCCAGCCGGGGCTGTCAGGTCGCCAGCGGCGCCAGCAGCCGGTGAGGCTTGCGCAGCGCGACCGCGACCGGATCCTCGCGCTGGCGTCCGCGCCCTCGCTTGGGCTTGATCACGATGTCCTGCGGCGGGGGGGTGGTCGAGCACGCGGGGCAGGCCCCGCGATCGTCGAGCGGCACGCCGCAGGCGGCGTGCTCGAAGGTCCGGCTGTTGGGCATGCGATGGCGCCTGCCCCATACGAGCAGCGAGTACAGCACAGGCCACAGATCGCGCCCGGCATCGGTCAGCTCGTAGGAGTGGCGGCCGGGACGCTCCTCGTCTGCTCGACGGACGAGAATGCCGTCGCGCACGAGTCCGCTCAGGCGGTCGGACAGCACGGCCCTTGGCACGTCCAGGTGCGCCTGGAAGTCGCTGAAGCGGCGCACGCCGAAGAAAGCGTCGCGGACGATCAGAAGCGTCCAGCGCTCGCCCAGCGATTCGAGCGCACGGGCCAGCGAGCAGTCCTGCAGATCGTAGGTTTTACCGAGCATCACCACGATTGTAGCGCGTGGTTCAGTCATTGAACTTGACGTGCTAGGGTGCAGGTTCAGTCATCGAACCAAGAAAGCGGAGTCCTGTGTCCCGGCGAGCGAGCATCCAATCCCGTTCTCCGCGCTGGATGCTGGCGGTGGCAGCCTTCGGCACGCTGCTGGTGCTGGCTGACTACAGCGCGGCCGTGACGACCGTGGGCGAGACGAGCCGTTCGCTGGGCGCAGGCGTCAGTGGGCAGACCTGGGCGCTGAGTGGCATGAGCCTCGGCCTTGCGACCGCGCTGTTGACGGTGGGCGCGCTGGCCGACGATCTGGGGCGCCGGCGCGTGCTCGTGTGCAGCGCCGCGGCGCTTGCCGTCGCGAGCGCCCTGGCAGCGCTGGCGGGGGATGCGACGCTGTTCGTGGTTGCGCGCGTGCTGCAGGGGATGGCAGGTGCGGGCGTGATCGCGGCCGGCCTCGCCGCGATCGGTCACGCCTTTCCGGCTGGCGCGGCGCGCACGCACGCCACCGGGGTGTGGGGCGCGGCGCTCGGCGCGGGGATCGCGATCGGCCCGCTGGCTGGCGCCGCGCTCGGCGTGGCGCTCGGCTGGCGCAGCGGATACTGGCTGCAGGCTGCCAGCGCGGCCGCCCTCGTGCCCGCGGCGGCCACCGTCGCAGAGTCGCGCGCGAAGACCTCGCGCCCGGTCGACCTACCCGGCCTCTTGGCCCTGGCCGGCGGCATGGCCAGCACCACGGCCGGCCTGGTGGAGGGCCGCAACAACTGGACGAGCGCCACAACGGTCGCCCTGCTCGCAGGCGGTGTGGTGCTGCTCGGCGCATTCGCTGCGATCGAGCTGCGCCGTCGCGTGCCGATGGTCGACCTGCGCCTGCTTGGCCAGGCGCCGTTCGTGGCGTCTGTGAGCGGCGCGCTGTTCACGGGCCTTGCGATCATAAGCCTGATGAGCTACTCGGCGACCTTCTACCAGCGTGCTCTAGGCATCGGAGTGATCGGCAGCGCGGGCGTGCTGGGCGCGTGGTCGGCGACCAGCATCGTGGCGGCCCTGGGCGCCCGCCGCCTGCCCTCCGGCGTGCCCTCGCACATACGCCTGGCGATCGGTCTGGCGCTGGCAGGAGCGGGTGAGCTCGCGCTCGGGGGCCTCAGCACGGGTTCCTCTTGGGCGCGCTTGCTCCCAGGCCTGGTGATCGCGGGCGTCGGCAGCGGCATAGCCAACGCGGCGCTCGGCCGCCTGGCCGTGGAGTCGGTCCCACACGAACGCGCGGGGATGGGAAGCGGCGCCAACAACACCGCCCGCTACCTGGGTGGCGCGGCCGGCGTGGCGCTGGTGGTGGCGGTGGTGGCGGCCGTCGGCGGCGCTGCGGGTACGCCAACC
>Ga0116217_10006102_pt1 | contig 10501 bp, 12 predicted proteins | sample Sb_taG_6_FD_89697 | JGI IMG/M metagenome (GOLD analysis project Ga0116217, IMG submission 89697) | Peat soil microbial communities from Weissenstadt, Germany - Sb_50d_4_PS metaG | ecosystem: Environmental > Terrestrial > Soil > Wetlands > Peat | place: Germany: Weissenstadt | collected 2010-09-21 | reverse complement strand
TGACGAGCTCGACCTCCTGACTTATGTGCTCCGACTGCTGCTTGACCAGCTCGCCCAGCTCGGCCCTGACGAGCTCGACCTCCTGACTTATGTGCTCCGACTGCTGCTTGACCAGCTCGCCCATCTCGGCCTTGACGAGCTCGACCTCATGATGAGCTAGCTGGCTCATTTGCTCCGGCAGCTGTCTGACCAGCTCGGCCAGCTCGGCTATCGACGCTTCGGTGGGCGGTCCACCGCGGGTCCCCGCGCTACTGGCCATTGCATATCCTCCTGTTCGGTGGAGTCTCACGACCTTTCTTTCCGGTGGTCGGCGCCGGCACCGCGCTTCCTAGGACGAAACGAGGAAAAGCCCATTCGAGACCGCGGGACGCCGAAGATCGCCATTCTCGAGTCAGGATGGTGGCCCGGGAAGGCAGAGGAGCTGCACGACCGAAAGGACGAGCAGCGCTACCGCGGGTCCCCGCGCTACTGGCCATTGCATAACCTCCTGTTCGGTGGAGTCTCACGACCTTTCTTTCCGGTGGTCGGCGCCGGCACCGCGGTCACCATGCCTGACTTGACTGCCTTCTGCAGTTCGTTGTAGTCGTTGTCGTTCTGGTCGGCATAGGCTGTAGCGTAGTCGGCGAGCGCACGGTCGAAGACGTCCCCGTTGCCGAGGTAGCTCGCGATGGCGATTCTGTCTCCGGAGCGGGCATGCGCGCGGGCGAGTGTCCAGCAGCACGCTTGCGCGTACCAGCTCGAGGCCGCGGCGGCAGGATCGTCTCCAGGTTGGCCGACGTCTTCCAATCCCAGAGCTGGCGAACGTAGATGTCGCGCGGACCAGCTCGGCTGCGGATAGAGCGAGCTCTTGCTGGCCGCAGGGCTCTCGCTCCGTTACCTCTCCCAATACGACGTGAAGAGCGGGTTCCCCACCCACGTCACCGGTCACGATTCAGGGAGGCGAGGACGATCACCGCCGTCGTGCTGACGATCACGCCCGCTGCGGTCCGCACGCTGACGGGGTTTCGGAGGAACCGCGTCATCTGCCGTTCGAGCAGGACGATGCGAGTCATCTCACGACCGATCCTGGGCGCCGGCGTCGAGAAGGTCGCGCCGCCGCGCGAGTGCCGGTGAGACCGCCGCGGCGAGAATCAGCACGGTGCCGATCAGGATGATCCAGAAGAAGATCGACGAAGAGTAGCTCGCGGTGACGAGGAACACGGCAGGAGGGTCAGGAGCAGATACGCGCTCAGGAGCACGGCGAATAGCTGCCCGTCGGCAGCCTGGTAGCGGCGCACCCAGCCGATAGTTGCGCCGCGAGAGAAGACCGCGGCGGGCCCGAGCCGCGGCGAACGACGGAGCGGGCAACGCGCTTTAACGCCTGGCTGGATCGGAACGGGCACACCCTCGCTGTCGACGCCCTCGCAGCTGTCGGCGTGTACCTGGTCGTGAGCGGACTGATCGCGTGGTTCACCTGAATCGTCAGTGCCCGTCGGTGGACGTGCGGCGTGACATTCCGATCCCTTGGCGGTCTGGCACGAGGGCGGCGGCGCGCTGGCTCTGGGGAATGGCGATTGAGACGGCGTCGTCGAGCAGTTGGCGCTGCTCGACGAGGGGCTGACGTCGTGGCTCGGGGAGATCGGCGAGCAAGGCGTCGAGCAACACGCGTAGCCGCCGGACGACCTGGTACTGCCCGGCGCCGAAGGCGCGGATCTCGTCCAGTCCGAGCTCGACGAGATCCTCCCAGCTCGGGGTCGGATACACGAGCCTGGCTTCGCCGTAGCGCCGTGGACTATCCCGACGGACAGCTGCTTGGATGCGGCGTAGCGCAGGAGGTCCTCGATCCGGTCGAGCGACTGCACCGCGGTCGTGGGGTCGTTGACCGCCGGGGAGAGCGCCTTGATCGCGACGTCCACCACCATGCGGATCGCGAAGGCCGGATCATCGTCGAGCGTCCGCTCGTCCCCGAGCACCAGCCCGCGGCGCAATCGCTGTTCCGGTAGTCGCCGAGATCCGTACACGTTGAAGAGCGCGCCGCCGGCTGGGACGTGATCCCCTATCGCCGGCACGAGCTCGATGACGGCGTCGTACTGCTCGGCGAGCCTGACGATTCCGGCTCGGTTCAACGCCACCACCACCGAGCCCACCAGATCTTGGAGAACGGTCTGGACAGGCGTGAGATCGTCGAGTGATGTCGCCGTCTCCTCCGCGGCGGCAGCGTCGGACGCGCTCGCGGCCGGGTAGACGGCGTCGAACACCCGGCGGGCCTCGCCGTCAACCTTTTGGAGGACGCTTGCCACGCGTAGACCATTTGACGTGAGATTGATGAGCAAGAGGAACATTGCGATGCTCAACAGGGTCAGGAGCAGCGCGGCGATGAGCGTCCTCGTCGGCACGAACGCGCCGTTCCCGCGGCCGACCTGTGCGGTCGAGACGAGAGCGAAGACGAACGTTGCGGTGAACGTGCTCAGGGCGAACTTCAGCGTTCGGTCACGACGGAACCAGGCCACGAAGCGGGGTGAAAACTCGCTGGTGCCGAACTGGACCGCCATCAATACAACCGAGGTGACGAACCCCGTGAACACCAACATGCCGCTGCCGAGCGCAGACAGCGCAGCGCTGGCGCTCGAGAAGCTGATCGATCTGGTGAGGTCGACCGGGTCCGACTCGTCCCAGTGCACGAGGACAACGCTTAGTAGCTGCCAGCGACGCCACGGCCAGATGCCGTCCATCTCGACCTCGAGCGCGAAACTGAGAAGAATCCGGATAACGACGATGATGCCAAGGACCGCGACGCTCTCGATCGTGGGGTCGACGATTATCGTGCGGACGATTTCGGCGACGATCAGAGCCTCAAGGCCAAGCAGGATGCAGCGGCACAGGTTCCGGCGCGGTCCGTGGTAGGACCCCGGCGCCGTGGCCGGAAACCGGACCTGCCAAGCGAACACGACAAACGAACCGAACCCGCCGACGACGATGATCCCCGCACCGACCGCCTCAACGGCCCTGACGATCTCCGAAACCACATGCTCGTAGCTCATACGGCCCTACCCTCCCAGCGCGCGCGCCAACCGGCGGTAGACACCAGCCGTACCCAGCAGCCAGCCTGTCGATACCCCGGCTGCCACAAGCCTGGGCTCGGCGCATGACGGTCCTGGCCATCTGCGCGAGGCTGGTGTCGGGTTCAGCAGACCTGGCGGCCAAGCGCCTCACCCCATCAGCCGGCGAAAGAGGCGAACGCCGGCCACCCGCGACCACCTGACGCCGAACGCGCACCCCAAGCCGAGGTTCCAGGTCGTCGCGGAGAACCAGTCGGCCCCAACACATCCCGTCATCGACGATCCCGAGAGCGGCGAGCAGCTCGGGATGGAGACGATCGCGCCCGTTTCATCCCTTTCGGCTGATGACAGGCGACCAGCGCGCAGCTACCGTCACGAACATCTCGTGTGATACTCGATCAAACGATCTGCGAATCCCGACGAGATGATCGGAGGGTCGCGTCGCCGAAGCGAACGAGCCGACAGGCCCGGCCGTAGCTGCGCCGGCCATATGAAGCCCGATGGTCCACAACAAGCCGAGCGACCAAAGACCGACGGTGTTCGCACAGGTCCGCTAAGAAGACGAGGGAAGGATCAAAATGACCGATAGGCAGATGACCGACGAGCAGATGGTCGATGAGCTCGAGGCCGAGCAGTCGATGTTCGTGCAGACCGCGCGCGCCATCACGAGCGACGGCACGACCCTGACATTGAAGGAGGTCACACCATCAACGCTCTACTTCTCCGATCGCCCGAAGCGGATCGTGGGACACATGACCACCGCTGACTTCGTCGACCTCTGGGCCGAAGGAGACAACAACTTCGAGGAAGACCCGCCCAACGCGGTGCTCGCGTTCCTGGAGCCCGGCGATGAAGCACCCGAAGACGCGGTCGTCGTGATCCAGCAACCGCATCTTGAGAACGGCCAGCTCTCCTACTCCATCAAGACCCTCGAGGGGACGGTTCCCACGCAGGCTGGCCCCGTCACGCTGTTCATCGACCCATTCGGACGGCCGCTGTCGCCCGTATCTGTATGCGGGGTGAGACGGCGCGAGCGGCGACGCGACCGCAGACGGTAGTTCCTCGCCCGGGACGGGCCGCTAGCGATCCAACCGCCACGCCCGACCGGGAGCGGGCGTAGCGAGCCTCACACCGATCATGAGAAATCCCCGGCAGAAAGCCCAGCGTTTGGCGTCCGGGAGCGACTGACGGGCGTCTCCCTCGCGGCTGCAAGCGACGCCGACGTGACGCGAGACCATGAAACCCGGGCTCCCATGATCGCTCGTGCACGTCGGCTGTGAGCCCACGTCACGGTTGCCTGTGCGCTACTGCGCCTCCTCCTCCTCGGCTTCGATCTCGTCCTCGAGCACGGCAATCACGATCCCCAGCGCCTCGGCGACATTGAGGGCAGCGTCCGTCGTCCGCGGCGTGCCGACGATCGGAGCGACAGCGATCAGGATGTCCTGGATCTGCTCGACCGTGACCCCGGCGTCAATCGCAGGACCGACGTGCACGAGATAGGACGCCGCAGGCGCACCGACAGCCGCCAGCGCGGCGATCCGCGCGGCAATGAGCGAGTTGGCATCCAGTCCGCACCGTGCGACCGACTCCGCGGTCATGGCGGCAAGCGTGTCAAGGAGGGGTCTGTCGGGCGATACGTCTGTCATGGCGGTCCCTTCGATTGCGGGCAGGTTCAATTCCGATAATCGTTACAAGGCTCGGCCGTCGCATCACCCGGATGGGGTGAATCACAACCGTACGGGCATCACCCATCACGCGACGGGCTGCATCCCACCGCCCGGCCCGAGTACACCCAGGGAGGTGACGGTGACGGTCATCGCTGCATCCAACTATCCATTCCTCTCGACATCTTCTGGATGATCCTGATCTTCTGCGCCTAGGTCATCTTGATCTGGATTGCCATCACCGCGCCCATCGACGTTTCCGGCGCCACGACATCTCGGGCTGGGGCAAGGCCGCCTGGGTCATTCTCGTGATCGTCCGGCCATTCTGGGCGTGCTTGTCTATCTGATCGTCACCGCGCCGGGATGGCTTGGATGCCGATCTTGTTGGCGAGCTCGGTCACGGCCGCGGCAGGAGGCCCGCGCTCTCGGCTAGCTTTACTGCTTCGGCTCGGTTGGTGGCTCCGAGTTTCTTGTAGATGTTTTGGACGTGCGTTTTTACGGTGGGACGGGCGATGCCGAGCTGGCTGCCGATGCCGGCGAGCGTTTGATACGTGGTGAGGAGCGCCAGGACGCGGGTCTCGGCTGGCGTCAGGGAAACAGTCTTGCGGGACTTGTTCTTTTTGGGCGGCTTCGACTGGCTGGTGATCGTGCTTTAACGGTACGTCGCGGGCGGTCGATTCGTTATCGGCCGATCTGGCTGATATCGCCGTGTCAAGGCCCCCTCGTTGGAGTCGAACAAGTGACCGGCGACGCCGCCCTGGCGTGTTCGTGAGGGACGACCGACAAGGTCGCCGTCGACGTCGCCCGCGACTCCTCGATCGACTCGAACAGGTGCTGCAGCAGCGGTTCCTCGTAGTTCGATTGCAGCGGAGCCTCCAAGCCTCGATCCTCGCTGATAGCCGTTTGCGTCTACGGAGGACCCTGAGCGATGTACCCAACTGCGCCCGGCGAGGTGGCGGGTGTCGTGTGGGCGCGGGGGCCGTGTGCGTCGAGCCCTGCCGGCACGACCGGATCTTCGTACGCGGGCGGACGTGTCGACGCGGATGGCGAGCAGGAGTTCATCGGGGCCGCAGGACGGTCGAGGGTGCGCTGGCCGGCGGCCGACGCTCGTGGCGATACTCGAGACGGCCAGCCGACGCCGTGGCGGGATGCGACCGGGCAGGCACCCCTGACGCTCGTTACAGCTTCAAACGCTTCCCCGCCACGGGCGCCTGCGAGCGGGGTTAGATTGTGCGTGCTCGCGGCTTGCTCCGCTTCGCGCGTGCGACGCCTGTAACTGCGCCATCAGCGCGAGTCCCCGTAACCGGCTTGTGTGACACGCGGTTGAGCTCGGCGTCAAGAAGATCGACGAGGACGCTGTTCCCGGCAACTCCGCGGAGCATCTCGAGGCTCGCCCGGTAATGAGCGAGCTTGGCGCGAGTCGTAGCTACATCAAGGCGCGAGATTGGCAGCAGCGTGAGCTCTCGGACTTTGGAAACCTTATCCGCGGCGAAGATCGCGACCGTGCTGGAGCCGGCGTGCGCCACACGATCGCGCAACTCGCGCTTCCGCGAGCCGTAATCGTCGATCGATGGGTCGTCTGAGACCGACTCGACAAGCCCGGCAACGCAGACTCCGAACCGGCGCTGAAGCTCCGCGCGAGTAGTCCCGGTCTTCTCGAGCACATCATGAAGCAAACCGGCGGCGATCACTTCGTCTGGCTGCCCGTCCGCACGCAGCAGCGAACCAACCTCGATCGGATGGGCGATGAACGGCGCGTGGTCGATCTCCCGGTACTCATTCGCATGGCGGACAGAGGCGAACCTAAGCGCCGCCCGCGCCATTGGCAGTCCCGCGAACGAGTCGACGGCGCGACGCGACCACACGGCGCTGCCCGAAACCTCATCGTTCACGACGCCGTGGCTCTCTTCAGCGTTCACGCACATGAGGTGGCGGCTGTCTCGGGTTACGAGCCCCCGGGTGCGCTCGTCTGATCGAGCCCGGGCGGCACGGCTTTCCCCTGGTCGATGTCCCGCGAGAGCTTGGTTTTCTCCTCCAAGCGGCCCGGGGTCAGCACACCGGACCCGGCCGCATGGGAGATGGGGTCCCCGCCGCGGCCGCGGAGGATGATCGCGCAGCCGACGGCGATCGCCGCGCCGAGCAGCGGCCCGGCGACGTACACCCAGTAGGCGGTCCAGTCGCCGCTGACCAGCGCCGGGCCGAACGACCGCGCTGGGTTCATCGAGGTGCCGCTCACCGGCGCCGCCCACAGACCGGCCAGGGCGATATAGCCTCCGACGCCGAGCGCCCCGATCGCGCCAACATTCTGGGCCGCCGAGGCGGTACCGAGGATGACGCTGAGCAGTCCGGCGGTCAGCGCGATCTCCATCAGGAACGCCTGCCAGTTGTGGTAGCCGGGTCCGGGCAGCGTTGCGCCGAGGTGCTCGACGTTGCCGAACACGGCGAGTAGGAACAGGCACGCCAGCGTCGCGCCGACAAGCTGGACGATGATGTACCCCGGCACCCGCCTCCAGCGGAAGTCACCTCGCACTGCGAACGCCAGCGACACCGCTGGGTTGAGGTGCGCGCCAGAGACCGCGCCCATGAACAGGATGATCGCCAGCACCATCAAACCCGGCGCGACCACCGCGGCCGCGAGGCTGATCTGCCCCTTGGCGTGAAGGATCCCGCCGCCGGCGGCGACCAGCACGAGCATGAGCGTCCCCAGTAGCTCGGAGAACAACCGACGGTACTGGAGCTTCGGATCATCGAACTCGGTCCGCGACCCGAACTCGAGCATCAATAGTTGCCTGGCCCGCGGCAAGTCGTGATTCGAGGGATCTGGGTGTCCTTGAACCGCCATGAGTTGTGAACTCGTCGTGAAGGATGATCGCCGAACGCCCCCGGGATTCCAATCATCCAAATCGGATGATTGGAATCGAGACGTTGATGCGGACCACAGCTCCGCCTGCGCTTTGACGCGCCCTGTCGTGACGGCGGCGCTCAGCGCGGCGTGGTCCATTTCGTTCTGGTCGGCGTAGAGCTCGGCGAAGTCGGCCAGCGCCCTGTCCAGCGCATCGCTCGAGCCGAGGTAGGCGCTGATCGTGACAGCATCCCCGGAGCGGGCGTGCGCGCGAGCCAGCCTCCAACCGCAGATCTCGGCGTAGGCGCCAGCCCTTTAGGTCCCATGCCTTCGATGAGCGCCGAGCCCTTCTCGTCCCAGAGCTGGCGGAAGTAGAAGTCGCGCTTGAGGTCGTCGATGCCGGTCACGCGGTGCCAGCCGAGCATGATGTCGCTGGCGGCCTGCATCAGCCACTGGCCCTCGCCGACGCGCTGGCCGTGGTTTGCCTACTCGCTCTTGCCGAGAATGGCTCGAGCGCCGACGCCTCCGCGTACTTGAGCTGCAGAAACAGAGGATCGTCGTCTTCGCGGCCGATCATGAGCTTGAGGGCCTACGCGACGCCGTTGCGAGCGGACGGCTGGTATGGCAACGAACTCCGGTGCACCGCCGATGTGGACGGCGTTCGACGGTCAGCTGCTCGGCAACGTGGCGGGGCCTCGGGTTCGGTACTCGTGCATCGGTGTGCTCTCCATCGCACGGGGGCGCTTGTCGGCGGCGGTCTTGTACCAGTTGGCGTAGCGGCTCACCAGCGGCGCCGCCGAGAGCCCGTGCACGAGGACCGAGAGCCCGACGGTCAGGTAGGTGGCCGCGACGATGGTTGGGGCGTGAGCGAGATGAGCATCCTCGACCATCACCGCGAACACGATCGATGCGAGTCCGCGTGGGCCGAACCAGCCCATGAACGCCACCGTCCGCCCCAGCGCGTGGGTGCCCCAAAGCGAGAGCGCCACGGGCAGCATCCGCACGATCGTCAAGCTCAGCACGGCATACAGCGCGATCTGCCAGCTCACGTGCTCGAACACCGGGCCGAGCAGCACGGCACCGAAGACCAGGAACGTGACGCTGTCGAGCGCCGCCCCGGTCTCCTCGGTGAAGCGCATCATCGATGCAAGGTTCTCGCGAGCGATCAGGCCGAACAGCGATCCGGCGACGAACGCGGCGATGAACCCCGACCCCCCCAGGGCGACCGCGATCCCGTACGCGAGCACCGCGGCGGCCACCGGGATGATCTGCCGCCAGGCATCATCAATCAGATGCCGTCCTTCGGCCATGTTCACGACCACCGCGGCGAGGACGCCCGCTGCGACGCCGCCGAGCAGTCCGTAACCGATCTCCTCGACCACCACGCGCAGCGGGTGAGACTCGCCGCCAGCGCCGGAGACGGTCGCCAGCGCGATCAACAACAGGGGAACGCAGATCCCGTCGTTGAGGCCGCTCTCGACGTTGAGCGACTGACGCACAACCTGCGGAAGTCTCGGGTCCGTGACGACCGCGCTGCCAAGCCCAGCGTCGGTCGGCGCGAGGATCACCCCCAGGATCAACGCCTCGCTGAGCGAGAACGATCCAAACAGAAGCACCGCGACCAGCCCTCCGAGCACGACCGTCAGCGGCAGACCCACACCAAGCAGACGTACCGGCATCGAAACCTCGCGCCGCAGCGCCCGCAGATCGACCCGCGAGGAATCCGAGAACAGCACCACCGCGAGCGTCGCCTCGGCCAAAGTCCGCACAGTCGAACTCGTGGGACGCACGGAGAGGTCATGAAGCACCAGCGGCCCCACGAGCACGCCGACCGCGGTCACCACCATCGCGGGTGTGACCGGCGTGCTCGACAGACGCTGCGACACTGCCGCTACGAGCAGCAACGTAAGACCGACAATCGCAAGCCCGGAATTCACCGCTCGTCCTTCTCGGCGGAGGTTTCCCAGTGCGACATGCTCTTCGATAGCAAGCCACGCGGCGTGCCGTTCCTCACTGGACAGGCTTGAGAGTTCACTGGTAGTGGTTCACCAGCCGAGAATCGTTCGCCGCTGAAAGCGAGGATTCGGTGCCCCACTTGGCGGCCGAGTAACCCGACCATGTGGCCAGCTGAGCCACGGCAGCAGCACGGCTTCAACGATTGCGACGAGCGGTCCCGCTGGGCGTGTTCGGCTGTCGCGTGCTCGCGATGCTCGGCGATCTCGTTGCCCACCTCGCTTGTCGACAGGCCTTCAGGCACAGTAATGCTCCATTTCTGTCGATGACGATTTGTCGGGCTGAATCCGGGAAGCCGGGACCCGGCAGCTCATCCACGCCCGGGGACAGTCGCAGGCGGCACCGGCGAGTTGCATCGGCCAAAGGGGATGATTCGCTTGTCGCCGTCCCGTTGCGGACGCGATCGCGCACCTGGGCGCGGGTCTCGGTCTTGATGTCTGATCGGCACGCGGGCGGACCGGCGGGAGCCCGAGCGGGTCACGCGGTCGGCTTCAGACGAGTACCGGTTGCCGCGCAGGAAGCGTCTCGGCGCGCGGGTCGAGATGGGTATCACGGCTGGGGAGATCATCCTTTTCGGCTGATGTGGGGTGGGGGTTGGGGGGGTAGGCTCGTGTTTCTGGCGGTATGGCCGCAGTGTCAGGGAAGGCCCGGGTGGGTCGTTTCCTGCTGTGATGCTCTCGCCGTTGAAATGATCGGAAAGGAGCAGGACGATGAGCAAAGACAACCCGGTGTTTGTGTATGGGGCGGTGTACGCGGATCGTGATGACGCCGATGCCGATTACGACACGCTGCTTGACCTGCATTCCGCTGATCTGGTCGGCAGCTACGACGTCGCGCTGGTGTACAAGGATGATGACGGCAAGGTGCACGTGACCAAGCACGAGAAGCCGACCCAGCACGGCGCTTGGACGGGTGCCGCGGTCGGCGCGCTGGTGGGGATCGTG
>Ga0116217_10006100_pt1 | contig 10502 bp, 8 predicted proteins | sample Sb_taG_6_FD_89697 | JGI IMG/M metagenome (GOLD analysis project Ga0116217, IMG submission 89697) | Peat soil microbial communities from Weissenstadt, Germany - Sb_50d_4_PS metaG | ecosystem: Environmental > Terrestrial > Soil > Wetlands > Peat | place: Germany: Weissenstadt | collected 2010-09-21 | reverse complement strand
TGAGAAACTGCCGGGATCCTTCACTTCGCTCAGGATGACAGGCATCGATTTTTTCACACGTTCGTTGGCCTAGGCTTCGTTAGGTCGCTCCTTTGGGGCTTAAGGGCAGGAAGGAAGGGTCAAACCGTGAAACATCGAAATCGAAAGACGATAGCCACAACTTCAATTCTGCTTGCCGTCGCGGCAACTCTCTCGCTGGCGAGTCGGGCCGCGGCGCAAACTTCAAAGAAGATTTTCATGATAACGGACATGGAAGGCGTGTCCGGCATCTACGACTCGGAACTGCAGGTTCAGCCGTTTCAGAGTCCGCGCTGGGAGGAGTCCCGCAAGTTGCTCACCGGCGAGGTAAACGCTGCGGTCGAGGGCTTACTGGCGGGCGGCGCCACGGATGTGGTGGTCTGGGACGGGCATGACTCCAGCCGCAGCCTCTCCGTGCTGGATATCCATCCCAAAGCGCGCCTGCTGACGGGCGGGCCCATCTCACGCAGTCTCGAACTTGATTCATCGTACTCCGCCATCATCTTCATCGGACAGCACGCCATGGCCGGGGCCGACAAAGGAATCCTCAGCCACTCCTATGATTCGCACAACATCCAGAACATCTGGGTGAACGGCAGGCCCACGGGTGAGATCGGCGGGCGGGTGCTGCTGGCCGGCGCCATGAATATTCCCGCCATCATGCTCTCCGGTGACACGGCGGCCTGCAAGGAGATCCACGACATCGTCCCCGAAGCCGAATGCGCCGAGGTGAAGAGCGGGGTGAGCCGCAACGCAGGATTCATGCTTTCGCACCCGGCTGCCTGTGCGCTCATCCGCGAAAAGGCTCAGCGGGCGATCGAGCGATTGTCAGAGATTAAGCCGTACAAAATTGCGGGCCCCGTGGAGGTAAAGGTCGAATTCACCACGATGGCGGGGCGAGTTTACGAGCTGCGCGAGGGCGTGGAACGCGTGAATGAAAGAACCTGGGCGTTTCACGGCAAAGATATTATGGAGGCTTGGCTGAAGTTCAGCTCGTTCTGATCAGGTAGCGCGGACCTCCGTTTTTGAGGTCCGCGGTTTTTCGGTGTCAGCGCGTCCGGATGCGGATTTTAGGAATCGCGAGAACAGCCGCGGACCCCGAAATCGGGGGTCGCGCTACCCACTCTTGCGAGTTATTTGTCGCGCATCCGACAGGTGAAGAACCGAAGAAATTGTTTTCTTGCTTGTCACTCGTCACTTGTCACTCGTCACTGCTTCAATACGCTTCCGCGCCCGTCACCGCCTCGTGCAACGTTCCGAACTTTTGCGCCACAGGCTTCAGCGTGGGATAGAACTGCACATACGTGCTGTCGACCGCGCCTTGATCGTGATGGCATTGCCAGCATGCGGCTTTCGGATTGGCGTGTGCAGTCTGGGCAGAGGCATCGAAGCTGAAGTAAGCCCACTTATCCGGGAATCGGGCTGCGTCTTTCACTTTAACGCTGACGCCCACCAATTCGGCTTGAAATTGGGATGTTTTATTGAGGGAACCTTTGTTTGACGACGTCCTCTTTTCCTCAACCAAAACGGTTTTGTCCGGCCAATTTCCGGTCGTCAGAAATTGTTTGTAAGCGGAAGGATTCACAAAGACGTTCGTAAACGTAGCTCCCTCAGCGGGCGATGGATTGTTGCTGAGACGGAAATCGGAGGAGATGAACACCCACTCCCGATAATCCTGCGGGCGCACAAGTTCATCTCCGTTTGTGTATTGAAGCAGATCTGCGGGCCGGGCCGGGCTCGAGACCACGAGCGAAGCTGCGCAAATCGAGATGAGACCTAAACCTGCGAGTAAAATAGAGCTCTTCACTTTAACCTCCCCCGTAACAGACGACACTGGCGCTGGAAAGATTATCCTTCCGGGGCCCGTACTGCAAGCTGCATTTTGCTGCTCCGAATCCCTCTATAACCGTCCCGCTGTAGGGGGACGGCTTGCCGTCCCCGCATTTCCGCTGGCCCAGACAAGGGTGGGGCAAGCCCCATAAGCGTTCACTTCAGGTGCAGCGACTTCCAGAGCCGCAGAGCGGCGGCAGAAAGTGGCCCACGGCGTGAGCCGTGGGTCACCGTGGCGCGTCGATCTTCACAGCCCCGGAAGGGGCGACAGACTTAACGCAGGAAGCTCTGCCGCCCCTCCGGGGCTCAGATAACCACGGGTTGCCCCCACGGTCCCACGGCTCACGCCGTGGGCTACTCTCTGACGGCCCTCCGGGCCTGTATTAGCGGTCGCCATGACGTACATCTCTACTGGCGGTGTTAAGCAAACGCCTGTGAGGATAAGCCCCACCCTACCCCGGCCAGAGTGCGCAGGTTGGAAGACTTATGACACAATAACATTCGGATGCCCTGTTTTGTTGACATCTCAGGAGGTGACGGGTGACCTTAGGTGATGGGTTGATTTCCGCATGGCAACAGGCGTTGGGCGAGAGGCGCGACGAGATTGAATTGGAGGGCCGAACGTATCGTGTGACCGTCTTGAGGTCGAAAGGACTGCGCATGGTGGAATTTGAGTCCGGCCCCCACGCCCTAGTGGGCATCGAACAGAACCCCAAGACGGCGTCACGCTGGGCGGACTTGGCTCGTCAAGGTAACCGGATCATGCAGTTCAGGTGCAGCGGGCGTTACGTGGCAAACGTGTGCGAAGGAAAACTGCTGCGCTATCCTGCCTGGAAGGCCTTGGAACTTCCGGAGTAGCTGGAGGGCTGCTGAGCGGCCCTTTTAGGCGCTGTAGGGATAGCGCTTGCCCTACCCTTGTCTGGGCCAGCGGAAATGCGGGGACGGCAGGCCGTCCCCCTACAGCGGGGCGGTTGTCGTCGAACCGGGGTAACCTCGCGACCAAATCCGCGCCATCGATTCCCCAAAGATTAATTCGTAGGGGACGGCGGATTAGGCTGGGAAGGCAGCGGCGCACCGCCTGGGTTCGGGTTCGAAGGCTGAGCGATTGCGTCCGGGTTCAGAGTGACTGTCACGGGATTCTTCAAAGTGAAGCTCAGTTTGGTTTCGGATGGAATCTTCACCTGCTCGCCGTGAGTACGATCCTCCACTGCGGCTCCTGTGCCCGCGCCCGCTGCGGTGCCGATGGCGGCGCCGCGCCCTCGCCCGGCAATGGCGCCGATGATGGCGCCCACCACCGCTCCTCCTCCAACCGCTTCCGCAGTGCGTGTGCTGCGGGATGCCCCCGCCTGCTCGTGGTAGTCGGTTTCCAGGGGATATGTCTGCCCTGCTGCCGTTACGCTGACCAGCTCAACTTTGAGTTCGGAACGGCCGCTCATGCGTCCTGCGCTCGAGGCTTGCACCAATCGAACTTTCGCATCGGAGTGGCGCGGCAGCACCACCCGGTTGTTCACCACCAAAGGCACGTCCAGCGTCGCTGCGAACTCGTCACCCGTCTTGTTCCGGCTCGAGTCGATGCTGTCAATCATGCGAACGGAGAAGAAGGAGCCCGCCGGAATGGTGATCTGCTCGGGTGGCTTGACCACGGGAGGCGCCGGAGCAGCTTGAGGCGGCGGGGGCGCAACCGGCGCCGGTGGCGCGGTCTGTGCCGCGACTTCGGGTTGGTTATCGGCGGGGGTTTCCGGCGCGGCGGCCTGCTGGGCGGGCGCTTCAACATTGCTCGTGGTGGTGGCCTGGCGCTCGGTCCGGAATCTCTTCCAGCGTCCCGTTTGAGCCGCGGTCTTGGCCGGCGGCTGCGCGGTTGCCGGCTTGGCGCTTTCCGCGGCCTGCGCCACCGGCGGCTGCTCCACTGTCGACGCTGAGGACACCGAGAGTTGATTGACGACGCTCTTGACGCCGTCAGTATGGCCGGCAATCCGCTCTGCCGCGACTTTTTCCAAGTCCGTGTTGACGGCCCCGGTAAGCGTTACCGCGCCCTTATCGGAAGCCACATGGATATCGCGCATCTTCAAAACCGAGTCGTCAAATAGCCTCGCCTGAATCTCGGTTGTGATGGCTTTGTCGTCCGGAGCCGAGCCCAGCTTTAAGGTGTTGCACCCGGAAAAGAGAAGTGCGCCCGCCAAAAGGATAATGCCCACCATCAATCGCGGTCTCGATGCTGCTATCCTCTGCATCGGTGTCCTCCCCGAGTATCTGTTATAGCGCGTCAGTCTGCTAAGATTCAACTACGTGTTTTTTGGATGCACGGATCGATCTCGAGTCGGTGTAGCGCCGACCTTTAGGTCGGCAAGTGCTGAACTGAAGGTCAGCGCTACAGGCAAATGCAATTTCCGATGGGAACATTAGCCGTCGCCCGTCTGCAAACTCCCCCAAAATCCCCGTGTGGCCAGTCTGAGCATGCTAGAATTACACAGTCCGATGGTGGAAAGTATCGAATTGAGTGTCGTCATTCCCGTTTATAACGAAGCGGAGAATATCCTGCCGCTCGTGGAGCGGCTAGGGCCAGCTTTACGCGACGTGGCCGGAGATACTGAAATACTGTTCGTGGACGACGGAAGCACCGATCGGACCTTGGCGCTGCTCGAAGAAGCCCAAGGGAAGGATGCGCGCATCCGCATCGCGCACTTTCGCCGCAACCTCGGCCAAACTGCTGCCATGGCTGCGGGGTTCCGGCTGGCGCGCGGGAAGGCGGTGGTCACGATCGACGGAGATCTGCAGAACGATCCCGCGGAAATACCGCGCCTGACCGGGATGCTAGGGGAATGGGACGCCGTCTGCGGCATCCGTGTTCACCGCCAGGATACGCTTTGGAAGCGCCTCTCGTCGCGCGTCGCGAACGGGTTTCGAAACTGGATGACAGGCGACGACGTGGTAGATACGGGATGCACGCTGAAGGCCTATCGACGTGAATGTTTGGAGCAGCTGGAGCTTTATCAGGGCATGCACCGGTTTTTGCCCACCCTCCTTAAGATGCGCGGCTTTCGAATCACGCAGGTGCCGGTGACTCACCATCCGCGCCTGGGCGGAAGAACCAAGTACGGCACTTGGGGCAGGCTTAGAAAGGGCCTCGCCGACGTCTGGGCAGTGCGCTGGATGAAAAAGAACTGGATTGACTATCGAGACGTCCTCGAGGTTGTGGAGCCCGGTTCTCCCGGCCGCAACGCCACGGCCGGTCAGCGGACTGAGCCCGGGCGGAGTTAGTTTTGAGCAGCAGGATCGCAGAGGTTTATTGCGCTGCTCTCGCGAAAAATACGTCATTCCCGCGAAAGCGGGAATCCATTGTGATTCTGACTAACGATGGGCCCCCGCTTTCGCGGGGGTAACGAGGTTTGTGACTTTCATCCCGTCGGGTGGGCGAAGGCCCATGACCACTCAGAATGACCGCTGACGGCCCAGGAATAACAGCATCGCATAAAGTTTCCGGAGAGACATTGCGGCTAGCCTTGCCTTTTCTCTTGCTTCTGGTGTTGGCGGGCGTTCTTTTCTTCGCTGGCCTCGGAAGCTTGCCTTTACTGGAGCCTGACGAGGGGCGGAACGCTGAGGTGGCGCGGGAGATGCTTGCCTCGGGCGACTGGCTTGCTCCGCGTTACGATGGCATGGCCTACCTGGATAAGCCAGCGGTCTTCTTCTGCATGGTGGCACTTTCGCTGAAGCTTGGCGGCCTCGACGAATGGGCCGCGCGGGCGCCCTCCGCTTTGATGGGGTTGTGCCTGCTGCTCCTTGCCTGGATCCTTACGCGCAGGATGTGCGGCAATTCCGCAGCGATGCGCGCCGCGGCCATCATTGCCACTGCGCCGCTGGTCGTGGTCTTTTCCCGGCTAGTCATTTTCGATATGACGCTCGCCTTTCTTATTACCCTTGCCATGGTGAGCTTCTGGTTTGCTGAGGCTGCTGAGTTTCAGCGTCCCGGTATGGAGATTCTCATGTTTTTCGCTATGGGGCTCGCGACCATCACCAAGGGTCCCGTCGGTTTCCTGCTTCCGTTGCTCTCGATCACCGTTTATGCGGCGGTGCGCGGCGCATTACGGGGATTGAAACACCTGCGCTGGGGGCTTGGATTCGGAGTCTTCCTTGCCACCGTGCTGCCGTGGTTTATCTTCATTTCAGTTCGGCATCCGGACTTCCCGCGCTATGCGCTGCTCGAGGAGAGCCTCGCCAGGTTTTCCGGCGGGCTTGTGCATCGCCAAGGTGGGTTGCTCTACTACGTTCCGGTGTATCTGGCAGGGTTCTTCCCGTGGAGCATTTTCCTGCTGTGGGCGGGGTGGAGCCGGCGCAAGCGCTGGAAGGAATTTCGCGATAGGTCGTTCTCCTCGAATTTGTATCTGCTGACGTGGTCGGCGGTGACTCTTGTCTTTTTCTCGCTCTCGCGTTCACAACTTCCCGGCTATTTCCTTCCGGCCATAGTGCCTTTGGGTATTTTGATGGCAAAGGCCTGGAACGATGTGGGTGAGCCGGGCTCGGCGCGGGCCCCGGATTGGCTCACGGCGGGATTCGCCACGCTGCTGGGATTAGGACTCATCGTCGCGGCTTGCTCCCAGTTGGCGATGTTCAGTTCCGCTCGTTCCCACTTGGCGAGCAAGCTTCAGACGGATGTTTTCGCCATGTTGAAGCCGTCGGTCCTCTACACGGGACTGATTCTGGCGGTGCTGGCCGTGGTGAGCAGGAACTTGGTGGCCCGGCTACGCGGAAAATGGCTTTCCGTTCTGGCGCTGGCGCTTCTGGCGCTGACCACGCCGGCGCTTTTGGCACGCTGGATTGGCCCCATGAACGCTTATGCGGATGCCAATTCCAGCCGCCGTCTGGCCAGCACAATCCTCTCGAGCCCGGAAAAAGACCTACCGATCTACGGCTTCTATTACTTCCGCACCAGCCTGCCGTTCTATCTTCGTCGCCCTGTGGGACTGGTGACCACCGACGCGAACGAGCTAACCAGCAACTACCTGGCGTGGCGAGTGGCCAAGGTTCGGCGCGGGTTATCGCCGGAGGCAGTTCCCAGCGCGCGATCGCGCACCTTCCAGGATCTTGATCCCGCCCCGGTCGACCAAAGACGATTGCTGGACATCACCCAGTTCGTCGGGTTGGTTCGTACTTCGCCTCAGCCCCGGCTGGTTCTGGTGCGCAACACGCATGTAGGCCTGTTGACGAACGACGTGGACCGTGTCGAGCCGTTGTGGACGGGATGGGGGTATTCGGTGTGGAAAATCCCAGGAGGGCAGTGACGAGTGACAAGCGACGAGTGACGAGCTGGAAAATCGAATAGCGCGAGCATGCATTTTGTGTCCGCGATTCGTTTGTGTATGCAGGGAGAAGCGGCAGACCTCGGAGGACAGGACTGATCGACCTGCTCGTCACTTGTCACTCGTCACGCGTCACTGATTTACCATGTGCGGCATTTGCGGTCTCCTCAATTTGAAATTCGAACCTGTGGCCGGACGCGAGCGAATCGATCAGATGTCCGCCTGCCTTGTGCATCGCGGCCCTGACAGCCACGGCAAGTTCGAACTGCCCCACGTGGCGCTGGCCATCCGGCGACTCAGCATCATCGACCTCGAGACCGGAGATCAACCTCTCTCGAACGAAACCGGCGATGTCACCCTCGTCTTTAACGGCGAAATCTATAACTTCCGGGAAATTCGCCGCCGTCTGGAGCACCGGCACACGTTCAAAACACACTCGGACGGGGAAGTAATCGTTCATCTCTACGAGGAGCAAGGGCCTGATTTCGTCAGCGAACTGAACGGCATGTTTGCTCTGGCGCTTTGGGACGACCGCCGGAAGCAACTGGTGCTGGCGCGCGACCGGGCCGGGGAGAAGCCGCTTTTTTATTGGCTCCGGGACAGCACGCTGGTTTTTGCTTCTGAAATCAAATCGCTGCTTGCGTACCCCGCGATTGGCCGCGACCTCGACCGCACGGCCCTGGCGCAGTATTTCCTCGACGGCTATTTCCCCGCGCCCCACTCGGTTTTTGCTGAGATCCGGAAACTGCCGGCCGCCCATCGCATGGTGATTCAGGGCGGCAAAGTGCAGATCGAGGCCTATTGGCGGCTTCAAGACCACCTTGCACGGCCCGGCAAACCCAGAGTCACAGCCAAGCAGGAAGCGGAGCTTCGTGAGGAGCTCTCCCAGAGGCTGAACGAGGCCTGCGTTTCGAGGCTAGTCAGCGATGTCCCCTTGGGTGTGTTCCTGAGCGGCGGACTCGATTCCTCCACGCTCGTAGCGATGATGAGCCAGTTGACGCCCGGAAACGTCAACAGCTTCTCCGTAGCCTTCGAAGAGAAGTCGTTCAACGAAGAGCCGTACGCGGATTTTGTCGCCCGGCAATTCCATACCCAGCACCACGTCACCACCGCCAACGAACCGAGCCTACGCGAGGCCCTGACTATTCTCGCCGGCCATCTTGACGAGCCGCTGGCCGATCCTGCCGTCCTTCCCACCTATCTGTTATCACGCTTTGCCCGCCGGCACATCAAAGTGGCTTTAAGCGGCGAGGGTAGCGACGAGCTTTTTGGCGGCTACCCGACCTACATCGGAGCCTGGCTGGCAGGCCATTATCTGCGCCTTCCGCGCTTCCTGCGCCGTGAGTTTTTCGGGCGGCTGAAGCGGTTTCTGCCGTTGTCTACGGGCGCGGTGCCACTGGGTTGGTACCTCCGCCAGTTCTTCGATTACGTGGAAATGGCGCCTGCCGAGCGGCACGCAATCTGGTTCGGAATGACCAGTCCCGAGGGACTGGATCAACTATTCGCGCCAGACTGGTGCGGTTCGAAATCCCCCAGCCAGGAAGCCCTTGCGCCGCTCGAACGCGTTTTGGAGGGAGCGGCTTTCGAATGCGATCTGGCGGAAATGCCTTACCTCGATTTCCGGCTCTATCTCGAAGATAATCTTCTCGTAAAGGTCGATCGCGCCAGCATGGCCTGTTCTCTCGAGATGCGGACGCCGTTCCTCGATCACCGCCTGATTGAGTTTGCGGCCGGCCTGCCGGCGGAGTTAAAAGTCCGCGGCTTCGAGCTCAAGTACCTTCTTAAGAAAGCAGCCGTGAAATGGTTGCCGCGCAAGATCGTCTACCGGCAGAAGCGTGGATTCTCCGTACCCATCAGCCGCTGGATGCGTAAAGAATTGCGTCCCTGGCTGGACGAGGCGCTGGGCGAAGAGCGGCTGAAGCGCCAAGGGCTGTTCAATGTCCCCTATGTGCGCAGGCTACTCGACGAGCATTGGAGTGAGCGCGCGGACCACAGGAAATTGCTTTGGGCGCTGTTCTGCTTTCAGCTCTGGTACGATCGATGGGCCAGCTAGCGGCGTCTGCTCATGCGCACAGCTTGAAGTGAGCCCTCTCCCTTGGGGAGAGGGTGTCCCGCTCCGGCGCTTTCATCAGCCGGAGCGGGCCGGGTGAGGGGTCACTTGTCTGGGCCATTTTCCCGTCGATGTTTCCACCGGGTCGACACGAACCGACTCGCGGCGGGTCTGCCAAAAACTCCCGACACGTATCCGCCAGAGCGTGGCTTAAAGGAGTGGCACGTCGTTCGGAGCGGACCGAACTACGAATTGGATCCAAAGAAACAATTGGGACAAATCAATCCCTATCTGTCCAGGCTGGAACCACTTCGATGAAGCAGAGACTCCCTGCTTCAAAGCAATCCGTGAACTCGCCAGGAGGAGATTTGGCAATGAGTAACCCCTCACCCGGCCCGCGACGGCTGATGAAAGCGCCGTCGCGCGCCACCCTCTTCCCAAGGGAGAGGGCGGTCGCCCCGCGCCAGGCGGAGTTTCGTCCCAAGGAATGGGCGGTCATTCAAAAGTGCCGGACCCCTCGGCAGGTCCAGGCCTTTCTACGCGACTTGCCTTACAACTGGGAGAAGGGTGGGGAGACGCTGCGCACGTTTCGGGGTGTCGTGCATCACTGGAGCGCGCATTGTCTCGAGGGCGCCCTTTCGGCGGCTACCATTCTTGAGCAGCACGGCTACCCGCCGTTGCTACTCGACCTCGAATCCCAGGACAAACTGGACCACGTTCTCTTCCTATTCCGGCCGCGGGGACTGTGGGGAACGGTGGCGCGCTCGCGCGACGCCGGCCTGCACGGGCGCAAGCCGGCGTTCCGCACCGTACGCCAATTGGTGATGAGCTATGTTGATCCCTACGTGGACGGGTCAGGCCGAATCACCGGCTACGGAGTCGCCGACCTGCGGACCTTGGTGAAAGGCGACTGGCGGCTCTCAGAGAAAAACGCTTGGGAGGTAGAACGTGCACTCATCAAACTGCCGCATAAGAAGCTCAAGACTTCCGACCGCAGATATGCCGCGATCTTAAAACAGTTTCGCGTCTACAAAGCAAAACACCCCGACGGACCTGTCACGTTCTACTCCAACAAAAACTTGTGGCTGTGAAGGCAGATTTTTTGCCATGCCTGTCGATTTTTCTTGACACGTTTGAAAGCCCTGTTTTACTTTGCGGATGGACGCTGGATTTGCTTTAGCGATCGAGCGTCTGGATCCTCGGTAGGCGAGGCGTCCGCGCGACACACAAGCCACTGCCCAAGAGCATCGAAAGAGGCTTGTAAGCAGGGTAGAACAGGCACTCCCGGATTAAGGGTTTGTCTAAGGTGG
>Ga0116217_10006098_pt1 | contig 10503 bp, 11 predicted proteins | sample Sb_taG_6_FD_89697 | JGI IMG/M metagenome (GOLD analysis project Ga0116217, IMG submission 89697) | Peat soil microbial communities from Weissenstadt, Germany - Sb_50d_4_PS metaG | ecosystem: Environmental > Terrestrial > Soil > Wetlands > Peat | place: Germany: Weissenstadt | collected 2010-09-21 | reverse complement strand
GGTGCTCAACGCCCGCAACAGCATCGAGCGCGCCGCGATGGGGATGAGCTGACATGGGCCTCTTCGACGCGATCGGGATCGCCGGCAGCGGCCTGACGGCACAGCGCGTGCGCATGGACGTGACGGCCGAGAACCTGGCCAACGCGGACACGACCAAAGCGGCCAACGGCCAGCCCTACCAGCGCCAGGAGGTGATCCTGCGCCAGGCCGGCTCGCAGGGCTTCAGCGGCGCGCTGGCGCAGGCCAGCCAGGCCGAACAGCCCGGCGGCGTGCAGGTCTCGCAGATCGTCGCCGACGCGACGCCCGACCAGCAGGTGTATGACCCGGGCAACCCGGAAGCCAACGCGCAGGGCTACGTCAAGCTGCCCAACGTCAGCACGGTCACCGAAATGACCGACCTGATCTCCGAGCAGCAGTCCTACCAGTCCGACGTGACCGCCATGCAGACGGCCAAGACGATGTTCTCGGCGACGCTCGAGGTGCTCAAATGATCGTGCCGGTCGGTGCCGTAGGCTCGCTCGCGGGCGGCCTGCAGCCGGGGGCGGCGCAGGGTCTCGCCCAGGCATCGCCGGCCGCGCAGGCCGAAGGACTGGCCCAGGGCGCCCCGGCCACGGAACAGGCAACGGCCGCGCAAGCCCTGGAACCTGGCGCGCAGGCAAGCAACGGCGCAGAAGCGGTGGGCGGTGGCTCGGGTGGCTTTGGCGGCGCGCTCACAGAAGCGATCTCCTCGCTGGAAGGCAGCCAGCTGAGCGCCAGCAGCGCGGCGCAGGGACTGGCCACGGGGACGGTCAAGGACCCCGAGAGCGCGGTGGTCACCGTCGAGGACGCCCAGCTGGCGATGGACCTGGCCTCGCAGCTGCGCACCAAGGCCACGGAAGCCGTCCAGAACATCTTCGCAACGCAGGTCTAATCGATGCCCAACGCCCAGCTGCTGTCCCGTCTGACACCCCGAGCCTGGCTGATCGCCGGCGGTGGCCTGATCGCCGCGATCCTGTTCATGTACTTGTTCTTGAACACCATCTCGGCGCCCAGCTACACGACCGTGGTGAGCGGCGTCAACCCCTCTCAGACGGGCAAGATGACCAGCACGCTCAGCCAGCAGGGCATCAACTACGAGCTCCAGAACGGTGGCACGGCGCTGGCGGTGCAGTCCAACCAGACCGCCAAGGCCCGCGTCGTGCTGGCTGGCGCCAACCTGCTCGGCAACGCCCAGCCAAATCTCGAACTGTTTGAAAAAGCCAAACTCGGCGAAAGCAACTTCCAACAGCAGGTGACCTACCAGCGCGCCATGCAGGGACAGCTGGCCGAAGCGATCAACAGCGTCCAGGGCGTCTCCGGCGCGCAGGTCGAGCTCGTCCTGCCCAGCGCCCAAAACCAGATCTTCGGCGAAAACCAGAATGCGTCCTCAGCCGCGGTGTTGCTGTCAGGCACCACAACGCTGCCTCAGAGCTCGGTGCGCGGCATCGCCCAGCTGGTGGCCTCTAGCGTCCCCGGCCTGGCCCTGAGCAAGGTGACGATCACCGACGCGTCTGGCGAACTGCTGTGGCCCCAGCCGGGCGGTGCGGGCAGCGGCTCGGGGTCGAGCCTGCAGGAAGCAGAGCAGCGCTATGACCAGGGCATGGAGGCGAGCCTGGACGCGATGCTCGCGCAGACGCTCGGTGCGGGCAAGGCGCAGGTGCTCGTGTACGCCAACATGAACGTCAACCAGATCTCCAAGGAATCGCTGGAATACGCCAAGACCGGCGTGCCGCTGTCCCAGAGTAAGGACATCGAAACGCTCACCGGGACGGGCACCGGTACCACGGCGCCGGCGGGCGCGGCCAACCTGGCGGGGACGACCGGCGGCGCCGGCAGCAAATCGAACTTCAAGCACGAAACGACGAGCACGTCGCAGGGTGTGTCAAAGACGGTCACGCATTCGACGATCGCGCCCGGAACAGTGGAAAGCCAGCACGTGTCGGTGCTGCTCGACCACTCCGTGCCGGCCGCTTCGCTGCCAGCGATCCGCGAAGCGGTCACCAACGCGGCCGGCATCCAGACCAAGCGCGGCGACACGATCTCGATCGGGCAGATCGCCTTCGTCAAGCCCACCACGACAGCAGCCGCGAGCAGCCCGCTCGGCTATGCCAAGTATGTGCTGCTCGGGCTCGGCTCGATCCTGTTCTTGTTCTTCAGCACCCGCTCGCTGCGCAAGCGCGAGAAGGAAACGATCGACGAGCCGGTGTGGCTGCGCGAGCTGGAGGCGCCGATGCGCCTGTCAGAGCTCGAACGCGAAACCTCCCCCCGGCCTGCGCCCGCGCTGGCCGGCGTGGGGGCCTCGCCCGGGGGCGCGCGGGCCAACGCAGGCTCGGCCAACGGAGGCGCCAACGGCGCGGGCGGCGACGGCGGCGAGTCGATCCGCAAGCAGGTCGAGCAGCTCGTCGACAGCAACCCCGACCGCGTCGCCCAGCAGCTGCGTACCTGGATGCAGGAGGAGTAGACGGCGATGGCCGAGCAGTCCACAGCCGATCCCGTGCCGGCCCCCCCGTCGGCGGACGCGACTGAGCAGCTGCCGGCGGTCACCGAGCGCCTACCGGCCACCACGGGCGAGCGCCTACCTGCGACCAGCGCCCGACCGTCGGTCGCGGTCGACCTGCCGGGGATCCGCAAGGCTGCCGTGCTGATGGCCGCTCTGGGATCGGAGCGCGCGGCCAACGTGCTGCAGCGGCTGGGCGAGGCGGAGATCGAGACGCTGTCGATGGAAATGGCCAGCCTGAGCTCGGTCGAGCCTGACACCACGGAAGCGATCTTCAACGAACTGGCGCAGCTGACGGGCGGCGGCGAGATGGGCGTGGCAGGCGGCGTTGACTTCGCGCGCGGCGTGATCGAGCGTGCGCTCGGCCCCGACCGCGCGAACGAGCTGCTCGGGCGCTTTCAGGCGCGCACCGAGTCGCCGCCGTTCGAGTTTCTGCGCCGGGTGCCTCCAGAGCGCACGGCAGCGCTGCTGCGCAACGAGGCCCACCAGACGATCGCGCTGGTCCTGGCCAGCCTCAACACGACCGTGGCCGCGGGCGTGCTCGCGCGCCTGCCAGACCGCCAGCAGCCGGACATCGCGCTGCGCATCGCGCGCATGGGCGAGACGAGCGCGCGCGTGATCCAGCGCGTCGAGGAGGTCCTGCGCCACAAGCTGCATGCGGCTGGCGAGCGGAGTACTCGGCCGCGGGCGGCACCAAAGCGCTCGCTGGCATCCTCAACCACGCCGACCGCACGACCGAGCGCAACGTCCTGGAGAACCTGGCGACGACCGACAAGGACCTCGCGGAGGAGGTGCGCGGCATGCTGTTCGTGTTCGAGGACCTCGTCAAGCTCGAAGAGCGCGCCATCCAGCAGGTTCTGCGCGACGCCGACCAGAAGGACTTGGTGCTCGCGCTGCGCGGCGCGCCGCAGGAGGTCACCGAGGTGGTCATGGCCAACATGTCAGAGCGCGGCGCGGCGATGCTCAAGGAGGAGATGGAGGTCCAGCAGCCTCAGCGCAAGCGGGCGATCGACGAGGCGCAAAGCCGCATCGTGGCGGTCGTACGTGCGCTGGAGGAGGCGGGCACGATCGTGATCGAGCGCGGCGACGACGACGAAAGCGAAGCGGTTGTCTGACGCGGCGGTCAACTACGCCTTCGAGCAGCTGGAGCCGTCTGAGCCACCGCCGCGCGACGAGCCCGCGCGCAGGCTCGCACAGGCCAGCGCCGAAGCGCGACAGATGCGCGAGCAGGCCCGCGCGGAGGGCTATGCGCTGGGGCGCGCGGCAGGGCACGAGGAGGGCCAGGGCGAGATCGCGGCGGCGGCTGCCAGTCTCGACGAGGCTCTGCGGGGCGTGCAGGCGCTGCAGGCGCAGGTGGCCGAGACGGTCGAACGCGACGCGATCGACCTGGCGCTGGCGCTGGCCGCGAAGATCCTTGCGGGCGCGCTCGTGGCTCGCCCGGAGCTAGTCGTGGAGGTGGTTCAGGGCGCGCTGCGCAGGCTGGGCGAGCGGCGCAGGATCACCGTGCTGGTCAACCCCGCCGACCTGGAGACGGTGCGCGCTGCGATCGGGCAGATCACCACACAGGGCAGCGGCGTGGAGCTGTGCGACCTGCAGTCCGAGCCACGCGTGGGTGTCGGCGGCGCGATCGTGCGCACGACCGAGGGAGAGGTCGACGCGAGCGTGCAGACCCAGCTGGAGCGCGCGCGAGAGGTCGTGGAGGCCGAGCTGGCGGGCGAGTCCGCGCCGTGAGCGGCGAGGCTCTTGCCGGCGCGCGACTGGCGGGCGCCGCGCAGGCGATCCGCGAGGCCGACCTGGCCAGGCGCCATGGCTTCGTCAGCAATCTGATCGGCCTGATCATCGAGGCGACCGGGCTGCAGGCGGAGGTGGGCGAGGTGTGCCTGGTGGGCACCGATCGCAACCGCGCGGCGGTGTCGGCGGAGGTGGTCGGCTTTAGGGACGGACGTACGCTGCTGATGCCGCTGGGCGAGCTGCACGGAATCGGCCCGGGCACGCGGGTGCTGGCCACGGGCACGCCGTTTCGGATCGAGGTTGGCGACGGCCTGCTGGGGCGCGTGGTCGACGGCCTGGGAATTCCCGACGACGGGCGCCCGGCGGCCGGTGGGGCGGCACGCTCGACGATCGCCACGCCGCCGGGCGCGTTGTCGCGTCCGCGCATCACAGAGCGTGTCGGCCTGGGCGTGCGCGCGTTGGACGCGCTGGTGCCGTGCGGGCGCGGACAGCGGCTTGGCATCTTCTCGGGTTCGGGTGTGGGCAAGTCGTCGCTGATGGGGATGATCGCGCGCTCGACGAGCGCGTCGATCAACGTGATCGCGCTGGTGGGCGAGCGCGGGCGCGAGGTGCGCGAGTTCATCGAGCGCGACCTCGGCGACGCGCTGGAGCGCTCGGTGGTGGTCGTGGCCACCTCAGACCAGCCGGCGCTGGTGCGCATCAAGGCGGCCTTCACCGCGACCACGATCGCGGAGCACTTTCGCGATCAGGGCCACGACGTGATGCTGATGATGGACTCGGTCACGCGCTTTGCGATGGCCCAGCGCGAGGTGGGCCTGGCGATCGGCGAGCCGCCGGCGACGCGCGGCTATACGCCGAGCGTGTTCGCGATGCTGCCGCGTCTGCTCGAGCGCGCGGGCACGAGCACGAGCGGGTCGATCACCGCGCTGTACACGGTGCTGGTGGACGGCGACGACATGAACGAGCCGATCGCAGACGCGGTGCGCTCGATCCTGGACGGCCACGTGGTCCTCACGCGCTCCTTGGCTCACGCCGGCCACTACCCGGCGATCGACGTGCTTGCGAGCGTCTCGCGTCTGGTCGGCGAGATCGTCTCGCCCGAGGTCGCCGACGCGGGCCAGCAGCTGCGCGCGGCGCTTGCGGTTCTGCGCGACAAGGAGGACCTGGTCTCGATCGGCGCCTACCAGCCGGGCAGCGACCCCGCGCTGGACGTGGCGCTCGCGCATCGCTCGCGCATCGAGGGCTTCCTGCGCCAGCCCGTGCGCGAACGTAGCGACCCGCAGCACGCCGACGCGCGCCTGCTCGAGCTGGCCGCGTCGCTGGCCGAGCAGCTGCAGGGCTACAGCGCAGAGATCCCCGACGCGGAGGAGGTGTCCGCGGACGGGGTCTCACCCGCCATCCCCGGTGACTCGCTCGCACCCGCGATTCCCGCGCTCGGCTTGGGCATCTGAGCCGGCCCGGCCTGCACGCGATGCTTCACCGTCGGGACCTCGCTCAAGAACGCGCCTTTGCGTCCGATAAACGGTTCGTGCCCGTTTCCTCGTTTCGGTTTCGCCTCGAGCGCGTCCGCGTGGTGCGCGAGCGCAAGGAAAAGCTCGCCAAGCAGGAGCTCGCGCAGGCGATGTCGCGGCGGTCGAGCTCGCAGGCTGAGTTGAGCGTCAGCGATGCGCGTTTGGAGAGAGCGCGCGCCCAACAGCGCAGCGCGGTGGGCGAGCCGAAGACCCTCAGCGGTTTTGACCTGCTTGCCGGCCAGGCGTTCGTCGAGCGCATCGAGGCCCAGCGCGGCATGCACGCCCTGGACCTGCAGCGGCGCGAGGCCGAGGTGGTCGAGCGCGACGCCAACCTGGCCAACGCGGCCACCGAGCACGAGATGCTCAAGCGCCTGTCCGAGCGCCAGCGCGGCGAGCACGAGCGCGAGGCCGCGCGGGTCGAGCGCAACACGCTCGACGAGATCGCCACAGTGCGCTTTGGCAGGGGGATTGCATGAGCGCCCAGACGCTCAGCCCAGTCGCCACCAGTGGCGCGCAGGCCGGCGCGCTCGCGGCGGCCCAACGCGTCCAGCAGCTGCAGGCCCTGATCGAAGCCAGCCGCCAGGTCGCCTCACCTAGCGTCGCGGCGAGCACGACTGCGGGCGCTCTGCCCCAGGGCTCTGGCGGCGATTTCGCCTCCGCGCTGCAGGCTGCCACCACCGCTGACGCCTCGGCGGCGTCCGCTGCGAGCGCAGGCGCGACAAGCTTGCCCGTCGCCTACCAGCCCGGCCTGCAGGGCTCCACGAGCGGCGCTGAAGGCGGCGAATACGAAGCGTTGATCGACAACTCGGCCGCCCGCTACGGGCTTGACCCGGCACTGCTGCACGGCCTGATCGAGCAGGAGTCGGGCTTTGATCCCAGCGCCACCAGCGGCGCGGGCGCGATGGGTCTGACCCAGCTGATGCCCGGCACCGCATCCTCGCTGGGTGTCGCAAATCCCTTGGACCCGGCCGAATCGATCGAAGGCGGCGCGCGCTATCTGAGCCAGATGATGGCCCAGTTCGGCGGCAACACCGCCGAGGCCCTGGCTGCCTACAACGCCGGACCAGGAGCGGTCCAGCAGTACGGCGGTGTGCCGCCATACGCAGAAACCCAAAGCTACGTGACCAAAGTCCTGGGCAACGCCGAAGCCTATCGGCAGGCCCATCCCACGGCAGTTACCACGGGGGTGCCCGCATGACCGTCCCAGCCGTCCTCGTCGCGGCGCCACCGGCGCCCGACGCCACTGGCGCTGCTCCACCTGGCGCCACGCCGCAGCCGCCGGGCGGGCCGCCTTTTCACAGCGCGCTCGCCGAACAATGGGCCCGGACCGCCAATGCGGAAGGCCAAAGCAGAGAAGCCCAGCGACCGACGACCGCTCTCGGCTCTCAACAGGATCTAGCCGCTCAGGGCCAGCAGCCACACGAAGGCCAGCCCTCGGGTGCAGGCAGCTACCAGGCCGGCGGCGAAGCGGGCGGGGAAGGCACGCTCGCCCACAGTAAGGGGCACCGCGCAACCGCTGGCGACCGGCCCGCGGCGCAATCAACGGCGACCGCCACGGCTGCCCCAGCAGCGACAGCTTCGGCAATGGCGGGCACAACCGCGACTACGACCGCGTCGCCCGGCGGTGCTGGCTCATCGGCCTCTGTCGTGCCCCCGAGCGCGGGAGCTGGCGCTGAACTGCTGGCCACGCAGGTCGTGGGCTCATCGGGCCAGGCTGGCGCAATCGCGGCGCAAGAAGCCAAGCAACCTGGCATGAAGTCGGTGTCTGGCGAGGGCACGAGCGTTGGCGTCGGCGTGTCCTCTCAGGGTGGCGCCACGGCTGCGTTTGCGCAGGAATCCACTGGATCGCATGCAACGCTGGCCGACCCCTCGAATGCCTCGCAGGCCCCGGCCACGGTGGCGCAGGGTGCCAGTACCTCGCAGGTCTCGACAGGCGCCCCGGCGCAGACCTCGTCGGCCGCTTCCGCGCAGGACCGCGCTGTGGCCGGTGCGCTCGCTGCTGGCGCGTCGCAAGCCGGACGCGCATCCTCTGCCCCGCCGACGCCCGCAAGCAGCGCTGGCACTCCCCAGGGCCCCGGCGGCGCATCGGCGTTGGCAGGGGCCGGACAGTCAGGTCCCCTGGGGGCAAGCGTCACGACCGCGGCCGTGTCTGACCGCGCTGTCAGCGCGGGTGTGGTGCAGGCGGCGACGGCGCACGGACAGGCCACGACTGCGGGCCAGGGAGCGCCCGCGGGTGGCGCAAGCGCGTCTGCTTCGTCGGGCGGGGCGTCTGGGCAGGGCGGCCCGTCTGCGCACCCAGGCAGCCACGACGGCGCCCGCGACGGCCGCGGCCGTGCCGATGGCCCGTCGGTCACTTTTGTGGGCTCTGGCGCGGGCTCAGCGAACGGCGAAGGCGCGAGCGCGGTAGTAGGAGGCGCGGCCAGCTCGCTCGCATCCGCCCAGGGTGCGCCCGCGTCGCTCGATGCGGGCCTGCAGGGCGGTCCCACCGTCGACCTTCAGCATGTCATCGACGCGGCCCGCGCAACGATCGCCATGGCGGCCCGACAGGGCGTGACGCAGGCGCGCATCGCGCTGCGCCCGGCGGAGCTGGGTGACGTTCGCATCCACCTCAGCCAGAGCGCCGATGGGCTGCTGGCACGTGTCACCGCAGACAGCCCCGCCGCGGCGCAAGCGCTGGCGGAGGGTCGCGCCGAGCTGCATCAGTCGCTCAGCTCGCTGGGCGTATCGCTACTGCGTTTGGACATCGGCTCCGGCCAGTCCCAGGCGCAGGATCGCGAGGGCCGCTTCAGCGCGGGGCCGAGCGGATCGAGCGCCTCTCGCGCGACGAGCGGCTCTGAAGAAGACGACGCGCCTGAGGCCGTGAGCCAGCTCGCCGGGCCGACCTCAGCGAACGGATTGGACAACGGCGCCCTGGTGGACGTTCTCGCCTGAACCGAGCATGAAAGGACCAATGCCATGACCACTCCATCCATCGCCTCCCCCGCCGCCTCGCCGGCGTCCTCCTCCGCCGTCTCGCGGGCCGCCGCGGCCGCCTCGGCAAAGGGCGCGTCGGCGTCCTCGGCCGCCACCTCGGGGGCGCCGGCATCGTCCCCGCAGGGGGAAAACCCCAACGGCATCCTCGGCCAGAACGACTTCCTCAAACTGATGATCGCCCAGCTGCAGGCGCAGAACCCGCTGGAACCGGGCAACAGCAACGAATACCTCAACGAGCTCGCTCAGTTCACGCAAGTCGAGCAGACGACCAACCTGGCCAACGTCTCAGAGCTTTCGGGTGCGGTCCAGCTGATCGGCCACAAGGTCACCTATGACAGCGCCAACGGCTCTCAGGCGACGGGGACGGTGGAAAGCGTCCAGTCCAGCGCGTCGGGCACGACGGTCACCGTCGAAGGCGTCGCCGGCGTCAAGCTCACGGCGATCACGAACGTTCAGTGAGCCCGATCTCCAACAACCCCGCGCTGGTGCCGCCCGGCGCCCTTAACGGTCCGGCGGCGCCTTCCGCGCCGGCCGCGACCCCGCCGCGCCAGGCGCCCGCGAGCCCGCCGGCGCCAACCGCCCCGTCGTTCGCAGACGCGCTCAGTCAGGCCGACCGCGCACAGGTCGGCGCGGGTGCCGGCCCCGCAGGGACAGGTCAGCGGCTGCAGTTCTCCAAGCACGCACTCGCACGCGTGCAGCGTCGCGGGATCGAGCTCGACCCAAGCACGCTCGGAAGGCTTTCACAGGGGGTGCAGCGCGCCGCCAGCAAGGGCTCGCACGACTCCCTCGTTCTTGTCGACGGCACCGCGTTCGTGGTGTCCGTCAGCAACCGCACGGTCATCACGGCCGTGGGATCCGAACACATGAAGGACAACGTGTTCACCAACATCGACAGCGCCGTGATCGCATGACGCGAGCGGCAATACACGACTACGGCTGGACCTCATCGAGGAGGCCGCGAAAGGTAGGGCAGTCAGGATGATGGCAGGAATGTATGCCGCGATCAGCGGTCTCGATGCAAACCAGGCGATGCTCAACAGCACCGCCAATGACCTGGCCAACGTCAACACGATTGGCTACAAGGGCGCGAGCGTGACGTTCGCCGACTCGCTCACGCAGGTGCTCCGTGGGGCCTCCGGTCCGACGTCCTCGAACGGAGGGTCTAACGTGGTCCAGATCGGCCTCGGCGTGCAGGTCAACGCGACCGAGAACCAGATGACAGAGGGCTCGTTCCAGACGACCAACAACCCCCTGGACATCGCGATTGAGGGCTCGGGGTTCCTGCGCGTGGGGCCCGGCACGCCGCCGGCCAAAGAACCGTTCACGAGCGGCCTGCCGGCCAAATTCGAGTACACGCGAGCGGGCAACATGACCACAAATACCCAGGGTTTCTTGACCACGCAGGCGGGTGAATATGTGATCGGGCGCAACGCGGTGGCCAAAGAAGAAGGCGGCAACACCACCTACACGCCCGGCAAAGAAGACACCTACATCATGATCCCGCCCGGGTCGGCCAACGTGTCGATCGGCCAGGACGGCTCGGTCACCTACACCAACACCAACCCGGAATCGAAAAACTTCGAACAGCGGGTGACCGCGGGCTATCTGTCGCTTGCGACCTTCGCCAACGAAGCCGGCCTGGAACGCCTGGGTGGCTCGCTGTGGGGCCAGACGGCCAACTCGGGCGTACCGATCGTGGGTACGCCCAACACCCCCGGCTTCGGCGCGACGATCGGCGGCGAGCTGGAGATGTCAAACGTCGACCTGGCGACC
>Ga0116217_10006097_pt1 | contig 10503 bp, 9 predicted proteins | sample Sb_taG_6_FD_89697 | JGI IMG/M metagenome (GOLD analysis project Ga0116217, IMG submission 89697) | Peat soil microbial communities from Weissenstadt, Germany - Sb_50d_4_PS metaG | ecosystem: Environmental > Terrestrial > Soil > Wetlands > Peat | place: Germany: Weissenstadt | collected 2010-09-21 | reverse complement strand
CGACGCCCTGGCCGAGGCCTTCGCGTTGTCGGCCGGCGAGCGCGCTTATCTCCTGGGCGCGCAGCGAGGGCAGGGACTGCTCGCCGCGGGCGTCGACCGGGTGGCGTTCAGCGCCCTGGCCAGTCCTGCTGAAGACGAGATGTGCCGGACAGGCATCGAGCAGACCCTCGACGACACGCCCGACCTCTGACACCCGACCACCGAACCTCTGATCTTTGAGACAAGGAGCGAAAGACATTCCAGCCCACGTCATAGCCATAGCGGAGGAGGCGCGGCGCGCCGGGACACTGGCCGCGTCGCTAACCGCGCCGTCGGGCCTGCTGGCGCGGTACCTCACCCACCCCGGTGCCGAGAGCGCCCGGCTCATCCATCACCTCGGACACGTCCTCGCCCGGGTGGCGCTGACCGTGGGGCCGGGCGTATTTGGAGTCGTGGTGATGGGTGCGCTCGCGCTGCACGTGACCCGCCGGCACCAATCCCGCCGGCTGGCGCAGGGCGCGCACCTGGTGCGGATATTGGCCGCGCCTGATGTCGACCCCTACGGGGCGACGACCCTGTGGACCAATCTCGTCGCCCTGCTCCGCCCGGCGTGGCGACGGCTGCTCGGGGGCCAGCCGCACCTCTGCTTTGAGGTCACCGCCTGTGACGGCGGGCTCGCCATCGCGCTGTGGGTGCCGGGAGCCGTCCCCCCGGGCCTCGTCGCCCGGGCTGTCGAGGCGGCTTGGCCCGGGGCACGCACCGAGACGGCTCCTGCCGTTCCGCCGATGTCGGGGTCTGGGGTGGCAACCGGAGGTGAGCTGCGCCTGGCGCGACCCGAGCACTACCCCCTACGTGTCGAACACAAAGTCGATCCCCTGCGCCCGCTACTTGGTGCCCTGGCCGGCCTCGATGAGGGTGAGTCGGCTTGTGTGCAGGTCCTGGCCCGGCCCGTGACCGGCCGGCGCCTCACTCGCCTCCACAAGGCCGCCGCCGCCCGACGGGCCGGACGTTCTGCCACGCGCATGGGCCGACTGATCGACTTCATGACGCCCGGCCCGACCTCGCAATCCGCGGCCATCGACCCCAGTCGCAGCGCCGATGTGGCCGACATCTTGGACAAGGCCGCTCAGCCGTGCTGGGCCATCTGTGTTCGCTACGCGGTGGCTACCACCGCGACCGATCGACAGGCCCCGGCTCGCCTCCGGGGCCGAGCCCACGCCGTGGCTTCGGCCTTCGCTCTGTTCGCGGGGCGCAATCGTTTGGACCGTCACCGCCTCGCGCACCCCGCCGTCGCGCTCGCGGCTCGGCGCTTGGGCCGGGGGGACCTCGTCTCGGTCCCCGAGCTGGCCGCCATCGCCCATCTACCCACCGATGTGAGCGTCCCCGGCCTGGCCCGAGCCGGAGCCAAGGCGGTGGCTCCGCCCCACGCGGTGGCGCGCGCCGCCGCTCCGGCGGGTTCGACGACGGCGTCAGCTTCCGACGCCGAGCCAAGCACCGACATCCCGAAGCTGCTTGGTGACGCGCAAGCGGGCGGGCGCCGTGCCGTCACCTTGGCGGTGCCCGACGCCCGCTATCACCTCCACGTCATGGGGGCGACGGGGTCGGGGAAGTCGACGCTGCTCACCAACCTCGTCCTCGGCGATGTCGCCGCGGGCCGAGGCGTGGTGGTGATCGACCCCAAGGGCGATCTCATCACCGACCTGTGCGACCGTCTCCCGGCCGGTGCCGAATCCCGCACCGTGCTCATCGACCCTGAAGACCCCGAGGCGGCGCCGGTCCTCAACGTGCTCGACGGAGCCGATCCCGACCTCGCCGTCGACAACCTCGTGGGCATCTTCCGATCGATCTTCGCCGCCTTCTGGGGTCCTCGCACCGACGACGTACTGCGCAGCGCGTGCCTCACCCTGCTCCGCTACGGCGCCGCGTCGGGCACCTCGACGAGCCTGGCCGACGTGCCGCGGCTACTGGCCGACGACGGCTTCCGTGCCCCGCGTGTGGCGGCGGTGGCCCACGACACGGTGGGCCTCGGGGGGTTCTGGGACTGGTACGAGCAGATGAGTGAGGCGAGTCGGGCCCAAGTCATCGGTCCGGTCATGAACAAGCTCCGAGCCTTCTTGCTGCGCGACTTCGTGCGCTCGGTGGTGGGGCGTCCCGACTCGAGCTTCGACATGGGCCAAGTACTGGACGGGGGTATCTGCCTGGTTCGGGTCCCCAAGGGCATCCTGGGCGAGGAGACCGCCCGGCTGCTGGGGTCCTTCGTCGTGGCCAAGGTGTGGCAGAGCGCGACGCACCGAGCCCGGCTCGGTCAATCGGCGCGTGTGGACGCCTCGCTCGTCGTGGACGAGTGCCAGAACTTCCTGCACCTGCCCCGCAGCTTCGACGAGATGCTGGCCGAGGCGCGCGGCTACCGACTCTCGATGGTGCTCGCCCATCAGCACCTCGGCCAACTCCCCCGAGAGCTGCGCGAGGCGGTCTCGGCCAATGCGCGGACCAAGGTGTGGTTCTCGATGAGTCCCGAGGACGCGCACACCCTCGCCCGTCACGTCGCCCCCGAGGTCTCTGAGCACGATCTGTCCCACCTGGGCGCCTTTACCGCCGCCGCTCGGCTGGTCGTCGACGGTGAGGAGACCCCCGCCTTCACCCTCCGCACCCGGCCTGCACCGCCGATCACCCCCGGGCGCGCCGAGATGATCCGCGACGCCAATCGCGCCGCCCACGCTCGCCCCCCGGACCCGACACGCCGGGCACCGCTTGCCGGGCGGGTCTTGCCCGCCGGGCCCAAGAGCCCTGCTGTGCACTCCGAACCATGACATCCGTGGTGTGGGCCAGGGGATCCGTAGGGGGGTCCGCAAGGGGATCCGTAGGGGGATCCGTCCTGACGTGGATCCCGTACCCCCGCGCCAATGGGCCAGGTCCAGGCGACGGTGGGGGATCCGTGGTGCCGGCGGACTTGAGGGGTGAGTGGTCGTGAGTCGGTGGAGATGACCGGCCATGGGCCGGTCGATACTGGGTCAGGACACGGCGCGTCGCGCCAGGCGTCGGCAGGCATCAAAAAGAGCATTCCAGCGCCATCGGGCTCATCATCAAGAGCGGCATCCGCATCGCCGGTCGGACGTCGGGGCGGGCGCGATGCTGAGGATCGACTGCTGTCGGTGCTCAGCCGGATCACCGAACGGGATCGTCACCTGTGCCGTCTGCTCGAGGACCATCGGGTGCTCACCACCGCTCAGGTGACCGACATCGGATTCACCGGGGAACGGCGCACCCGTCTGCGGCTGTCGGAGCTCTACGCGCTCGACGTCCTCGATCGCTTCCTCCCGCACTACGGGCAGGCTCGGACGCCCTTCCACTGGGTCCTGGGTCCGGTCGGTGCTGCGCTTGTCGCTGCGGAGGCCGGGGTGGAGCTCGCCGATATCAGCTGGCGCCGCGGCCTGGCTCGCGAGCTCGCCGCCACCCAGCGCCTGGCGCACCTCGTCGGGCTGAACGGCTTCTTCACCGCCCTGCTGCGCTCGGCCCGCACCCGGTCCGGCTGCCGACTGGAGGAGTGGTGGTCCGAACGGCGCTGCGGACACGAGTGGGGCGAGCTGGTGCGCCCGGACGGCTATGGCATCTGGAGCGAGCATGACACCTCGCTGCCGTTTCTCCTCGAACACGACAACGGCACCGAACGCCTGCCCCGTCTGGGCGAAAAGCTCGATGGTTATGCGAAGCTCGCCGCGGCAGCGGGCCATCCCAACTGGGTCCTGTTCACCTTCCCCAACCTTCGTCGTGAAACCGACGCCCGCCGGGTCCTCTTCCACGGTGCTGTCCCGGTGGCCACTGCGGTGCGCGCCCCTGGTCTCGCCCCCGACGACGCGGTGTGGCTCCCCGTCCGAGACGAGGGCGCGCGCCTAAGTCTCGCCCAGCTCGCCACCCTCGGCTTCGACGCGTGACGAACGGATTCGACACCGCACCGGCAGGCATCGGCACCAAGGTGGCCGCCGGTGCGGCGGGGCTCGTCCTCCTCGTTGGCATCCTCGCCGCTGGGGCCGGTACCGGGTTGGCATCTGTCCTCGGTGGCGGCGACAGTCCCCCCAGCGCCGCCGCGGCGACACAGATCCCGCCGGCCATGCTCGCCCTGTACGAAGAGGCCGCGGCCACGTGCCCAGGGCTGCCCTGGACGGTGCTCGCCGCCGTTGGGACCATTGAGTCAGGGAACGACACCTCGGATCTCCCCGGTGTCGACTCCGGTGCCAACTCGGCCGGCGCCGAAGGCCCTATGCAGTTCGAGCCGACCACGTTCGCCGTCTACGACGAACCGGTCCCGCCCGGTGGCGTGAGTCCGCCCAGCCCATATGACCCCACCGACGCCGTGTACGCGGCGGCGCGCGACCTGTGTGCCAGCGGAGCGGCCAATGGCGCCGATCTGAGCGCGGCGGTCTTCGCCTACAACCACTCCGATACCTACGTGTCTGAGGTCCTTGACCTGGCCCAGTCCTACAACCAAACCCAAGCGCAGACAATCGCCGCCGATACGGCACCAGGGATTGCGGTCGACTGGGCGCTTGCCCAGGTGGGCACCCCGTATGTGTGGGGAGGCGAGGCCCAGGGTGTTGGCTTCGACTGCTCGGGGCTCGTCCAAGCCGCCTACAAGGTGGCTGGCATCACGCTTCCCCGTGTTGCTCAAGACCAGTATGACGCGACCACACGGCTCCTGCCCAACGACCCCCTGCGGCCCGGCGATCTGTTGTTCTTCGGAGGAGACCCCCGCGACGTGACCCACGTCGGCATCAACGTCGGCAACGGCGAGATGGTCGATGCTCCGCACACCGGCGCCAACGTGCGGGTGGAGTCCTACCGGGGATGGACGAATCTTGTTGGCGCCACTTCCGTCTTGCATTGACGAATGTCGTCGAGTTGTCGCCTGACATTGATTTCGGACATGCGGCACCACATGGCCTTCCTCAAGCGCCGCCACCAGCCATTTCGCCTCGATGATCGCTCTCGACGCCTACTCGGCTTGAGTGCAAGGTCTTGAGAGTCCTCTGGTATCTGCCGATGGATCACCTGCAGGCCGAACGGACCAGGAGAGCCATGCGTGAGAATCCGGCGACTGGCGTGACCAGTACCACCGCCAGCCGCTCATTTCCAGGCACGCGTCCTGAGGTCTCATTACACCAGAGTGTCGGTGACATGGGACGAGGATGGGAAACACTCCAGCACGGGATGGGCGGAGTTGCTAGTTCGTCATGGCGGCCGGAATGAGAGCAACGCTGCAGGAGCAGCGACGTCAGCAAGACCTCGCCAGTGGCGGGCGAGCCGGGCGTTATGCACGCACTCAGGCGTGGCGCCAAGCGCGGTCGTTCGTACGCCGCTTTTGGTGGGGTCTCATCCTTGTGCCCGGCCTATTCGTTCTCGCCTTCCTGCCTGCGGCGCTGATGCTTCATGGTGAAGCGCGCGGCGCGGCTCTCGGCGCATCCGCCGTTTCGGGCGTCTGGCTCGATGTGGTCGGAGTACTGGTCCTGACCGGCGTGGCATCAAGACTCATGGGGGTAAGCGGTGAGGCCATGACCGCGGATGGCCTGAGGAGCCTGCGCCGCCAAGGCTGGCGATTGGTCAACGGTCTCAAGCTGAAGAACCGGCGGGACATCGATCACGTGGTCATTGGTCCCGGCGGTGTGCTGGTAGTGGAAACCAAATGGAGCGGGGAGCCATGGCCACTGAACAGTGGCGGATCACGATTCATGGAAAGTTCCATGAAGAACGCGGCGGAACAAGCATCTGACAATGCCAGTGACGTCGCCGATTTGCTGGCGGCGACGGTTCCCGAGGTGCAAATAACGTCCATCGTCGTGCTGTGGAGCGGTGCCGGCGAAGGCGGATCCGGGTGGAACACGGGGCGTAATGGTCGCACTGTCCTCGTGCATGGCCCCGACCTGCGGCGTTGGCTTCGAACCGAGCTCCCACGAACCGGCCTCGCGGCGCAATCAATCGAGCGCGTCTGGGCATTGCTTGATGGAAAAGTCGAACAGCAGGACCGAGCCGATGCCGACGCCGGTGTTGTCGTAGAGCCAACCCTGGCGAGCCTTGTGAAGAAGTGGCTCGTCCAGCCCGCAGTTGGTTTTGTGGTGGCGGCCTATTCCCTCTTGGGGCTCATACGGTGGGGCCACGACTGGCGCGTGTCGATCATCGGAACCGGAATTGCCGTTGCCATGGGTCTTTGGGCGGCGCGTTTCACGCCATTTCGCCAGATGGCTTTCGGCTGGATCGGAGTGTCGGTCGGAATGGCTCTTGCTGAAATTGGAGTCCTCGTTGCGGTGGCGCTCCGGTAAGTCCGAGGCGACGTCTGGAGCGACGCCCGGTGTCCCGATCTCCGAGCTCGCTTCCGCGGGATGACTTTTCATCGACGCTGCCGGCGATCGTGCCGTTTGATCTCCAGCTTGTGCGTCGCAACGAAGGGTGGAACGAGGCGGGGCACAAGGAGCTGGCGGGCAACCCTTGCGCCCACGCCCGCAGCGGCACCCCCGAAATGCCGATGCCCACGGTACGGCCTAGCCGTGGATAAATCGGTGCGTCTTTGAAGAGGACTAACTGCTGTGACTCGTCGGGAGCATCTTCCGCAGCTCAAGCGAGTGCTATACCCCGGTGCCAACATTTCGGACGTGCGTTTCACCTGTCCCTACTGCCATCAGGCACTTCGCCGTGACCCGGAATTCCTCGTCGGAGAGGATGCCGAGGGCAACATGCTTCAGGCAGGCCGCTGTCTCAACCATGGCTGGATCGGCTCTGACGGGTTCAGCCCGCCCGTGCCCGTAACTCCCCAGCGGACCCGCGACTGACTATCGGGCGGCCTTGGGTCGGTTCCGCTCTCAGACGCCCCCTCCACGAGGTTTCAGGGGCATTGGTAGAGCTTCCTAGGGCGCCCACGACCCTCGACTTGTGACTGTCGCCTCGGATGCCACAGCTGCCACGTGTGTGGCCCGATTTGACGCCGTTACTCACTCTCTGCGTACGGTAATCACGCTTAGTGGTCGAGCAGGAGCCTGTCAGACGAAGTCTTCGGTCTGATCCTGGGGAGCTCGATCTTCGTGTTGGAGCTGTTAGCGACGCGCTGCGGTGTTACCACGACGAGGAGTAGCAGCCATCATGGCTGAGACCACGGGTCTCAAAGATCGCTCTGTCCCGGGCCCGACGGGCTCAATCAGGGCCATGGTGCGGAAGTCGGTCGCCGGGTTCGCCACGGCGACGGCAGTTGTCGGGATAACCGCCTGCTCGTCGGGTCTTTCGACTCGGTCGAGCACCTCCGGGGCGCCGAGTACGACCGCAACACCGAGCACGACCAGAACATCGACCGCAACCCCGACCACGGCGTCGGGGCCTGACGGCGCCACGCAGGCGGCTGTTCTCAACGCGTGGGAGTCGGCCCAGCAGACCCTCTACGGCTACATGCAGCAACCCTGGCCCCAGATTCGGGCCGATCTCGTGGCGGGGGAGACCAGCGCCGATCTTTGGCCCGAACTCGCTGACTACTTCAGCGATCCGGCCCTCCAGTCTGAGGGCGTGTTCCTCATCGGCGTGAAGACGAGCCAGCTGAACGGCCCGGCGAAGTACAACCTCGGCCACCCCGTCGTGGCGGCTGTCACCGCCACCACCGCCACGGTCACGGGATGCATCTCCGACACCGGGACCACGACCGCCTCGGGCGCGCCCGGGCCGCCCACGCTCGGTGGACTGGTTGGTGGAGCGCGCGGGTGGTGGGATCTCGAGGTCCTTGACGGCTCGTGGAGGATCACGACCTTCGAAACAACGTCGGTTCCGAAGTGCTGAGGACAATCGTGCGTCGTGCTGTCAGCGCTGTCGTGCTTGCCATCCTGATCTGTGCGGCGTTACCAACCGGCGCCGCTCGCGCCAGTGCGTCGGGTGGGTGCGCCGATTCCGGCACCACGCTCTCGTGCGGTTCAGGAATGGGTGGAGACCCGGGCAGGAGCGGCGGAAGCAGCGGGGCATCGGGTGCGAGCAGCGGCGGCGGGGGAGTAGTCCAACGCCACTGCCCCGATTACGTGCCCTATTCGGTCGCCGTGCCTGGTGGTGTCGGCGGTCCTCCCCCTCCCGACGCTGCGCAGCCCGGTGCCTGGTATGTGGATCTGTGCTCGGTGGGTAATGCGCAGAGCATCTCGCAGGGCTTGCAATGGTTCGCCACCGGACAGGCCCCCACCATTGCTCAGCCTGATCCGGCCACGGTCGGCGCCCAAGCTGCCAGCGAGCTCCAGCTGCCCACGCCCTCGTTGGCGCTGAGTCCGGTCACTACCGGGTACGTCAATCTGGCCGAGTGGTTGTCGGTGGCGCCCTCGATCTGGCACCTCTTCACCACCTCCGCGAAGGCGTGCAACGCCGGCGGGTGCACAACCGCCACGGCTACGGCCACCCCGGCCATCGTGACGTGGAGCACCGGCGACGGTTCGGTCGTCACCTGTAACGGCCCAGGCGCCGCCTACAACCCCGGTCTCAGCGCCAGCGAACAGTCGACGACGTGCTCGCACACCTACACCACCACCTCCGCGGGCCAGCCTGATCCGAACGGCAACCCCAACGACGGCGCCTTCACGGTCACCGCCTCGGTCACGTGGACGGTGGCGTGGTCAGGTCCAGACGGATCGGCCGGGTTGCTTCCGAGCCTCATCACCCAAGCGTCGACTTCGTTGAAGGTCACCCAGATCGAAGCCGTCAACGACTGAGGAACGGGAGCTCCCATGTCCACGTCCACCGCGCCGGTACGACACAGATTCTCGTCCCCCCCGACCGAGAACCGAGGCGGCCTGCGCCTGTCCACCGGATCACACCAGCGTCGTCCCTGGCAGATCGGTCTGGGGGTGGCGCTGGTGCTCGTGTGCGCGGCGGTCGCGGGGGCGCTCTTTCAGTCCTCGGCCCAGCGCACCTCGGTCGTCGTCGCGACCAAGAGCTTGCCGGCTGGCGCCGTCCTCACCCCCGGCGATCTTGGGACGGCGTCGATTCCCGCCTCGAGCCACATCACCGCCATGTCGGCGGTTGGTTCATCCGCCTTGGTCGGCCAGCAACTCGACACCCCCGTCTACGCCGGCCAAGTGATGGTCAAGCAGATGCTGTCGAGCGCTCCGCAGCTCGCCCCCGGTGAGCAGGTCGTGGGCATGTTGTTGAAGGGCGACCAGATGCCGTCGGTACCCCTGGTCGCCGGTGACACGGTCGAAGTGATCGCCGTGCCCCAGCCCGGCCAGGGCTCGACCATCGGCGCCACCATCGGATCGACGTTGGTGGCCTCGGCCACGGTGTTCGCCGTGGGGCCGGCTCCCATCAACCAGACCCAGTACCAGGCGTCGTTGTCGCTGGAGGTGCCCGCCGTTGACGCCGCCACCGTGACCTCCTACGCGGCCGCGGATCAGATCGGTCTTTCGCTCGTCGCCGAGGGTACCAAGTGACCGTTATTGCTCTCGCCTCGGTCAAGGGGTCTCCCGGGGTGACCACCGCCGCCCTCGCCATAGCGGCGCGCTGGCCCGCCGGTCGCAAGGTCCTTCTCGTCGAGGCCGACCCCTTCGGCGGCGACCTCGCCCCTCGCTATGGCGCCACCGTCACCGGCGGCCTCGCCTCGCTGTTTGTCGCGGGCCGACGGGAGCTCACCCCCGAGGCGGTATGGGACCACGTCCACGAACTCCCCGGTGGGCTGGCTGTGCTGTTCGGGCTTTCTGGGGTCCGACAGGCGGCCGCCAACGAGAACGTGTGGCCGTCCATCGCCACGGCCCTGGCCGGGCTCAACTCCGATGTCGTCGTTGACGCTGGACGACTACTTCCCCACTTCGCCGGGGGAGTGGGTGCCATCTTGGGGCACGCCGACGCGTTGGTCGTGCTGTGTGGGTCGACGCTGGAGGCGATCGTCCACTTGCAGAACGCCCTCCCCGGTCTCGTGGCCGAGCGGCGCGGTCGCCGGCTGCTCGTTGTCCCCACCGGCTCCTTTGGGTACTCGGCCGACGACATCGCCACCACGCTCGAGGTGGACGTCGGTCCGGCCATGCCCGACGACCGAGCCGCCGCGGCCGCGCTGGCCAACCAGCGGCGCATGAGGCGGCTGGAGAAGACCCCGCTCCTCACGTGGGCCGCGGCCGTGACCGCAGAGCTTGGTATCGACGTCCCGGTCACCGGCGCACCCACCACGGAAGGACGTAAATGGCAGTTGGCCAGCGACGAGCCGCCTGCGACTGGTGCCGAGATGGGTGGGCCTCATTCGCCAGACGACGAGGCCGCGGTGGGAAAGCGGACCAAGTCCGAGGCACGCCGGTGAATGCTCAAGAGTGTCGCGAGCTTGAGCAGAACGCGGCGGCGCACGTCGCCGATGGGATCGTCCGCTACGGCGCAGCCGGGATGAGCGAAGGCGAGCGCCGTGCCTTCGTGGAAAAGCTGGCCCGAGAGGCCATCGACGAGGCCGCCCGCACCATGGTGCAGGGCGCGCTGCCCACCCCGAGCGCGGAGGAAGAGGAGCAGATCGTCCGCCGCCTCGTCGCCGGCCAGCTGGGACTG
>Ga0116217_10006095_pt1 | contig 10509 bp, 8 predicted proteins | sample Sb_taG_6_FD_89697 | JGI IMG/M metagenome (GOLD analysis project Ga0116217, IMG submission 89697) | Peat soil microbial communities from Weissenstadt, Germany - Sb_50d_4_PS metaG | ecosystem: Environmental > Terrestrial > Soil > Wetlands > Peat | place: Germany: Weissenstadt | collected 2010-09-21 | reverse complement strand
TTCATTCTGGTCACCGTTATTCTGCTCCTCTTCTTGGGCAACGTACGGGGCGCCCTAATTGTGGCGACCACTATTCCGTTCGCGCTGCTCTTTGCCTCCATTTGCCTAGACCTGCGAAAAATCCCCGCTAATCTGCTTTCCCTGGGAGCGCTTGACTTCGGAATGGTGGTGGATGGCGCGGTGGTAATGATTGAGAATATTGTGCGGCACCTCGACCTGAGGGAGGAGGTGTACAAGACAACCCAGGAGCGAATTCGCGCCGCGGCTCACGAAGTGCAAAGGCCGGTATTTTACGCCATCATCATCATCATCACCGCTTATTTGCCAATCTTCACGTTGCAGCGGGTGGAGGGCCGGCTGTTCCGCCCCATGGCCTGGACTGTGGCGTTTGCCCTGCTCGGCGCGGTTATTTTCTCCATGACCATCGCACCCGTATTGGCGAGTTTTCTCTTTCGCAGAGAGTTCCGGGAATGGGACAACCCTGTTATTGCCTGGCTTACGGTTCAATATCAACGTGCGTTGCGCCGAACCGTTCATCACCGCTGGGTGATGTTGGGCATTACCCTCCTGGCGTTCGCAGGGGCCGGTTACCTCGTGCTAAGCGGAGCTATCGGATCGGAGTTCCTACCGCACTTGGACGAAGGCTCGCTCTGGGTGCGCGGCACCCTGGCGCCCAGCACCGGGCCGACGGAGAGCATCCGGCTGGCAAACCAAGTCCGGGTGTTGCTGGCCTCCTTTCCGGAAGTATACGAGACCACCAGCCAAGCGGGCCGCCCCGACGACGGAACGGATAGCACGGGGTTCTTCAACACGGAATACTTCGTCGGCTTGAAGCCCGAAAAACAGTGGCGCCCTGTCTTTCACCAGAACAAAGAAGAATTGATCGCAGCCATGGATCGCGAATTGGAAAAGATACCGGGCGCGATCTGGAACTTCTCTCAACCGATCGAGGACAACATGGAGGAGGCGGTCAGCGGTGTGAAGGGGGAATTGGCAACAAAGGTCTATGGCGACGATCTGAAGACCTTGGAAGGCCTCGCGGATCAGATCGTGGGGGTGATGCGCGGCGTGAAAGGGATCGAGGACTTGGGAGTTTTTCGCGTTCTGGGCCAGCCGAATTTAAACGTAACGGTGGACCGCCGCCAGGCGGCACGCTATCAGATTAACGTCGCCGACGTGCAAGATGCCATCCAGACGGCGGTGGGCGGCAACGCCCTCACGCAGGTGCTGGACGGAGAGGCACGCTACGATCTGGTGTTGCGCTATCTGCCGCAATATCGTGACACGCGGGAAGCGATTGAAGACATTCGATTGCTCGCGCCCACGGGCGAACGGGTTTCGCTCGCTCAGCTCTGCAATATCGAAGAGCGCGACGGCGCTTCCGAGATTTACCGCGAGGGGAACCAACGCTACATCGCCATCAAGTACAGCGTGCGTGGCCGCGATTTGGGCAGCGCAGTCGAGGAGTCTATCCAAAAGGTCAACGCGCAGGCTCAATTACCGCGGGGTTATCACATCGATTGGGAAGGCGAATACGAAAGCCAGAAGCGGGCGGAGGCTCGCCTCCTCTTCATTGTGCCCCTCACCGCATTCTTAATCTTCCTGATTATCTACGGCGCGTTTGGCTCCGCCAAGTGGGCTTGTCTGAATCTGGTGAACATGCTGGTGGCGCCGGTGGGAGGTTTGCTGGCACTCTGGGTGACCGGGACGCACCTGAGCGTGTCCTCGGGAGTGGGCTTTCTTGCTTTGTTCGGAGTTGCGGTTCAGATCGGCGTGATCATGGTGGAGTATATCAACCAACTGCGGGCGCGCGGCCGCACGATCGAAGACGCAGCGGTTGAGGGAGCAGTCCGCCGCCTCCGCCCCATCATGATTACTATGTTGGTTGCGACCCTTGGTCTGTTGCCGGCGGCAATGTCCCACGCCATCGGGTCCGATTCGCAACGCCCCTTTGCCATCGTTATTGTGGGCGGATTGATCGCCGACCTGCTGATGAGCATCTTCCTGCTGCCCACCTTTTACGTCTGGTGGGCTCGACCAACCGACCACCTGCCGAGCCCGGAGGAAGCGAAGAGCGTGTACGAGTGAGCAAGCGGTCCAACGATGTCTACTCGGCTCCGCCGGCTTGATACGCGGGTAAGCCGCGAACGGAGTTCACGAGGAGGGTTACGGCGCTCTGGCGCCAGCCGCCCCAGCCTCGCGCTCCCTCGCCTCTGGCTAAAGGCAGCGCGTACCCTGGCGCTATTTCCGCGTTCATCACGTCGTCGAGCACGCCTTCTCGAAATTCATCGGAATTGGTCGGCGTGGATTGGGCAGCGGACTGTTTGATTGCCGTGTTCACAGCTCGGAGCCTGGCCAGGAGCGCCGTTGCGCCACCACGTGCCTCCTCGAACTCTCCATAAAGGGTGTGGACTTTTAACGTCTGAAGGAAGAGAATCGCCAAAAAAATTCGCGTGGCGTGCCCAAACGTCGCCGTGAACTGTTGCAGGAGCAGCGCGATGGCCTCCAATGCCTTGTTCTTGTCTCTCGTCGAAAGAGCGCCACTCAAGCTTTCCAGCGTGTAGATTAAGCTCTCGATTGATTCCACTTTGAGCCCCCTTAGACTTTGTCCTTAATAGACCTTTGCTGGCCCGCCCGGCGAGCGACGGCTGACTTCCCGGAGGTCTGACTCGCCAGTCTCTTTTGCCTTCTGCTGACGCACATCACGTCCCTCCTGACTACGGCGTCTTTCGCGGCGCTCCATATGTCGTCCCACTTGCCCTATCGGCCATTGAGCCTCCGCATTAAATCCTCTCTCCGGGTGGCACAACGGATTTGACGGGCAACGAGCCTTACATCGCACCAAAACGGACTGTTAGGCCCAACATCGGTGGGTGGCGCAGACGTTCCGGCGGTTTTTGTCGGGATGTATGCGCCTTCTGAGCGTCAGAGAGGCGGAGACATGCCAAAGAACGGCACGTCTGCGCCATCTCGCGTAAGGCGTAGGGGCGGTGACCGAACCGCCCCTGGACCCGCACTTGGCGCATCGATGGAGATAAGGCGTGAAAGAGCCCAGAATGTGTCATCCGCAAGGAAGATGGCCTCACCCTTCTCCTCTCGCAGCCTGCACCGGCTTGGTGTAAAGTAGGTATAAAGGGGTGAATTATGCAAACTGCAAACGCTGCCCTGGAAATGGGCGAACAGGCAGGAGTGCGTCGAAAAATCCAGTCATTGAATCCTGCGACCGGCGATTTGCTGGCGGAGTACGAAGCGGCCACCGACGCGGAGGTTCACAAGGCGGTGGGTAGTGCTTCGCAGGCGCTGGCCGCCTGGCGCCGCCTGAGCGTCGCGGAGCGAGCTTCGTATCTCTTTCGCTTGAAGGAACTGCTCTATGCCCGGCGTGACGAGATTGCCGCCCTGATCACCCGAGAGGCTGGCAAGCCTGTAGTTGAGGCGATGCTCACCGAGGTCTCAGTAGTGCTTGACGCACTCGAGTACTTCGGGCGGCGGGCTCGGAAGTTTCTGTCGTCGCAACCGGTGCCACATCACAATCTGGCGATGAAGCTGAAGCGAGGACGCCTCGAGTTTGAGCCTTACGGCGTCCTCGGAATCATCTCGCCCGCCAACTACCCCTTTTCCATTCCCTTCAATGAGATTATCCCAGCCCTGGTAGCAGGAAACACAGTGGTCCTCAAGCCGTCGGAGCTTACGCCGCAGGTTGGCCTGGCCATCCGCGGCCTTCTGGAGGCTGCGAAGCTTCCGCCGGGTGTTGCGCAGGTGATCCTGGGCGATGGACCGACGGGCCAAGCTCTCGCTGCGGCGGCCATTCATAAGTTGATCTTCACCGGCAGCGTGGCGACGGGCAAGCGCATTCAGGCTAAGGCGGCCGAACGGCTCCTGCCCACGGTGCTCGAACTGGGGGGCAAAGACGCGATGATTGTTTGCGCGGATGCGAACGTCGAAACTGCTTCGAGCGGCGCCGTCTGGGGTGCGTTCACCAACGCCGGTCAAACCTGTGTTTCGGTCGAGCGAGTATACGTGGTCCGCGACGTGGCCGAGAGATTCATCGCCCTTTGCGTTTCCAAGGCCAAACGCCTGCGCCTCGGGCGCGGCGGCGATCCTTCCACCGAGGTTGGCCCGCTGATCCGGGATCGTCAGGTTGGTATCGTAGAACAGCAGGTTTGCGAGGCAGTGACACAAGGCGCAGAGGTGTTGTGCGGGGGGCACCGTCCCAATCTTCCCGGCCTCAAGGGGTTCTTCTTCGAGCCCACGGTGATAACCCGCGTGAATCAGTAAATGCGCTTGATGCGAGAGGAGACGTTCGGGCCGGTGCTGCCCATCATGGTGGTGGAAAATGAAGCTGCGGCTGTGGCGTTGGCCAATGATTCCGACTTTGGGCTCTCGGCCAGTGTCTGGACTCGCGACCGAAAGCGTGGCGAACGACTGGCGCGTCAGATTGAAGCGGGAGCGGTGATGGTGAATGACTGCATCAGCTACTTCGGGATCTCCGAGGCCCCGCACGGCGGCGTCAAGGCGAGCGGCATCGGCCGCACCCATTCGCGTCTCGGCCTGATGGAAATGGTGCAAGTGAAATACATCGATACGGATTTGGCGCCGGGCATACCGAAGGTCTGGTGGTATGGTTACAGCGCCAAGGCACGACGCTTCGCGCAAGGCTTCGAGGAATTCCTTTTCGGGCTGGGGCCGGCGCGGCGCGTGCGAGGACTGGCCACCATGCTGGCGAGCCTGGAAAAGAAGTTGTGAGTCTCTTGCTTTTACTCAGGGTTGAAGGATTGGAAGAATCCGACGGGTTGTCATCCTGAGCGAAGCGAAGGATGACCCATTTCGCCATTCCTCACACGCGTTCTTACGGAATGGGCTACACTTGTCATCCTCCGGGGGCTGAGGTGAGCGGGCATGCTTAACCCGAATTCCGAAGTTGAATTTGGCGCTTCCAGGCCAACTCGGTGAATCTGAATTGCCTGCCTTGAAGACCTCGAGAACGGAACGGGTGTTTGGATTCTCGGAAGTAACCCCTCACCCGTCTCCGTCAGCTGACGGACTGATGACGACGCCGGCTGCGGGACACCCTCTCCCTTGGGGAGAGGGTGGCGAGAGTAGCGAGCCAGGTGAGGGGTTTCTTCTCACAGAGCCTCGGAACTTCGGAATTCGGGCTTAATGAACTAGCTCGCGTGACGCAAGGCTCTCCGCGCCGTCATTCCATTCGGTTTTGGCTGCCGGCGGGATATAGCTCATGGCTCGTTCCGTGAGCGCGCAGATGGTGAGGCTGGGGTTGACTCCTAAGTTCATGGCGACGATCGAGCCGTCGCACACGTACATATTCTTGTAGCCGAAGACTCGATTCCGGCGGTCAACCACGCCTTCGGCCGGCGAGGCGGCCATGGCACAGCCACCCAGGATGTGCGCCGTAGTTGGGATATCGAACAGGATTTCTGTGATCATGCTCATGGCGGTGCCGCCGATCATCTGAGCATCTTCGAGGCAAAATCGTTGGCTTGTGGAATGAAAGTAGGGACGCGCGGACCGCTGGTTACCAGCACTTTCCTGAAAGGCCAAAACCAGAGCCTCCCCAGTCGCATATCCAGGTGACAGTCGAGAGTCTGCATACAGAGCAGGATAAGGACCTCGCTCGCCCAGCCGAAGGGATGCAGGGAGCGAAGGGTTTTGAGCGGATGACGAACGAGCGCCACGAAGAGGTTTCTAATCATCCGCAAGATTCGTGTCCAGCCGGGCCTCCCGCTGGTCAACAGCATACACAGCAAGCCCATTGCGTCTGCGCCCCGTGGATAACGCACTGCCTCGATGTGCGTATACTCATCCAGGTGTATCCCCGAACCGATGGAAATGCCTTTCGATAGGTCCTCGCGCGAGCCGGGGACGCGCACACCGATCAGCGATTCCGCATTCGTACGCACACGGTGACCCAGTTGATTGCTGATGGCGGGCAGCGAGCCTCTTTCTTTAAGACGGAAGAGGAGATCCATGCTCCCGAGCGCCGATCCCGCGAAGACCAGCCCGCGACAGGTGAACCGGCGCGGGTGTTTGCGGAACCAAGCGGTGGATCTTACTGTCTGCACTTCGTAGCCATCGCTGCCGTCAGCTTTACCGTTTAAGCAGGCGACCCCCACCACTTTGGTTTCTGCGAACACGCGAGCGCCATGCTTCTCGGCGAAATAGAGGTAGTTCTTGTCGAGGCTGTTCTTGGCGTTGTGACGGCATCCTATCATGCAGCCACCACAGGCCGTGCAGGTCGTGCGCGGCGGGCCGTCTCCGCCGAAGTAGGGGTCAGGATGAGTTTCGCCGCCGGCCTCGCCCTCCGCCCCCTGGTAGATGCCGACTCGAGTCCGGTAGTACGTATCACCCACACCAATGGCGTCTGCTGCGCGTTTGAGGAGCCGGTCTGCCGGACCCAACAGATGGTTCTCAGTGACGCCGAGCATGCGGCTGGCCGTCTGGTAGTAAGCGTGCATCTCTCGTTTCCAGGGCGCGAGCCCCGCCCAGGATCCCTTGTCCCAAATCGAATCCTTGGGTTCCAGCAGGGTCGCACAATAGGTGATGGAGCCGCCGCCGACAGCACAGCCATGCAGGATGACCACGTGACGAAAGACTTCGAGGTTAAAGAAACCGCGCAATGCAAGGCCCGGCCGCCAGATCCAGCGCCAGAACAACCAGTTGGTGCGGGGAAAGTCCGCCGCGTCCCAGCGCCGGCCCATTTCCATTACCGCCACGCGGTAACCCTTTTCCGCCAGCCGGAGAGCCGTGACACTACCCCCGAAGCCCGAGCCGATCACGATGAAATCGAAGTCGGTTTCCTGCATAGCATCCCTGCCGCAATCAGATTGACATCAACCCTTCTGCGTAATATCTTGCTTTCTATGCACAAACTCATACCGGTCGAAGAAGCTACCGCCCTGATGAACGAAGCCAAGGACTGGTCGGTATGGCACTGGCTGCTCGAGAAACGCAGAGTGCGAGCCGCCGCGGACAGAGCGGTGGACGCCCTGAGTGACGCCGAGAAAAAAGTGAAAGCCTCCTGGAGCGACGACCTGAAAAAGGCATATCGCGGCTTGGAGGCACAGCAGGCTCATGAAAATCCCCGCAAGGCAAGTCGGCGTTCCGAAAAACCGAAAGAAGAGGCCAAGAAGCTCGACCCTCAAATCGAGCAGGCGCTGCTCAAGGTAAAAGAAGCAGATGACGAAGCCGAAAACGCCCGACTCGATGCGGAGGATACCTTCGAGGAGGCCGAGCGCAAATTGAGCGCCAGCATGGCCCGCGAGGGCGCCGCAAAGGCCATCCATTCCTGGGAATTGCGCATGAAAGCCATCCGCAAGGCGGAGGCGCTTGAGAAGATGGGCAGGTCGGCAGATGGGCAGGCCGGCAGATAGGCAGTCGCCATTTGCCGCCTGTGCTCAGTGACTGGCTCGTTCCGCTGGACATGGAACCGACCCCTCACCCATCCCGCTCCGGTTAGAAACAACGCCCGCAGCGTGACACCCTTCTAAACCGAGCGGGCCGTCCTTTCTCATGTTTCTGCCTACTCGCACACGGCCCATCTGCCCAACTGCCGTTGTTTTACAGGCTGTAGCGATCCGCCGCGAGCACATGCTGTGCGATCTGGCGGCCCAGGGCAATCGTGTTCGTAGGATCGTACTTTGCCAATCTGCGCACGATCGCCATCTGAGTTCTCAACATATCTCCTTCGGCTACGGCCGCAATGACCTTCCGCGCCGAGGCTTCGACCGTCTGCATGGCTTTGGCTGCGTAGAACCCCGCCATGGCAATGGCGGCGCCGGCCGCGCCTTCCCCCCTTGCTGCAACGAGTTTTTCTGCTCGCAGAATGCACGACTCCATCGCGTAGACCTCGATGACGCAATTCGCAATTGCGGCCATCACCTCCTGCTGGTCTGCAAGGCTCTGCATATATTTCTGCGTGGCCGCCCCTGCCGCAAACAGACCGAGTTTCTTGGCCTGCGCCAGCAGTTTATGTTCGCCCGCCAGCGGTCCTTCATGCTCCTCGGCGGTGAGGGAGGGAGAGATAACCTCGTCCATAAGCTTCTTGATAGCCGCGAGCAGAGGCAATTCGCCCTTCATGGCCCGCTTCATGAGCCATCCGGTGATAATCAGCCGGTTGATTTCATTGGTCCCCTCAAAGATCGGGTTGATGCGCGCGTCGCGGTAGGCCCGCTCAGCGGGATATTCCTCGACGTAGCCGTACCCACCGTGGATCTGGACATCGTGATTTGCCACCATCTGCAACATTTCGGTTACCCAGACCTTCACGATCGAGCACTCCACAGCGTACTCCTCGATGCGCTTTTCGATCTCGTGCGCATCCCCTGTGCTCTGGTCCAGGCCGGCCAAGGCGGCGTCGATCATTCCGATGGTTCGATACACCATCGATTCCCCGGCATAAACACCCGCCGAGCACTCTGCGAGCTTTTCCTGGATCAAACCGAATTCAGCGATGGATTTGCCGAATGCTTTGCGCTGTTTGGCGTATTGAATCGCGTCTTGGAGGACCTGCCGCGCTCCCCCGGTGCATGCCGCCCCTAACTTGAAACGTCCAATGTTCAAGACGTTGAAAGCGATGTGGTGGCCTTTACCGGCCTCGCCCAAGAGGTTTTCCGCCGGGACACGACAGTCGGCGAGAATCAGCGGACAGGTCGATGAACCGTGGATGCCTAGCTTGTGCTCCTCCGCGCCGACGGAGAAGCCCGGCGTATTACGTTCGACGAGGAAGGCCGAAATCTTGTCCCCGTCGCTCTTGGCGAAAACAATGAAGAGGTCGGCGAATCCGCTGTTGGTAATCCACATCTTTTCGCCGTTGAGCACGTAATGCATGCCATCGTCGGAAAGCACGGCGCGGGTGCGGCAGTTGAGTGCATCCGAACCCGACGTGGCTTCCGAGAGGGCGTACGCGGCGACCCACTCGCCGGTCGCCAGTTTCGGCAGGTATTTTTGCTTCTGCGCCTGCGTGCCGTACCACACTATGGGCAGGGTGCCGATGCCCACGTGGGCGCCGAAAGCTACCGAAAAGCTTGCCAGTTTGCTGATCGCCTCCGCGACCACGGCGGATGTGACTTTGTCCATCCCCATTCCACCGTACACTTCGGGAACGTCCACGCTCAACAAACCCAATTCGCCGGCGTTGCGGAGGAGTCCCTTGGTAACAACGAAGTTCTTTGCTTCGATTTCATCGATCGCAGGCATGACCTCGTTCGTGACAAACTCGTTCGCTGTCTTCGCGACTTGTCGCTGCTCTTCGGAGAGATCCTCCGGCGTGAAAACATCCTCCGGCTTACTCTCCTCGATGAGAAAACTGCCACCCTTGGTCCGTTTCACCGAAATTGTGGGTCTGGCTGATTCCGTAGCAATCATGGCTATTCCTCCTCGTTGCAGTTCTTGGTCTCGCCTGAGCGCGACCGTTGATCAGATCCGTTAGCTCGTCGCCAATCCCCGGGTTAAAGTGCGGGCAAATTGCGAGGAGATTTCTTCTGCCGACAAAGCACCTTCGGGCTCGTACCACATACAAATCCAGTTCAGGGCCCCTGCGATCGCGAAGGCGGCGATCTTGGCATCGCAGGCCGCGATCGAATGGTCCTCGATCCCCTCCTGGATGAACGATCTCAAGCGACGGTCGATTTTCCTCTTGGAGGCGCGCACCTTGGTGCGGGCCCCAGGCGACAAATCACCCTCGTCCATCCGCATCACGCACCGGCCGAAATTTACCGTCATTACGTTGGCGTAGGAGTAGATGAACGCTTCCACTTTTTCCAAACCCGTTCCGTCGTGTTCTGCAATCTCCGAAACACTCTCTTCGATCAGCTTTGTGCCCCAACCATAGCACCCAAGAAGAATGTCTTCTTTATTGTGGAAGTAGTGATAAAGTGCCGGCTTGGTAATGTTCAGGCGCTTGGCAACGTCATTCAGAGAGGTGCGCCCGTAGCTCTTATCTAGAAACAACTCGGCGGCAGTTTTCAATACCGCCTCGCGTTTGGTTACAGGGTCGCGCCGGCGGCTGGCAAATGCCTGCCCATGCGGTTTCTCAACCACTGTCTCTTTCAGGATAGGTTGAAACAATAAGCCCTCGGTTGACAGCCCAACTGCAAGATGATATCTTACCTCAAGGTAAGATACGGAATCAAGCTGAATATCTTACCGTGGGGTAAACTAAGAAACGTCAGTGCCATAGACTTCCGTGGGCGCGCTGTAGGCGTGGGTTTGAGGGCGCGCAAACCGGGCGGCACCATGCAGACCGTAACACAAGATGATCTGCCACTCTCCCGGCTTTATCGTTGGGAACGGGAGCGGGCAGACCGCATTTTTCTCACCCAACCGGTTGGGGGAGGGAAGGTGCGCGACTGGTCTTGGAAGCAGGTAGGGGCCGAAGTGCGCAGCATGGCCGCGTATCTCAAAGCCCAGGAATGGGAGCCGGGGTCTCGCGTCGCGATCCTCTCTCGAAACTGTGCCTGGTGGATCATGGCGGACCTGGCTATATGGATGGCCGGT
>Ga0116217_10006093_pt1 | contig 10510 bp, 8 predicted proteins | sample Sb_taG_6_FD_89697 | JGI IMG/M metagenome (GOLD analysis project Ga0116217, IMG submission 89697) | Peat soil microbial communities from Weissenstadt, Germany - Sb_50d_4_PS metaG | ecosystem: Environmental > Terrestrial > Soil > Wetlands > Peat | place: Germany: Weissenstadt | collected 2010-09-21 | reverse complement strand
GGCATCCATTTCCAGGTGAAGTCCTGGGGTTGCCAGCTCCGCCGCCCAATGCCTGTTATTGGGGGTAAAGCGGACGCAACGCGGACATCGCGGGATGGCCGTTAATGACCCAAAGCGGACATCTGTTCAGGGACATTGAGGGGCTCCACCCGGCGATGGACGAGTAACTCGATGCCAATAAAATCGGACCAAATGCCGCGCAGCCCTCTCATTGTCGGTGCCGCCCGCGTTACGACACACTTTTCAGAAAAGAGGCGAACGCGTCTCCATGCTCTGGCCGGTATACGAATTGTTGCGAAGCCCTCTCCGCTTCCCACGACCTTTCCCTTAGGTAATCGACGTCGTTGTCGAGCCTGTCGATCTCCTTTGCGATGTCGTCGATCGTCGCAACCACGGTCATGCCGTTAACACTATCGAAAAATCCATTCCGATATGTTTCATCATCCATCACCACCGCCGTACCCGACGCCAGCGATCGGATCGGAGCGTTGCAAGTCACGCCATGATCCTTGAGATGCACCGTCGCCTTAGCTTTCCTCATGCAGTCGAGATCGTCGACGACCCCGTGCTGGCTTCCAAAGCCGAAGTTTTTCAGGGGAATCCTTGAGATCAAATTCAGCGTTCTGAGTTTCGTCGCGCTGATCGGATGGTCTCGTTCCATCCAATGGACGTACGAGCAGAATCCCGATCTGTCTTCCGCCGCCGGTCTCCGGAAGGTGTCCTTCCGCAGCAGCTTCGGATACAGGAGTTTGTTGCGGCCGGTCAGCATCGCCAAATGTCGCGCGCTCGGGCTCAGATGATTGTTGATCTTCATCCCGTTGAAGATCCTGACTGATGGCTCGGCTTCGGGAAGGCCCGCGATTACGGCGATCGGGCATTTGGCGATGCGCCGCGCAAGATCGACCTGCAGAGGGGTCACAACGACGAACAGATCAGCCTCCTGGATCCGGTCTCGAAGAACCTCATTTGATGCAATTGTTTCTACGCCGATTGCATCGAAAAATGCGCATTCGTGCGCCGGGTGTGCCCCCTGGCCCGCGCCATGGGCAAGCGAGCACTCCACCGCCAGGAGAAACATCTTGTTTCCCGTCTGCTGGCACAGCGTCGCGAGTTCTACAGTGAGCGAGCCATGCGTGCTTGGGAAAAATATGTTCATGGCCTCAAACGCATCGAAAAACGGAAATTACACTTGAGAGCAACATTTACTATTCGGAGAACTTTGGCTCGGCTAGACGCGAAGGCGCAAGCGCCCGGTGCATTAGGTTTGGTGACCAAGCCAATCGACTTCGTGTTGCTGCAGTTTGACAGCCGCCTCGAGCCTGAGCATACCAACTGATCTAGGGAATTGGAACGTCCGGTAGTGGCACTTAGCGGACGTTCAGCCGATCGCGTCGCGAGGTCTGGTTCCCGCCGAAAAGCGGACATGTCTAATTAGCGTGTGGAATGTCCGCTGATGACCCAAAGCAGACATGCCCGAGTTTGCAATGTGACGATGCTGTGGCATAAGCGTCCGCATCCTGGTCGACCGCATTGAGATGTGCGGCGAGCGCGGCAGGACTGCTGAAGTCGGCCACGTTGATGAAGCACCGGTTTGCTGGAGCAAAATCTGACGCATTGGGGGCACCGAGGTAGACGGGTACCGATCCGGCGATCAAAGGATCGGCGTCAAGCGGACATGGCGTGGACTTATCAGTATGTCCGCTAATGACCCAAGGAAGACATGGTGTCCCGCACGAACCGCGAGCCTCCGCCCCTTTAACCGGGATAGTGCCGGATTTCGAGGTCGGGGAGCCCCCAGCATTCGATCCCCATGTCCTTAGCCATGATCGCCAGTCCCTCGGTCTCGATCTCTCCGACGTGAGCCCCGCGCAGAGGATGTGGATCGCGCACCCAGCGACTGCGGGCGCCATAGAAGAAGGGCGGAAAGATGAGGCCGTCGCGGTGACGATCTGCGCGGACCAGAAGCATAGTCCCTCCGACCGATTCTAAACGCACGATTCCTTGACCACGCAGGTCGCTCAAATGCTTGTGGCCGCCGGCATTCCACGCGTTCAGGTCGAAACTCACCTTTCCATATTCGCACACGCAATTCGGATGCACGATGTCGCGGTCCCAGGCGAGTAGCTCCTCGATGATGGTTGCCGGGTATTCGATGACATCGGCGTCGAGCCACAGCACCCAGTCCTCGTCGCGAAGGGCACGGAACAGGAGATGGTTGCGCGCCCGTGCGAGCACTGCCCGTCGCTGCTCTTGAAAGACGGCCGCATGCCGGTGAGCGCCCTTCGGGATGGAGAAGTTGAAGTCCTTCTTGACCAGAACCTTACGGCAAAAGCCTGGACAGGTGTGCTTTAGCCGTTGCTCCACCGTTTCGAAAGTTCCGTCCGAACTATCCCCTTCGAGAATGCCGAGAGAGAGCAAGGTGTGCGGATAGCTCAACCTTTCGAGTCCCGCGAAATAGGTGTCGAGGAACCGGCAAGCGGATTTCATAGGAGTGAGGATGAGCACGGAGGCGCTGGAATTCGACATGTTGGAATCGCCCGCTTGACTGCCGTCCAGCCTTTCCGTTTATGGCTGGACCTGGATGGATGTAGCCTAATGCAAGACTTGCGCGCAGCGATAGAAAAGTGGCTTTGCAATCCTCCACTCGTTCCCCCACAGCGCTTCGCCGGCCGCGGCATCGTCACCTGCGCCGGGGGCCCGGCGCTATCTCACCTGCGCCTGGGTCCCGATCTGGATGCTCGGGCGCTTGCACCAGTCGAAGCTGCCGATTCAGGTCTGGTATCTCGACAGGAACGGGGATGAGCGAGGCCACGCAACTTTTGCTTTAAGAGGAGAGCGTCGAGGTCGTCGCTGCGGAAGCGGTCATGCACCGCGCTCGCTGCTGAGGATGCCCCGCACAGACCGACGGAGGAGCATCTGGTCCATCCTATGGCGGCGTAAGCGGCGTTCACGGCTGGCTGAGACCGCTGCGCACCGACGCGGCCTCGACGGAACGCTGGCCCCGTATCATAAGACGGTGAAGGTGGCGCTGGTGCATCTCGACGCCACCGATCAGTGCGAGCGCGTCTTCGATGCGATCCGCGCCACGGCCGACCCCGAAGAGGACATCGCCGACATTGTGGCGGGAGGAGGCGATGACGGCCGCGCCCTCGTCAAACCGGCCCTTGATCCGCGAGCAGGCGTTTGGCGAGTCTCTCGATTCGGACAAACTGGAGCGTCTCGGCCGCCACGAAGTGTATCTCGAACGGACGCTTGCTATGCTGCTGCGCTTGAATGAACTCCGGATATAAGTCCAAGCTAATCCGTTTGGTAAAACCGGTGGCCTTCTTGGTGACGAGCCATCCGAATGGGCCCCATCTCCTGAAAATGTTCATCGACGCGCACCAGATTCCCGAGGGCCAAAGCCTGGAAGCCGAGATCTGTATCATCGGCGGCGGGGCCGCTGGGATCACCATCGCTAAGTCGCTGGGCCACGAGGCGCGGGTGATTCTGCTCGAAAGCGGCGGTCAGGAGTTCGATAAAGAAACACATGAGTTGACCCGCGCGCTGAGTATGGGACGGCCCTATGACCTATCTGCCGTCTCGCGGCTGCGATATTTCGGTGGCTCGACCAATCGCTGGGGCGGCCACTGCGCGCCGATGCGACCGGTGAATTTCGAGACCTCTCCGTCCATTCCGTATAGCGGCTGGCCGTTTGGATATGATGAGCTGCACCCTTACTACCTGCGAGCCCACGACATGCTTGATCTTGGTCCGTTTCGCTACGATGCGGACTATGTCTCGAGATTGCTCAACCTGCCCCTGTTTCCGCTCGACCCCGCAAGGGTCGAAACGGTGATTTCCAGGTACAACACCAAACGCTTCGGACCGGACTTTCGCGACGAGCTCGATCGCGCCGCAAACGTCAAGGTCGTTCTTTACGCCAACGTCACCCTGATCGACCGGGATTCTGTCAACCCAACGGTCAACCGCGTGGCTGTGGCCACCCTGGATGGCAAGGCGTTCGAGGTGGTCGCACGCATCTTCGTACTCGCTGCCGGTGGGATCGAGAACGCGCGCCTTTTGCTGCACTCGCGCAACGTGGAGACGACTGGCCTTGGCAACGGCCACGATCTGGTCGGCCGCTTCTTCATGGAGCACATCTGGTATCAGTGCAGCACGATTGTCCCCTTCGACGAGGCGGCGCTGTACAAGATCTATGGCTCGGAAATCCCATTGTCTGAGCACGAGGGACTGGATCTGCCCTATCGGATACGCGCTCATCTGGCACTTCCGGAGGACGTTGTGCGCCGCGAACAGATTCCAGACTTCCGGGCCGAGATCCGGATCGGCTTCAGTCTCTCCCGCAGCGACATCGTCCTCCCGGCCGAGAAACTCTACGCTGATTTGAAGCAAATGGGGTGGCCCAACGATTTTCTAAATCATCTGGCAAACATCGCCTACGATCCGGCAAGTATCCTGGCGCGGCTGACGCGGGCGGAACAGATGGGTTATGCGTACATCTTGTTGAACAATTTCGAGCAGACGCCGAACCCCAACAGCCGCATCCGGCTGTCCGAGGAGCGCGACGTGCTCGACATGCCACTGGCTGTGGTCGAATGGCGTCTTACCGATCTCGACAAGTATGGCATTCGGCGCGCCCACGAGCTGATTGCGGCCGAGGTCGACCGCGCTGGCTTTGGCCGTTTTCGAATGGAGATCGAAGACGCCGAGGAGGTGCTGTTGGTCGGGGCAAGTGGCATCAGCCACCATATGGGAACCACGCGCATGCACAACGACCCGCATCTGGGAGTGGTCGACGCCAACGCGAAGGTCCACGGCTTGGCGAATCTCTTTGTCGCCGGCAGTTCGGTGTACCCGACGGCCGGATATATCAACCCGACCCTTACGATCACGGCCCTGGCCCTCCGCCTGGCCGATCATCTGCGGGACCGCATGGCGCGAGTAGGCAGCCCTAGCTTTTAGCGCTATTGTTTTGGGAGGGGGAAATCATCGATGTCACGCATTTGAATGCAGTGCAACAGATGTGTCTTACTGTCAAAGTTCGTTCGTGATGCGCGATCTCATGGTTGAAATGTCCCACGGCGACTATCCTGCGGCCGGCATCACAACATCTGCCGCATTCAGCGCTCGGGCGCAAAATTTAGACCCCAACTTCATGTCGCTATTGCAGCTTTTCCTCGATCAATCCTCGACCATTAGGTCAATTGTCGCATTTGGGTGCCCGACGTTAAGGGACGACAATAGCAATGAAGCTGTAATGTTTCGAGTTGCTGCGGACAAAGGCGGAATTTCGACGGTGCATTCCCTGCCGCCCCCCGACCGCGGCTCTGAGGGGTTGCACACGCTTGCGGGTCTCGGCCGGCAGGCGCAGCAACTCTGCGGAGTCTCGGCCGGCGACGACCTCCTTCTTCTACCCGAGCAGCTATTGGATGCGATGATGACGCGGCTCGACGACGACTTCGGCTTTCGAGCCGTCGCCGTCCTCTCAGCTAACGGCAATGGCTGGAGATTACAGCGGAGCCTGTTCGACCGCGGCATTGTCGGTATCGGCTCCGTCAAACTCGGAGGCATGGAGGCGCGATGCTTTCTTGCGAGCGATGCCATCCGATCTCCCAATCGACTCGTTGGGGCGTCGCGCGACCAAATCACGATGTCGAGCCTCGGACGCAACGGCCGCTTCGCGAATCAACTCTTTCAATATGCCTACGTGAGACTCTATGCCTTGCGCCATGGGTTGAGTGCGGCAGTTCCGAATTGGGAAGGTCGGGGTCTATTCGGTCTCCAAGATCCGTTCTGTAATGGCGTCGCGCTGCCACAATTGAGCTTCCGTTCATTCACGGACGAGGATCGCCTTCTGTGGGAGGGTGATGATCCGCCGATCAATGTTGATCTCTGGGGCTACTTCCAGGAGATCCCTAAGTGTTGGCGAAAGCACAGGCAGCTGCTGAGGCGTATGTTTGAGCTCCCCGTCAAGCTCCAAAATTCAATCGACGCTTGGCACAACGATCTGACAAACGGGGGTAAGCGCACGCTCGTCGCGGTTCACGTGGGGCGCGGGGATTATCGCGGCAACGACTTAGCCTGGTCTCGGCCCGTGCCAGAAGAGTTCTATCTCGATTGGCTGCGGAACATCTGGCCAACACTTTGCGCCCCGCTTCTCTTCGTTGCGACCGACGAACCCGACGAGATACTGAAGCGGTTTATGGAGTTCGCGCCAATATGGGCAATGGACTCGCTCCAACACCTTCCAGCGCATGTTCGCGATTTCGAGATTCTCCGCCGCGCGGACTGCCTAGCGATTTGCAATTGCAGTTTTTCTCGGATGGCGGCCATTCTCGCGCCTTCTACCCAAAGATGCTTTCTTCCGTCGTTCGAGATGCGATGCTTCACGCCTTATGAACCTTGGATCGATTCCGGCTTCTGGGGACGTTTTGCGGAGAATTCGCGCACCAGGCCGTTGCGCAGCGAACGCCATCGGCAGCCCACCCTAACGGCAAAAGGGGAAAGTGTTTCCATAAGCCAGTCGCTGGAGCCGACAATTGATTTCGACGTCTCCGACCTGCTTCTCTATTTGCTGGACCATCCGACGCTATCGGGCATTCAACGCGTCCAGTGTGAAATCATACGCCATCTTGTTGATCTTCCTCAGTCGGACGCGATCCGTTTTATCATTCTGAATGATGGCGATGGCCTCGGTTCGATTGAAACATCCGCTCTACTGGATGTGATCGATCTCTTTCGCTCTGGTGCTACGTCCAGCGTAGACGTGCGCAGCAAGATTCGCGCGCTGTTTAACGGTGTGCTCCCCTGCAACCTTCGGCCCGGCGACGTATTTCTGACCATGGGCGCGTTCTGGGCCGTCAGGGGCATGGGGAGACAGCTACAGCATCTAAAAAATTCCGGTGTGATTATTGGCGTTTTTATGCATGACATTATTCCGATTACTGACCCCGAGTATTTTGAAACACGCGACATCAAGGTGTTCGTCAAAGCCGTGGTCGAGGCTCTGACCTTCGCCGATTTCGTCCTCACGAGTTCGGCATACAACAAAGTGTCCTTGGACATGTATCGCGCCGCCCGAAATCTGAAACCAATACCCGTCCACATCGTCCCGCTAGCGCACGAACTTTCGAAATGGGTAGCAACCGAATCCGAAATTTCCGACGTCGTCGCGGGCATAATCAATGCGGAATATGTCCTCTGCGTGGGTACGATTGAGGTCCGCAAGAACCCGACATACCTGTTCAACATCTGGAAACTGATGGTGCAGTCTGGTCGGGTGAATATTCCGACCCTGGTGTTTGCCGGCAGAAAGGGTTGGTTGGTAAGAGATTTTATTGAGCAGGTGGAGGCCTGCAATTATCTGGGCGGCAGGATTATGATTTTGAATAACGTCACCGAGGTAGAACTCGATCAGCTCTATCAGAGATGTTTGCTGACGATGTTTCCGAGCTTTGCGGAAGGATGGGGACTGCCCGTGGGAGAAAGCCTCTCTTATGGAAAGATCAGCATATGCTCCTCCGCCGGCGGTACTCCGGAAGTCGGGGGAGCTCTGGCGGATTATGTCGACCCATACAATGCTCGGGACGGACTCGATCAGTTGTTGCGCTATTTGGACGATCCCGAACTGCGTCGCAGTCGGGAGGCTGAGATCACCAAGCGCTTCCAAGCCCGATCGTGGCGGCAAGTAACCGACGATTTTCTGAGGTCAATTCGCTCACTGGCTGCTCAGGTCCAACAAATCGAAGGCGTTGCGGCGATTACGCTGCCGCCGAATCAGTTTCTGCCGATCAGCACCTATGCGCCGGCCATTCCGCTGGTTGGGATAGACGGCTCTTTATCCGCAGAACTGGTCTGCGTTTCAGGCTGGCGAGCGCCCGAAACCTGGGGCGTGTGGGCCGACGAGCCCGCTGCAACTCTCCGCTTCCGCGCCGCGATGCCGGCGGGATCTAAGATACATTTGGTCATGCGATTGACGGCGCCCGGCCGCAATCACCGCCGAATCCGGATATCGTCTGGCTCCGGTGCTGAGACTTCGATCTCACTCGGGGGCGAGTCCGACAGTATGGCGGTTTTGTCGTGCGAGGTAGAGCCGGACAATCTAGTAACCGCGTACCTGTCGCTGATCGGCCCGAGCGAAGGCCAAATAGTTGGTGGACCATATTGGCATCTCAAAGGAATTCTCTACTTCCAGCCTGAAAGTCTCGGCGGAACTAGGCGTGCGCCGCCACGCGCCGATTAACGGACGCCAGGCGTGGGGTCTGAAGGTTGGCGTCCGAGGCAACGTGCGAAGTTTGGCAGCAATCCAGACTAAGCGGCTAAATTGAATCAGGCCAACGTGAAGCGATGGAGGAGGCGGGAGGTGTCTGTCGCTATGGTATCGTGACAACGTCCCGAGCGGTGAGGCGGCACCGGCTTTCGTGGGCGACGGTCAAATCAGCCGCCAAAGGCCTTCAACGGAAACCCATCGTTCAACAGCGACTGTCTGCATTCCTTCACGACCTTGGAAGCCCAGCAAAAGCGAAATTGGTCGGTGCTTGGGATCTAAGCGGCATCCATCACGCAAGGCTGACCAAGACGCCGTCCGGGGCTCGCGTGGCCTTCAACTATCTGCGCTTGAGTGAAGATGGACTGCTGCATGCCTTTTCCAACAGGCTAGCACCATTGGTGATGATGTTTTGCTCCGCGCGTAACGTTGGCGTTGCAGTCGTTGATGTTTCCGACGGCGAGGAGTGTGGCCCCGGTGTCATTGGCTATTGTACACGGAACGAAGGCGCCATTTTGGTTCCGGATATGGAGTTCTGTTACAGCCGCGGTTATGCGGACGTCCGTCAATCGCATTTTGAAGGTCGCAAATGGGCAGAACGCGATGAGACTATTGTATGGCGGGGGGCAACCACCGGTCACGGAGTGATTTCCCGTGACGCGATGAGCGCAGCGGACTTTACGCTTATCCCGCGAACTCGCATGTGTCTCCTCCTTCGCGATCAACCGTGCACTGATGTCTGCTTTGCTAAAGTTGTGCAAGCCGCAAACACTCCACTGGAGGAGGATCGACTTCGCGCCGCAGGCATTTTTGGAGTGGGTACTGATGGGCGTGATTGGTGGGGTCGGAAGTATGCATTGGACGTCGACGGCAACAGCAACGCGTGGTCAAATCTCTTCACGCGCCTCCTGATGGGTTGCTGTGTGATCAAGATCAAATCACCCGACGGCTATCGTCAGTGGTACTACGACGACCTGCGGGCTTGGGAGCACTACGTTCCGGTGGCGTCCGACATGTTAGACCTAGTGGAGAAGGTTGACTGGTGTCGATCGCACGATTCGGAATGCGGGCAAATTGCTGCTCGTGGCCAGGAGTTTGCGTTGCAGCGGACCTTGGAAACAGAGTGCGGACAAGCGGTGGCTCGGATAGAAGCCGCGCTGATGATTTCCAACGCCTCAAGGTGATGGGTCGCGGCACATCAAAAAAGCCCAGCCTATCGAATTGCGCCGGCCGGTTCCCGGGATTACGACGTGGGCTTTGGGAACATTTCTACGCGCACCGTCACAATCACCGGCCCCGGAGAAGCTCTGTTTGCGGTCATGATCATCGTTCGATTGGACGCCGGTCTGGGCAATCAGCTCTTCCAATATGCGACCGCGCGCCGCTTGGCGTTGCGACACTCGACAGTGCTAAGACTCGACCTGTCGCTTTTCCCAGCAGGAAGCCATCATCTTTACGGTCTTCACCGATTTAACATTGCAGCCGAACCAGCCAGGCGCGATGAACTCGAGGCCCTCGGCCTCCTGCAACCGCGACTGCTTGCCAGATTGCGCCGACCCTTCCGTAACTATCATCATCACAAGGAGATACATCCCAATTTCCATCCGGAGGTCATGCGCCTGCCGAACCGTACTGCGCTTATGGGATATTTTCAGAGCGAACTCTATTTCAAGGATGTGGCCGGGCAACTACGCGAGGAACTAACTTTTAATTGTCCGCTCGGTGCGGCGGCTGCGGAGATACTCCGCCGAATTCTCTCCTACCGCACTTCGGTTGGGCTGCACGTGCGCAGAGGCGACTATGTCACCCTCCCGGAATTCGGCCTCCTCCCGGTATCGTACTATCAAAATGCCGTCAGGCACCTACGGTCTCAACTCGGCGCGATTCCTGAAGTGTTTGTTTTTTTCGATGATCCGGAATGGTGTCGGATCCATCTCGATCTCGGCGTTCCGTTCCAGGTGGTTGTCGGCAACGAGAAGGAGCCTCACGACGATCTGCGACTCATGAGTGCGTGCCGACATAACATCATCGCCAACAGCTCGTTCAGCTGGTGGGGAGCATGGCTCAATCCAAACGAGGAGAAGGCCGTTATAGCTCCCCGCACCTGGTTTGCTTCGTGGCCTAAGGGCGGCGGTGCGGATCTCATTCCTTTTGCTTGGACGCGAATCGAAATTACACGGATGCGAGGGGGCGTTCGCTGCAGACGATTGCACTGCCGAAATCGCCATTGACGCCCTTTTC
>Ga0116217_10006092_pt1 | contig 10510 bp, 12 predicted proteins | sample Sb_taG_6_FD_89697 | JGI IMG/M metagenome (GOLD analysis project Ga0116217, IMG submission 89697) | Peat soil microbial communities from Weissenstadt, Germany - Sb_50d_4_PS metaG | ecosystem: Environmental > Terrestrial > Soil > Wetlands > Peat | place: Germany: Weissenstadt | collected 2010-09-21 | reverse complement strand
CGAGGCCTGGTAGCTGGTCAGCGCCGCCGCCAGGTCGCCCTGGGCCTGCTGCACGTCGCCGATCTTGTTGTGCGAGACCGACAGGTCGCGCTGCCAGCCGGCGTTGCCGGGGTCCGCTTTCGCCAGACGCTCGGCAATCGCGAGCGAGGCCTGGTAGCTGGTCAGCGCCGCCGCCAGGTCGCCAAAGGTTTGCCAGATGTCTCCGGCCTGAATGAGGTAAGCGACGCGTTGCACCGCGTAGTCATCGCCTGCCGGCAGCGTTCGCGCCGCGTCTGCGAAGCGCTTCGCAGCCTCCGCATAGTTCAGGCTGGCCAACGCAACCTGTCCGCGCTGGGCACGCGTCGCCGCTCCTTCGACCGCAAGACGATCCAGCGCCGCGTCCTGCTTCGTCTGGATGCGAGCGAGCAAATCATCCGCTCGGTCGCGATCGCCAGCCTCGATCGCCTGCTGCACCTGGCTCCTGAGCGCGATAATCTCCGCGTCATCCCCAGGCTGCGGCGACGCCGCCGACCGAAGCTCCTTGAATTGCTGCGCTATCTCGACAAGTCTCGCCGCAAGCCTCTCAGGCGGAATATCCTTTTCGCCTAAAGTGTCCAGCGCCGCCCGAATCTGAGCCTCGTTGACGTCGAGCTCCTTCTTGATCGTGGCGATGGTTTCTCTTTGAGCGGCGGTCAGGTCTTCGAGCGGCTTAGTCCTTTCTTTGACAAGGGCCTCGAATTTTTCCGGCGGAATGCCGCAGATCACAGTGACCGCGCCGCTCACGGAGCCTCCGATCGCCGCAGCGCAGCCTTGCGCCTCGACAGTGCTTCCCAAGACACCGGCTTGGGCCGCGCCTACGGCGAGCAACGCAACAAGCCCAGCCGCGACGACGCGAAAGGCCTTTCGCCTGCGCATCACTGCCGCTCCCTACTTTTTGACGTCTCCGCAGTTGCCGCTGTTGGTCACGGTCCCAGACACGTCGCCGCCGACGGCGACACCGCAGTCGGCCTTCACCGTCGCGCCAGAACCATGACTCACAAGAACCCATGCGCCAATGCCGACGACCGCGATCGACCACACCGCCACGGTGATCAAGCGCAAGAGCCGATAGGCCTCCGGTGCGGGCAATTTCGGAAAGATGTTCTTCCGAATGATGTCGCGAAACAGCAGCAGGAAGACACCTAGCGCGAGGCCACCGATCCCTGCAATCTGACCGACCGTCTTGAGAATCTCGGCTTCCATAGGCTCCGCCTATTCAAAACTGCAGGCGAAAGGCTGGTTCCCTAGTATTTATCTGTTTGCTTGCGTGCGGTCACCTCTCTCCGAGGACAAAGCTCCATCATGTCCAGTCGCGGCGTGTTTTATATATTTTGCCAGGGCTGCTGGTGCCGGACAATCTCAAGTCGGGCGTCAACAAGGCGTCGTTTTACGATTCGGAGATCAATTGCACGTACATTGGCCAGATTGCACCCATCCACTCTCACTACAGGTAAAATTGCAAGAACCACTGCCCCCGCTTGTCGACGTCGCAGGAAATATGGCACCGAAGCCTGCTGGCGGTGGAATTACTGGAGAGCTACACCAGATATCATATAATGGAGGGCCACTCCATGACGGTAATCCCTGATTCACACACTGCCCGCCACTGCCTCCCGTGCCTGATGAGGGGGGCGGAGGCGAGTTGCAATTGCAATCCATGGTTGACGGTACGCCATAAACTAGCCCCCACAGACTATCGACGGTTGGGTTGTACAGGCCGAGTTCCGTCCAGGTAACATCGATCGCACATGCAGGTACGACTGCGGACACAAGGGAAGGAGGCGGGGCAGTATAGTCATAATCTCCGACAAATTGGTAACTACAACTCGTCACCGGCGTTGAGGTCGAGCACGAAGGGCAGTGCAGAAGTCAAACACTTTCCGGACAAAGACCAGCAAGGCTTCCCCGCTCGAAGCGTGGTCGGAGACCCGCACAAACCCGTAGCGATCGCTGGCCGCGATCGCGCGAGCGGTGCGGCCACCACGGGACGGTGCGGGATTTCGAGAGCCGATGACCCGGCCCGTGCAAGAAACACTATTTCAGCGTTTTCTTTCGTCTATAAAAAGGAGGCTTGTGCCGCCGGCTCAGAGGAGGCTCGCGCGCGGGTCCACATGGATGACAATGGGTTGACCGCCGCCGTCCTGTGTTTTCCAGTTCGCTCTACATTTGAGCCAGAAAATGGCCGCGGTGATCGAGCCGGGGCCGTCTCCGAGCGCCTTGTCGAACAGCGCCTTGCCGACGAGCGCGTTGGGCCCATTCGATCGCGAGGTCCAGTTCTTCCCGGTAGTGCTTTCGCAGCGTCGGCTCGGAGATTCCCAGCACTCTGGCCACGAGCCCTTGGGTAGCCCCGCAAGAGGCCAGTTTTCTGACTTCCGCTCGCGTATCGTCGGTCGGCTCGTGCGGAGGCCGGCCAATTTCAATCTCCGTGGGCTCTTGCCTAATTTCAGTCATTTCAGTGGATTCGCTCATTTCGGACCTCGTTGTTCAAGTCGTAGGGGTAATCCTCTGGCGCGAGCCGGCGAAGATTTGCGATGACCTCGGCGATCTCCTCGTCGGACGCGCCGTTTTCGATTACCTCAATCGCTCGGCTTTCCCGGTAGAGCCCACCCTTGTCGGAAGGTTCGATTGTCTGAGTCATTCATCTTTGCTTTCTTTGGGTCGCACGACCGTTAGGGGGTAGGTGATTGAGGATCGCCGCGTCCATCAGTGCAGCCGCCCACGATGGTCGAGAGATTGTTGGAGAGGGGCGTCCACGCCATCGGGCTCGCCGGCGTCGCCTCGCGGAGAGGGAGGGTCGGACTGTCCCTGCCCTACGCCTACGTCCCGAGATATAGATAGTAATGGGGGTTTCCGCAGTGACACAGTAATGGGGGTTTCCCCCATCAAGGATTCCGACTTTTGGTGCGTTTTCCCCCATTGATCGACTGCGTTTTCCCCCATTGGGGTTTTGTTTTTGGACCGAACAGGCGGCCGCCAGTTCTTCGGCTTGTCGCGCCGAGCTTTGGCGGCGATGGCTTTCACGCGCTCGATCGCGGTCTCGACTTCCTCGTCGGTGGCGCCTTCCCGAGGCTCGAGCCTCTTCCACTCGTCAGTCGGCGCTCGACCGTCGCAATGCCGATAGCAAAGGCGAAATAGGTTTGGACGTCGGAAGGTCTCGTTGCCAGCACGGCCGTCCTCAGTGATTTCAATGAACCCGAGGGCAACCGCTTCGCGGATCGCGGGGCCGACGGCGTGTGCGTCCAGGCCAAAACGCACAAAGTCGCTATGGGTTACGGGCAGCTTCCCGTTATCGTGGCCTCCATGATGACCGTGCTCGACCTCGATCCGCTCCAATATCCGATGGCCGCTTTTTCGGTGTCTGAGAGGCCCGCATAGAGCACGCGAGCCTGATCACGGCGGAATCGGTCATAGGCGCTCCGGAGGGCTTCCTGGGCTTCCTGGGCTTCCTGGCGCTCTTTGGCGACGGCCTGTTAGGGAAGCCGAAAAACCGTCGTTCTTGGCCTTTGCGTTCTCTGCGTCCGTTCGAGACCGAAATTTGATCTAAATCAAGGCAATCCAACGGAGAACGCGTAAAATTTTTCTAACGAGGCTGTTGCTCTTGCAAAATAGAACGAGGTTCGCCCTTTGATTCCCGTCCGTTCGCGGAGTTTGCAAGAGGCTAAAATTTGGAGGTTATATCATGACACCGGTGTTAGCCCTTCGCAAGCCCAATATTATTCGTGACTTTGGCGGATATGTCGAGGGTAGTGTAAAGAGTCTCGTTGCGGGGATACAACAACCGTCAGCGGGTGCAGTAGTTAGATTTTGGAACCTTAATGACGATTATTCTGTTAGTGCAGGTGCGGTTGTCATTAGCGATCAGAATGGGAATTTTTCGTGTCATCTTGCGGGAGGCCATTATCTAGCTACAGCCAGTCTTGTCGGTTACGCTTCGCAAACTGCAACGACTACCTTCACGATACCTTCGACCATAACTGTAATTGAATTATCATCATTAAAGCCCGTGCATCTAGAATTTATGTTATATAAAGGCTCTTCTGTTACTGCCACTGGTAAAGTGAAAGTAGCTGGCACACCCGTTAATTCTGATCCAGGGTTTAATTATGATAGCCCTATCGGTGGAGTGACGGTCTCATTTATTACTCATGATCAACCACCGGCAACGTTTACGGCAGTCACCGACGCCTCAGGTTGTTACAACATGCATGTCGAATCTGGAGCGTGCTTCTCATCTTCGGCAACCAAAGCACATTATAAAGATACCTATGGAAATAGTATTTGCTACAGAGGTAACATTAATCAAGATTTTGAACTTACGCCGATTGTAATGCCCACCGAGATAACTGACAGTAATTTCAGCGCCGTAATGAACGGTCCAAGGGTGTTCTTACAATTGTATGGGACGGGATGCGAATGGTGTAAAGGGATGGAGGGATCAGTAGAGCAAAATTGTACGGAAAATGCAGATTTATTTGTCACTTGCAGATGTGATGGATGGGTGAACCCACAGTTGGTCAAATTCCTTGGTCTAAGTCCGGTTACGCTTTGTGTGCCGCAGCAATTCCTGTACAAGAACGGAGTTCAGAAAGCGTCACATGTTTGTTTTTTTGACTATAAGGATTTGATTGCATGGATCGATGCGAACCGCAGCCTGCTACAGTAGGCCTCAGTGCATTATCGGGACACAGATATCCGACATCTTGGACGTAACGAGAACGCGATTGCCTGATCACGCGGCCAGAGGCTCGGTTTCGCGGTTGAGCGGGCGCATGCCGTCCCCATCGTAGGGCGAGTGTCCGACCAGACATAGGTCTCCGGTCAGATTGATGTGATCCCAGCCGAGCGGCGACAGCCTCGTGGGTCGCCGCAGAGATCACCCGGACATGATAGGGAGCGTGCTGGTCCGAGACATGGGTGTAGAAGCTGAAGCCGGGATCGACGCCATAGCGAGCGTTGATCTCACCAGCGACATTGCCGCGCTTGCCGGAGCGGAAGAACTGGCCGTCTGACGAAGAGGTCGTGGACAGGCCTCCTCATCCGATGGACAACATTTCTATCTCGACGGCGAAGGCGGGACAGGCGGTAAGGTCAATGCTCACTACGGGCGCGATCCGATCGTCAAGCTCTACACCCATATCTCGGATCCGTCCGGAGTGGGTGGCGGGATGAAGCTGCGCTCGGCCACCGGCTGCGCGTGAGGCCGTCGGCCCGGCAAGCGCAGTCCAAAAAGGCCCCGCTACGGCACTTTGGTGGTGTCCGCCTTTTGGACGCGTGTCTGAGCAAGCGGCCGGATCGCGCCCAGGAAATCCTCGGCTGAATAGCGCTTTCCGACCTCGAGCCCGCGCGGCGCCGGCGCAAGCGGCACGATGACGTCCGCGCCGCCGTCGACCGATTTCAGCCACAGCGCCCCCACATAGATCGCGGAAAAGCGCAAGAAGCGAACCTCATACACGCTCGGTTGCGCCGCCTCCGAACGCGCGAGATCGGCCACCGCCCCCGCTGTCGCGGCGACATATGGCCCGTAGTTCAAATTGGCTAGAAGCGAGGGCTTGCCGGTGCCACCGAGATGGACCTCCGCGGCCGCAATCGGGGCGCCAGCTCTTGTAACCAAGTAGCGAAAACCTGTCGCATGCGCAGTCTCGAGGCCGCCGCCTTTGGCGATCTCATCGGCGTGCAAATCGTAAATCGCGTGCGGCGTGCCCACGGTGACCGCGGCCATGCCCACGGCGTCGAGTTTCGGATGATTCTTTCGGGTCGCCAAGCGCTGCAGACCAGAGAGCACCACTGCGGGGCCGTCCTGCGGGCCGATATCGTAATGGAGTGGCATGTCGTACTCCCCTGTCTCTCACGACGCGTAAAGCGGATGGGTGAAATAGGTGTTCCCCCAACTCGCCCCGCCATTGTAATTGCTTGGGAAGCTGTTGAAATCCTGTGTAGACGGCCCGTACCAGGGATCTTGGATGTCGATCGTCGGGGAGTCGGGATTCGTATTATCGTAGCCGTCGATGGCCGGATTGTGTCCACCGCCGCCGTCCCACCAGATGGCGATCGAAATTGGCCGTCCCGAATTGATCTCGGCGATCACCGTCTCCAGCGAAGCGGACGCATTCGTATACGAAGCCAGATTGCCGGTGATGGGAAGCGACAGATTCGGCCACCAGCCCTGATTGCAGGCCGAGCTGCTTCCGTCTGTGCAACACGTAGTCTGGTTGAACGCCTTGTTGACCAGCGTGCATTGGGTCCAGGTCGACGACGGATCATAGAATAGCGAGATACTCACGGTGGTCGCCGCCCCGTACCAATTATCCTGCTGCTGATGCTGTTCATTGAGCCCGAGATACATCGCGGCCGGCCCTGGCCACCATAGCTCGTGTATGTGTCCGTTGGCTCCCCAGAAGACCACGTGTTGCGTCAGTTGCGCGCCGAACATGTAGCCCTGCGCCGCATTCGGCGGCCCTATCGCGATCGTTGGGCAGGATGCGGCGTTGGTTAGGTCGTTGTGATGCCAGGCGCCGTCCCACCAAAGTTCATGAACGTGCCCGTCGAAGCCGACGTAGTTGACGTGCTGGGTGCCTTGGGCCGGGAACATGTAGCCGCGCGGATCGCTCGCCGCTTGAGGCGCGCCCGCGGCGACGGTCAGGTCGTTGTGATACCAGGCACCGCTCCACCACAATTCATGGACGTGGCAGTCGAATCCCAGATAAATAACGTGTTGCGTCCCCTGCCGGCCGAACATGTAGCCGAACGGATTCCCCGAAGCGCTTGGCGCGCCAGCGGCCACTGTCAGGTCGTTGTGATGCCAGGCGCCGTCCCACCACAGCTCATGGATATGGCTGTCCACGCCGCGATAAATCACGTGTTGCGTGCCTTGCGCGTTGAACACATAGCCATAAGGATCGCCTGCCGCGATCGGCGCGTCGGCGGCGACGGTCAGGTCGTTGTGTTGCCAGGCGCCGTCCCACCACAGTTCATGGATATGGCTGTCTACGCCGCGATAATTGACGTGCTGCGTCCCTTGCCCGACGAACATGTAGCCGCACAGATTGCCGATGGCGTTCGGCGCCCCGGCGGCCGCCGTTAGGTCGTTGTGATGCCAGCTGCCGTCCCACCACAGTTCGTGAACGTGGGCGTCTGGGCCGACATAATTGACATGCTGGGTCCCCTGCGCATCGAACATATAGCCGCGCGGATTGCTGGCGGTCTGCGGCGCACCGGCCGCCGCCGACAGATCGTTTGGGTGCCAACCGCCCCCATCCCACCACAGCTCGAGGACGTGGCTGCTCGGACCGCAATAATTTACGTGCTGCGTCCCCTGAGCGTCGAACATGTACCCCCAGGGCTCGCCTTCCGAATTCCCCGTCCCCGCCGCCATCGTGAGGTCGTTGTGATTCCAGCCGGTCACGTCCGTCCTCCTCTGCGGAAACACTCAATTTCGCAGATTGGACAGCACGTGCATTGATCTAGATCAATCCCGTCCCCGACCCCTCGACCTGGGCGCTGCTCGCGGGGGGCAAAGGTTGAGCAAAACTAGCCCAACTTGCGCAACTTGGGGGCGGTTTTTGCGATTTTGCGGAGTTGGGCATGAAACGGATCAATTGGTTAGATGGTTCACGGGGCTGATTTGAGCGTGTAGTGCCGACCTTGGGCATTTTCTTTGGCGGCGGAGCTGGCTTTGATGGCGCATGTATCTGCGCCATACGATTCGCAAGAAGGACGGGAAGGTCCACCGTTATTGGCGTCTGGTGCGCAGCGTACGCGTCGGCCGGCGGGTTATCCAGCAAACGGTGGCGCAGCTCGGGGAACTTGACGAGCGCGGACGGATTGAAGCGCGGGCGCTGGCGCGCCGGTTGATCGGCGCACCCGAGCAAGCGCAACTCTTCAAGGGGTCAGGACACGAAAGTGCACTTTATGCCCCTCTCGTGCGAACGAATCGGCAACGCGTACTCGGGTCGGCTCGATTCATGGCGATTTCGCATTCGCGAGGGCGTCGTAAAGCGCGGTTTTCCCAATTTTTCAGCCTGGTGGCGGCTTCCCGGACCAGCTCGGCCACGGCGTCGCGCCAACGCTGCGGGCGGTTGCGGCGGGCCGGCCGGTTCGGGGCCGGTCGGTTCACCCTTCTGCGCGTCGCCAGCGCAAGGCGTTAACCAGGCTTTAACCCCTGCCGGGCTTTCGTGCTTTCGTTCGAACACGAAAGGCGCAATTCGTGGAAGCCCACATGAAAGTTATCGTGCTTGCCAGCCAGAAGGGCGGCGTTGGCAAGACGACATTGACCGGCAATCTGGCCGTCGCCGCCGATCTGGCCGGAGACGGACCAGCAGTTCTGATCGACACAGACCCTCAAGGCAGCCTGTCGGCGTGGTGGAATGCGCGAGAGGCCGATAGCCCCGCGCTCGCGCCGGCGACGCTGTCCGGGCTAAAGGACAAGCTGAAGGCGCTCGAGGCAGCCTCCTTCGCCTACGCCGTTGTCGACACGCCTCCGGCGATCACGGACGCGATCCGGGCCGTCGTCGCGCTCGCGGACCTCGTGCTGATCCCCGTCAAGCCGAGCCCGCACGATTTGCGGGCCGTGGGGCGAACCGTGGAAATCGCCCGCGAGGGCGGCAAGGAATTTTGCTTCGTCCTGACCCAGGCGAAGGGCAATGCGCTTTTGACGGTTCAAGCGATGGCGGCGCTCTCCGAGCACGGCGTTGTTTCGCCCGCCGTCATGCACGACCGGGTCGACTACGCCAGTTCGATGACGGACGGGCGGACGGTGCAGGAGTCCGACCCCAAAGGGCGAAGCGCGGCGGAGATGGTGGCCTTGTGGAAATTCGTTAAAGCCCGATTGCACGAAAGCACACATGCACGAAAGGCCGCAGCGTGAAAAAGCCCGTTCCCCTTTCCCCGTCTCTGGTCGCAATCAAGGGAAGCGCCGCGCCGGTTGACGACATGCCGACCCGCAGCGCCGCCACACCCGTCGAGGAGTCGGGTCTACCGCTCAATTTCAGGGTGTCGGCGGAGTTTCGGCGCGAGTTCAAGACCTACGCCGCCGCGCACGATCTGAAGCTGAACAGGCTGTTGGCGCTGAGTTTCCAGACATACCGGCAACAGCACGGCGACTAAGCGTGCTTGCGTGCTTTTTGGCGAAGCGTATTTCGCTTCAGCACGAAAAGCCCTTAGCCAAGTCCGTGAACCGCGCGCCGCAGGGCTTCGAGAAGTCCTTTCGGCGCTCGCAGGCCGCCAACTCGAGCAACACGTCGGGCAGGGCCGCGTCCGCGCCGAACCGCGCGAGCAGCCCGTCGCGGCGATAGCTCCCCGCTCGCTCGCAGCGCGGGCAGTCGATGCGGACAACGGCGAGGGGGAACTCGCCGAGCGAATGTGACCCGACGCGCCGGGGCATGCTCACCCCCGCACAAACGCCGGGTTTTTGACCTTCAGCCAATTCCGGCAAGGCCCGCTCAAATATACGCCCCCGAGGCGCTTCGACACGATTCCCTCGACGCCAAGCTCGCACGCCTTCGCGAACACAAGCGCGCCATCGCCCTTGATCGCGTCGCTGAATAGGATCGCGCCGTCCGGTTTGATCAAAGCCTCGAGCCGGGCGCGCCTCGTCTCGAGCGGGAGCTTGCGAACGTCCTCGCCGTCGACGTTCAGAAGATCGAACGCCACGAAGGCCGCACGCTCCGCGCCGCGCTTCGTTCGCAGCGCCGCAAAGTCGCTGTGTCCATCGGGACGGAACACGACCGCCTCGCCATCGATCAGCGCGCCCTCGACGGGCAGGGACGGCACCGCCTCCGCGATCCGCGGCAACCGGTCGGTGAAGTCGGTCCCGTGACGGGTCCATAAAGTCACGCGGTCGGCTTCCTTGCGGGCGATCAGCCGGTAGCCGTCGTGCTTGACCTCGTGAATCCAGTTTGGCCCCGTCGGAGGCCGGGCGACCAGCGCCGGCTGAGCGGGAACGATGAAACCAGCCGGCTTGCTGCGCCGGGAACGCCCTGGAGAGATACGCCACAACATGACCGGGAAATATAGGCGGCGCGCGGCGAGATGCAAATTCGCGGTCCCGCTCCCAAAGAAAGAAGGCTCGCGCTCCGGCCGCAAGCCGCCCCTTGCTTCTCGCATCGAAGCCGAGTCGCTGCAATCCCACGATTCTGTGGGTTTTTGATTACTTACTGAAAGCGTAAGAAAACGAAAAACGACGGTTGGGCGACGTCGCCCCGCAGGGGCCAGTGCTTAATCTTCCACAATCGACCAATTCGCTCCGCCGGCCTGCGCCGCCTTGATCGCGGCCTCGCGGCTCCGGTGTCGCGAGATGACGTCGCCCTTGCGGTCACCCCGCCCCAGGACAACGGCCCATCGTTCTTTCTTGGCCGGCTGGCGGATCGCCTCTTGCTCGACCTTGTGCGGGACATACGCCACCTTATGCCTCTCGGCCAAAGCCCGAATGGTTGCGGCGGTCTTGTTCGGATGATGCACGTGAAACCATTCGCCTATTCCGGCAAGGGTCCGTGAT
>Ga0116217_10006087_pt1 | contig 10514 bp, 4 predicted proteins | sample Sb_taG_6_FD_89697 | JGI IMG/M metagenome (GOLD analysis project Ga0116217, IMG submission 89697) | Peat soil microbial communities from Weissenstadt, Germany - Sb_50d_4_PS metaG | ecosystem: Environmental > Terrestrial > Soil > Wetlands > Peat | place: Germany: Weissenstadt | collected 2010-09-21 | reverse complement strand
GAGTGCCCCCGGGCCGGCGGGTCGTCGTAGCCAAGCGGCTCGCCCTCGGCGATGCGGAACATCTCGCGCACCAGGTCGATGCCCGTGATCTCCTCGCTGACCGGATACTCGACCTGCAGCCGGGTGTTGACCTCGAGGAAGCTGATCGTGCCGTCCTGGCCGACGAGGAACTCGCAGGTGCCCGCGCCCACGTACCCGGCCCGCCGCAGGATCGCCTTCGATGCGCGGTACAGCTCCTCGACCTGCCGCTCCGAAAGGAACGGGGCCGGGGCCTCCTCGACCAGCTTCTGGTGCCTGCGCTGCAGCGAGCAGTCCCTGGTCGAGACGACCACCACGTGGCCGCTCGCGTCGGCCAGGCATTGCGTCTCCACGTGCCGCGGCCGGTCCAGGTACCGCTCGGCGAAGCACTCACCGCGACCGAACGCCGCGGTGGCCTCCCGGACCGCCGACTCGTAGAGTTCGGCGACATCCTCCTCCCGCCAGGCCACCTTGAGGCCGCGGCCGCCGCCGCCGAACGCGGCCTTGATCGCGACGGGGAACCCGTACTGACGACCGAACGCCCTGACCTCCTCGGCCTCCTGCACCGGCTCCGGCGTGCCCGGCGCGAGCGGCGCCCCGACCTCGCGGGCGATGTGCCGGGCCCGCACCTTGTCGCCCAGCGCCTCGATCGCGCCCGGGGCCGGGCCGATCCAGGTCAGGCCCGCCGCGGCCACCGCCCGGGCGAAGCCGGCGTTCTCCGCGAGGAACCCGTAGCCCGGGTGCACCGCGTCCGCGCCGGATTCCAGCCCGACCTTGATGAGCTTGTCGATGTCCAGGTACGTTTCCGGCCCGGTCACCCCGGCCAGCGAGTACGCCTCGTCGGCCATCGTGACGTGCAGCGCGTCCAGGTCCGGCTCGGCGTACACCGCCACGCTGGCCAGGCCGGCGTCGCGGCAGGCCCGCACGACACGCACCGCGATCTCGCCGCGGTTCGCGATGAGGACCTTGCGCACGGAGGCCTCCCTGGTTGGCTGCGAGGAGCCTAGCTGAGGTAGATCATGAGCCCACGCCCACGGATATGTCAGCCCGGCGCTGACGTCAATGTCAGCAAGAAAGGCCTATCGGATACTCCCGGGGCCTGGACCGGCTTTACTTTCCTTTTAATCGCCATAAAGTGGCGCTGTGGCGGACAAACCGCTTTCCGGGGAGTACGCGCCATCGCTCACGGTTCGGACGGGGACAACCGAACGGATCCTGCCGCCAGGCCCTTCCTACCTGGTCGGCCGGGATCCGGAATGCGACATCGTGATCACCGATGCGCGCGTGTCGTGGCGGCATGCCGTGCTCAGCGTCACCGGCGCCCGGTGGGTGCTGGCGGACAACGGCAGCACCAACGGAACCTTCGCCGAAGGCCGGCGCGCGGACCGGATCGAGATCACCGGGCCGACCCTGATCCGGCTCGGGCATCCCCTCGACGGCGCGGTCCTGGCCTGCACCGTCGGCGCCGCCTCCACCGCGCCCCGGCCGGCCGCCCCACCGCGGGCCGCACCGCCGCCCGCCCCACCGCAGCCGCCGGCCGCTCCTCGGCCCCCCGTCCCGCACCCGGTCACCGAGAAGGTGCCGGTGGCGGCCGCCCCGGCACCGGGCGACGGGGACGGCCCGCTCGACATTCCCTACGCGATCCGGTGGCTGGTGCCGCGGGGCGAGCGATTCGCCAACTTCGACATCCTGAACAACAACGACTCGCAGATCGACTACTACCGCCGGTTCGGGCACATCTACGCGGTCGGGATCCCGACCAAGAAGTGGCGGCTCGTCGTCGTCTCGGATCCCGTCCTGCTCGATGAGGTCGCGGCGAACGAGGAACAGTTCGGCAAGCGCGTCGAGGAGATCAACTTCTTCGCGCAGCTGAGCAACTCCCGCGGCACGGGCATCTCGGTGATCGGCGACGGCGAGCACTACGACCACATCCGCCGGGTGATGCTGCCCTGGTACGCGCCGTCGCACCAGCGGACGCAGCTCGAGCGGATGAAGGACCAGGCGCGCAAGCTGGTCGCCGACTGGTCGGCGATTCCCTTCGGCACCACGCTCGAGGCGCGCACCTGGATGGAGCGCTACGCGCTCGAGGTGTCGGGCCGCGGCGCGTGCGCCTACGACTTCGGGCTGCTCGGCCACGCCGGTCAGGACGCTGCGCACCCGTTCGCGGCGGCCGTCCCGGCCAGCACGAAGGAGAGCATCCGGCGGGTGGCCGACCCCAGCCCCGACGCCACGGTCCTGGTCGGTCGGGCCGCCCGCCGGCGCAGGCAGCAGTACCGCCGCCAGAACGAGGAGCTGTACAAGACGGCCGGCGCGCTCGTGCAGGCCCGGCTGCACGGGGCTCCGCTCGGTCAGCAGACGGACCTGCTCAGCCGCCTGGTCAGCACGCCGGACCCGGAGACGGGCCGGCTTCTCGACGCCGAGACGATCCGCGACCAGATCCTGATGCACCTGTCTAACGGCTTCAACGGGCCGTCCATCACCGGGGCGTGGCTCACCTACCTGCTGGCCACCCACCCGGACGTCGAGGCGAAGCTGATCGCCGAGATCGACGCGGTCACTGGCGGCGACCCGGACTACGACCTGCAGTACGACGACCTGTTCAACCTGACGTACACCACCCAGGTGATCAAGGAGACGATGCGGATCTACCCGCCGCAGCCGGTCACGATCCGCCGCAGCCTCAGGGACGGGATGCTCGGCCGCTACCGCATCCGCAAGGACGACATCATCCTCGTCGGGACCCTCGCCGCGCAGCGCGACCCGCGTTACTGGGGCCCCGAGCCGGACACGTTCGATCCGGAGCAGTTCGCGATCGAGAAGGTCGTGGACCGGCCGCGGCACGCCTTCATCCCGTTCTCGGTCGGGCGGCGGCAGTGCATGGCCCAAGAGGTCACGTTCATGATGCTCCGCGTCGTCCTGTTCGAGATCTACCGGAACTTCCAGCTGCGGCTGGCGCCGGGCGCCACGGTGATCAAGAACACCGTCGTGACCACCAAGCCGGCCGAGGTGCCGATCATCGCCATACCGCGGCAGCGCTCGCAGGCCGGACGCCGGGCGGCGCCCGTCGCGAGAGCGCAGGACCGGCCGCGCGCCGTCGCCCCGGCGCCCGGCCGTGACTGGGGCGACCCGACCCAGATCCCCGAGACCAGCGCCTACCGCCACCTGGTCATCGCGTACGGCAGCAACTTCGGCGCGAACAAGATGCTGGCCGAGCGGTTCGCCGAGCGGGCCGACTTCCAGGGCTACACCAGCGACGTGCTCACGCTGAACGAGCTGGCCGCCGCGCCGGCGCGCACGCAGCCCTGGCTGCTGGTCGCGATGACCTCGACCTACACGTCGAATGCGCCCTCGAACGCGGCCGAGTTCAAGACCTGGCTCGACCGCACGCCACCCGGCACCCCGACCTGGCAGAACTGCCGCTACCTGGTCTGGGGACTCGGCAACACCCAGTGGAACGCGTTCCTGGCGTTCCCGCGGTACGTGTACGCCAAGCTGTCCGAGCTCGGCGCCACGCCGGTCGCCGAGCTCGCCTACGGTGACGTGGGCACGCCGGTGTGGGAGCGCCGGCACGACGAGTGGAACGCCGCCATCTGGCCCGTCCTGCTCGAGCTGTCGGGCGCGCGGCGCACCCAGGCCGCGGCCGCGCGCGTCGCCGCGGGTAACGCCGCCACGGGCGCGCTGACCGGCACCGACTCGCAGACCGCGATGCACAGGTCACTGATCGTGCCCCCGAGCGGCACGACCACGCCGCGGATGCTGCTCGCCCCCACCATCTTCACCAACGCCGTCGGGAAGGAGACGATCGAGGCCCGCGCCGTGGCCGGCCGGGAGCTCCAGGCCGCGCAGTCGCCCAGGCGGACCAGGCACCTCGAAATCGCCCTGCCGCCCGGCGTCTCCTACCGGGCCGGCGACCACCTCGGCATCTGCCCGAAGAACGACGAGGAGCGGGTCGAATGGCTGGCCCGGCGGCTCGGCGTCGCGCTCGACGGCCTGTTCATGGCGCCGAAGACGATGAACGTCCGCGCCGTGCCGAAGGGTGTTGTCCTCCAGGTCCGCAACGTGCTCACCAACCTCGTCGACATCGGCGGCAGGCCGACCGTCGAGCTCGTCGACCTCATGATCGAGAAGGCGGCCGACGCCGGCGAACTGTCGAGGCTGATCGATCTCAGGCAGGTCCTGCACGTCCCGGACGGGCCTGCCTCCCCGCTGCGCGCGGAGATCGACGCGGGCGGCTACGACGTGCTCAGGCTGCTGCATGAATGTCCGTCCTGCCCGCTCAACATCTACGAGTTCCTCCAGGTGGCGCAGCCGCTCAAGCCCCGCTACTACTCGACGAGCTCCAGCCCGCGGATCCACGGCGACGGCGTCGCCCACGTGACCGTCGGGCTGGAGACCGTGCCCGTGCCGGGCCGGCCCGACCGCGACTTCACGGGGCTGAGCTCGCACTACGCGCACGCGCTGCGCAAGGGCGACCGCCTGAACGTCTTCATCGAGGGGGCCGACGGGTTCCACCTGCAGGAGGACCCGACCAAGCCGATGATCTTCGTCTCGGTCGGCACCGGCTTCGCGCCGATGCGGGCGTTCTGCTGGGAGCGGCTCTCGCTGCGGCGCGCGGGCGTCCCGCTGGCGGAGGCGGCGCTGTTCAACGGCATCCGGTCGAGCCGCCTCGACTACATCTACCGCGACGAGATCGACCGGTTCGCCGCCGAAGGCGTACTCGATCACGTTTACGTCGCGACGTCACGCGAACGGCCGGACCGGCGCGATTATGTACAAGACCAGATACGAGAGCAGGGCGCGCTCGTCTGGCACCTGATAGCCAACGGTGGCTACGTCTACGTCTGCGGCTCCCAGCCGATGCGCGAGGCCGTCCGGGCCACCTTCGCCGACGTCATCGCGGATCACGGGACCCTGCCGCGCGAGCGCGCCGAGGCGTACCTGGCCGACATGGAGACGACCGCACGCTACCGCCCCGACCTGTGGGGCTGACTCCCCGGGAGCCGGCATGGATGTCCTCGCCCTGATCTTGACCGTGGCGGCCCTGGCCATGTTCGCGTTCGCCGCCAGCGGTCGCGAGCTGCGCCACTTCAACGAGATCGCGCTCGGGCTCGTCTTCCTGTGCGCGGCGCTGATCTGCCAGTTCACCTCGATCACCGACACGCACATCGGCCGGTAGGGCCGACCCGTCGCCTTACCGCGCCCGCCTCTCAACCTAAGTGTGATCTGCTGTACGTAGAGTAAGCGTCACACCGGTGGGGAGGCCGTTAGCCGCGGCTGGGGATCCGGTGATCGCCGGCGCTGGGTAATCCGCGACGTCGGCAACTATTCGTTACGACGCTGTAACGAACGCGTGAAACAGCCATCTATCCGGGGCCAGCGCGTGTTGACCAGAAAGAACCTGCGAGCGGACGGGAAGGAGCCCGGGTGCGCCGGATCATCTCGGGAGACCGGGCATGAGCGTGCTTGGCATGCTGGCCTGGTTTGCCGCGGCGGCGAGCTGCTGGCTCGGCGCCCGCAGGCACGAGAGCGCCGTCGCGCGGGGCTACCGGTCGCTGGCCGCGGCCGCCCTGCTCTACGGCATCGGGCTCGTCCTGGCGCAGGTCCTCGGGGATACGACTCCGACCACGGGCCTGTCCTTCGCCGACCTGCCGTCGCTGCTGGCGCTGGCCAGCGCCGCCATCGGGATCACGATCCTCGTCGGGGCGGAGCGGGACGCGGAAACGGGGGGTGCGGAGTCGGGCGCGCCCGACTCCGCCGCGAGCTCCGGCTCGGGCCCCTCCGTCCTGCCCGGCCTGGCCGACGGCTACGTCATGGCGGTCGCCCTGCTGGTCATCGGCTGGGTCACCCAGTTCAGCGACGAGTTTCACCGCTCCGGCGACCGGCCCGGGCTCTTCCTGATCGCGCTGGTCCACCCGCTGGCAGACCTGGCCGTGCTCGGCGCGCTGCTGCCCATGGTCACCACGGCCTGGCGCCGGGCGGCGCTGCCCTACCTGGCCCTGCTCGCCGCGGGGGTCGGCGACGCCCTGGCGGTCGGGCAGCGGGTGGCAGGCGGGCACCTGGGCATCGCGGCGCAGCTGATGCCGGTGATCGCGGCGCTCCTGCTCGCCGGGTCGCCCTGGCGGATGACCGAGCCGGACTGGACCCGCCGGACCGCCAACTCGGCGGTCACCGCCGTCATCGCCGCGGCGACCGCCTCGGTCGCCACCGTGGTGGTGATCGCGAGCGGCCTGGCCGGGGGGCCCGCGTCGGGGGTCGCGCTGGTCGTGGCCGGCGGGGCCGGCGTGCTCGTGCTGTCGGCCCGGGTGTTCATGCTGGTCAGGGAAAACGGGATGGCCCTGGGGAGCTCGCGGGAATCCAGCCGGAACCTGCGTAACCTGGCCAGCCGCACCAGCGACATCGTCCTGGTGTGCGAGCCGGACGGCGCGATCAGGTACGCCAGCCGCGCGGTGGCGGCGTACGGCTACGCGCCGGGGGCACTGGTCAGCCGGAGGCTGCTGGACCTGGTCCACCCCGAGGATCAGGAGGCCGCGCTGGCGGCGGTCAGGCACGCCCTGGCCGAGCGGCCCGCGGCGGAACCTGCGGACGGCGAGGCCGACGGCCCGGGTTCCGCGGATCCCGACCGCTTCCCGGCTCGGGTCCGCGCCGCCGACGGGACGTGGCGGCACGTCGAGGCCGCCGTGCTCAGGTATCAGGTGCCGGGATCGTCGGGGCAGTTGCTGGTCACCGCCCGCGACGTCAGCGACGAGGTCGCGCTCCGCCAGCAGGTCGCGCACCTGACCTTCCACGACGGGCTGACCGGCCTGCCCAACCGCGCCTACCTGGAGGAGCGGACGCGGGACACGCTGGGCGACGTCGAGGGGGGCAGACGGACCGGCATCGTCTTCCTCGACCTGGACCGCTTCACCGCGGTCAACGACTCGGTGGGCCACGGGGCAGGCGATCTCGTGCTCGCGCAGGCGGCCCGGCGGCTGCGCGCCGTGGTCCCCATCCAAGACACCGTGGCGCGCTGGGGCAGCGACGAGTTCGCCGTCCTGGTCGAGGACGCCGGGAGCGTCCAGGAGGTCGCCGAGATCGCCGAGCGCCTCGCCGCCGCGGTCGCCGCCGAGCCGTTCCAGGCGGCCGGGCAGCAGATCGCGCTCACGGCCAGCGTGGGCGTCGCGCTCGCCGAGGCCGGGCCCGACAGCCCGCCCGGGCTGGTGCTGCGCAACGCGGACGTGGCCATGTCTCGCGCCAAGGAGGCCGGCGGCGACCGGGTGGAGATCTACGCCGCGCACATGCACGCGGACGTGGTGCGCAGGCTCGAGATCGTCAGCGACCTGCAGCGGGCCGTCACCAACGGCGAGCTCACCCTGCAGTACCAGCCGGTCATCGAGCTGGCCACGACGCGGGTCGCCGGGGCCGAGGCGCTGGTCCGCTGGTGGCGTGGCGGCCAGGACGTCCCCCCGCGCGAGTTCCTCGGCGCGGCCGAGGAATCGGGCCTGATCGTCCCGATCGGCGAGTGGGTGCTCCGCGAGGCCTGCGCGCAGGGCGCCGCCTGGCGTCGGCTGTCCGCCGACTTCGGGGTCTGCGTCAACCTGTCGGCCCGGCAGATCACCGCCCCCCTGTTCACGGCGCGGGTGGCCTCGATCCTGGCCGAGACCGGCCTGCCGCCCGGTGCGCTGACGGTCGAGGTCACCGAGCGGATCGTGGTCGAGGCGGACGACCTGATCGTCGACCGGCTCGCGGAGCTGCACCGCCTCGGCATCCGGATGGCGATCGACGACTTCGGCACCGGTTACGCGTCGCTGGCCAACCTGCGGCAGCTTCCGCTGGACACGATCAAGATCGACCCGACGTTCGTCGGCGGCCTCGGCCAGGACGAGACGCTCACGCTGCTGACCAGGACCGTGGTGCAGGTCGGACGCGAGCTCGGCTTGCGGGTCATCGCCGAGGGCATCGAGCAGCCCCGCCAGCTCGCCGCGTTGCGGGAGATGGGCTGCGACTACGGCCAGGGCTTCCTGGTGGCCAGGCCGATGGCGGCCACCGGCGTCGAGGCCCTGATCACCAGCGCCGAGGGCGGAGAAACGAGCGGAGCGTCTCGGAATCTGAGACAACCTGCGTGAAAGTTGACGTCCGGATTCCCGGCGGCAGTATGGTGGTACACGTGACTCACCCGAGCATTCTCGTACTTGGCTGGCGCGCAAGCGGCTGACCAAGACAGCTGATTGCGCGCTCCCCTCGACTGCCGCCAGGCACGAGGGGATTTTTTATGCCGCCGACCCCGGAGCCGATGGAGACGTACCGATGACCGAGCAGATGACCGGCCGCAAGGGACCGGGCCCGGCGCCCAGCCCACGGGACATGGCCGCCCGCCCGCCGCACCGCGACGGCGGGCGCACCGCCGCCGACCAGCCGCCCGCCGCACCCGCCGGGCCCCAGGTGAGCCAGGCCCCCGCCGTCACGCCCCCCATTGTGACCGTCCCTGCTGTCACCGGGCCGGCCGAGCCGCCGCGCGTGGCCGCCAGCCCGGCCACGACCCGGGCGACCGGCGCGCAGGCGCTGGTCTACGCGCTCGAGCGGGTGGGCGCCGACGTGGTGTTCGGCATCCCGGGCGGGGCGATCCTGCCGGCGTACGACCCGCTGCTGGACTCCAAGGCGATCAGGCACATCCTGGTCAGGCACGAGCAGGGCGCGGGACACGCGGCCACCGGGTACGCGCAGGCGACCGGGCGCGTCGGGGTGTGCATGGCAACCAGCGGCCCGGGGGCGACCAACCTGGTCACCCCCATCGCCGACGCGTTCCTGGACTCGGTCCCGATCGTCGCGATCACCGGCCAGATCCCGTCGAACCTGATCGGCACCGACGGGTTCCAGGAGGCTGACATCTCCGGGATCACGATCCCGATCACCAAGCACAACTTCCTGGTCACCAAGGCCGGCGACATCGCCCGCACCATCGGCGAGGCGTTCCACGTGGCCTCGACGGGCCGGCCGGGTCCGGTGCTGGTGGACATCGCCAAGGACGCGATGCAGGCGACCACGGAGTTCAGCTGGCCCGTCGCCTTCGACCTGCCCGGGTACCACCCGGTGACCAGGCCGCACGCCCGGCAGGTGCGGGAGGCCGCCCGGCTGATCAGCGAGGCCAGGCGGCCGGTGCTGTACGTGGGCGGCGGCGTGATCAAGGCCCGCGCGTCCGCGCAGCTGCGCGAGCTGGCCGAGCTGACCGGGATCCCGGTGGTCACCACGCTGATGGCCCGGGGCGCGTTCCCCGACAAGCACCCGCAGCACCTGGGCATGCCCGGCATGCACGGCACGGTGGCCGCGGTCGGCGCGCTGCAGAAGGCGGACCTCCTCATCGCGCTCGGCACCAGGTTCGACGACCGGGTGACCGGCAAGCTCGACACGTTCGCCCCGGGCGCGCTGATCGTGCACGCGGACATCGACCCGGCCGAGATCTCCAAGAACCGCCGGGCCGACGTGCCGATCGTGGGCGACTGCCGTGAGGTGATCGCCGACCTGATCGCGGTCATCCGCGCCGACCGGGAGCAGGGCCACCGTCCCGACCTGGAGGGCTGGCAGGCCCAGGTCGATTCCTGGCGGACGACCTACCCGCTCGGCTACGACGCGCCCGCCGACGGCTCGCTCGCGCCTCAGTACGTGATCGAGCGGATCGGGAAGATCGCGGGCCCGGAGGCGCTGTACGTGGCCGGGGTCGGGCAGCACCAGATGTGGGCGGCCCAGTTCATCGACTACGAGCACCCGGGGACCTGGATCAACTCCGGCGGGCTGGGCACGATGGGGTTCGCCGTGCCGGCCGCGATGGGCGCCAAGGTCGGCCGGCCCGACGCCACGGTTTGGGCGATCGACGGCGACGGGTGCTTCCAGATGACCAACCAGGAGCTGGCCACCTGCTCCATCGAGGGAATCCCGATCAAGGTCGCGATCATCAACAACGGCAGCCTGGGGATGGTCAGGCAGTGGCAGACGCTGTTCTACAACGAGCGCTACTCCAACACGGACCTGCACCCGACGGACGAGCCCAAGCGCCCGACCGGCACCCGGGTCCCCGACTTCGTCAAGCTCGCCGAGGCGTACGGCTGCGAGGGTATCCGCTGCGAGGAGCCCGGCGACGTGGACAAGGCGATCGAGCGCGCCATGGCCATCGACGACCGGCCGGTCGTGGTCGATTTCGTCGTGCACAAGGACGCCATGGTCTGGCCCATGGTGGCGGCCGGCACCAGCAACAACGACATCAAGTTCGCGCGCGGCATGGCGCCCGACTGGGGAGGGTCCAATGACTAGGCACACGCTGTCGGTGCTGGTGGAGAACAAGCCGGGCGTCCTGGTCCGGATCGCCGGGCTGTTCGCGCGGCGCGGCTTCAACATCGACTCCCTGGCCGTCGGGCCGACCGAGCACGAGGAGATCTCCCGCATCACCATCGTGGTCAACTGCGACGAGCACCCGCTGGAGCAGGTGACCAAGCAGCTGAACAAGCTCATCAACGTGCTGAAGATCG
>Ga0116217_10006086_pt1 | contig 10515 bp, 11 predicted proteins | sample Sb_taG_6_FD_89697 | JGI IMG/M metagenome (GOLD analysis project Ga0116217, IMG submission 89697) | Peat soil microbial communities from Weissenstadt, Germany - Sb_50d_4_PS metaG | ecosystem: Environmental > Terrestrial > Soil > Wetlands > Peat | place: Germany: Weissenstadt | collected 2010-09-21 | reverse complement strand
GCGCGCGGACCAGAGCCGCCGCGCCTCCGACAATCGCGAGGAGCGCACCCGCGCCGCCGCCGCGCTCCGTCACGCAGCGCTTGGTGCGCGCGTCGCCGTCGTGTCGGGCGGCGATCCCGGCGTATTCGCCATGGCGGCGGCGGTCTGCGAGGAGATCGAAGCCGGACCGGAAAGTTTCCGCTTAATCGATGTCACCATCGTTCCCGGCATCACCGCGATGCTCGCCGTCGCCGCGCGGATCGGCTCGCCGCTTGGTCACGATTTCTGCGCGCTCTCGCTGTCCGACAATCTCAAGCCATGGGAGCTGATCGAGCGGCGGCTCGATGCGGCGGCGAGCACAGGCTTTGTCATCGCGCTGTATAACCCCGTGTCGCGGGCGCGGCCGTGGCAGTTTGGCGCTGCGATCGCGCGGCTGCGCCGCCATCTGCCGCCGGCGACGCCGGTTGTCTTCGGCCGCGCGGTGACGCGGCCCGGCGAGCAAATAAGCGTCATAACGCTCGACCGTGCCGACACGGCCGAAGCGGATATGGCGACGCTCGTGATCGTTGGCTCGCGCGACACGCGCGTCATCCCGCGGCCGGGCAAGCTGCCGCTCGTCTACACGCCGCGCGCCGCCGCCGAGGTGAGCGCATGATCGAGCCACACGAGCGCATCCTCGACCGTCTCGACACTCGGCGTGGCAGGCAGCGCCGGCCGGCGCAGCATGATCACGCCGATGCCGAGCGAACGGGCCGCGGCGATTTTCCCATAGGTCGCGCCGCCGCCGCTGTTCTTTGCGATCACGATCTCGATTCCGTGCGTGAGCATGAGCGCACGCTCGTCGGCTTCGGCAAAGGGACCGCGGCCGGTCAGATAAATGACCTGCGGCAGCGGCAATGGCGGCTCGACCGGATCGACGCTGCGGATCAGATAAAAATGCTGCGGCGCTTCGGCAAACGGCGAGAGTTCGTTGCGGCCGAGCGTGACGAATACCCGGCGGGGCGTCGGCCCGAGCGCGTGCACGGCGTCGCGCACGGCGTCGACTTCGGTCCAACGGTCGCCGGCAACCGCCAACCAGGCCGGGCGCCGCAATGCGACGAACGGCACGTTGGTCATGCGCGCGGCCGTGTAGGCATTGGCGGAAATGCCGCTGGCGTAAGGATGCGTGGCGTCGATCAGCACATCGATCCGCTCGCTCGACAGATAACCCGCCAGCCCGGCGGCGCCGCCGAACCCGCCGCTGCGAACCGGCACCGGCAGGCGCATGGGGGCCAGCGTTCGCCCGGCAAGCGAGAGCGTCACGTCGAGATCGGCGCGGCCGGCCAGTCGCTCAGCGAGCTGGCGCGCTTGCGTCGTTCCGCCGAGAATGAGGATGCGAGTCATGCCGCTTCCTGAAGCGATCGAGCGCGACACTGCCGCATCGCCGCGCTGGCTGTCCATCGTCGGGATCGGCGAAGATGGCGTCGACGGCTTGAGCGCGACGGCGCGCGGACTCATCGGCGCGGCGGAATTGGTGTTCGGCGGCCGGCGGCATCTCAGCCTGGCCGCCCCGCTCATTCGCGGCGCCGCGCGGCCGTGGCCGAGCCCCTTTGACGGCGCGGCCGCCGAGGTCAGCAATCATCGCGGCCGCCAGATCTGCGTGCTGGCTTCCGGCGATCCCTTCCATTACGGCGTCGGCGCGGTCTTGGCGCGAACGATCGACCCGCGCGAGATGATCGTCGTGCCGGCGCCATCCGCTTTCAGTTTGGCGGCGGCGCGGCTCGGCTGGTCGTTGCCGCACACCGCGCTCCTCTCCGTCCACGGCCGCAATCTCGATCTGGTGCGCCCGCATCTGCAGCCGGGCGCCCGCATTCTTGTCCTCACCGCGGACGGCGATGGGCCCGAAGCGTTGGCGCGGCTTCTTGCGCAAGCGGGCTTCGGTGCGTCGCGGCTCACGGTGCTCGAAACGCTCGGCGGGCCGCGCGAACGGGTGCGCACCGCGACCGCGGCCGGCTTCGATCTCGGCACGGTCGACGCGCTGAATACCGTTGCGATCGAAGTCGAAGCCGCGGCGGGTGCGCGCATAATCGCCCGCAGCGCCGGCCTCGCGGATGATCTGTTTGAGCATGATGGCCAGATCACCAAACGCGAGATACGCGCGGTGACGCTGTCGTCGCTGGCGCCGCGGCGCGGCGAGCTTCTCTGGGACATCGGCGCCGGCGCAGGCTCGGTCGCCATTGAATGGATGCTGGCCGATCCGCTGTTCATGCGCGCGATCGCCGTGGAAGAGCGCGCGGACCGGGCGGCGCGCATTCACCGCAACGCCGCCGCCTTCGGGGTGCCGGCGCTCGAGGTCGTGCAAGGCGCGGCGCCGGCGGCGCTGGCGAACTTGCCGCCGCCGGACGCCATTTTCATCGGCGGCGGGGCCAGCGAGCCGGGCGTGCTCGATGCTGCAATCGCGGCTTTGCGTGAGGGCGGCCGGCTGGTCGTGAACGCGGTAACGCTCGAAACCGAGGCCCTGCTGATCGCGCGTCATGCCGCATTGGGCGGTGAGCTGATCCGCATCGCGCTGTCACGCGCCAGCGCGGTCGGCGGGAAGACCGGCTGGCGAGCCGCCATGCCGGTCACGCAGTGGGCGTGGACCAAGGTTGGGACCAAAGCTTGGACAAAAGCAAAGCCATGATCGCCGCCGGGATCGGATGTAAGCGCGGCGCTCCGGCGTCTGACATCGAAGCGGCCATCCGCGCCGCGCTCGTGCGCGCGAATATCGGCGCAGACGCGCTCGATGTGATTGCGACCATCGAAGCAAAAAGCGGCGAGGCCGGCATCCGAACGGCGGCGGAGAAGCTCGGTCTCTCCCTCATCATTGTTCCGGAACTGGAACTGGCTGCCGCCGGCGATCGTATCCAAACCCGTTCCGAGCGCGTGATGGCAGTTGCGGGCGTGGGGTCGGTCGCGGAAGCCGCCGCGCTTGCCGCTGCGGGACCGGCGGGCAGGCTGATCGTGCCGCGTCTTGTGCTTGGTGTGGCGACCTGCGCGCTCGCCGCCTCGGCGCCGGAAACGACATCATGACCGTGCATTTTATCGGCGCCGGCCCGGGAGCGGCCGATTTGATCACTGTGCGCGGTCGCGATCTGATCGCGCGCTGCCCTGTCTGTCTTTATGCCGGCTCGATCGTACCGCGCGATCTGTTGAGTTTTTGCCCGCCCGGCGCTCGCATCGTCGATACCGCGCCGCTCTCGCTCGACGAGATCGAAGCCGAATTCGTCGCGGCGCACACCGCCGGCCGTGATGTGGCGCGGCTCCAATCCGGCGATCTGTCGATCTACTCGGCGCTCGCGGAACAGCTTCGCCGCCTGGCCCAGCACGGCATCCCTTATACGCTCACGCCCGGGGTGCCGGCATTCGCCGCCGCCGCCGCCGCGCTGGACTGCGAACTCACCGTGCCAGAGGTGGCGCAAAGCGTAGTGCTCACCCGCGTCGGCGGACGCGCCTCGCGCATGCCGGAGCAGGAAAAGCTGGCGACCTTTGCGCAGAGCGGTGCGACGCTCGTCCTTCATCTCGCCATTCACGCCATCAAGGCAATCGTCGAGGAATTGATCCCGTTCTATGGAGCCACCTGCCCGGCGGCGGTCGTGGTGCAGGCGAGTTCGCCTGAACAACGCGTCCTGCGCGGCACGCTCGCCGACATCGCCACCGCAGTCGCCGCCGCGCACATCGAGCGCACCGCGCTCATTATTGTCGGCCCGGCGCTGGCTGCCGAGAACTTTCGCGACAGCGCGCTCTATGACGCCGACTATCGGCGCCGATTCCGCGGGGGCGCGGCGTGATGATGCCCCTACAAGGATTCAAAAGGCGCGCGGCCGACCAGAACTCCGTCACGATCGAACACCGCGATCTCGATGGCAATAGCGCGGCCGGCAACAATCCGCTCCGCCGTTTGCTTCGCCGCACGCGCGACTTCATCGCCAAGCGCGACGCCGTCGGCGTGCGCGAGCGCAAAGGCTTCGGCGGCGGTGTTGGCTGCGAGAATGCGCGCGCAAAGCGCGGCCGAGCCGCCCCTGCTTTGCGCAAAATGCGCCAGCAGCGCATTATCGACAGCGCCGCGTTTGGAGTGAAGATCGGTCAGTCCCTGCGCCAGCTTGCTGATCTTGCCGACGCCGCCGGCAACAGTGACATGCGGCAGCGGATGCGCCCGCACATATTTGAGCATGCCGCCGACGAAATCGCCCATGTCGATCAGCGCAATCTCCGGCAACCCGTAGAGCTTCTGCACTGCCGCTTCCGACGTGGCCCCGGTCGCGCCGGCAATGTGGGTGAGCCCGGCGGCGCGCGCCACATCGATGCCGCGGTGGATCGAATGGATCCAGGCCGAACAGGAATATGGCACCACGATGCCGGTCGTGCCGAGGATCGACAAACCTCCGACAATGCCGAGCCGCCCGTTGAGCGTTCTGGCGGCGAGCGCTTCGCCGCCCGGCACCGCGATCTCGATGTCGGCATCCGCGGCTCTGCCATGCGCGGCGGCGACTTCGGCGATGGCGTCGCGCATCATGCGCCGCGGCACCGGATTGATTGCGGGCTCCCCCGGCGGCACGGGAAGTCCCGCCCGCGTCACCGTGCCGACGCCTTCGCCGGCGCGAAACGTCACGCCGGCGCCCGGCTTGCCCAGCCGCACCGTCGCGACAATGAGAGCGCCATGGGTAACGTCGGGGTCGTCGCCGGCGTCCTTGATCACGCCGGCCGTCGCCGCGTCCCCTTCGCTGCGGGTCAGCGCCAGCGCAAAGCTTGGCCGCTCACCGCGCGGCAACGTCACCTCGACCGGATCGGGAAACTCGCCGGTGACCAAAGCGGCAAAAGCCGCCTTCGCCGCCGCAGTGGCGCAGCTGCCGGTGGTCCATCCCCGGCGCAATGGCCGTTCCTGGCGCTCCATGCGCCATCCTTTAGTCCCGCCCGGCAAGATCGTCACCACAGGAGCGCGCAGGCATGACGGCCTGGGACGCATTAGCGGCGCGGCGCGAGGGCGTGCCGGTCCTGATGCCCGGCCATGTGTGGCTCGCGGGCGCGGGGCCGGGCGATCCCGGTCTGTTGACGCTCGACGCGCTCGCCGGCCTGCAACAGGCCGATGTGATCGTTCACGATGCGTTGGTCGATCAACGGGTGCTGGCGCTTGCGGCTGAACCGGCGCGGCTGGAATTTGCCGGCAAGCGCGGCGGCAAGCCCTCCGCCAACCAGGCCGACATCAGTCAGCGGCTGATTGCGCTCGCGCGCGGCGGCCATCGCGTGCTGCGGCTCAAGGGGGGAGACCCCTTCGTGTTCGGGCGCGGCGGCGAAGAGGCAATGGCGCTCGCCGCTGCAAAAATTCCATTCCGCGTGATCCCCGGCGTCACCGCGGGTCTTGCGGCGCTGGCAGCGGCGTCGATCCCGGCAACGCTGCGCGGGGTGAACCGCGCCGTGATCTTCGCAGCCGGACATGGCGCCGACGAGGATTTTGATTGGGCGCCGCTTGCGCGCGCCGGTCAGCCGATCGTGCTCTACATGGTGATGCACAACCTGGATCGCATCGCGGATGCATTGCTGGCCGCGGGTCTTCCGCCGCCAACGCCCGCGGCCATCATCGCTTCGGCGGCCACACCCAAAGAACGCGTCCTGATCTCGACCCTGGAGCAACTTTGCGGGGACGCGCTCGAACAAAAATTCGAGCCGCCCGCGATTGTCGTGATTGGCGAGATCGTCAGGGTCCGGACGCAGCTGTTCGGCACTGCCGCATGCGTTTCGCCGGAGCCGACGTGACGCGCGGCGTGATCGTCGCCGCGCCGCATTCCGGCGCCGGCAAAACCACGGTGACGCTCGCGCTGTTGGCGGCGCTGCGGCGCCGCGGGCTCGCCGTGCGTTCGGCCAAGGCGGGACCGGATTACATCGATCCGGCGTTCCATGCCGCCGTCAGCGGCGCGCCGAGCGTCAATCTCGATAGCTGGGCCATGTCTGAAAGACTGCTGGACGCGCTTGCCGCGCAAGCCGCCCGGGGTGCGGATATCGTCGTCATCGAAGGCGTCATGGGTTTGTTCGACGGTGCGGCCGCTGCCGCCGGAGCGCCCGGCCGGCGCGGCGCCACCGCCGATCTCGCCGCGCATTTTGGATTGCCGGTCGTCCTCGTGCTCGACGTGGCGCGGCAAGCGCAGTCGGCAGCCGCACTCGTGCGCGGCTTTTCTTCGCACGACCCGGCGGTGCGCATCGCCGGCGTCATCCTCAATCGGGTCGCGAGCGAACGCCATCGTGCGCTGGTTGCCGACGCCATAGCGCGGCTCGACGTTCCGGTGCTCGGCGCGCTGCCGCGCGAGACGGCGCTGGCACTGCCGGAGCGGCATCTCGGTCTCGTCCAGGCCGGCGAACATCCGGACCTCACCACGCTCGCCCGTCGCCTCGCCGAGACGGCCGAGCGTTATGTCGATCTCGACGCCGTCACCGCGCGCGCCGGATCTTTCAGCATCGCGCCTCCCGCTCACGGGCCGCTCGCCTTGCCGCCACCCGGACAGCGGATCGCTCTCGCGAGCGATCACGCCTTCAGCTTTGTCTATCCGCACGTGATCGACGCGTGGCGCAAAGCCGGCGCCGAGATCCTGCAATTCTCGCCGCTCGCCGACGAAGCGCCACCCGACAACACCGATAGTTGCTGGCTGCCGGGCGGCTATCCGGAGCTGCATGCGGAAGCGCTCGCTGCCGCCGGTCATTTCACCGCCGGCCTGACGCGCTTCGCCGCAACCCGCCCGGTCCACGGCGAGTGCGGCGGTTACATGGTGCTAGGTGAAGGCCTTGAAGATGCGGCCGGCCACCGTTACGCGATGACCGGCCTACTCGGCCATTGGACGAGCTTCGCCAGGCGCAAGCTGCATCTTGGCTACCGCACCGCGCGGCTTCTTTCCGCAAGCGTGTTGGGCCCTGGCGGCGCGATCATCCGCGGCCACGAATTTCACTACGCCTCGCTGATGTCCGCAGGCGGCGGCGACCCCTTCGCCAAGGTGGCGGACGCCGAGGGGAGACTGCTGGAGATGACCGGTGGCCGGCGCGGTCGCGTCACCGGCACATTCTTTCACGCCATTGCCGCGGCGGACGCCTGAGGCGTCAGAGCAAATTGGGACGAATGGCGGAGGCAGACGAATTCATCTCGTCAGCCGCCCGCGCGCACAATCTCCTCCTCGACATCGCGCAGCCGATCCTTGCCGAAGAAGATCTCGTCGCCGACGAAAAAAGTGGGGCTGCCGAAGGCGCCGCGCGCAACGGATGCTTCCGTATTCTTGAGGAGGCGGTCCTTGACCTCCGGCTCCTGCGTGCGAGCGAGCAATCGAGCGCCGTCCAAGCCGGCCTGCTGCAGCGCCGCACTGGCGATTTGCGGATCGTCCATCTTTTTCGGCTCGGCCCACATCGCCTTGAACACGGCGTCGACATAGCGATCGAAAACGCCTTCCAATTGCGCCGCGACCGCGCCGCGCATGACGAGGAGCGTGTTGACCGGAAAGAACGGATTCCAGGTGAATTGAGTGATGCCGTGGCGGCGGACGAAGCGCCGCACCTCAAGCTGTTCGTATTCGAGACGGTTTTTGATACCCGCCAGTTTTTCCGCGGGCGAGCGATTGTTGGTGAGCTTGAACACGCCGCCAAGCAGAACCGGCACGTACTCGAACGTGGCGCCGGTCCGCCGCTCGATGTCGGGAACGACCAGATGCGCCAGATAGGCGTTCGGGCTGCCGAAGTCGAAATGAAATTCCACCTTCGGCATCTCACCACACCTCGCGATAGGGCCGCACATCGAGCTCGAAAGTCCAGGCGTCGCGCGGCTGGCGATAAAGCTGCCAATAGGCCTCGGCGATCGAGGATGGATTCATCAGCTGATCGGGTTGCAGGTTTTCCAGCGCCTCGGCGCCGCCGTGCTGCTTGATGCGCTGGCGCACAAAGGCGGTGTCGACGCCGGCGTCGATGATCAAATGCGCGACGTGGATGTTCTTCGGGCCGAGCTCGCGCGCCATGCTTTGCGCGACCGCCCGCAGGCCGTGCTTGGCGCTGGCGAATGCCGCGTAACCGATGCCGCCGCGCAGGCTCGCGGTCGCGCCGGTGAAAAAGATGCAGCCCTTGCCGCGCGGCAGCATCAGGTGCGCCGCCTCGCGGCCGGTGAGAAAGCCGGCATAGCAGCCCAATTCCCAGACCTTGCGAAACACGCGCTCGGTCGTTTCTAGCAGCGGGAAATTGACATTGCCGCCGACATTGAAGATGCAGACATCGAGCGGCGCGTGATCGTCGGCGGCGCGCAGAAACGCCGTGATATCGTCCTCCTTGCGGGCATCGAGGCCGCGCGCGACGATCTCGCCGCCGGCGGATTCGACCGCCGCAACGAGCGGCGCCAGCTTGTCCGCATTGCGCCGCCCCGCAAAGACGGTGAAACCCTCGGCGGCGAATTTTTTGGCGATGGCCGAGCCGATGAAATCGCCCGCACCGATCACCGCAACCGTCGCATTTCGCTTGGTCAAACGTGTCTCCCCCCGGAAATGGCTCGCTGGGTTGGTTGGTAAAATCGGCGGCCATTATGCGCCGGTTGCAGCGTGAGCGAAATGGCGCCTGCGGATGGCCGCTTGCCAGGTGTTCGGCTTGCCGCCACCATTGCGGCAGTCAAGTCGCGAGACGTTGTCATGGGACCATTCACCGATATCGGCGTGGAAAAGACCGGCCATGTGGCGCTGGTCGAGATCAGGCGGCCGCCGCATAATTTCTTCGACGTCGCCCTGATCAAAGAGATCGCTTCCGCTTTTGAGGCGCTCGACGCCGATGCCGGTTGCCGCGCGCTGGTGCTGGCTGCGCAGGGCAAAGCCTTCTGCGCCGGCGCCGATTTCGGCGGCGACGACAGCGACGGCGGCGCGCTCCTCAGCGGCCCGGCCCCGGGTGCCGCGCATCTCTACATCGAGGGCAACAGGCTGTTCCGCACCAGCAAGCCGATCATCGCGGCGGTGCATGGCGCCGCGGTTGGCGGCGGCTTGGGACTGGCAATGGTGGCCGATTTCCGCGTGGCCTATCCGCAGGCGCGTTTTTCCGCCAACTTCACCCGGCTCGGTTTCCATCCCGGCTTCGGATTGACGGTCACGCTGCCCGCCGTGATCGGCCCGACCAAAGCGGCATTGATGTTTTATACCAGCCGCCGCGTCAGCGGCGACGAGGCTTTCGCCATGGGCCTCGCCGATCTGTTGGTGGCGCAGGATCAGGTCCGCAGCGCCGCGCTCGCGCTGGCCGCGGAAATCGCCGAGAACGCGCCGCTCGGGCTCATCGCGACACGCGCTACCTTGCGCGGCGATCTCGCCAACCGCGTGCGCGCGGCGACCGAACTTGAACTCGCCGAGCAGATGCGGCTGCGCACGACCGACGATTTCAAGGAAGGCGTCAAGGCGATGGCAGAGCGCCGCATTCCGGTTTTCAACAGCCGCTGAGCCGAAATCACTTCAGTCTGAAGCAATCGCGCTCTAGCAACGACGAACAAACCGCCAGGGAGAGGACATCCGACAATGGCAGTCAGGATCGAGAAGGACGGATCGGTATGGACGGTGATCCACGATCGGCCCGAAGCGCGCAACGCCATGGATCCGGCGAGCGCCGACGCATTGACCACGGCGTTTCTTGAATTCGATGCCGATAAGAACGCGTCGGTCGCGGTCTTCTACGGCGCCGGCGGCGCCTTCTGCGCCGGCTGGGACCTCAAATATGTCAGCACGCTCGACGCGGCGCATCCGCTGGGCGAGCTTGAAATCCCGCCCGCCGGACCGCGCGGCAACGGCGCGGAAATTCCACGCGGACCGCTCGGTCCTTCGCGGCTGGAGCTGGACAAGCCGGTGATTGCCGCAATCGAAGGCCCGGCCGTGGCCGGCGGCATGGAACTCGGGCTCTGGTGCGATTTCCGTGTCATGGCGGAGGAATCGTATTTCGGCGTGTATTGCCGCCGTTGGGGCGTACCGCTGATCGACGGCGGAACCGTGCGGCTGCCGCGTATCGTCGGCCAGGGCCGCGCGCTCGAGATCATTCTCACCGGCAGAAAAGTTCCGGCGGAAGAATGTCTGCGCATCGGGCTGTGCGAATATATCACGCCGAAAGGCGGCTCCCGCCGCAAAGCGGAAGAGCTCGCGCAGGAGATCGCGCGGTTTCCGCAGGTTTGCGTGCGCGCCGACCGCCGCTCAGCCATCAAAAGCCGCGGACTTAGCGTGCGCGATGCGCTGATACAGGAATGGTATAACGGACGCGAAGCGCTGATCGTGGACGGCGTAGCAGGCGCGGCCCGCTTCAAGGATGGCCTGGGTCGTCACGGTGACTTTACGACCATTCGCTGATCGCTTTTCGCAACCGTTGTGAATGGGCGGCGGCGTGTGCCGCACGCGACTGCCCGCATGCCCCCGCACGCCGCGGGTTCCATTTCTCCCCGCCTGCGCACGGCGCCGCGTATGCACAACAAATTGCTAATGGGACCACCCGCAATTCGTTAATGCCGCAACACTAACAGAAACAGACCATTCATATTTACTCGAT
>Ga0116217_10006084_pt1 | contig 10515 bp, 11 predicted proteins | sample Sb_taG_6_FD_89697 | JGI IMG/M metagenome (GOLD analysis project Ga0116217, IMG submission 89697) | Peat soil microbial communities from Weissenstadt, Germany - Sb_50d_4_PS metaG | ecosystem: Environmental > Terrestrial > Soil > Wetlands > Peat | place: Germany: Weissenstadt | collected 2010-09-21 | reverse complement strand
CGTAAATCTGCAACGGCGGCCAATCCTCGCTGAAGCTGTCCGAGAGAACTCGGTCGCTCTTCTCGGTGCCACCGAGATCGATAATTTTGTTGCCGACGGCCTCGATGCTCCGGATACTTTGGACCGTTAGCGGCTTGCCTGTGTGATTCTGTACCTCAGTCTCGATGACACCAAAAGCTCTTCCGTCATAGATCTGCAGTGTATAGGCGAGATCAGGCAGATTCGAAAGTCCCGACGAAGTGACTGTTATTTTCTTGCCGTGCCCAAGAGCATCCTCGAAATTCGATTGCGATATCTCATGTTTCGGATAATCCGTCGATTTAACCCACTTGTGATCGATCTCCGCCGCTACCCTTGCGTGAATGGTGCTGCGTCCGCCAACTCCTGTTTGTATTTCATAGGTTCCGTCACTCGGCTGAACGACCACGGATAAGCCGTCGATGTGAGCAGCTACCTGAGAAGCCCGAACCGGGTCAGAAGAGCCCAGACAGGCTTCAACCAGGATCAGCATGCAGGCTATCGCTATGAAGAGATTTGCAGTCTGGACTGGACGGATTTGTCCCACCAATTGTGTTGGGCCCCGAAAACCACGAAAAGTATTTCCAATCATGAATTGCTCCTGTTACAGCGGGATCTTGATGAGGCCTCACGCGGAACCATGGCTCGGGTTGAACGGCCATGTAGCTTTCCACTTCGCCCAGATGAAAAAACCAGAATGCCGGTTAGAAGCGTCAATAAACCGATCTTGATGTAGAGCCAGCCGGAGGTCAGAAAAACGTACGCCCACCCAAAGAAAGCAATGACCATGGGGACAGGATAAAACCAGATCTTGTACGGCCGTGCGCTGTCAGGGAACTTTTGTCGCAAGAGCGGAATGGCAAATAGCTGTCCGAGAAACTGAACCAGAATTCTGGTAGTGATCAAGGCACTGACGAGCTGATCAAGCTTAAGGAATGCGGCGGCAATCGATACGCCGCCTAGAACTAAAGGAATTCGCGAATAACCCAGAAGAAGCGCGAACACGGCGCCAAAAGCCGACCAGAGGACAAAAATTGTTACCACGATCGCAGCGCCCCTGCCGTAGAGGTGTTCCATGCAATCAGAAACGATGAAGTCCGAACGAATTCCTTCCCGCCACGGTACCACTCCCATCAAAGCGAGATGCAACGCGAGATATCCTACACAGTAGACTGCGAGCGAATACAGAATCGAGCGCGGCACTACGTAGGAAGGATCCTGCACTTCGTCGCCGATGTAGCACACATCGTAATATCCGAGGTAGTTGTACACCGCGATCAGAGTAGCACTGCCGAGACCGAGCACGAAGCCACGATTAAAGCCCATCGCTCCTGGAGGAAAATCGAACTGTGGCATTCCCTTCTAGCCCGACGGTTTCGTGACTGTGCATTGCGACATCGAGGTTTTGCTCCAGCATTGGACCAATTAATATGCTTGCCTGGCCTACGGCGAAGATTTATAACCGGCGCTGGTCGATTTTTGTGAGATCGCTGGAATCAGGGCAATCCTTCCCTGAGTGTGAGGTGAGGGATACTCTCTATGGCCAGCCGAGCGATAGGTCTGGGGTTACCCGTCGGCCTTGAACCGGGCCACCAACGCATCGCCGAAACGATTGGCGCCGGTGGTATGGAAGATGTCTATCACGCCCGCGACGAGCATCAACATGAGAAAAAACATGAAAAAACATATGAAAAAACCGCCCAGTAATAACTAGGTAAGACGTAAAAACACTGTGATTAGAAAAAGGTGAAGACTTGAGAAAATGAGAGCTAGAGCAGTTCCCCGATTTGGAGCTTTGCCAGGTCTCCGTGGCAGTCAAGATGCACCTGCGCACTGATAACGCGCTGTTGGCAGCCGTAAGCGCAAAGGCTGAGAGCGGAGTGATGCTGGTCACAACTTGATGTGACGGCAGCTACGGCAGCGCAGCGTGTTTCGCGTCACAATGAGTTTGCTCGGAAGTGCGGTGTGCCGCAGGGAAAGTCGGACGAGAGGCTTACCGCCTGCGAGGTGACGTATGACGGGAACGCTTTGGGTCGCCATCGCCGTTCTGGGGATCGGGGCCGCTCTGTTCGTATACCGCGCTATCCTAGGCGTGCAGACTTATTTTGGATACCGAGGCAAGCGCCTTGTCACCTGCCCAGAGACCCACAAAGCTGAGGCTGTTGACATAGCGGCTGGCAACGCTGCAGCAGACGCCTTTCTATCCGAGCCCACTCTGCGTTTGAAGCAATGCTCGCGGTGGCCCGAGCGGCAAGACTGTGGCCAGGAATGCCTGCAGCAGATCGAAGCAGATCCGGAGAACTGCCTGGTCTGGAACATTGTTTCGCAGTGGTATGAAGGAAAGAAGTGTGTGATCTGTCACAAGGCTATCGGCAAGCTTCACCACCTGGATCACGCGCCAGGGTTGCTCAGCCCAGACCACAAAACGGTTGAGTGGAGAGAATTGCGGCCTGAACAACTTCCTGAGGTGTTTGCCACCCACCGCCCAGTTTGCTGGGATTGCCATGTGACCGAGATGTTTCGACGTCTGTATCCCGAACTGGTCGTGGACCGGGAACCGGAACCAAAACGTATCCGGTATTAGATGTTTGCGGACAGGCGATTTTGCCGATTCTCGGCTTGCTGTGCGCCCAGTCTTTGGCTCGTGATCTGGGCAACTCTGGTGCGTCGATTGGACACCTCAAGGAGCACGCCCCATGACGTTCGCGATCTCCAGCCCGAGTTTTTCAAACGGTGGGAAGATTCCAGCCAAGTTCACCTGTGACGGTACCGATGTTTCTCCTGAGCTGACATGGACAGCTTCCCCTCCCGGCACGCAGAGCTTCACCTTGATTGCTGATGATCCCGATGCTCCCGTTGGAACTTGGACCCACTGGGTTCTCTTCAATCTATCCACCCACACCACCGCCTTACCCGAAAGCGTTGCCAAGGTAGATGAAGTGCCCAGCGGTGGACGCCAGGGTCGTAACGACTTCCGCAAAATCGGCTATGGCGGCCCCTGCCCGCCTTCCGGCAAGCTCCATCGCTACTTCTTCAAACTCTATGCTCTGGACAAAATGCTCGACTTGAAACCCGGCGCCAGCAAAGAGGACGTCGAGCTGGCCATGCAAGATCACATACTGGCTAGGGCCGAACTGATGGGCACCTATCGGCGCTGACCAGAGCTCTCGCCACATGCGAGGACCGTCCGTTCACCCGTTTGATAACTTCGTCTATGGGGCTCCCCCATGGCGCCGCTGTTGTTCCCGAACCTAATGGTGCTCGGCGTCATTGCGCTCTGGCAGCTTCGAACCCACGAACCTATGTCGGCAGGCCGAACCCCGTACTAACTGGAAGAGGGCGCACTACTGCGAGCCAGGCATTGGATGTTCTTGCTCACTCGCATTCGGCACGAGTTGCAGATAGACCTGCTTTGGCAGATTCGTGTTCCATTGGCCAGTAACCTTCGCGTATCCAACCATGCCAAGAAACAAAATTGCGATTCCCGCGGCCATGCTCCAGGCCGGAATTGCGCGGCGCTTTCGCACCCCTGAAGGAATGCTCACAGTCAGTGCATTTTTCGCAGGGCAGATCGCAACACACTCCAGACAGCCTGTGCACTCGGCGGAGCGGATTTGCAACAGCTTGTCTACCGGCAATGCTGAGGGACACGCCTTTGCGCACTTGGTGCAATCGATGCAAGTGCTTGAACTACGGGTAATGCGCGTCGGACTGAACAGGGAGACCAGCCCGAGGAACCCTCCGTACGGACAAAGATAACGGCACCAAGAGTTCTGTATGAAAATCGAGGCAATCACGAGCCCGAAAACGACCCACGCTGCCGTGCCGCTGAGGTAACGGAAGAAGTTGAGCATCCGCACGTCGACGATAAGAGCATAGGGGCTATCGAGAAAATCGGCGATGGAGGCAGCCGACATGCCGATCACTGCGTACGCGAAAAAGCTCAGCACGAGGTACTTCAGCGAGCGCAACGGGATGTCGGCCCACCGAGGCAGTTGGAAGGTTCGACCAAAAACGGAACGACCCAGTTTCCACAGGTATTCGGAGACCGTTCCCACCGGACATATCCAGCTGCAAAACGATTTGCGGAAGACAAACGAAATAACCAGGAACGACGTGAAGAGGAAGAAACCGGCGCCGTGCACTCGAGGCACATGCCCGGAGACGAGAAAGTACTTCAACTGCATCAGGCCTTCAATCGGCAGCCAGCCTTCAACTCCGGCCGGTCGCGCGACTTCGAACGCCCGGCCGCCGCTTTCCGCCCAGCGTACCCAGAGATAGAACTGAACCCCGATCCACAGGTTCAGCGTCGCGAAGAAAAGCTGCATAGCGACGCGTAACCTCTGCGAATAATCAGAATCGTCGCGCCGGACCAGCTTCTTGCGGGTCGGTTTCGAGTGTTTTCCACTTGCGTTGATCACGTGTAAAGCATCTACGACGGTATCCTGAACTGGGCCAGCAGTCTCATTGCTGACCGACACCGGCGTCCTGGAATTGTCTTGCACAACAGATGGCACGGCTGCATCCTCCCAATCGCAGGCCGTCAGTTATCGCTTAGCTTCCATGGCGACGGCGCGAGGGAAGAGGATGTTGTTTTCCAGATGAATATGTTGATGCAAATCGGTTTCGAATCCTTCGAGCGCCTGATAGAGCGTCCGATAGCTGATGCACGCATCTTCCGGGAGCGCGTAGTCTTTGGTGAGGGATCGCAAAGACCGAAGCGCATCGCCGGCGCCATCGTGCTCCTGCATCATCATTCGGACCGGGTTCAGGACGCTTCCGAACATCGCCGGAGGCGCAGCTTCTCCCGCCAGGGCGTTTTCTTCCATCCGTTGCACATAGGGGAACAGAACCTGCTCTTCCTTCATTAGGTGAACGCTCAGTTCCGTGGCAAGCGCGGCGAAGACTTTCTGCACCTGTAGAAGTTCTGGGTAATTCTTGCCGTGAACACCGGCGACCTTTTTCGCGAGCGCTTCGATGCGCGGACTCTCTGAACGGACAAATGCATGGTGGGTACTGACAATGTGAGCAATCAGATCGGCGAGCAATTGTTTTTGCCGATCCTGGCTAGTATCGGCGTGGTTTGATGCCGAACTTTTCTCCAGGCGTGCCAACACCTCGTCGATGGAGATGTTGGCCTCAGCGCAGGCCTCGCCTAGTGTGCGGCTTCCGCCACAGCAGTAATCGATTCCAAGTTTTTCGAATTCGCGCGTTGTGCCGGGCTGCTCGGCGGCAATCTCGCCTTCAGTTTTCATGGATGCAAGTGTCATTTATATGTCCTCCGGGGCCGTTTGTTGACCAAATCCCCTGCCTTCAAAAGCACATTAACCGCGATGGGAAGGAGGCGCCATGACTTATGTCACGAGATCGGAGAATTTCCGCGTCAGAGGTCGTTTGCTTGTGCTGCGGTCCCGGGCCCACCAATGGCCCAGTACAATAGTCATCGTGCCGGAATCTACAACATCTGGATGTCAGGAACCTGGGTTGGTCCGAGATGATGCACGGAGTTGCATTCGGAGTACGGCTTGCCATTGCTTTCAATTGATTGCGTCTCGGAGATATTCGGAGAACCGCGCGTATAGAAGCGGAGGAGGTCCCGGCGGGAATGCCCGAGCAGTTAATCGATGATCGTGTCCGACACGCCTGTTGCTAATCTCGTCGCGGGTTGGACGTCAGCGGAGACGTTCAAGGCGACACACTGAAAGTGACTTCCGTCGACCTTTTGTAGTCACTGGATCACGAGTTTCCACTCGTTTCAGGGGGGTACAAATGCAGCTCTTCATCCCCGCATGAGATCGTCTGATGCGGAATGTCACAGACAATTAACGACATATTCCTGCACTTCGTTGGGACAGTTCTACAACTGCAGACAACAATACGGCCTTCTCATGGGATCGATCCAAGCAGGCTAAGTGTGCGCCATAAACCGGCTCAACAGCGACTCCAGAACCCTCTCTTTTTTCTGCAGGGAAAGCTTGAAGTCGCGATGATCGGTGTGCCAGATTTCCCGGCCCGGCGCTCGCCGAACCTTCTAAACCGTTCTGCGATGTCGGTTTCTGTCTTCTGCAGCAACCACTCTCCCAGGTTGTGGTAAATCTCGGCGCCTGCCAGCACAGCCCGTCGGGTGAAACCTTCCAGAAGTCGCGTGTCCGCTCCGACTGCCGCAGTTTGTCAGTCAACCCCATCGATAATTCCTCGGAGTGCTCTTCGATCAGCCGCACGAGCTTTAGCGCCAACATTTGCCAGCCTCCTTACTGCCTACTACAAGAGATGCCACAACATTTGCTCAAGATACACATTATATCGTAATACGATATATAGAATGCTCTGACTCCGTTAACGGGCGAGGATGCGTGCCTACAGCGGAAACTAACAGCGCACGATGTTTGGTGATTGGATCCCCTTGGTGGCATTCCGGGTATCCACCACTAGTTGCGCCTCGCGCACGAGGCGCTGGTAGTCGTAGGTCGAGTGGTCAGTCACAATGAGGACGCAATCGTACTGGCCCAAATTGTCCAAGCTGACGGATTTCATTTGTAGGTCATACTTTCGGCCCCGGCCGACGAATGGCAAAAAGGGATCGTTATAGCTAACTTCGGCACCCTGCTTTTGCAACAACTCGATGATGGTAAGAGACGGCGACTCGCGCAGGTCGTCGATGTCCTTCTTGTAAGCTAATCCCAAGATCAGGACCTTGGAGCCATTTAAGGCTTTCCGTCGGTCGTTCAAGGCCTGAGCTGCGGCGCTCACGACGTGATAAGGCATCGACAAGTTAATCTCGCCGGCCAGTTCGATGAAACGGGTGCGGAAATCGAACTCCTTCGCCTTCCAAGAAAGATAAAAGGGATCCACCGGGATGCAGTGCCCGCCCAGACCCGGTCCCGGATAGAATGCCTGGAATCCAAAGGGCTTCGTGGAAGCCGCGGCAATTACCTCCCAGATATCTACTCCCATGCGCAGGCATAGCATCTTCAGTTCGTTTACCAGCGCGATGTTCACACATCGATAGATATTTTCCAGTAGCTTGGTCATCTCGGCCGCCGCAGGAGTGGAGACCGGAACCACACGACTGAAGATCGCGCCGTAAAGAGACGCAGCCGCCTCCGCTGCCTGCTGATCCAGTCCGCCGATTACCTTAGGAATATCGCGTCGCGCCACCGTCTGATTTCCCGGATCCTCACGTTCCGGGGAAAAAGTAACGAAGAAGTCGCCCGGTCGGCTGTTCCGGCTCGCCTTCAATCCGCTCGGGTTGCCTTTCTCTAGAATTGGCACTAAGACTTCTTCGGTCGTCCCCGGATAGGTGGTGCTCTCGAGTATGACTACGTGTCCGTCGCGTAGGTGCGGAGCAATCGACTCCGCCGTTCCGGTGATGTAGCTCATGTCCGGCTCATGATATTCATTGAGCGGCGTAGGCACGCAGATAATAATCGCGTCCATCTCGCGCAACCACTTAAAGTCAGCCGTGGCCGAGAAGCCATGCGTTCGTGCCGCTTGAATCTCTGCAGGCAGTATGCGGTGAATATACGATTCGCCCTTCTCGAGGGCGGTCACCTTGCGCGCGTCGATGTCGAAACCGGTTACGGAAAATTTCTGATCACTAAACAATAAGGCCAGGGGCAACCCTACATATCCCAGCCCGATGATTCCTACTCGGGCCGTCCGGCTCTGAACTTTGTTGTTAAATTGTTCCGAGAAAGTTGGAGAAACCCCATTCAATTGGATTGGCATATGGATTCTGATATTAGGAACCGACAGCATTAGATCCTGCGGTTGTTCAAGGTTCTTCAGTGGTGAGACGGGAAAGCTTTTCTTGATCACGCAACTGAGAGAAAACCTCGTGAACTACCTCGGACCAAAGCGCTCGCCTCTGCACTTCAATTCTTGGCATCCTTGTCGGACATGATAGGGGAGTATCCAGCTGCCAGTCAATGTTCCCGCTTCCGGATTGTCCCAGGCCAGCGTACGCAGAAGATCATTCCGAGAGCCGTCCCGAAGGGTATTTCTTGATTTAGATCGGTACGGATCTGCAGCGGAAAAAATCGGCGAAGGGGGGACGGCAATTCGCGATCAATGGAAAAGCCCCAGGTTTCGACATACAGGTCGCGGTGGCCATGACGCTGCAACGCGCGGGGTTGCTGCATTTCACCTATTGAGCTGATCGTGAGAGTAAATGGCCTTCCATGAGAAGGCTGGTCGGCATCAAGTCCGATTCTTGCCGTTGGAGAAATGTTTAGTGCTGCCCGGAGCGGTCAAGGGCACGTTTCTTGCGGTGCCAGGGAATCCTCGACGGGGAGCGCTCTGCCACCCTTCCGCTAGGTCAAAGGCAACCCAAAGCACATACATCAAGAATTTGGCATGCTGATAAAACGAGGAAGGACCTCGCAGGCGCGGAGATCGCGCTTTCACCGAACGTCCAAAATGCCATTTGGCTTCCGTTGGCACCATGGAATACGTATCCTTCAACCCCGGGCGTGGCTTGGTTCGAGCGTGCAATTCTGTTGGCGGGATGTTTCATGAACTCTGGGAACGCATTCATGTCAAAGGATATTAACAAGGATATTAACTTAGTTTTTGCGGTCAAATGATGTTAACAAGCCATTACACGTTTTGACCGCTGGTCAATGAGCGCTATAGCGATGCTAGCGCCAACTACTGGCTAAGAGCCCGCCGACTTTGCTAGGGTTTCAAAACGCTGGAGGCTTCTTTGCACAGCTTGCAGCAAAGCTATCGGCGTGGGTTGTTCTTACCAGCAGCCTCAATGTCTGAGGAATTCATCGGACCGAAAACATCGTCCGCGACACCTGACCACCGCGGTTTCACGATACTCATCGGAGTGCACCATAATGGACGGCCAACCATATAGCGGGCATCGGCCCGCCGCAACTCCGTACTGATGGCAACCCGCCATTGGCAGACAGAAACCCTCAGCTGATCTTCGAGGTTCTCGTATGAAACAAAAGTTCTGCATTCCCTTCGCTCACAGCTTGGAATTGCATATTACAAACCTCGCATCTTCCTAGCGCTGGCACCCCATCGATATGCTTCACGATCCGAAGAGGGCGCGTTTCCACGGTTCGTGCCCTTGTCTCCTCAAGAATTTCCCCTTCACATATATGACGGGCGAACCTTTCCCGAAGAAACTGAGCTGCGGCTTGCGGCTGCGTCATGAGTTCGTGGGGAGTGAAAAATCTCATTTGGCACTTGGCACAACCCGCTAGGGACGGCTTGCCCACGTACTGAAGGAACACCAGTTGGAGATCGTCCATACCATCATCCAGTTTGGCACCGCTATCGCGGCTGCGCCATACAGCGTTTCACGCAGAACCCACCGAGCCCGTGGTGCACAAATTTCTCGAGCATTATTTTTCCTCCCCGCAGGTGAACTCGTACCATCTGTGACTTCCTTCGCCGACGATCAGGCCGGTTTCGACATTCTGGTCAGGACCGGTTCGCAACTACTTTCGGCATTCATGCGTGCCTTTCTGCTGGCAGCCTCCGCGGGCTGGCGGGCACGATTGATGCTCCCCACGGGCGTGCTGTCAGGCGTCGAGTGCCCGGTAACATCGAAATATATTGCCTCGGCCTCATCCGGCTGGAGCTGCGATTTCGACAAGAGCGTGAGCCGTGCGAGTGTGTGGAAGGGTGCTTCCGCTTCGTTCCACTCGATACTGGCGTTTTCGATCCAGAAGTTGGCGTCGTGGCGCTTGCCCCAATACGTCATTCGGTCAGGGTCGAGGAGTTGGACACCGAAATCGAAGCTGCTCATCTTGCTATCTTCGTTGAGATGCCGAATCAGTTCGTCCTGCAGGCCGTTCGGGTTGCTCCTTTGCAGAGAATGCGCAGCATTGTCCAAGGACGGTGTCGCTGAATGCTTCACGACATCGATCGGTCCATGGCGAAACGGCACGGTGCTCCAATAGCGCAGTTGCTGGTAGGGTTTGATGGTCTGGTGTGCCTGCACTTGTACCAACGCGAGAGTCCTCATCACTCTCAACTTATCCTTGAACGGCACGGACCACAGGCCGGCGGCTGGGTTCGATGCCGTGAGTAACTTCATGATAGCCAGAAATGCCGGCGAGTCGTTGATGGGCAGAGTGGTCGCGTTTTGCATGGAGAAATCCTGGCGGTCAACGCTTCCGTCAGGAACTGTCATGCCGTTCCGAGTGAGGTCGACCGAGAAAGACAGGGATCGGACGTCGGCCTTGAAGTCAGAATTCTTGCTCGGATCCGCATTCACAAAGCGCACGATTGCCGGATACACGCCAGCCTTCGCAAACATGCCCTTCGCGAGCCGCGCAGCCAACTGGGGATCGCGTCCGGCAGTAACATCCAATACTTCGAAGTGGGCTCTTGCGCAGACACCTTTAGCGTGAGTCCCCCGCGCAAGTTGCCGGTGTTGTTTGGCGGCTGCGTTCGACTGCAACACGAGGCTTCGCGCCGTGATTTCCTCGATGTCGGAGTGTTCGCGCGCGAGGTCCCGCTCAGCGTCGCTACCCG
>Ga0116217_10006081_pt1 | contig 10519 bp, 7 predicted proteins | sample Sb_taG_6_FD_89697 | JGI IMG/M metagenome (GOLD analysis project Ga0116217, IMG submission 89697) | Peat soil microbial communities from Weissenstadt, Germany - Sb_50d_4_PS metaG | ecosystem: Environmental > Terrestrial > Soil > Wetlands > Peat | place: Germany: Weissenstadt | collected 2010-09-21 | reverse complement strand
TCTGCCGCGGCGCACGTCATGATGGGCACGGCCTATGACGGCATGTCCAGGGAAGAAGAGGCACGGAACGAGTTTGAGGCGGCGCGGGCAGCCGATCCAGGGTACCTCGGCGTCCATTCGGGTCTAGGCGTAATTTATTGGAAGACTGGCGATGATGAGCGCGCGGCCGCGGAATTTCGGACCGAACTCGCGAATTATCCTGCCGATCCGGTGTCGAACTGCCTGTTGGGCGAGATTCTGGCGAAGCAGGACCAGCCCGCTGAGGCAGTGGTATACCTGCGGGCCGCCGTGGCGGCCAACCCCAGCTATAAGGAAGCGCTGTATGAGCTGGGTAAGGCGGAGATAGATCTGGGTCATCCGAAGGACGCAGTGGCGCCATTGCGCAAAGCCATCTCGCTCGACGCGGAATACTACAAGGCGCACTTCGTGCTGGGGACGGCGCTGCGGCAACTCGGGCTGAAGGAGGAAGGCCTGCGCGAACAGAGGCTTTCGGCACGAATACAGAAGCGTGCGGACGAAAACGCGGCGAAGGCAGTGAGTGCGAAAGGAAATGTTCCTTAAGAGAGCGGGTTCAATACGTTCCGCGCATGTTCGCAACCCAATCACAAACTATCCGCTTGAACTGCTTGCTCATGGCAAGAGTGCGTTTTGGAGAAACTTCGGCGCCGCCAAATGCGTGCGAAGAGGATTCTTGGCCCGGACACGTCAAAATGAATCGCTGTTTTCCGCGCCACCGACTGCGAGTGCTCGATAGGCAGCGCCAAGAACCGGGGCATCTTCGTTGATTATGACGGAAATGGGGATACGGGAAAGGATTTCCGTCATCGGTCCCTTATTGGCGAATGAGCGGCAGAAGCTGCTTTCTTTCAGTCTGGGGAGAATCTTCACGGCAATGCCGCCGGCCAGAAAGACTCCGCCATAGGCGAGAACGCGCAGAGCCAAATTTCCTGCTTCAGCGCCAAACGCGTCGACCCACCAATCGAGTGCCTCGACACAAATGGGGCACCTTCCGTCGATTGCATTGTGGGTGATTTCACTGGCGGAAACCGTTGCTGGTTCGCCAAACGTGGAATGGCGCACCGTGGGATCGAGGAATTCGTGTAATTTGCGGAAGCCCCGTCCGGAGAAGATATCCTCGCAGGAGACGCGGGGAAGATTCTGTTTCAGGAATAGGAGCAGGCGGGTTTCCCGTTCGTCGCGCGGAGCGAAATCTGCCGAGCCGCCTTCCGAAGGGGCCGGACGATAGTGCTGGCCGTCCCAGTAGAGGACGGCTTCTCCAAGACCGGTTCCTGCGGCGATGACGGCTTTGTTTCCTCGCGGCTCGGGAACGCCTTGCTTCAGAGAAATGAAGTCGCCGGGCGAAAGTTTGTCTAGGCCAAACGCCGTAGCCACAAGATCGTTCAGGAGGACAACGTCTTTGGCATGAAGATTCAGGGCAGCAGCAATAGAGACGGACTCCACTGGCCAAGCCAGATTGTAGGAATACAGACGTCCGTTTACCACTGTGCCGGGAACGCCAAAGCCTGCAGCCCGAATGTGGTTGCGAACCGGAGCCTGCTTGCGCAGATCTTCGCGGAAATGCATCAGTACTTCTTCAAAACTTGCGTAATCCCCGGTTGCATAACGTTGCCTCGCAACCAAGTGCAGGTCCGTGCCATGCTCTTCGAAAGCAGCCAAGTTGCATTTCGTGCCGCCAATGTCTCCAGCAACGATCATGGATTCCCCGGTAACGGTTCAGGTCGAAGAGCGCGCGCCAGGCGCGAGAAAAGTGCCAAAACACTAACAAACCCTCGTAAGGTGGCTTGAAGCACGGTGCTCTTGATCATTGTGACCCCAAGTGAGGGCAACAAACCGTTCAGCGAACTAGCGGAAGCGCCGGATAACGAGATTATGGCGGTCGGAACGATACAAGCCGAGCACATAGAGAATCACAACGCCCTTCGTAGAATAAATCACTTGCCGAATGCGCAGAAGCGGTTCGAGTTTCGGAACTCCAAGGAGTTCCGCGGTTCGGGGATCAGCGGCCGTAGAGTCGACTTCTTCGTCGGCATAGCCCAGTTCAACGTTGTAGTCCCGTTCCAGAGTGGCGAAAAGCGATTCGCGGTGCAGGGGCGCAGTCAGCAAACCAGAGAATTGTGCGGCGGAGAGATAGCAGGTCTCCAGGGCGAAAGGTTCGCCGGAGGCATGACGCAAGCGCTCGATTTTGACGACTCTGCTATTCGGCGATAGAGCCAGGCGCGCGTTCACTTCATGCTCATCGTCAATGATTCTGGCAAGAAGGACTTTCGAGCAGGGAATGAGGCTGCGGCTGCCCATCTGTTCGGTGTAGCTCATCAGTTTATTGAAGTGGATCTTAGGCGTAGCAACAAACGTGCCAACGCCACGGCGGCGCTCGACAGTACCTTGTTCCTCCAACGAGGCAAGAGCGTGGCGAGCGGTCATCAGGCTGACGTCATGAACCCTGGCAAGTTCTCTTTCGGATGGTACAGCGTCACCTGGGCGTAATTCTCCCGCTTCAATAATCTTGCGGATTTTGCCCTGAATCCGCTGATAGGCGTGGATACCGTTTCGGCGTTTGACAGGCATTCCGTCTCCCTCGACTCATGACTAGCGTATAGCAAGACAGTCACAGCATTGCAACAACCCGTGCGGGGATAAGGATAGAAAGTTGTCCTTCACCCTCAGCGAGGTGCCGGCCCGTTCTCCAAAACCGGCACACGATGCCACGTGGCGGCAAAAAACATTTCCGCCGTCGTGCTGTGGCGCCCGCGCGGGAATGGATGCACCCCGTCCCCACTAATCTACAGAGATATAGAGCGGAATGGCACTCGTGCTATAGGGCGCATTTTCAAAATCCTTTATAAAACAAGATTTTCCTCTTGACAAGCGAAAAAGAGTGCTATATAGCTTGGCGCAATGCAGAACTATAGCTCATTGGGGTGTCCGGCTCAGTCCAGCGCATGGCAAAAAGGGAACGTGATGGGCGGGCGGCTGGTGGCCTCTCTGGGAGGATGTTTACGAAGAAACTGTTGCCCTGCGGTGGTAGGGATTGTCGGATTAGCCCTGCTCCTGACTTTGTGCGGCGCTCGTGCGGTTTCCGCTCGGGTGTGAGGCGTCCCTCTCCGGTGCCATCACCGATCCCAGCGGCGCGCCCATCGCAGGCACCACCGTGCCGGCCAAGGGCGCCGATCGAGGAACATCTGGGCCAGCGATGACGAGCGAAGTCGAGATTTACAGTGTTTTGAACATTCGCGCGGAAACCGAGAGCGTGAAAGTGGAGACAACTGGTTTTGAATCCGTAGTGTATCCCACTTTTGCTCTGGCATTGAATCAGGCCGTTCGTGTCGAGGTTCGGATGAAGGTGGGCGCGGTTACGTTCGCGGTTGGGGTTCGCGGAATTACCACTCTGCTCCAAAAGCCGGGTAAGGAAATGGCCGCTGATTTGGTGTGTGGCTCAGTTTGAACTTTTTACAAAGGAGTCTAAGGAAGTCCTATGAAGAAAACTTTATTCTGGGGACTGCTGATTTTGGGTATCCTCGCGTTGCCGTCTATCAACTATGCGCAAGAGCTAACCGCAACAATCAACGGCATAGTGAGCGATGCATCCAACGCTGTGGTTCCTGGCGCCACGGTGGTCGTCCACAGCAACGATACGAATGCCGATATTCGAACGGTGACGACGGGCAGCGACGGCGAGTACACGGCGACCAACCTGCCGGCGGGAACCTATACGGTTACGGTGCACGGCGCCGGGTTCCAGTCATGGACGTCGAAGAACGTGGTTCTCAACGTTTCCGAGAAGCGCAGCCTGGACGTACAACTAACAATTGGCAAGGTGGCGGAGACAGTTGAGGTGTCGTCCTCCGCCGTGCCGATCGAAGTCAGCACCGCGGAACAATCGCAGACGATTACCGGGACGCAGGTACGCGAGCTCATATTGAACAACCGCAACTTCGAACAGTTGTTGACCCTGCAGCCCGGGGTGGTCGCGAATTGGGGCGACGAAGTGGGTTTCGGCCTCGCGAACAATACCACGGTGACCGTAAACGGCTCGCGCTCGACCGCGAATAACTGGACCGTGGATGGCGCCGATATCAACGATAGCGGCTCGAACGCAACGTTGTTGAACGTGCCCAGCATTGACGCGATCCAGGAGTTCACTCTCCAGAGAAGCAACTATGATGCAGGGTCCGGACGAAGCGGCGGCGGGCAGATACTCGTGGCCACCAAGTCCGGTACCAGCGATTTTCACGGCAGCGCCTACGAGTTTTTCCGAAACGACTATCTGAACGCGAACTCCTACTTCAGTAATGCTACCGGGACTCCGCGGTCCATCGAACGGTACAACGATTTCGGATTTACCGTGGGCGGGCCGATCTTTATCCCAGGGAAGACGGATATGAAGAAGTCGAAGACGTTCTTCTTCTGGTCCGAGGAATGGCGCAAGACCAGCACACCGAATTCGGAGACGATTACCGCGATGCCCACGGCGGCTGAGTTGGGCGGAACATTCGCAGGCGATCTGTCGCCCTACGTGGCGAATCCTGCCTGCGTCACCGTAACCGGCACCGGAGCCAGCGCGGTCTCGCAACTCAACCTCACCACGGCCGGTTGCTACAGCAAGAACGCACAAGCGTACGTCAGCAGCATTTTCAGCAAGTATCCGGCAAACCTCAGCGGTAGTCAGTTCTACTACGCTTACAGCCAATTGAACAACTTTCACCAGGACATCATCCGCGTGGACCAGGTGATCAATGATAAGGTCCGGTTCTATGGCCGCTACATCATGGATGACGTCCCGGAGAATCAACCGACCGGTCTTTGGGCCGGCAACAACTTTCCGGGGGTAGTCCCGACGGCCCTAGATGCGCCGGGCAAGAACGTGGTTGGAAACCTGACCTGGACGATTTCCCCGCGCATCGCCAATGAGTTGGAATACGTGTACAGTTGGGGCGGAATCAACGCCACGGCGTCCGGGATCATTGGCAGTTCGGCTTTCACCGGCCAACTGACCAACAACTATGCCTACACGGACCCCTATGGCCGCGGCCCGAGCGTCGGCATCGCGAGCAGCGGTTTGGCAGTCGGCGCCGGAAGCGCGCCGTATCACGAGCGCAACATTGACCAGAGTATCATCGACAATCTTTCCCTGGTGCAGGCCAAACACGCGCTGCGCTTCGGCTTCAGCTTGCAAGCCATGGAGAAGACGGAAAATGCCTCGGAAGGAAATCCCAGTTTCAGCTTCTCCAACATCACTGATGCCAGCGGCAACATCCTCATGCCGGCCCTCGCGCAGTTTCTTTTGGGCCAGCAAGCTTCCTATTCACAGGTGAGCCATGATGTGATTCCCGACCTGCATTACAAGAACATCGAAGCCTACGTGCAGGACGACTGGAAGGTCACGCGCCGCCTAACCTTGAACCTTGGCATGCGCTACAGCTACTTCCCTACGCCTTCGGATGCGGGCAACACACTGGTTAACTTTAGCGCGGGCCTGTTCAACATGTCGAATGCCCCGGCGATCGATCCGGTCACCGGCCTCATGGTAGCCGGACAGGGTATTACGGCCGCCAATTACGCGAATGGGCTCATTCTGCCGACCGGCGCTGCGTGCAAGGCCGCGCAGGTCATCGCCCCGACCGCGACTTGCTCGCCCTACGGAGCAACGATCAATCCGGGCACCAAAGGAAACATCGCGCCACGGTTGGGATTTGCGTGGGATCCTTTTGGGAGGGGCAAGACTGCCATCCGCGGTGGATACGGCATGTTCTTTGACCGCTCGCTGAACGGTATCTTTGAACAGAACGCCTTTGGCGATCCGCCGCTGCTACAGACCACCAACGTCCCGGTTGGTCCCTTTGACAATATTTTGTCGGGTGCACCGGCAGGTGCGCCTCTCGGCCCGGTGGGCTTGACTGCTACCGGTTCCCCCATTTGGAAAACGCCCTACTATCAGGATTTCAACCTCTCGGTGCAGCACGAAATCCTGCCCAACACCAAGCTGGAAGTTGCTTACGTAGGGACACTGGGTACTCATCTGCTTGGAGACGTGAATTTGAACCAGCCCACGGTCGCCGCGCGTCTTGCTTCCGATGCCGCCAATGCGGCTACCGGTAATTACACGAACGTCAATGATCTCCGTCCGTATCCCGGATACGGCAACATAACCGCACGTGATACGGAATTCACGAGCAACTACAACTCATTGCAGATAACACTGAATCGCCAGGTAAGCAGGGGCCTGAACGTTGGCGTGGCCTACACCTGGTCTAAACTTCTGACCGACAATAGCAACGACCGTGGCACGGCGATCGCCGACACCTATAACCCGAAGCTGGACTACGGTCCATCGGCTTTCAATACCCCTCAGATCTTCGTATTCAACTACGTCTACGATCTGCCCTTTTACAAGGGACAGAGTGGGTTTGTGGGCCATGTGCTTGGCGGATGGGAGATCTCTGGGATCACCACCATCCAGTCCGGACAGTCGCTCACGATTTTCCAAAACGCCGATCCGTTCAACCTCTTCAATACGGTCGCCAAGATTAATGACGGCGGGTTGGCACTGCAAACCATTCGTGCAAACAGGACCGCAACGGCAATCAGCTACCCGAAAACAGTCAGCTCATGGTTCAACCAGAGTGCCTTCACGGATGCTGTAGGGCACTTCGGGACGGCGAGCAATGGCCAGATCCTCGGGCCGGGTCAGCAGGTCTGGGACATCGGCTTTATCAAGAATACGAACATCTCAGAGCGCCTCCGGCTGCAGTTCCGGGGCGAGTTCTTCAACGCCTTCAACCACGCCAATTTCTGGGGCGTAGACAACAATGTTGACGACGGGACTTTCGGTGCGGTGACCAGCACGCACCTCCCGCGCAACATCCAACTAGCCCTGAAGCTTTACTTCTAACCACCCCTAACCCAGGGGCACATCCGTTCGCGGATGTGCCCCTTTTTTTGTGTGCCGAGCATGTTCGATAGCTTGGAGGTGAAAGTCCTCTACCCAACCTGATGGAGGTGAAGGGTTAGCGAAGCGCAAGGGCCGAACCGTGAGGTGAGGTCTGAAAGAAGCGCGGAGCAAACACGCGAGCCGATGAACAAGAACTGGATAGGAGGCCTACGGTGCCGGGCGAGCGGGCATGTGATCGCGAAGCCCAAATCCATCAAAGGCACTGGTGGTAAATCCAGCGGTTGCGCGTGGAAGGCGATCGAACTTACCTCGGGAGAGCCACTGCATGTCACGGAATCGTGACTGAGGGTGAAGCGATTCACTCTGACCGTGCAGGGGCAGTCAGCAGCGGGCGTAGTAGTCCCGGCAAGCCGGGATGAAGGCCCAAACAGCAGGGAGCGACAAGTAGGACGCAGAACTCGATGAGCGACAAGCGGCAGAAAAACCAGTTAGTGCTGGCCTTTACGGAGGAGGGGAGGAGTGAAGCTCCGAAGACTTCTCGGGAAGGGACCGAATCGCTCACGGCGAAATGCGAAACCGAACGTCCAGCTAGGCACGAGCAGTTGATGGAAGAGGTCTGCGAGCGGGAAAACTGCTGGCAGGCCTACAAGCGAGTGAAAGCGAACAAAGGAAGTCCGGGAATCGACGGCAGGAAAGTCGGAGACCTTCCGGGCTACCTGAAGCAGCACTGGCCCAGGATACGGGAACAACTGTTAAACGGAACCTACAATCCACAACCGGTGAGACGGGTGGAAATCCCGAAGCCGGACGGCGGGGTGCGAAAGCTTGGCATCCCGACGGTGCTGGATCGGTTTATCCAGCAAGCGGTGCTGCAGGTTCTGCAACGCAGATGGGACCCGACCTTCTCCGAACACAGCCATGGGTTCCGGCCGCGACGCTCGGCGCATCAAGCGGTAGCCAAAGCGCAGCAGTACATCGCTGCGGGCCATCGCTGGGTGGTAGACCTCGATCTCGAGAAATTCTTTGATCGGGTCAACCACGACAAACTGATGGCGGCGATCGCGCGGCAGGTGACCGACAAGAGAGTGCTCCGATTGATCGGGGCATTCTTGAAAGTGGGAGTGATGGAGAACGGGCTGGTGAGTCCGGCGGAAGAAGGGACACCGCAAGGTGGACCGCTCTCTCCGCTGCTATCGAACATCGTGCTCGACGAACTCGACCGTGAACTCGAACGGCGCAAGCACCACTTCGTGCGGTATGCGGATGACTGCAATATTTACGTCCGCAGCCAACGGGCAGGGCAGCGGGTGATGACGAACGTCACGCGTTTCCTGACACGCCGACTAAAGCTCAAGGTGAACGAGGCGAAGAGCGCGGTGGCTCGACCAGTCGAGCGGAAATTCTTGGGGTTCAGCTTCAGCAACAACAAGGAACCGAAACGGCGCATCGCGCCGAAAGCCCTGTTGCGCTGCAAGCAGAAAATCCGGGAACTGACGCGACGGACACGAGGGATCAGTCTGGAACAAATGCTGAAGGAACTTGCGGCCTACTTAAGGGGCTGGAAGAGTTACTTCGGTTACTGCCAGACCCCTTGGATACTGCGAAACCTGGATTACTGGATTCGTCGCAGGTTGCGATCCATGATCTGGAAGCAATGGAAGCGTGGAGCGGTGCGGTTCCGGGAGCTTCGACGACGGGACGTAAGTGTGGGCCTGGCTGCCAAGACAGCAGGCAGTGCCCACGGTCCTTGGCGTCTGGCGAACAGTCTCGCGCTGGCCGTCGCGCTACCCAATGCTTACTTCGTCTCGCTTGGACTTCCTTCCTTGCTTGATGTTCCAGCGTAACCCTCTGAACCGCCGTATGCGGACCCGCATGTACGGTGGTGTGGCAGGGGAGAGCGGGCGACCGCTCCCCCTATGCCGATTTGAAGGTGGCTAAGAAAAAAACTCAGTGCGTGGAAGCGGAATGATGGTGATGTCTGCCTGAGTGATGCCTGCCGCGGTGATGTTTGTGATGCTGCGAGTGATGTTGACTGGATGTGGACGCTCCCGTGGTGGTTGCGCGGGGTTGTTGCGCGAAAGAGACCAACGCCAACGACAAAGCAAGTAAAGATGCAACTACAAAGTGCTTCACGTGCGATCTCCCGAAAGTGAATTCCCCTGTAGGAAGAATTAAAACACAAAAAGTGGGAGGCGGCAGAAGAAAACGTACGTGGGAGCAAGCGATATTCCAGGCCGTACTTCCGCCCGGTCAGCTACCGAACCGCGTTTCAAGCATGCGAATGACGGCGTTTTGCTTGGCGATGACCTGGGCCTGCCAGACCAGGGCGATGGACATGACGCTCATGGTGAAGATGCAGAGGGCGAGGACGAGCCCCATTTGAGTTTCCGAAGCGCTGACGTGGAAAACGCGACGCATCCAAGACATGGGCAAGTACTCCTAGTCCTCTGACTCTGAACGAGGTAAGCCGGAGGAGCCTGGGTATGTAAACGACGAGCAATGGTGTAGGAGCAATCCATGTACCAGGATGGAATGCAAGTCACGGTACCATCAGAACTTGCCTTTTTACTGGGCTTTTCTTGCTGATTCTCGAAATGGAATAAGTGCGGAATGCCGGAGTGTGCAAATCTTCACACACAAAGGACACTGCCTTTCCGGTAGGGTGGGCGATGCTCGGGAAGCAGGACAGAGAGGCAATCGGCTTGCCAGAACTAACGCGCTAGAAACGGCGCTCAACAATGGTCTCGAGCACTAGTTTCCAAGTGTCCGGCATGAAAAGTGGAAAGGACTTGGGAGCGGAGCGAGAAGCAGGACAGTCGGAAAGCGGCGAAGAGTCCGGAAGATTGTCTTCCGCTGAACGATCGGCCAGAAGGATAACGTGCTCACAGGCGGGAAAGAGTTCGCGGGATTCTTCGGAGGTTGCAACCGCAATTTTGAAGGCATGGGCGCGCAGAGCGCGATCGTAGAGCTTGGTAAGCTCGCGAGTGCAGATGGAAAGATTGGCACCAACGGCTAACGACCAGAATGCCCCGCGCGGCCGGAGAGCAAGCTTTTTTTGCACGGCAGCCGTTTGAAATTTGGCAATGTCTGAACCGGAAGCGCCCGCGAAGAAAAAAAACTCATCGAAATCACGAAGACGGAAAAGCTCCGCTTCGCGCTGTGGGAGTCCGATGTTCTGGGAAAGCTCGCGGGGAGACAGCGTGCGCAAAGGCACGACGGAAATCCCGGTGTCTCCTGCAAGGAGTTCGAGCGCCTCCGCTGCGGCAGGCTGGGGCGAAGCTACGGGGATGCAGGTGAAGCGGCCGAGGCGCGTGGTGGTAGCGGGCCTGAGGTGGAAATAGTCCTCGGGGAGATAAACGCCAGAACCTTCCTCTGCGATGAAGGGTTCGGATTGGCCGTGCCTGCGGAGGGTGGCGTCCAGCTGGGAGCGCGTACGCGAGGTCACCCAGACGCAAGGGATGGAAGATTCCGCCAGGGAGTCCAGGAACTCAGGGAAGCCGGTGAGGGGCTTGCCAGTGACCGAGATCAGGTTGTCGATGGCGCAGTAGACGATGGTCGTGGGAGAGCGCAAGGGGAGGCTCCAAGCCTATGCAGATTGTAGCGGAAGAG
>Ga0116217_10006077_pt1 | contig 10522 bp, 14 predicted proteins | sample Sb_taG_6_FD_89697 | JGI IMG/M metagenome (GOLD analysis project Ga0116217, IMG submission 89697) | Peat soil microbial communities from Weissenstadt, Germany - Sb_50d_4_PS metaG | ecosystem: Environmental > Terrestrial > Soil > Wetlands > Peat | place: Germany: Weissenstadt | collected 2010-09-21 | reverse complement strand
GCGCCATCTCCTCGACGACCACGGCGAGCTCGAGCATGCCGAAGCCCTGGCCGCCGTACTCCTCGGCAACGTGGATGCCGAGCCACCCCTGGGCGGCCAACTCGTCCCAGAACGGCGGCATGGTCTCGGTGTCGGCGTCGAGCAGGGCGCGGGGCACCTGGGGCGGGCAGCGCGCCTCGAGCCATCGCCGCACCGTGCGGCGCAACTCCTCGTGGTCCTCCCCGATGCCGATGGGCATGCCCTACTCCCTGTCCGGTGTCCGTTGCGTCCGGCGGTCCGTCAGAACCAACCGATGAGGTGGTCGATGGACCACACCTGCCCTCCGTGGGTCCCCAGGACCACCGCTGCGGCGAGCACCATCATGAGGTTCTGGCCCTGTTCGGCCCAATCGTGGATCATGAGGACGAAGTACAAGAGGTTGAGGGCGATGCTGGCGAAGGCGGCCACGGGGGTGAGGAACCCGAGGCTCAACCCGAGGCCGAGCGAGAGCTCGCTCATGAGCACCACCCAGGTCATCGCCTTGGGATGGGGTTTCACCACGGCGTCGAAACCCCTGCCCACGACCTTCCAGCGGTGCTTGGAGGCGATGTCGGCCGCCCAGTTGATCCCCGCCTGCCTCTTGATCCACGCCGTGAGGTTCTTGTGCCGGAAGCTCTCGAGCCACCACAGCCCGAGACCGATGCGCAAGACGGCGGCCCACTGGGGTCCGGTGAGCAGCGAGGTCTTCACCCCGCTCGTTCTAGCACCGCCCGACCTGGGACTTCATACCCGGGGCGTCACCTCCGGCGTCCCGTCCCGCCGGGCGGGGCCGCTCCTCAGCCGCGGTGGATGAGGTTGAAACGCGACGTGACCACGGGCTCCTTGGTCTTGTCGTCGCGCCACACGGTCTCGGTCACGAGGAAGGTCATGGTCTTGCCCTTGGACTCCTTGGCATAGGCGTCGACCACGTGGCCCTCGCCGACGAGCACGTCGCCCACGACCACGGGGCGGTGGTAGACGAACTCCTGCTCGCCGTGGAGGATGATGCCGCCTTTGGCCATGAGCGGGCCGATGACCTCGCCGAGTGGATTGCCCTTGGGCTTGTCGGCGGGCTGGTCCTCGGCAAACTCGCCCCACGTCTGCATGACGAAGGGGTAGGTGGGCGGGACGGGGATGGCCTTCAGGCCCGCTTGGGCGGCGGCGCGGGGATCGCGATAGACGGGGCTGGAGTCGCACACGGCGGTGGCGAAGTTGGCGACCGGCCCGCGTTCGACGACCACCTTCGACTTGCTCATGGGCTTGCCGATGATCGTGCGCAGCTCGTCGTCGGACATCGTCGCTCCTCCCTGATGCGGCTGGGCGCAAACGTAGCCGGGGCGCCCTGGCGGTGCGACTCCCGACCCGGGCGGACAGGTGGTGGGCGAGTGACGTGACGGGCGCGAGGGGACGATGGGTCGAATCGAATAGGGACTTTCGTCTCTAGTGCCGGGCCCGGCACCGGAGGATGATGCTTCGAGCCCCGTCGCCTGCTGCTCTTCCCGGTCGGTAGGGGCACAAAGGAACGGACCGACCAATGCCCCCGGCCTCCGTTCCGGCATTCGGACCGCCGGTCCCCGCCTGATCGAACAGCCCCCAGGTTGATCAGGTGGGTCCGGCGTGCCGTTCGTCGACCGCCCCTGCTACCGTGCCCGCGGCCCGCCGCGAGGCACCCGTGGCGGGCACCAGGCGATCACGGCGAGGAAGGCGATGCCCGAGTTCGAGACGCTCGGCTACGAGGAGTCCGAGGGCGTGGCATGGGTCACCCTCAACCGGCCCGACGTCATGAACGCCTTCAACACCACCATGCAACGCGAGCTGCGCAGCGTGTGGCGCTGGCTCCGACGCCACGACGACGTACGCGTAGTGGTGCTCACCGGCGCGGGCGACAAGGCGTTCTGCACCGGCATCGACCGCTCCGAGGCGCTGGCCGAGGGTCCGCGCCCGGGTCGCGCCCGCTCCGGGCGCGACCCTGCGTCTCCCGGTGACACTGCCTCTCCCGACAACGCGGCCTCTCCCGGCGACGCGAACACGTCGGGCACATCGGGCGACCTCAAGGCGGACGAGCCGGTGCACATCGGCTCGGGCACCACGCCCTTCATGTTCGACGACCCGGGCGAGAACCTCGGCCCCAAAAGCAACGACCTGTGGAAGCCCGTCATCGCGGCGGTCAACGGCATCGCCTGCGGCGGCGCCTTCTACATGCTGGGCGAGGTCGACTTCATGATCGCGGCGGAGCACGCCACGTTCTTCGACCCCCATCTGACCTTCAACATGGCGGCCGCCTTCGAGCCCCTGCAGATGACGGGTCGCATGCCCTTCGGCGACCTCGTCCGGCTCACCCTGCTCGGCAGCGAAGAGCGCATGAGCGCCCAGCGCGCCCTGCAGATCGGCCTCGTCACCGAGGTGGTACCCGCCGCCGACCTCCGGGCCCGCGCCGGGTGGGCGGCAGGGGTCATCGCCAAGGCGCACCCCGTGGCCGTGCAGGGGACCCTGCGCGCCCTGTGGGCAGGGCGCGAGCTCTCCCGGGGCCAGGCCCTGGGGCTCGGATGGGCCTTCGTCGGCCTGGGCAACGACCCCGAGGCCCTGGCCCAGGGCCAGGCACGCTTCGCCTCGGGCCAACGGGTGGAGTGGCGCCTGCGCTGAGTAGCCCCGGGCCCGGCGCCGGGCCCCGACCTCAGCCCGAGAGCAGGCCGACGGCCAAGGCCCGGAAGGCCCGGGCCCGGTGGGAACGGGCGTTCTTCTCCGCGCTCGACATCTCGGCGTAGGTCCGGCCGTCGCCGCCGTCGGGGACGAACACGGGGTCGTAGCCGAAGCCACCGTTGCCCCGCCGCGCCGCGGCGATGGTCCCCTCGACCACCCCGTGGGCCACCACTTCGCGCCCGCCGGGGAAACAGGCCATGGCGACGGTGCGGAACCGGGCCCGGCGGGCGCCGGCTCCGGTGGCGCCCACGGCGTCGAGCTCGAGGAGGAGCTTGGCGACGTTGTCGTCGTAGGAGGCGTGCTCACCGGAGTACCGCGACGAATGCACGCCGGGCGCGCCCCCGAGGGCGTCGACCTCCAACCCGGTGTCGTCGGCGATGGCGGGCAGGCCGGTGGCCTCGACGAGCGCGACCGCCTTGAGACGGGCGTTGTCCTCGAGGGTGGCGCCGGACTCCTCCACCTCCCCCACCGAGGCGGGCCGGGCGACGAGCTCCACCCGGTCGCCCACGGTGTCGGCCACGAGGGCCACGATCTCGGCCGCCTTGTCCGGGTTGGCCGTGGCCAGCACCATGCGCAGCCTCCCGGCCGCGCCCGCCCCGTCGCCGGGGACCGTCACCGAGGGGCGGGAGGCTCGGCCACGACGGCGCGCTGCGCCTCGAGCAGCAGCGCGATGCCGCCTTCGGCAAGGCGTACGAGCTCGTCGAGCTCGCCCCGCGTGAAGGCCAGTCCCTCGGCTGTGCCCTGCACCTCGACGAAGCGCCCCGACCCCGTCATCACGACGTTCATGTCCACCTCGGCGCGCGAATCCTCGGAGTCGTCGAGGTCGAACATGCACGCCCCGTCGACCACGCCCACCGACACCGCCGCACAGGCGTCGGTGAGGGGGTGCGACGAGATGACACGTCGGTCGAGGAGTCGGGTGAAGCAGTCGTGGAGCGCGACGTAGGCGCCGCATATCGAGGCCGTGCGCGTGCCCCCGTCGGCCTGCAGCGCGTCGCAGTCCACCGTCACCGACAGCTCGCCCATGGCCACCAGGTCGGTCACGGCCCGCAACGAGCGGCCGATGAGGCGCTGGATCTCGTGGGTCCGTCCCGACTGCTTCCCCTTGGCCGCCTCGCGGCCCACCCGCTCGGCCGAGGACCCCGGCAGCAGCGAGTACTCGGCGGTGACCCAGCCCTTGCCGCCTCCGCGCAACCACGGCGGGACGCGGTCCTCCACCGACGCCGTGCACAGCACCTTGGTCTTCCCCATCGACACCAGCACCGACCCGTTGGCGAACTCGGTGAAGTCGCGCACGAACGACACGGGACGCAGCTCACCGACGTCCCTGCCGTCGGCGCGCCGCACACGGGGGTCGGTCACAGCGAGTACCCACGGCCCACGGCGGCCTGATCGACCCGGCCTCCGAAGGTCTCGGTGGCTTCGGCCAGGACCTCGGCCGCGCTGACGGTGGCCATGCGATGGGTGACCACCAGGCGCCGTGCCCCGGCCTGTCGGGCGCTGGACCCTGCTTCTCTGCCAGTCATGTGTATGGGAGGGCCTTCGTAGTCGGAGGTGTAGGTGGCCTCGCACAAGGCCAGGTCGAGGCCGGAGCCGAGCGCCGACAGCGACCACATGGGCCCGGAGTCGGCAGAGTACCCCAGCGCGCCCGACGGCCCGTCGAGGCGCGTCGCCAAGGTGACCGGCGGATGGTCGGTGCGGCTGAAGGCCAGGCGCAGATCACCGACGTCGGCCCCATCACCGTCGCCCACCTCGTGCCAATCGAGGATCCCCTCGACGTCCTGGGTCAGATGCGCCTTGACGCCGGGCGCGGCGTACACCGGTACGGGTTCGCGGTGAAATCCGTACACCCAGCGCGCCGCGGTGACGAAACCCTCGACGTCGCTGAAGTGGTCGTGGTGCTCGTGGGTGAGCACGATGGCCGACAGCCGGAGCGGGTCGGTGTAGCGCTGGAGGTTCCCGAAGGTCCCCGGCCCGGCGTCCATCCACACCGCCGTCCCCGACCCCCACGAGCGCACCAGATATCCACTGGCGGCACCGCCCGCGGCCTGGTGGCTGCCGTCGCAGCCGAGCACGGTGAGGGTGAGCACGCCTCAGCCCGAGGCCGCGCCGGGCCGCCCGCCCCCGACCCCCCGACCGCCGTCGGCACCGGGGACGACGTCGGCCACCGCCGGTGGGTCGGGCCACGACACCTGCCGCACCTCGCCCAGCTCGCCGCCGAAGAGCCGACTCCCCACGGCGCGGAACCACGCCACGTCGCCCGAGGAGAACACCGACAGCGCACCCAGCCGGCCTTCGGCACTGCCGCCGGCACCGCCGTCACCGGCATCGGCGCCGAGGCCGGGTGACTGGGAGCCGCCCAGGATGGCGCGCACCTCGAAGGCCGTCTCGTCGGCCGAGGACACGAGGACGACGTCGCGTCCCATGACATCCGCGATGGTGCGGGCCAGGAACGGGTAGTGGGTGCACCCCAGCAACAGGGCGTCCACCCCGGCGTCGCGCACCGGCGCCAACAGCCGCTCGGCGAGCACGGACACCTGGTCCGAGCGCGTCTCACCGCGCTCGACGAACTCCACGAACCCGGGGCACGAGGCAGGCACGAGCTCGAGGGGGACGGGCAGGGCCCCGATGGCGCGCTGGTAGGCACCCGAGCGGATGGTCCCCACCGTCCCCACCACGCCCACCCGCCGGTTGCGCGTGGCCTTGGCGAGCGCCCGCACCCCCGGGTCGATGACCCCGACCACCGGGACCGGCAACAGGGCGCGCAGGGTGTCGAGGGCGGCCGCCGAGGCGGTGTTGCAGGCGACGACGACGAGCTTGACGCCGATGTCGTCGATCAACCAGCGCGCGATCTGCACCGCGAAGGACCGCACCTCGTCGAGGTCGCGCGGCCCGTAGGGATAGCGGCCCGTGTCGCCCACGTAGACGAGGTCCTCGTGGGGGGCGAGGTCGATCAGCGCCCGGGCCACGGTGAGCCCACCGAACCCGCTGTCGAACATGCCGATGGGGCGGCCGTCCATCCCCGCGAGGCTAATGGCAGCCACCTGCGCCGAGCGCGACCGGACCGTCAGGCGAGCGGCAGCTGGGGGGCGTCGGCGAGCGAGGCCCGGCCGGTCTTGCGCCCGCCCACCGGGAAGACCTGCTCGGGGAGAAAGGACCGCACCCGGTCCTCCCCGGGGCGGCCGCCGATCACCTCCACGGACTCGGTGCCGTTGCGCTCGTTGCGCACGTACCCGAGGAAGCGCCATCCCGCCCCCCGCAGGACGGGCCCCTCGATCTCGACGGGGTCGCCGCGCCGCAGCCCGTTCCACTCCTCGCTGCGGTGCAGGTGCCCGGGCCGCGCCTGCACCTTGGCCCTCGACCGGCCGGTCCGGCGCGTCACCGGGGACTCACGCCGGGCAGGAGATCGGACATGCCCGAAAGCTATACCGTGTGCCCCGGAGCGGACGCGACTGGCGAGGCCTCGCTCCGGGTATAGCGCCGGGACCGAGGGTCGAACCCGGTGGTCGGAAACCCCTCGAGCGGCAAGGGAGCACGGACATGGCGAGCGAAGGGCTGCACGAAGCGGCGGATCTCCTCGACGAGGCAACCGTCGACCGCCATCGAGCCTTGACGTCGCTGTGCGAGGAGCTCGAGGCCGTCGACTGGTACGACCAGCGCGTCAGGGCCACGTCCGACGCCAGCCTGGCCGCCGTGCTCGCCCACAACCGCGACGAGGAGAAGGAGCACGCGTCGATGACCCTGGAGTGGCTGCGCCGGCGCGACCCGGTCCTCGACCGGCACCTGCGCACCTACCTGTTCCGCACCGAGCCCATCACCGAGATCGAGGCCGAAGCCGAGGCGGACGCCGACCCGAGGCCAGAAGGGTCGGGGGGCGACCCGGGATCGGAATCGCTCGGAATCGGGAGCCTGAAGGGACGCGAGTCATGAACCACCTCCTGCGCCAACTCGCCCCCATCCCCGACGCGGGATGGGACGCCATCGAGCAAGAGGTCCGGCCCCGGCTCGCCACCCACCTGGCGGCCCGCAAGCTCGTGGACTTCGAGGGACCCCTGGGCTGGACGCACTCGGCCACCACCCTGGGACGGACCACGACCATCGCGGGCCCGGCGCCGGAGGTCACCGGCTCTCAGCGGCGGGTGTTGCCCCTGGTCGAACTGCGCGCCGACTTCGTGGTGCGGCGCAGCGAGATCGACGACGCCGAGCGGGGGGCGACCGACCTCGAGCTCGCCGGTCTGGAGGAGGCGGGACGCCGTCTCGCCCTGGCCGAGAACACCGCCGTGTTCCACGGCTACGCGCCGGGGCAGATCCGCGGCATCACCGAGAGCACGTCGCACGCCCCCCTCACCTTGTCTCCTGATGCCGAGCACTACCCCACCGCCGTGGCCGAGGCCGTCGACGTGCTGCGGCGGGCGGGCATCGGGGGACCGTACGGCCTCGCCCTGTCACCGGGGATCTACACCGAGATCGTCCACACCGCGGAACACGGCGGCCACCTCCTTCTCGACCACCTCCGCCAGATCCTGGGCGGCCCGCTGGTGTGGGCGCCCGGTGTCGAGGGAGGCATCGTGCTCAGCCTGCGGGGCGGGGACTTCGTCTTCGAGTGCGGACAGGACATCTCCATCGGGTACGCGTCGCACGACGCCGAGACGGTGTCGCTGTACCTCGAGGAGAGCTTCAGCTTCCGCGTCCTCGAGCCCGACGCCGCCGTGGCACTGCGCAGCAAGCCGAAGAAGGGCTGAGCCGGGAGGCCGGAACGGGCCCGATCCGAGGGAGCCCGATCAGAAGTAGGCCGATCAGAAGTAGATGGTGCGCTTGGCCCGCTCGACCACGACGTCGAGATCGTCGGTCCATGCTCCTGTCGACAGGTACTTCCACCCACCGTCGGCCGACACCACCACGATGACCCCGGTGTCGATGGCCTGCGCGCACCGGGCCGCCCCGGCCATGGCCGCGCCCGACGAGATGCCGGCGAACACCCCCACCTCGGCCAGACGCCGGGTCCACTCCACCGACTGGCGGGGGCCGACCATGGTCTTGCGGTCGAGCAGCTCCTGGCCGCCGAGGTCGACGAAGATGGGCGGGATGTAGCCGTCGTCGAGATTGCGCAGGCCGTCCACCATCTCCCCGGCCGGGGGCTCTACGGCCCACACCTCGACGGCCGGGTTGCGCTCCTTGAGGAACCGGCCCACGCCCAACAGGGTGCCCGACGTCCCGAGGCCCGCCACGAAGTGGGTGATCTCGGGGCAATCACGCCAGATCTCGGGGCCGGTGCCCTCGTAGTGCGCCTTGGGGTTGGCGGGGTTGGCGTACTGGTAGAGGAAGACCCATTCGGGGTGCTCCAGGTGCACGCGCTCGGCCATGCGGACGGCCCCGTTCGATCCCTCCGCCCCCGGCGACTCGATCACCTCGGCCCCCCACACCTCGAGCAGCTGGCGGCGCTCCACCGACACGTTGGAGGGCAGCACCACCTTGAGCCGGTAGCCCTTCACCCGCGCCACGAGCGCCAGCCCGATCCCGGTGTTCCCCGACGTGGGCTCGAGGAGCGTGTCCCCGGGGACGAGACGGCCGTCCTTCTCGGCCTCCTCCACCATCGACAGGGCGATGCGGTCCTTGACCGACCCGCCCGGGTTCTGGCCTTCGAGCTTGACCAGGATCCGCACGGCAGGGTTGGGGCTCAGGGAGCTGACGTCGACCAGGGGGGTGTTGCCGATGAGGTCGAGGATGCTCGTGACCTGGGCCATGCGCGGTGTCCGGTGCCCCGAGGGGACGGCGACCTCAGCCGCCGGCCACGGCGGGCAGGATCGAGACGGTGACGCCGTCGGCCACCTTGGTGTCGAGCTGATCCAGGTAACGGACGTCGTCGTCGTCGACGTACACGTTCACGAACCGGTGCAGAGCGCCGTCCTCGGTGAGGACCTGGCCGGCCATACCGGGATAGGTGCGCACAAGGTCGGCGAGCACCTCTCCGATGGTGGCGCCCTCGGCCGTCACCGTGGACCTCCCGCCGGCATGGGGACGCAGGACCGTGGGAAGCCTCACCTCGACAGACACGATGTCCTCCTGGTCGCTGGTCTTGCGCCCGTGACCGCCCGGCCTTAGGGCGCACCGTGCGGGCGAACGAATGCTGACGGCTCCGGTCAGCATTCTACCGGGCCAGGGGGCTACCCGGGCCCGACCACCACGGGCTCCTCGTCGACCACATCGCCGTGGATGCGGTACGACCGCACCGTCGGATGGGTGTCGCGCAGCGAGACGATGACGTAGTGCCAGCCGGGGTCCGAGGCGGGGTCCGACGCCCGGGTGACGTCGGTGGGCGACGGGTAGGCGTCGGTGTGGGTGTGGGAGTGGAAGACACCGATGATCTCCAGCCCCCGGGCCTCGGCGTCGCGGTCGGCCCGCAGGTAGTCCCGTCCGTCCACCTCGTAGAGCTTCGCCGAGGCCGCCGCGTTTCGAGCCGGATAGCACCGGGTCACCGCGGCCGAGGCACGGTCGCCCCCGAGCAACCCGCACGCCTCGTCGGGCAGCCCACCGAGGCAGTGGCCCACGATCTCGGCGTAGACGGTGGCGGTCAGGCGGAGCATCGCCATCGAGGGTACCGGCGGCCTCCACGCCCGGCACGGACCGGGAGGGCCGGGCACGGGGGGTACCGTTCGCCCGGTGGCAGCAGCGAAGGGACCGGGACGGCGAGCGGCTCGGCGTGTCCCGGACGACGGGAGCGACCGGATCAAGACAGTGGCACGCAACCGGCGCGCCCGGCACGAGTACGACATTCTCGAGACCTACGAATGCGGCTTGGCGCTGCAGGGCAGCGAGGTGAAGTCCCTGCGGGCCGGACGGGTCACCCTGGCCGACGCCTACGCGCGAGTGGAGGGCGGCGAGGCCTGGCTGCTGGGGGTGCACATCCCCCCCTACGAACACGCGGCCGGGTTCGGCGCCCACGATCCCGAACGTCGGCGCAAGCTGCTCCTGCACCGCGACCAGATCGACGAGCTCATGGGCCAGACCCAGCAGAAGGCCCTCACGCTCGTGCCCCTGTCGATCTACTTCAAGGACGGCCGGGCCAAGGTGGAGCTGGCCCTGGCGCGCGGCCGGCGCCTGTACGACAAGCGCCACGCCATCGCCACCCGCGACGCGGAACGTGACGCGGCGCGCGAGGCACGCACCGCAGCGGGCAAGAGCGTGGGGCGCGGCGCCCGCAAGGAGTACGACTGAGAAGCCTCTCGACACTCCGGGTCGATCCGCGGTGGATTCGACCGAGTGCCCGAGTCGGGTCGGCAACCTGCCCCCGGCCTGCATCCCGCCCCACCGGTGGCTCCGAAACCCCTGGCCGTCCAGGCACTCGCCAGCCACGCCGGCACTCCCCCGGCCCTCCCGGGCACGTACCGGCGCTAGGATGGGTCCGATACACGACGAGGGGGTGATCGGTTTCGACTTCGGTCGTCAATTCGGGAGAAGCGAGCCGTGGTCTCCGGAGCCACGATAAAGAGCCGGAACAAAAAACAAACGCGAATCCTGATTTCGCGCTGGCTGCTTAATACGTAGCCCGTCCGTCCGGTTTCAGCCCCATGGGCCGGTAGCGGGCGTCATCTAGTGGGGCTCACCCGAGCGGTTCCGCCGACTGGCCGCCGGGGAAACTGAAGGTCGGCTGGGGACCCTCGAGTTTCGCCGGCGGCGGCGAGGGTCCCGAGACTTAGCTGCCGGCTGCGCTCGGAGAAGGCCCGATGAGAAGCTGAAGGACGCGGGTTCGATTCCCGCCACCTCCAAGGATGCTCAGGGGAGACCGTGAGCACCGTTGGAGGTG
>Ga0116217_10006076_pt1 | contig 10523 bp, 12 predicted proteins | sample Sb_taG_6_FD_89697 | JGI IMG/M metagenome (GOLD analysis project Ga0116217, IMG submission 89697) | Peat soil microbial communities from Weissenstadt, Germany - Sb_50d_4_PS metaG | ecosystem: Environmental > Terrestrial > Soil > Wetlands > Peat | place: Germany: Weissenstadt | collected 2010-09-21 | reverse complement strand
TTAACCATCATGGAAGGCCGCACCGATCAGAAATCCTATGTCCTGACCAGTCGACTGACCGTCATCGGAAAATCGAAGATGGCCGGGATTCGCCTCAAGCGCTGGTTCGCTCCCCACGTCGCCGCGTCGATTTACCGCTCCGAGGATGGATACTTCATCGCGGCTTCCGGAGACAAGATCAAAGTCAAAGTGAATGATGTCGTGGTCGAGGGCGGCAAAAAACAACTCGAACCGGGTCACGTTATCGAAGTGGACGGCATCAAGGCGGTTTTTGGTTTCTGTGAAGCATGATCTCTGCGAAACCTGCTCACGGTAGCGGAATCAGGGTTGCCGATCAAACACCAGGATGTTCGGCTTGCTTCGGCCCGCCAGGTGCACAGTCACGGTCAAGGTCTTGAGATCGGAAGAAAGCTGAATCTCTTCGGTTGCCGTGACTTTCCCATTGATCTTGTCGGTCAATTCCAGCGTGTGGTCGTTCACCCGGCGTATCGAAGAAGTTGAGCCCGCAGCCTGGTTCGGGCCTGCATCCGGATAATCCTTACCGTCGAACTTCACGTTTTTCGTTTCTTCTTCCGAGGGATCGATGAAGGAAAGGCCATCCCCTTCGTAGGTCCGGACCTGCAGCACGTAGACTGACTCTACCGTCTCAAGTGTGCTTTCCCAGGTTCCCGCGAACCCTGAGGTCCCAGCCGTTCGCGTGTAGACGTAGTTGACGGTGGTGGCGGATCCGTTGGGCGCAAACTCTGTGTAGTTGTCTTTGAGCGTATTGCCGTCTGGGGAAAGATTCCAGATCCCGGTGAGCAGCATGCGGCCATCCTTCTTGCGGACGACTTTCCAGGCATCGGCGCCCTCGACAGTAACGGACAGAGTGGTTCCGTACCCAGCGGGCTGGTCCGTTCCGTCGACCACGATCGGCTCGGGCTTGCCGCCGCCAAAGTCAAAGGCGTACTTGTTTGCTCCCAGGCTCGCAACCTTCATCGCATCCGTCAGTTTGCTTTTTGTCGAGTTGAGCTTCCAGTCGCCAACGAAGGACGCGTCCGCCGCCAATATCGCGCTCGCTCCCACACAGACAGCCACCAGCAATTGAACAGCACGTTTGAACATGGAATTCTCCTTGGAGAGCCTTTGATGAAGACCCCGGGTTCCTCTGTGCGCCTCTGCGTCCTGTGTGGTTTACGCTTTTTGTTGGACCTCAATCAAGGCTTTCTTAGGTCTCACCACGCCCACCAAAACCGCTTCAGCAAAGAGGTGTAGCTACAAGCGTCCACAACCGCCATGCTTAGACGTTCGATGCGCCTTTTAGCGAGCGTCCCGTGCCAACTGGCGCAACATCTCGATGACGCCCATTTTTCCGACCAGGTTCGAACGCCTCAGATCTGAACCGAATCAAAAAAAACGTCGAAATTTGAGCGAAATAGCCTGGTTACGACGGTTCTATTGACCGGCAATGTTTCCCCGACTTAAGAGTGGGCCGGAGCATAATAAAAACTGGACCAATCGCCTTGTTCTCTCGAATACAACAGCCTCGGTTGACTCTCTGGCTCGCCGTTGCCGGAGCGCTAAGTTTCTGGTTACCCGATTTGGCTATTCACGTCGCCGCAAGACTGGATTCTGCTCCTGCTCGATGGGACGCGGCATTTGTATTCCTGCCGCCAGGAACGTTCCTGTTTACCTATCTGATTGCAAGAAGAGTTGCAGTGAGGCGTGGCTTCAAACCGGTTGGGGTTGCAATGCTGGTCGGCGTTTGGCTCACCAGCGGAACATTCATGGCAATCGCAGCAACGGCAACGGAAAGAGGATTTGCCTCTTCCAGTGTTCTGGGTTGGCTGTGCATGATCGTGCTGTCGATAATCCCGATAGTGATGTTCTTCCTCGCAGCGTACGAAGGCAGCCTGTTCGCATTGCTTGTCTTGATGTTTGGAGCGCTTCTTGTCTGGGGAGCTCGGACTAGCGCGACCGTCTACTCCTCCCACCGCCGTTCGAGATGAACTGTTGTAACATCTCGGTTACACTCATCGTCCTTCGCGGTGGGACTTGGAATGAAATAGCGTCAATTGAGGCAACGTAGCTCGGGTCACTGACACGGTCTGTCGGGCAGGACTATACTCCGGACAGAATTCGGGCTGAACGAACCGTGTGACGGGCAACCTTCGTCGTTGCGTGGCACTCTGTGTCTTCGGGGAGGTTCCCGTGTCCTGCCACAGATTCATTGTCTCGAGCCCCTTTCTGGGGCTCGCCGCGTGCATAGCCTTAGCCTGCGGGAGCAATCGCAAACTTGAATCCATTACTGTGACCCCGGCTTCTAAAGACGCTAAAAATTACCCGAACGGACAAGTCCCATTCGTTGCTACGGGGCAGTACACCTCGTCGCCCACCACCGTTACTCCCCTGCAAGCGAATTGGGGTGCGGCCTTGTTCCAGAATGAGAATGGGGTGATGGTACCAACCAATGGAGCCGTTTCAGTCGACGCGAACGGCGTGGCACAGTGCAGCGCCAATGCCTCCGGAACCTACTTCATTGCCGCTTCGGTCCAACTACCCTACTCGGGGCCTGCGCTTCCGTGTCCAGCGCCTGCGTACAGCAATCAGGCATGGTGCCCTAGTGTCGTCGGCATCGCCCAATTGACTTGCCCGTGAGTCGTCGAGCGTTGATTCATCTCTACATCAAATTGCCGCGTTTATTTCGCTCCGCGCCAAGCTGACCGAACGGCCCACTTTCAACTGACCACTGACCCCTGTTTTTTTGCGAAATCCGTCACCCCTCACTGTGATTGTAATCACAGCCTTTTCCCCGTTCCGAACGTAATCTGGGCTTGCTTGTGGGAGTTCTTTTAGCTTCATCCGCCAAGGGGGACGTCATGGGGAGCGCTAATCATCCAGGCATGAATCATTCAGTCGGGAATCATCCAATCATGGGCCGAGGGGCTCAGGACTTTTCTCGCAATCCGATGCTGGTCTACTGGGAGATGACCCAGGCCTGCGGACTGGCCTGTAAACATTGCCGGGCAGAAGCCATGCCGACGGCGCATCCGCTGGAGTTGAACACGGAAGATAGCAAGAAGTTCATCAGCCAGCTGGTGGGATTTGGCGACCCGCTGCCGCACCTGATCCTGACCGGCGGCGATCCGCTCAGCCGCAAAGACATTTATCCGCTGATCGACTACGCCAACTCGCTCGGCCTGGAAGTTTCCATCACGCCGAGCGCCACTCCCGAGCTGACCAACGACGCCATCACCAAGCTCAAAGAGCACGGAATTCAAAGCATGGGTCTCAGCCTCGACGGCTCCTGTGTCGAGAAGCACGACAACATCCGCGCGGTTCCGGGAACGTTTGAGCGCACCATGGAAGCGGCGCGGCATTGTGGGCGCCTCGGCCTTCCTATCCAGGTCAACACCCTGGTCGCGGAAGAAACCGCCGACGACCTGCCCGCCATTTACGAACTGTTGCGCACCAGCTTCCCCGTCATGCGCTGGAGCCTGTTCATGCTGATTTCCGTGGGACGCGGCAAGGCTCTGAACGAGGTTTCCGCCGAACGCGGCGAAGCGATCATGAAGTGGGTGTTCGATCTCTCGCCGCACTCCCCGTTTGCCATCAAGACCACCGAAGCCCCGTCCTATCGCCGCATCGCCATTGAAACCATGCGCGCGTCGGGCATGGCCACGCCTGAGATGAAGGCGACTTCGGTTTACAAAGGTTTCCAGATTCGCGACGGCCACGGGATTGTCTTCGTCTCGAACCTGGGAGACATTTATCCTTCTGGATTCCTGCCACTGCGCTGCGGCAACGTTCGCACCGGGTCGCTGGTCGACGTCTACCGCGACTCCGAAATCTTTCGCGGTCTGCACTCCCCTGACCAGTTCCACGGAAAGTGCGGCGATTGCGAATACAGCCACATCTGCGGAGGATCGCGCGCGCGCGCTTATGCGCACACCGGCGACGCCCTGGGCACGGACCCGTTCTGCAACTACGAGCCCGCCGTGGTGTAGCCTGTCAGGCCTTAGGGCCCGCTGCTGGAATAACTAGAGCCCGCTGCCGGAATAACGTCGAGGAGAGGCGCTTTAGCGCCGCGTCAATGCGTCAGGAATTCGCGGGCTTCAGCCCTGAGGATGTCAATACAGTTTGATGGGAGCAACCACCCGCGTTATGGTGCCACCGGGACTGGGTTGGTCGGGTTTGAGGCCACATCGCATGGAAGCGAACAGCCCGATCAACTGGCCCAGCATCACATCGAGTATCGGGCGATAGTAATCGGGAAAATCAGGGGCGCACTTCAGCGACAAAGAATAATCCGCCAGGGACGAGACATCGCTGTCGCCTCGCGCTGTAACCACCGCGCGCACTCGTCCCAGACGTTTGCGATCGATCTCCCGCAACAGGTCAAGTTCGTATCCGCGCCGCTGCGCTTCACTGGAAAGGAAGGCGACGAACAGCGTGTTACTGTCGACGCTGGACATGGGCCCGTGACGCAACCCGAGCGGCGTCTCGGCCATGGTAGTAACTTTGCCGGCGCTCAACTCGACCACCTTCAGCGCAGATTCATCGGCTACCGCCCTCAGCACTCCGGCGCCGACAAAACAAGTACGAGTGCAACCGAGCAAGGTAATGGCCTCGGCGGCTTCGGCCCCGGTCGGAAGGAACTGGCGGCCGGTCTCGCCCATTTGCGCCACCACCTCGCCGAACTGATCGAACTCTTCCAGATTCCCCACGCACTGCCCGGCCAGAACCATGTTGCTGAACGAACTGGTCATGGCGAGGCCGCGGTCGTTCACGGCATCATCGAGCACCAGAGCTACGGCACGGTCCGGATGACGCGCACACAGTTGCGCCATCGGCCCCTGCTGATTGCAGGTAATGACCAAATGGCGGATGGCGCGATTCCGATCGAGCGCCTGCTCCAGCAACGCCACGCCTTCGGGACTCTGCCCTGAACGGGAAAACGAAATCCAGAGATACTCTCTTCCTGGACGGTGGAATTCATCGAATTCGGTGAGCAGAGTCGTGCTCGGAATGGGCCAGACGTCACAGGCCCAGCTCCGGCGGAGCAACGGAGCCAGCGCTCGGCCGGCGTAATCGGAAGTGCCCGCGCCGAGCAGGTAGACGGTGGGCGAAGAAGTATTGCCGCGGCCGATTCCGGCGCGCCGCAACGCGTCGTTTAATTCGCCGCGATGGTCGAAACAGCGCTGGTAGGTTTTAGTCCAGGTATCCGGCTGCTGCCAGATTTCGCGCGGCGTGTGTTCCAGTCCGCGCTCGGTTCTTTCCTGCTCTGGCAAGTCCAGCAGCGTGCGCAACGGGTCGCCCAACGTGGATTCTCCTCGTGCCCAAGTCTATTACAATCCGGGGTCGTTGAAAAGTAATCGAAAGAAAAGGAAATCGTGTTCGGAAGAAAACGTTATAGGCAGACCGGATCCATTCAGAAGGTGGTATCTTGCGCCGAGCTACATTCTCTGAAACCAGTTATGCCCTTTCTGCAACTAATCAGCCTGAGATGTGTTTTTCTATCTCGAAGGAGAAAAACATGAGCCGTGGTTTGAATCCCCTGGGTTCGCTGCTGCTGGCTGCCGCACTGGCTTCGTCGCTGGCAGGAATGGCATGCGGCGGGCATCACTACTATCGGGTTTACGACCCGTACTACACCGACTATCACGTGTGGAACGACGATGAAGTGGTTTACTACAATCGCTGGGCCGCGGAAAACCACCGTGACCCGCACCGGGACTTTCGCAAGCTCAACAAAGATGAGCAGAAAGAATACTGGACCTGGCGCCACAATCACGGCGACCACCACTAGGGCCGAGCCGGGCTCTCAGCGGCGGAGCGCGCTGAGAGCCTGGTCGGTAGTAATCAGTCGCGCCCCCAGATGCGCGAGCGCGGCCACGGTTTTCTGACCTTCTTCTGGCTTCAGAGTTTCGATCGCATCCTGTACTACGGCCACGCGCCTTCCCCGTTCGAGCAAGCCCTTCGCGGCAAAGTTCACGCAATATTCCGTCACCACGCCGAAGACCACAAACTCCGCATGAGTTCCGAGCCGCTGAACGAGAGCGTCGGCGTGCCGGCTTTCGAAAATATTCAGAGTCTGCTTTTCCAGCAGGATCTGCTGGTAGCGCGACAAATCTTCCGGCAGTTTCGCATCGGCATCATTGGGCACGCGCACCACTTTGTCCGTCAGGGCTTCGGGGACAAGTTCCGCCCCGGCCGTTCCTTTGACGCAATGCGGGGGAAAGATTTTGAATTCGGGATCGTTGGGCGCGTGGAAGCAGCCATGCGACACTAGGAATACCTGCCCGTGCCGCGCCGCATCGGTGAGACGTCGAATGTTGGGCAGCAACTTTTCTGCACCCGGAACATATAACTTCCCGCCCGGCAACATGAAGTCGGCCTGCACGTCCACTTCCCAGAAAATGAAGTCTTGCGAAACCATGGCTCTCCTTATAAGTGCGAAGGCCGAGCGTACCATCAATCTTTCGGCGCTGACAACGTTGCCGTATCGCTGGTGAGCGTCCGCTGAATGCGCTAAGCTACCCAAGCCATTTCATGAAGAAACAGCTGGTCACTTACGACGCTGTGCGACGCGCTGGTCTGGCCCTTCCCAACGTGGAAGAGAGCACCTCCTATGGAACCCCAGCGCTGAAGATTAAAGGCAAACTGTTTGTGCGATTGCATCAGGACCTGGATAAGATCGTCGTCAAAATGCCCTTTGATCGTCGCGACGAACTGATTGCAGCCGACCCGGAAACCTACTTCATCACCGATCACTATCGCGACTACCCGTGGATCCTGGTGAGCCTCGCGAAAGTGCATCTGGACGCGCTGCCCGACCTGCTGAAGATCGCCTACCGGGAAGCGGCGCGGGAGAAGAAGCATCGCGTATGATTTGCGGGGTCGACAATTTCCCGGCGAGAAACAACTCATGAGCCACAACGTCGCGGCAAAATCCGCCGTCCCCAACAAACTGGTAATCCGTAACATCGGGCTCCTGCTCAGCGGCGATCTCGACCATCCTATTCTCGACGCCGACACGGTGGTCGCCATCGACGGCATCATCCACGCGGTCGGCAAAGAAAAGGACATCGACACAGCCGGCGCCACCACGACGGTTGACGCGAAAGGCACCGCGCTCGCTCCCGGGCTCATCGACAGCCACGTGCATCCGGTGTGCGGCGACTGGACTCCCCGCCAGAATCAACTGGGATGGATCGATAGTTGCCTGCACGGCGGCGTCACGACCATGGTTTCTGCGGGAGAAGTTCACACCCCGGGCCGTCCCAAAGATATCGTCGGACTGAAGGCGATGGCGATTTTCGCGCAGCGCTCTTTCCAGGCGTTTCGTCCGGGAGGCGTCAAAGTCTACGCCGGCGCGCTGGTTCTCGAACAGGGCATGGTGGAAGATGACTTCAAGGAACTCGCCGCCGCGGGAGTGAAACTTCTCGGCGAGGTCGGCCTGGGCAGCGTGAAAGACGGAATCACGGGGCGCCGCATGGTCCATTGGGCCCGCAAATACGGCATCCAGAGCACGATTCACACCGGCGGACCGTCGATTCCAGGCTCCAGCCTCATCGACAAAGATATGGTCCTCGAAACCGACGCCGATGTGGTCGGCCACATCAATGGTGGGCACACTGCACTGCCCGACGACCAGATTATGGATATATGCTTACGCTCGCCACGGGCGCTGGAAATTGTCCACAATGGCAATGAGCGCGCAGCATTGCTGGCACTGCGAACTGCACGGGAGGTGAGTCATCTTGACCATGTGATTCTGGGCACGGATTCGCCTGCGGGTTCAGGAGTACAGCCACTCGGGATCCTGCGCATGATCTCGATGCTGTCTTCTCTTGGGGAAATTCCGGCGGAAATCGCCATCTGTCTGGCCACGGGCAACACCGCGAAAATGCGCAGCCTCAACTGCGGCCTCATCGCCGCCGGACGCGAAGCAACTTTCGTATTCCTCGATACCGCGCAACAATCCGCCGGCAAGAACCTGCTCGACAGCATTCAAAAAGGAGACCTGGCGGGGGTTAGTATGGTGATTATTGACGGAATGGTTAGCATCCAGCGCAGCCGCAACACGCCGCCAGCCACGCGCGTGCCGGAGGTCGTCGGTGCATAAAGGTGCAATGAGTACGAGTGTGTACATACTCGTGATGTACATACCTCTTCTGATATCTCCGCTGCTCGCGCAGACTGCCAAACCGGAATGGTGCCGCGCTCTGCCTCGCCCGGAATACAAAACTCTCGAACGCGTCCCAGTCAGCGATCCCTGGTTCGAAGTCTACAAACCGGCGCCCGGCGTCTTCGCCATCTACGAACCGCACCAGGCCGAAGAAGTGATCAGCTACCTGATCGTCGGCCAGAAACGCGCCCTGCTGTTCGACACCGGCATGGGGATGAGCGACATTAAGAAAGTCACGGCAGAACTTACGAAGCTGCCCATAGTCGTATTGAACTCTCATACCCATGACGATCACGTTGGCGACAACTGGGAATTCGACACGATCTACGCGATGGATACGGACTTTACCCGCAAAAACGCGCAAGGCTCTCGCGAAGACGCGCAGGCAGAAGTCACGCCCGATCAGATCTGCGGTACACTCCCGAAGGGATTCGACCCGCGTGCCTACACAACCCGGCCGTGGAAAATCACGCACTATACGGATGACGGAGACCGCATCGATCTCGGCGGCCGCACTTTGGAAATCATCGCCACGCCCGGCCACACTCCGGACGCCATCTCCCTGATCGATCGCGGCAACGGACTGCTCCTCACCGGCGACACGTATTATCCCGCGCCCATCTGGCTGTTCCGTCCCGAGACCGATCTCGACGCCTACGCCGCATCGATTCGTCGACTGGCCGCGCTGGCCCCGCAGAGCAAGTTGGTTCTGGGCGCGCACAACATTCCCGTCGCGCCGCCAACGGTTCTTGCACAACTCGTGGCCGCATTCGATGAGGTACGTTCCGGAAAGAGGCCCGCGATACCAGATTCCCCAGGAAAGGTTCTCTACAGAGTTGGCGACATTTCTTTTCTGATGCGCGCCCCGGATTCTCACTGATGGCACATCATTCATCGCACATCAGGAGGAGCGGCTAACGAAGCCCGTCTTCGCCTTTGATCTGATCCTTGGTCAGGCCGCCCACGCGCGGCAGCGGACGCCCGCTGTCGGTCACCGCAATCGCCACCATGATTTCGTTGGGTCGCGGCGCGTCGTTGATTCGCACTTCCATGCCATCGAAGTGGCTGCGCACAAATGCCGCATCCTTGTGCCCGAGCGGAATGTCGAGGACGACGCCCATGCCGCCGCGCTTCTTCGAAGACGGAATCAGCGCCGCACCCTTGCCCAACACTCGCCGTACCGTAGTCCCCAACTTGGGATGAAGAATCGCGGCAGCATGTTCGAGTTCGCCGTTCTCTCCGACCGCAGCAGCCTTGCCATAGCTCTCGGCGGACGGACCGGAAATTCCCAAAGCAGCGACAGCCCGCGCCGTCAGCAGTTCGCCGAGTTCCTCGCCAGTCGCCATCAACTCCGAGAGATCCTCCACATATCTTCCCGCGCACGGATTCTCGATTACGGCCACGGCGGCCGCGCGCCGCGTCGGAGGAGAAATTTCACGATCCATCTCGCGCTGCGTTTCTTCCACGAACGTCGCAATCTTGCGGATTTTCGCTTTCATTTATTCTGTGCCCAGCGTTTATTCTTTAGCGTTTCCTTGCTCAACGCAGGCCGTCTTCGCCCTTGATGTCAGATGCCTTGAGGCCGCCCACACGGGCGTGCACGCGGGCTCCGGTCGTCATCACCAGCGCCAGCAGAATTTCGTCAGCGCGCGGAGCATCGTTCACCCCGACTTCCATGGAATCGAAATGACTGCGCACATACGACGCGTTGATGTGGGTGATAGGAACATCGAGCCGCGTTCCCGGCCCGCCAACTTTTTTCGTTGACGCCACAATCGCCTTCGCCCCACCCAGCACTTCACGCATGGCATAGCCGCCGGGCACGTGCCACAGGGCTCCATGCTCGAGTTCTCCCGCGGATCCCACGATCGCGCCCTTGCCGTAGCCCTCGACGGCCTTCACGTCTCCGCCGAGCGCAGCCACCAACTGCCGCGCCATCTCCAAGCCAAGAGGTTTCAGATCTTCCATGAAGCCCTCAATGTTAGCGACGTACGAGCCGGCAAATGGATTTCGGATGACGGCAATCGCGGCGGCGCGGCGCAAAGGCTTTTCCGCCACTGGCCCTCCCTCGTGGAAAATTTCCTCGACGCAGATTGTTTTCTTGCGGATCACCACTTCAGGCATGCACCAGGCCTCTTTCGTGAACGGGAGTCGCGATGAGCCGCGATTGTCCCATGACTCCTACGATGCGCATTTCGCCTTGCAGACTCAGAGCAGCCGAACGGATCAATCCCATTCTCAGCAGAAGCTCTGCGGTGCGTGCGCCCGCTTGCAGAGCCCGATTCACTTCGTTCAACGTCAACTCGCCCACGGCCTGGGTCACCAGCCGATCTCCGAGATCGCTGTCGGGCGC
>Ga0116217_10006073_pt1 | contig 10527 bp, 9 predicted proteins | sample Sb_taG_6_FD_89697 | JGI IMG/M metagenome (GOLD analysis project Ga0116217, IMG submission 89697) | Peat soil microbial communities from Weissenstadt, Germany - Sb_50d_4_PS metaG | ecosystem: Environmental > Terrestrial > Soil > Wetlands > Peat | place: Germany: Weissenstadt | collected 2010-09-21 | reverse complement strand
GGATGTAGAACGCCGCCATGACTCGCCCGGCGCGACGCGCCACCTCGCCGTCAGCCGCGATCGCGCCGAGCAGGGAGTCGCCAAGATCAAGCCCTTCCAGACGCCGATCGGCGCGCTCGACCCCCGCCCGAAAGTGCTCGACCGCGTACTCCAGCGCCTGCGACGAGTACGCGCACGCTGTATGCAGTCCGTCGGCGACCTCGCCAGCCAGCTCCATCGACCTGGGACCACCCATCGCGCCGATCTTCAATGGGAGATGCTCCTGCACGGGCCGGGCCGCCGTCGTGACTCCAGAGTAGTTGTAGAAATCGCCCGCGAAGTCGATCGAACCCTCGTCGAGGAACGTGCGCATCACGTGGTGGGCCTCGCGCAAACGAGCGATCGGCCGCGTCCCCCGCCACTCGACGCCGTACTGCTCGAGCATCGCGATGTTGCCGATTCCGAACACGACCTCGGCCCGACCATCACTGAGCTCGTCAAGCGTGGCCGCGAGCTGAGCCACGTAGGTCGGCTCGCGCATGTAGATCGGCGCGACGCAGGGGCCGAGCCGAATCCGCTCGGTGCGCCCGGCGAGCGCCGCGAACAGCAGCCACGCATCCTTGTGGTAGATCTCGTCGGCGCTGTAGCAGCCGTGGTAGCCAAGCCGATCAGCCGCCGCGACCGCATCCAGCAGCTCCGGCGCGGGCTGCTCGGGAAGCATCTGGAAGCTGATTCGCACACAGCCAGCCTATCCGCGCACCACGCGAATCGCGAGACATCGAAAGACCGGTTGAAGCAGAGCACAGGGCGATTGCCGCGCTGACGGCATTGCACGTGTCGTGCTCCGCGTGGCCGCTCAACCCCCTGAAGCAGAAGCTGGGTCGATCAGCAATTGGGCAGGGCGACGTGGGTTGTGGCGCGGCGTCGTGCTGACGCACGGGGCCGAACCGAGCGAGCGACCGGCACTATCGAGAATCGAGCGGGGCGTCACGGGAATCGCGCTCGCGTCGTGACCGGGTGCGCAGCGTTAGAGATCGTCACGGTCTCCGTCAACGCATCGACGGCGATCGCGGTCAGCCTCATCTGGAACGCGTATCCCGCGGCGGAGCCGGTGCTGCCGTTGCCCGAGCAGACGATCGAGGCGGACCCCGGCGCCGCGTAGTCGTGAGTCAGTTGCAGCGCGATCGGGTAGAACGTGTTCGCCGTGAAGCCTTGCAGCGTGACCTCGTCGGAGTCGTTGCCGGCCACGAGCGAGCGGTAGGTCTGCGCCGGCGTCACCGCTGGCTGGGCGTACTCGTGCTTGGCGAGGATCACGTAGCTGCCCGCGACCGGGAGGTTGAGCTGGAGCATCGTCGTCCCGGCGGGCGGGACGCCCTGCGAGGTGAACGGCACGAGCGCCGCGTGCGCGGCGCTGTAGGCGTTGCGCGGCCCGGCCGGACCCCGCGGACCGGTCGCGCCCGCGGGACCGGTGGCACCGGTGGCGCCGGCGGGACCCGCAGCCCCGGCGGGACCTGTCGCGCCGGCTGCGCCCGCCGGCCCCGTCGGACCGCGCGCGCCCTGCGGACCCAGCGTCTGCCACGACACGGCGCGCTCGCCGCGACGGCACCTGCCGGCGAGCCGGAGAGCGCCGCCGTGCCGCCCGGCGCACGCGTGGATCGTGCCGGCGCCGGTGCTCGCGGCGTATCCGGCGGCGGCGAGCGCGAGCACGCCAGCGACCGCGAGCGCAGCTGTGACCCGCCTCATCACGAGTCGACCGGCCAGAAGCCCTCGACCAGCCCGCCGTCGGTCTGGGGGTCGTCGAGTCGCACCGAGCAGATCACGAGCTCGGCGTCGCCGGGCCCGTCGTTCCAGATCGACCGCGTGACCGCCGGGGCGACGCGCACGGCGCTGCCGGCGGGGACGTCGACCACCTCGTCCTCGAGCTTGAACTGCAGCGTCCCCGAGATCACGTAGTAGATCTCCTCCTGCGTCCCGTGCCGGTGGCCGTAGCCGCCCTTGCCGCCCGAGCGCGCCGGCACCAGGCGGTGGGTCAGCGCCACCTGCCGGGCGTCGAGCGCTTCGGTCAGGAATCGCATCGCGCCCGGGTACCGACCGCCGAACACGTCGGGGACGTCGGCGGCCGCGCAGATCGTGTAGTCGCTCATTGCTCCTCCCCCAGCGAGGGCCCGACGTTCACTACTCCGTGCCTGCGGAAGGTTTGCTCAAGCTCCGCCGGGTCGGGCCGCGGCGTGTCCGCCGCCGGCAGCGTCGCCGCGTGGGCCGGCACCGAGCCGTCGCGGACGAACCGCTCGATCCCGGCCGGCGTGCTCAGCGCCAGCACGCGGGCGGTGTCGCTGTCGACCCGGAAGCTGTGCGGCACGCCGAGCGGGACGGTTGCGACGCCGCCCGCGCCGAGCTCGAAGCGCTCGGCGCCGGCCTGCACGGTCAGCTGCCCGTCGAGCACGACGTAGCTCTCGTCCTGTGGGTGGGTGTGCAGCGCCGGTGAGGCGCCGTGCGGGAACAGGAACTCGATCACCGCCAGACGGCCGCCGGTCGCCTCCCCCGGCACCCTGACGATCGCCAAGGTGCCGAGGAACCACAGCCGCTCGCCCGTGCCGGCCGCCGACCAGGTCGGCGCCGGCTCAGCCGCGGGGAGTGCCGATGACATGGCGGAAGACGTTGGAGATCCGGTAGCCGCCTTCGCCGGTGCGAAACGGCTCGAGGAACGCGACGGTCGCGTCGTGCACGGCCTGCTCGCCGGCGTGCTCGGCGACGCCGACGACCGGGCCCGAGCACATCAGCCCCGCGATCGCGGTCGCCTCGTCGGGATACGTCCAGACGCACTCCGTGTCGTCGACGGCGACGACGTCGAGCCCGGCATCATCGAACAGCGCCGTCAGCGCGTCTACGTCGGACAGCGCGAACGGTCCCGGAGCTGCCGGCGGCGGGGGCGGCATCAGCGCGCCCAGCGCCATCAGATATCCGGCCGCCTCGCACAGCTCGGCCGGCGCCCAGTTCAGCAGCAGCACGCGGCCGCCGGGCCGCACGACGCGCCGCGCCTCGGCCAGCGCGACCGCAGGCCGAGCGGCGTACTGGAACGAGTTGAAGCCGGTGACGACGTCGAAGCTCGCGTCGGCGTACGGCAGCTGCTCCAGCTCACCCTGGATCATCTCGGCGCCGGGGACGCGGGTGCGGGCGTGCGCGAGCAGCCGCTCGCTGGCGTCGAGTCCCCGCACGTCGGCGCCGCGGTCGGCCGCCAGCCGCAGGAACATGCCCGCGCCGCAGCCGGCGTCGAGCAGCCGCGTGCTCGGCCCTACGTGCAGCGCCTCGAGCGCCGCCTCGTACGCGGCGGCGACCTGCCGCTCCTGGATCGCCGCCCAGTCGTCGGCGCGGACGCTCCACAGCCGTCCCTCGTGCGCCGCCGTGTCCGTCTGCGTGGTGCTGCGCATCGTGCCTCCTCGAGTGGGATTCCGTGGCCGTGAAGCTACGGTCACGACACGCAGCGGACATCGGTCAGCCTGCCTATATCGGCGGCTCCGGGTGCCTATCTCCTGGCAGCACGCCGGCGGCGTGGGCGGCCTCGACGGCGGCGGTCCGGGTATCGGCGCCGAGCTTTGAGAGGATCGCCGAGACGTGGTGGGCGACGGTCCGCTCGGACAAATGCAATGTCCGCGCGATCTCGGGGTTGGTCTCGCCGCGCGCGACGTGCGCGAGCACCTCTTGCTCGCGCCGCGTCAGCCCGGCGGCGTTCGCCAGCGTCGCGCGCTGCGGCCCGCGCGGCGCCCGACCGCCGCGCTCGGCGCGGGCGCGCGCGAACTCCCTCGCGGCGGCGCGCGCCCCGAGCCCCTGTAGCGCCGCCACCGCCGCGCGCGCCGCGCGGTCGTCCCCGGACAGCGCCGCCAGCGCGGCCTCGTAGGGCGCACCGAGCTCACGCCACGCCCGGATCGCGCGGCGGCTCGAACCGCACGCCGCAGCGCCCGGCCCACAGCGCCAGCTCACCCGCCGGCCGCCCGAACTCAGCGAACCACCACGCGTCCCGCACGCCCTCCACCTGCGCGAGCACGCCGGCGCGGTCGCCACCCAGCCACGCGACCTCCGCCCGCGCGGCGTGCAGCATCGCGTGGCGCCAGCCCTCGGGCACACCCGCGACCCCGTCGAACGCCTGCGCCAGCAGCGCCTCCGCGCCCGGCTCACCGCGCCGGGCGTAAACGAGCGCCTCGACTGCAAGCGCCATCGGCACCTCCCCGAACCACTCGCGCCGGCCGCGCGCCGCGTGCTCCAATGCCTGCTCCCAGCGGCCCCGGTCGAGCAGGCTGCGCGCGACCGCGATCACGACCCCGTCGCGGGGAATCGCTACCTGGTAGTCATCGAACACGCGCAGCGCGTCGGCGGCGACGTCGTCGACGATCGCGTGCTCGCGCGCGTCGGCGGCGACCACGACGCTGTTCACGTAGGCGCGGATCGTCTGCACGTGCAGGGCGGCGGCGCGCGCGCCCGCCAGCGCCCGCGCCAGCACCGCGCTCGCCTCGACACGGCCCTGATGCCCGTACGCGAGCCCGAGCGAGATCTCGGCGTCGATCCTCGCCTCCTCGAGCCCGGCGCTCGCCGCCAGCCTGAGCGCCCGCGGCGCGGCGGCGATCACGGCCGACGGCGCGAACGCCACCGCTTCGATCCGCAGCCGCGCGCAGTGCGCGCGTGCCAGCTCGCCCGCCTCAGCGGTGCGCTCGAGCAGCGCGATCGCGGCCTGCGCCGCCGCACGCGCCTCGACCATCCTGTCCAACGACCACAGCGCCGCCGCGAGCACGTTCAGGGCGCGACCGTGCGCGACCAGCCCGAGCTCCGACTCGCCGAGCGCCACAGCCTCGCGCGCAGCGCGCAGCGCCTCCTGCATCCGCCCCTCGAAGTTGAGCGCACGCGACAGCCGGACCAGCAGCGCGAACCGCTCGGCGGGATCGAGCGCATTCCCGAACCGCAGGGCCCGCTCGAGCTGCAGGCCGGCCTCGCGCAGCGCCCCCACGCGCTCGGCGTCGGCGGCCGCCAGCGCGCCGAATCGGCTCGCCTCCGCCGCCAGCCCCGCCCGCTCGGCATGATGCGCGAGGCGTGCGTGGTCATGCTGCCCCGAGGCTGCGGCGAGCGCCGCCAGCACCCGCGCGTGCAGCGCCGCCCTACGCGGCGCGGCGATCGACACCTCGACAGCCTGCCGGGTGAGCTCGTGACGAAACACGAGTTCCTCCCCGTCCTCGATCACCACGCCGCAGGCGAGCGCCTCCTCGACGGCCTGGGCACTGCTCGACGCGACCACCGCGAGCAACCCCGGCGCAACCCGCTGACCGACAACCGCGGCCGCGTCGACGACGCCGCGCGCCTCCGCCCCCAGGCGCCCGACCCGCGCGAGCGTCGCATCACGGACCGACGACGGAAGGCCATCACGGGCCGCCAGCGCCTCGACCACCAGGAACGGGTTGCCGCTCGTCAAGCGCGAGAGCTCGCGCGGATCGAGCCCGGACGACACCGCCAGCGACCGAACAGCCGAGTCCGACAGCCGCCGCAGCGTCAGCCGCCTAACCTCCGGGACGGTTGCGAGGTCGCCGACCAACAGGGCCAGCGCGCGGTTCGCGGCGAGCTCGTCATCCCGGTAGGTGACGATCACCACAATGCGGGTGAGCTCGACCCGGCGCGCGAGCAGGCGTAGCACGTCGAGCGTCGCCGGGTCGGCCCAATGCGCATCCTCGATCACCACAACAACCGGCTCGGGCCGACCGAGCGCGTCGAGCAACGACCGTGCGAGCGCAAACCGATCGACGCCCTCCGCTGCGGCAGCGTCCGCCGACGCCGCCACGAACAGCTCGCGCACCGGGCCAAGCGGAACCGGCACCGACAACGCCTCGCAGGCCCCCACAGCGAACCACACGCGCCCTCCCAACCTCGCCCGCAACGCGCGCACCAACGACGTCTTGCCGATCCCCGCCTCGCCCGCGATCAAGACAAACGAGCCCGCTCCCGAGCGCGCCGCCTCGACCGCCTCGACAAGCGCCTCCAGTTCAGCATCACGCTCGAGCAATCGGTCCACGAAAACCCGATCGTAATCGCGGAAAGGTCGAGCGGCATTGCTGCCAAGCCAATCCAGGGCGCTATCAGTCGGGCCCATCGTGGCCCGCGATCCGAGCAACACCGCCGCCGCTTCCGCCACGAACCGGCCCATCTTGACCCGGACAACGACGTGACGCGTATCGGACACAAGCACCCACGACGTCGTGGCCCTGATGCCCCCGCGAGAACGGAAGCGGGTCTCGCCCCGCGCGTCGCCGCACACCTCCTGTTCGCCAACTGCGCGTCGACCTCCGGCCGCAGCCGGCCTGCCCTGCATCCGTGACTTTTCGGGTCTGCCGCGGCTGCCCTCAGTTGCCGGCGTTCCGGGGCTGATGCGCTGATCGGGCCCGGACCGGCGCCGACTTCCCCGCCTTTGACGGAGAGGAGGTGCGCTCCCGAGCGGCGAATACACGTGCATCGGCGGTCGTTGCGGTAATCATGTCGGGACGGCAGGAGGAGGGAGCCTGTCGACGCGAGTCCGCCGGTGACTCGAATCGGTTAGCGTCGCCATGCACGATAATGGGTGGTAAGGAGGAGCGAGCATGGAATCGAAGGCGATCGACCCGCTCGCCTTCCGCGAGGCGCAGCACAGGCACTGGGACTCTGCCGCGGTGGGATGGATGGAGTGGAGCGAGTTCAATGACAGCGCCGACCGGCACATCAGCGAGCGGCTGGTGGAGCTCGCTGGCGTGCGGTCGGGAAGCCGGGTCCTGGACGTCGCCGCTGGCTATGGCGAACCGGCGCTCACGGCCGCGCGTAAGGCCGGCCGGGAGGGCCGCGTCGTGGCCACGGACATCTCCGCGGAGATGCTCGCGTTCGGGCGTGAACGCGCGGCGGCGGCCGGCTTGGGCAACGTCGAGTTCATGGAGTCGGACGCCTCCAGCCTCGATTTTCCGCCCGCGAGCTTCGACGCCGCCGTCTCGCGCTGGGGAATCATCTTCGAGCCTGACGCGGAGGCCGCCGCAGCGCGCATCCGAGGCTTTCTCAAGCCGGGCGCGCGGATGGCGATCAGCTCGTGGGGCGAGCCCGATCAGGTCCCGTTCCTCTCGATTCCGATGAGGACGATGATGGAGCGGCTGGATGTGCCCCCGCCCCCGTCCGGAACGCCCGGGCCCCTCTCCCGGCCCACCCCCGCCGCCATTGGCGGGTTGCTCGAAGGAGGCGGGTTCTCGAAGGTCGCCGTGGAGCAGGACGAGGTCACCTTCGAGTTCGACTCCCCGGAACAGTTCACCGCCTACATCAGGGCGATCTCCGCCCCGATCCGGGCGATGATCGAGCAGCACGCAGGCGAGGCCGAGGAAGAGGCCTGGGACGCGATCACGCTGGCCGCAGCGAATGCGGGGGGTGGCTCGAAGTCGCTGAGCTTTTCGAACGTGGTGCTGCTCGCCTCGGGAACCGCCTAGCGTCCACCCCGCACAGCTCCGGAGGCCGACCACGACGAGCCGCTCTTGCCTTCCTCGCCGGAGGAGTACCTCGGTGCTGCCGGTCGCGTCCAGTTGCTGACGCCGCACCTCCTCTACGCGGAACGCAGGTCGGTCGACGCCATGACGTGCTGCAAGCCCAGACCGGCCCTGCTCTGCGTTGAAATCAGGGCGGCGCCGACCTCGGATTCGGCTGGTCGGGCGCCCCGCTTGGCCGGCTTTGCGGGTGTCTTGAAGTCGGCGGCTGGACCCGGTGCGTCCGCACTTGCGAGCCGGCCTCGACGAAACGCCAACTGAGCGAGGTAGCGTGAGCGGTGTGAAGGGCTGCGCGTCAGGCGCGGGTATCGATCGTGTCGGCGGGCGCCGCCGGGTGGTTGCCCTCGCGCGACACGACGGCGAGTACGAGGGCCTGTCGATCAGGCAGATCGCGGACCGGTTGTCAACGGCCGTCTCGGGCGGTCGCCGGCGAGGGTCAAGGCGTACTTCTGCGACCCCACAGGCGAGAAGGCACGCGCCGTGAAGCGCCGCTACCAGGGAGTTTGCCGGGGGTGCGGCGCCCCCACCGCGGCCCGGGGCGGCAAGGGCGACGCGTACGAGTACTGCAAAGGCTGTCATCCCGGGGCGATCGAACCGACCCGGACGCGCGAATGGGTGCGCGGCTCCACGCGCGAGTGGCGGCAGCGATACGGCAGGCCACCCTCCTCGACTGACTGGTCTCGCACGCACGCCGTCCGGCGAGGCGGCGAAGCACTCAAACGGTTCCGCGACGGGGACTGGCCGCCACCCTCCACGGTCATCGACATGTACAGCACCTGGGCTGCTGCGCTGGCCGACGCCCTCCCAGAGACCTAATCCGGGACGGAAGGGGGCCTTTGTTGGCCTGGCCGGTACCTGTCAGCGGGATGGCAGAGCAGCCCGCTCAGCGTGCCGACGCTCCCGGCCGGGACGCGGAGGCCGCGCCGATCCGCGCGCGCGCGTGTTTTGCGCTGTCTGATCGTGACCGGGTCCTGGTCTTCGATCAACGCGGAGCGGAGAACCGTCTCGGTCTGGCCGTGGCGTTGTGCGCGTTGCGGTTCTTGGGGTTCGTGCCCGACGACATCGCGTCGATCCCTGACGAGGCACTTGTGTTCGTCGCGGGCCAAGTCGACGCCGCCCCGCACGAGCTACTCGCCTACGGCGCACGCGCGCAGACTCGCAGCGATCACCTCCAGCTCGTGCTCGCCCACCTGGACTGGCGGCGCGCCGAGGAGGCCGACCGCGGGCGCATGGCGGACTGGCTGATCGAGCGCGCGGTCGAGCACGACGCCCCGGCAACGCTGATGGGGCTGGTCAGTGAGCATCTGCGCGCTCGCAGGGTGCTGCGCCTACCGGTCGAGACGCCGACGCGGATGATCGCCACCGCTCGCGCGAACGCCCATCGCCGGGTCGATGCGCTCCTGGCCGACCAGCTTCCCGATGCGCGACGCAACGCGTTCGACAGGCTGCTGAACGGTGCGTCGGTGCACACCAGCGGCCTGACGGACTTGCGCGGACTGCCAGGACCGGTGTGAAGGAGGCGCTCGGGCAGGTCGAGCGCTACCGCCGGCTCGTGGCGCTCGGTGCGGTGGAGATCGACGTGACAGCGCTTGCCGCCGGCGCGGCGCCGCGCGCTGGAGGCGATGGGACGGCGAATGACCGCCCAGGCGCCGCAGTTCCCCGCACAACTCGGAGAACAACGGCGAGGGCCGCTCGTGCTCCATCGCCCGCTCGATCAGCCACGCGCGTACCGGCGCGACCGCGCGCTCGCCGGCCGCCACAAACCCGGCGTGGTCACGAACCAGCGGCCGGTGCTCGCGGCGGGTCTGCGGGCGCACCGCGTAGTCGAAGATTGCGCGTGGCGATACGTCGAGCACCCCGGCAAGAACGCCGATCGCCTCCACCGGCGCGCCAGTCAGGTCATCGGGGATAAATCCGAGCCACCGCAGCGAGCAGAGCTGCAGCGCGATTCCCAGCTGCCCAGCCGGACTGTTGTCGTTCGTGGACGCGCAGTGGCTGTCTGACGGCTGACGAACTCGGAGTCTGGAATACTGGGAACGAGACTAAATCCTATTCCCGTGATATGGTTGTGGTCGCTCGTCCAGCTAACCCAGTTATCGCAGGAGGGACCGCCGTGGTTCGAGTGCCGTTGCGTGTTGTGCCGCTGCTTGTGTGCTGCGCCGTTCTGATCTCGGCTTGTGGGGGCGCGGCTGCTGGTTCGGCGGGCGGTTCGTCGTCGGGGAAGTTGCAGGTCGTCGCTGCGGAGAACTTCTGGGGCAGCATCGCGACCCAGCTGGGTGGGAGCAAGGTGGCGGTGCAGAGCATCATCGTGAACCCGAACACCGATCCGCATTCGTATGAGCCGACGGCGTCGGACGGGGTCGCGTTGGCGAAGTCGCAGATGGCGATCGTGAACGGGATTGGCTATGACGCGTGGGCGTCGAAGCTGATCGCCGCGAACCCGTCGACCTCGCGGAAGGTGCTGAACGTCGGGGATCTGCTCGGGCTGGTGGAGGGCGATAACCCGCATCAGTGGTACTCGCCGTCGTCGGTGCGGCGGGTGATCGATCAGATCGTCGCCGACTACAAGCAGCTCGATCCGAAGGACGGCGCGTACTTCGATCAGCAGCGCACGAGGTTCGAGACCCAGGGTCTCGCCGAGTACGACAACATGATCGCGACGATCCGCGCGCGCTACGCCGGCGTGCCGGTGGGCTACAGCGAGAGCATTTTCCAGCCGTTGGGTCAGGCGCTCGGGCTCAAGCTGCTGACGCCGTACAGCTTCGCGAAGGCGATCGCCGAGGGAACCGACGTGAGCGCGGCCGACAAGCAGACGGTCGACACCCAGGCCCAACGGCACCTGATCAGTGTGTGGGTCTATAACAGCCAGAACGCGACCCCGGACGTCCAGCGCGTCAACCAGCTCGCGCGGGCAGCGCGTATTCCGATCACGACGATCACCGAGACGCTCTCACCGGCCTCGGCTACCTTCGAGCAATGGCAAGTCGCGGAGCTTCAGAACCTCCAGCAGGCCCTTCACCAG
>Ga0116217_10006070_pt1 | contig 10529 bp, 6 predicted proteins | sample Sb_taG_6_FD_89697 | JGI IMG/M metagenome (GOLD analysis project Ga0116217, IMG submission 89697) | Peat soil microbial communities from Weissenstadt, Germany - Sb_50d_4_PS metaG | ecosystem: Environmental > Terrestrial > Soil > Wetlands > Peat | place: Germany: Weissenstadt | collected 2010-09-21 | reverse complement strand
TTTTTGGCCATTTTCGAGCACTTAACTCTTTTGTTATCAATGGCACTTTTTCGCAATATCCAAAAAAATCACGCTCTCTCAGGATGACAGGCGTCGATTTTTCACAGGTTCGGCGTGGGGGAATGTTGGTTCAGCAGCCCTCTCCCGTGGGGAGAGGGTGCCGCGCTCCGGCGCTTTCATCAGCCGGAGCACGACGGGTGAGGGGTTTCTTGTTCGAGCTACGGCCGCCACCGTTTGCAGGCGCCTTTCACTCAGACCGCAAGAAAACACTCGGACCATAACTGATGCCTACCTCTATCCGGATGAAACGGATTGCGCTAGGAAGCAACCCCTCACCCGTCCGGCGGCGGCTGATGACAACGCCGTCGCCGGGCACCCTCTCCCCAAGGGAGCGGGCTATGTCCGGTGGGGGCCGCGAGCCTGCTAGTGAGAATTTCCTGCATGATTTCGGCCCTTCCAGTACAGTCTTCAGCCTCGCATCGTCCACATGGCTCGAGGCGATCGGCGCCCTGAGAAACCGGCGCGATTTCCAAGCGACCTACCGAAACTGGCGCAAGGCCTTGCGCATCGCCTACGGGACTTCGCTGGGCGACGAAGCGCTTTTCGTGCGTCACACCTACCTGGCGACGCTGGCGAAGATGATTGCCTACTTGCGCCTCAGCGGCGCGCAAACGGCGCCGGACGAGGCCCAAACACAAGCGATCCTGCAGGGATCGTTTTTCGAGGGGCAACAGATCGTGAGCTTCCTCGAGGAGGATTTTTCCTCGTGGGTGGCAAGCCCGCACGTATTGACCTGCACGCAGAAGATCGTGGCTGGTTTCGCGGCCCTGCTTTTTACCTACCGACTCAGCGAACTTTCCGAAGACGTCCTGAAAGAGCTTTACCAGGCGCTCGTCGATCCCAAGGACCGTCACGGTCTGGGCGAGTACTACACGCCCGATTGGCTCGCAGCACGCATGTGTGACGCGCTTTTGAGTCAGTCTGGCGACGAGGCCCTGCTCGATCCGGCCTGTGGCTCGGGCGCCTTTCTCTACCAAGCCATTCTGCACAAGAAGCGGAATCTCGCGGCCACTCGAGAATCCTTGGACAGAATTCTAAGCAGCGTGGTGGGAATGGACATTCATCCTCTGGCGGTCCTCGTCTCGAAGGTGAACGTTCTCCTGGCGCTTGGGGATTTGCTCGACCTGCGCTCCGGACCTGTATCCATTCCCGTTTACCTCGCCAATTCCATTCGCCCCGAGTCCTTAATTCAAGCCTTTCCCCCCTTGGGTGGGAAGGTGGCCCGCCCCGGCGCTGTCTCGAGCCGTGGCGGGACGGATGAGGGGGTCAGCGGGTCGCCCGCTCCAACCTGGGAGGGCACATCTAACCGCGCTCCTCTTCTCAACCGGTTCGACGTCGTGATTGGCAACCCTCCTTGGCTCTCATTTCGCTTCATAGAGAAAGGCGATTACCAGGATTATTTGAAGAAGCTCATCGTGAAGGAGTCGGGGTTGCTCGAGGGCTCTGCGCATCTCATCCCGCACCTCGAGTTAGCCACGCTCTTTTTCGCGCGGTGCGCCAGCCTTTTCCTCAAGCCCTCCGGGAGGATCGGTTTTGTTCTTCCGCGCAGCATTTTTGCCGCCGACCAGCACGATCGCTTTCGCCGCTCCCGCGGCATGGGCAATGCAACCCTCACCCGGATATGGGACCTCGAAGGTGTGTCGCCTTTGTTCAGCGTTCCGGCAGCGGTGGCCTTCGGCGACCTCAGCGGCCTCGCGAACCCAACACTCCCCGGCGAAATCCTGCGTGGGCGCCTGAAGCGAACAAACGCATCATTGGAAGAAGCCAACCGGGACCTCGAAACCGAAGCGGCAGAGTTCCATGTGGTGCAGCAGGGCCGGCGTAGCTTTCTGAGCAGTCGCTCATGTTCGTCAGCCGACGAACACCCAGAGACCTTGAAGTACCCGGGAGCGCGGGCATCCTGCCCGCCTTTCGCGCCGCAATTGAAGGCGCGCTGCGGGCAGAATGCCCGCGCTCCCAGCCGGCGCAGTTATTACCAGCCTCACTTTCGAGAAGGCGCCACGATTGTTCCGCGCAGCTTCTGGCTTGTGGAATTCAAATCAGCTCCTCCGCCCGGCGCCCTGAGGGAGTCTTCGCACATCGCTGTCGCCACCGATCCGCGCGCTCGGGTCGAGGCCAAGCCGCCCTACAAACGCGTTAACTTCGCGGGTGCCATCGAGGCCGAGTTCATTTACGCCACGCTCCTTTCCACCGACCTTCTGCCCTTCGGCCATCTCGATTTCCGCCGGGCGGTGCTTCCACTGGTCGAAGATGGCCCCGCGTATCGCCTTCTCCATGCGAACCAGGCCCGCAGCAAGGGCTACTTGAAGCTGGCGGAGTGGCTGGAGCGTGCGCAAACAATTTGGGCGGAGATACGCAAAGGAAAGGCCGAGAAAGCCGACGCACTGGCCTGGCTGAACTACCGAAACAAGCTTACAGAGCAGAAGCCGAAGTCGAAGTACGTTGTCCTTTACACGCGGTCGGCAACCAACCTGTGCGCCGCTGCCCTTGAGGTGGCCGAGACCTGCTTCCCAAGGTCTGCGGCTCTTTTGAGTGGTCCCGAAATCATCCCCCGGCATTTCGTAGCCGCCGACGCAACTTACTACTTCGAAACTGACGATCCCAAAGAGGCCGGCTATCTCGCAGCCTTGCTGAACTCGCCTTCCGTAAATGACTTGATAAAGCCGATGCAGGCCCGCGGCCTCTGGGGCCCCCGCGATATTCACAAGAAGGTCTGGGAACTTCCCATTCCGCAGTTCAATCGCAGGGATAAGGCGCATCTCCGCCTGGCGGAAAGCGCAGAATCGTGTGCAGGAAAAGTAAAAGGGATGGTTTCCGCACTGAAAGAATCATTTGAAGGCGTCCGCGGGCCGCGCGTCATCGGGCGCGCCAGGGCCGCCGTCCGCAAGGCACTAAAAGACGATTTCACCGAAATTGACGCCATTGTCAAAGAAATCCTAAACTAAAGGTTTTGCTGGCCGTGTGCGGGTCCCGAAGGGACCCAAGATCATTAGCCGTAGGTGAAACCTACGGTGGTGGGCAAGCCGCGTAATACATCAACCCCGCAGGGGTTGAATCTTAGCTTCCGGTGCATCTCGCGAGAAGGGATTCGACCCCTTCGGGGTCGGTGCGTTTTATTCGTGTATCGGCTCTTCCGTAGGTTTCACCTACGGCTAATGAAATTGTTCCCCTCCGGGGAACCACTCCTCAGTCGGTACAGCAGTGCTCTGAACCGGAGTCACTCCTATGAAATCATCCCGCAGGCATTTCATTCAATCCACCCTGGCCGCTCCATTGATGGCTCGCTTCGTCGTCGGCGCATCGGGCGCGGCACGGGTGGAGACCCTCTTGGCCTCGCCGGCCCAGACGGAGTTCGAGAACCCGCAGATCATCAAGTACGATTCGAGCTGTTTTACGCTCTATCGCAAAGACACGATCATTACGAGCGGGGCTTTCCACTACACGCGTTGTCCGAAGCCGCTGTGGCGCGACCGGCTGGCGAAATTCAAGGCGGCAGGCTTCAACACCATTGAGAGCTACGCCTTCTGGAACTATCACGAGCCGGAGAAGGGCAAATCGAACCTCGTGGACTTCGAGGACTTCATCAAGCTGGTCCACGAGATGGGCCTTTACATGATTGCGCGCCCCGGCCCCTATGTTTGCGCGGAATGGCACCGGGGCGGATTTCCCGACTGGGTGGCGGCGATGCGGTTTCCCCTGCGCAGCAATCACCCCGAGAGCATCAAAACTTCGCAGCATTGGTTCGACCAGGTTTTACCGGTGATCCAGCACCACCAGGTCAGCGTAAACGGCCCCATCATCATGGTGCAGGTGGAGAACGAATACGACTTCAGCCCCGACATGCCCGACGCCGCGAAGCGCGAATACGTACGGGCTCTCGCCAACATGGTCTGGAGCGCCGGCATCAACGTGCCGTTGATCACCTGTTGGACCCGCCAGGCGCGTGAAAACTCCGACCCCGACATGGCCAAGATCATGGATACGTGCAATTTCTATCCGGGTTGGAACATTGTGAAAGAGGTTGCGCCGGAACTTCAGAAGCTGCGCAAAGAAGAGCCTGATTCCCCGCTCGCCATCTCGGAACTGCAAGGCGGATGGTTCAGCGAGTTTGGCGGAAAGCTCTCCATTAACCAGAACGGGGTGGACGCGGAGCAACTCGACACGCTCACCAAGACGGTTCTCGAACAGGGAGTGACTTCCTTCAGCTACTACATGGGCTTTGGTGGAACGAATTTCGATTGGGCAGCCAAGAACCTCACGACCTCTTACGATTACGCCGCGCCCATTCGCGAGCCGGGCGGCTTGTGGGACAAGTATTATGCTGCACACGCGATTTGCGAGTTTCTGCGCCTGCATGGGGACGTGTTGACCCGCGCCAAGGCGCTCGAGGGTGGCGCCGATTCCACGAATCCAAACGTCTCCGTCACGAACCGGGTGAACGGCAAGAGCGGGGTAGTGTTTATTCGCGAGAACGCCAACGCCCAGCAGCACTACAAGGTGAGCTTCACCGACCCCAACAGTCCCACGAAACGCCGGATCAGCGCCCCGCGCGAGGGCGAGCTCGAGATCGGTCCCCGCGAAATGAAGATGCTTGCCGTGCAGGTGCCCATCGCGGGCAGCCAGTTGCGCTATTCGACCGCGGAAGTGCTGGCCCACGGCACTAACCTCGATCGCCATTTCCTTATTCTTTACGACGTGCCGGGGCGGGCCGCGGAAGTCTCACTCGCCACTCGCGACGAACCCCATATCGAGGGCGAGACGCTTTACCAGTACTGGGACCAGGAATATGAGTCCGTAGTGTTTGGGGTTCGATTCGAGAAGACCGAGAAGTTCCTGCTGGTGAATGAACACCTGCTGGTTATCCTGCTGCCTCGCGAGCGCGCCCTGCGAAGCTGGGTGGCGGATTTTCCTTCCAAGGTTTTCCCGTATCTGGATGAGTCGGACCCCAAGAGTTTCACGGCAGCCTTCATTTCGGACAGCTATATGTTTGCGGGCAGCGGTACACAAAAGAACCGCGTGTGGGCTGAAATGGATTTTCTGCCCGGCCAGCACGAGGTGATGCTGCTCGTCCCGAATAAACCTGCCAAGACCTGGGTTGACGGCGTGTTGACGGAGGTCACCTACGAGCGCGAGCACCGCACCGCTCGCCTGAATATTACGACGCCACCCTTGCCCTATCGGCCCATCGACTTAAGCAGCGGTCAGGCCTGGGTGGAAAAGTTTGACACAAGCTCCGGCCACTGGCAGAGCGGCCCGCCCGCGGCGCTCGAAGATTCCGGCCTCGACCCCTACGGTTACGTGAAGTACAAGGCCCAATTCGACTACGCGAACCAGGCGAAGATGTTCATCTCGACTTTCGCCAAGGATGCGCTGAAGGTCTTCATCAACGGAAAGCTTGTTGACGAGGCCTTGAAGCCGGCAAAGTCCATCAGCTTCGATCTGGCAAAATACGCCACCCCAGGCGCAAACACGCTCGAGATTGCCTACGAGGCTTTCGGGGCGGAGAACGGCGATGTGGCGCTTGGTGATTTGAAGGGCATCGAATCCGTGCGCTTAGGGAGCGACGCCCAAAGCGGCGCGGCCATCAGCGCCTGGCAAATCCAGCGCATTCTCGCGCCCATGCGGGGACGGGAGGTGGACACGGCTTTTGCCGGCGCCTGGAGTCCGGCGAGTTACCAGGGTTCAGGCGCAGCGGACGCGCTCGTTCCGGCCTTCACGTGGTACCAGACGAAATTCTCCCTGCCGGCGATCGATCCAGCCTGGATGGTTCCCTGGAAACTGACCTTCGACGCCGACCGCGACGCCCTGATCTATCTGAACGGCAAGTTCGTGGGGCGCTACGCGACCGTGGGGCCGCAGAAGGAGTTTTACCTGCCCGGACCGTACTTCGCTCCCGCCGGCGAAAACACTCTCACCTTTGTTCTGGCCTATACTGATAAGCCTACACACTTGCGCGCGCTACGCGTTGGCCCCTACGAGGAGTTCTCCGCCCGCCGCTCTCGATTGGAATTTCAGTGGTAGGGGTGTTCCTGGTGGAATGAGCCACTGTAGGGGGCGACCGGGCGCAACGAGCGGTCACCCCCAAGGAGAGGAAAATTGTCTGCGTTCAACCATGATATCGGACCGTTCACGGAAAAAGATGATGGCTGTTTTTGCCGGCAACGCAACTTTATATCTCGCCCCGCTCGATTCAATTAATTGACGGACCGTGCGGAAAATGCAACAATTGCAGTTTGGGGTGTTGTGGGATCGGACTCCGCGTGGTTTCCCCCCTAGAAGAAACCCCATCCCGTTCCATTTGAGGGATTGTTCTTATGAACGCCAACGATCTACGTCCCGGTATGGTTATCAGACACAACGGCGAACTTTTCACCGTTCACAAAGCTGAGCACCGTACGCCGGGGAACCTGCGCGCTTTCGTTCAGGCGCGCATCCGTAATCTGCGCACCGGCGCGCTCTTCGATCACCGCTTCCGCTCTGAGGACAACGTCGAGAAAGCCAACCTCGACGAAGTCGATATGCAATACCTCTATTCCGACGGCGATACCTATTTCTTCATGAACACGCAGACCTACGAGCAGATCGGCCTGCACAAGACCGTGATCGAGGATCGGGCGTCATACCTGGTCGCGGACGTGGTGATCAAAGTGATGTTGTTCGAAGGAAGGGCGGTCGATATCGAACTTCCGGCAACCGTGGACCTGAAAGTGATCGAGACCGAGCCCGGAATGAAGGGCGCTTCCGCCACTAACGTGACCAAAGCGGCTAAGCTCGAAACCGGCCTCACCGTGCAGGTTCCGCCGTTTATCGGCGAAGGCGAAGTCATCCGCGTGGACACCGCCGAGGGCAAATACCTGGAACGCGCCACCGGGTAAGGTTGGAAATGGATTCCCGCTTTCGCGGGAATGACGTGCCCCTTATTCTATCGCCACCCGGCGCAGCAGTTGGAAGTCCGTCAGCATCCTGCCCGTTCCTTCCACCACTGAAGCTAAGGGATCTTCGGCAATGGAAACTGGCAAACCGGTTTCCTCGCGTATCCTCTTATCAAGATTCTTCAGCAACGCCCCGCCCCCCGTCAGCACAATGCCGCGATCGGAAATATCTGCGGAGAGCTCCGGCGGCGTGCGCTCGAGGGCCACCCGGATGGCGTTAAGGATGGTCGCCACGGATTCGGAAAGCGAGTCACGAATTTCCGTGTCGTCGATGGTGATCGTCTTCGGAACTCCCTCCAGCAAATGGCGTCCTTTGATTTCCATGGTGAGGGGATTTTCGAGTGGATACGCGGAGCCGATCTCGATCTTAATCCGCTCCGCCGTCCGTTCGCCGATCAGCAGGTTGTACTTGCGCTTGAGGTAGGAGGAAATCGACTCATCCATCTCATTTCCCGCCACGCGTACGGAGCGGCCGTAAACGATACCCGCGAGCGATACCACGGCGATGTCGGTGGTGCCGCCGCCGATATCCACAATCATGCTGCCGGAGGGTTCGGTAATGGGCAGGCCGGCGCCAATCGCCGCCATCATCGCCTGCTCAACCAGGAACACTTCGCTGGCGCGGGCGCGCATGGCGGAGTCCTGCACGGCGCGCTTTTCAACCTGAGTGATCTCCGCGGGCACGCCGATGACGATCCGGGGGTGCACAAAGGTCTTGCGGTTGTGCGCCTTCTGGATGAAATAGTTCAGCATCTTCTCAGTGCTTTTGAAGTCCGCAATCACGCCATCTTTGAGAGGCCTGATAGCAACGATGTTTCCAGGCGTGCGCCCCAGCATCTCCTTGGCTTCCCGACCCACCGCCTCGACGGCTCCACTGACGTTGTTAATGGCCACGATAGAGGGTTCGTTCACCACAATGCCTCGGCCCCGGACGAAGACCAGGGTGTTGGCGGTGCCAAGGTCGATGGCAAGGTCAGAGGAGAAAACACTGAACAAAGAACGCAAATTCATGGCGTCATAAACTCCTGCCTTGAGTGGGTGGGGAAAGCCCGGAAGGCGTCATTCTATCACGACAGTTGGACCTGGGAGAGTACAAACGGAAGATGCTCTCGACATCAGGCACGAAGTTGACGAAGACCCGGACGGCCAAAACAGGCTGATGCGTAAGGTTGTCCAGCTTTAGCTTATTCCTGGGTAGCCGGCCGACGCTTCAGTGTCGTGGCCTCCGAGGAAGAAGTGGGCGCGGGCTGACTCGCATTTCCGGCAGCCGACCCACCAGGGGAAGTGGCGCTGGCTGCCATCTCGGATGACTTGAACTTCGGCTCGCTGACGTAACCGCGGACGGCGTCCTTCCCGATGCTGTTGATGACCAGTTGCAAGGGTTGCGAATAACCCTCGGGATAGAACAGAACCGGCTCGTAGAGGTTCACGTGCTTTTTGCTCACTTCCGAATCGTTCGCAATCATCGCCAGGTCGCAATACTTGTGCTTGTCGTTGGATTTGCGCAACGAGATACTCATCGGCCCTTCCTTCGAGAATTCTTTCGCCTTCTGAAGGTTGAATTCGTAGTAGATTCGCTCGCCTTTCCTCTCGAGAGCCACAAGCTCCGCGTGATTCTTGGCGATTGACCCGTTAAGATCACCGCGGGTTGATGTGAGATTGCTCTCCAGGTCCGTGCGGGCCTTTTGGACAGAATCCTGTGTCTCCTGGATCATCCGCTGTTGGTTGGCGATTTGTTGTTGCTGCGCGGTCAATTGTGATTGCATTTGCTTGCGCCACGGATCCTGACCCCGGTGTGCGCGAGCAACCGCGACGTGCTTCCGGGGATGACTCTGGACTTTTCTGGGCGGAGAGGCCGGAGCTTCCTCTTCGGCAGAATTCACTGCCGGTTGAGCCTCCGCCGCTGGCGCCGCAGGAGCGGGTGCGGGCACAGATTGCGCCGCAAGCAGTTTCTGCGAAAGGCTCTGTATCTGGGCATGCTGCAGGTTAAGTTCCGCGGTTAATTCGTCGCGACTGGCGGTAAGTTGCTTGAGGGAACGGTGTTCCACGAGCGCGTAAACGAGCACCATACACAAGCCAACCACCATAGGACCGGTGACAATCTTGTGGCCACGGTCGGCCGGCGAATGATCAACGGACTCTTCTTCTTTGATCGGTTTTTCTTCCATGTTTTCCCCTCCAATGGGAAATTCGCAGCTCACGGGTAGGATTTGAAGAGAGCAAATACTTTGCCAAACGAAGGCTTTATAACTACCGTGGGCTCAAGGGTTAGGAGTAAGGTGCGGCTAGCGGCCGGAAGTTGTTGAAGCCAAAACTACATAGGTGGGGAAAAACTGCTCGGCTGTCAGGCGCTGGTATGGTCCTAGATTTGGCTGGTTTCCTAATATGGATGTCATTCCGAGCGGAGCGAGGAATCTCGCTCTGGCCTTGCAATTGGGGCATGATCGAGCGAACCAGAACGAGATTCCTCGCTCCGCTCGGAATGACATCCCCCTACGGGATCCATCAAATTAGAACACTGCCCCAACGGTTACTGATTTGACTGGGCGGATTCCTCGAGGAGTTTGACCAGGGCGTGAAGGGTCTGGTTGACGGGAGTTGGCACGCCCACTTCCGCCCCGCGCCGGACCAGATAGCCGTTCAAGGAATCAATCTCGGTAGGCTTTCCGCGAGCCAGATCCTGAGCGGTCGAGGAGGTAGCGTTGGCCATGCTTTCAGAGATCTTCAGCACTGTTTCAACCATGTCAACATCCGGCAGTTGCACGCCCGCGGCACGCGCCACTTCGAGGGCCTCTTCGGTGACCTTGATCATCAACTCGCGCGTCCAGCGATTTCCTCCGACGCGGTGGTACTGGGCGCGGCCGAGAGCTGAAATCGCGTTGTAGGCGCAATTGATGATCATCTTCAACCAGAGTTCTCCCTGCACGTTGCTCGAGACGCGGCACGGAACACCCGCACGCTCGAAGAGCGAAGCGATGCGCTCGAGTTGGCGGCGGCGGCGAGCGTCATTGTGGGTGCGTCCCGGGAGATCCCCCACAATGAGATCGCCTCGCCCGGAATGCTTCACCCGTCCCGGCGCGGTCATGGCGGCAGCGACGTAAACCACGGCCGCAAAGGCGTCGATCTTGGTCGCGGAGCGGATTCGCTCGACGTTGTCGACTCCGTTTTGAAGACTAATAAGGGCGGCGTTTGGGGCGAGGTGCGGCACGACGGATTTCGCGGCCTCTTCCGTGTTCACCGTCTTTACACAGAAAAGCACAACCTCCGCGTCGTTTGCGGCGCTGATCTCGGTGGACGCCGAAACCGGAATGTACTGTTGAAAATGCAGGGCGTCGATGAATAAACCGTGGCGAGCGATCGCTCCCACGTGCAGAGGACGGCCAATCAAGGTCACCAGCGCGCCGGCGCGCGCCAGCATTCCACCAAAATAGCAACCCACGGACCCCGCACCCAGCACGGCAATGCGCGGCCAGTTTCCCTCCACCGTTCTTCACCCCCAAGCGGGCAGTAGGCAGATGGGCAGGTGGGCAGGTAGGC
>Ga0116217_10006069_pt1 | contig 10531 bp, 7 predicted proteins | sample Sb_taG_6_FD_89697 | JGI IMG/M metagenome (GOLD analysis project Ga0116217, IMG submission 89697) | Peat soil microbial communities from Weissenstadt, Germany - Sb_50d_4_PS metaG | ecosystem: Environmental > Terrestrial > Soil > Wetlands > Peat | place: Germany: Weissenstadt | collected 2010-09-21 | reverse complement strand
GGCTTCGCCCGTATAGTGCTCGCCGTGCGCGGCTCGCACGCTTTGAAGTGCGCCGTCGCGTCCGCAGTCTCAATTCTGAGGAGGAGATAGAAACTAGATGGCAAAACCACTGAGCAAGTCCAAGATTGTCGCGCACGTCGCTGAAAAAGTGGGCACTTCCAAGAAGGTCGCCGCGCAGTTCTTTGAAGAACTGTTCAAGCTGGCGGTGAAGGAAGCCAAGGGCGGCGCGGGCAAGTTCGTCATTCCGAACATCGGACGCGTCGTGAAGGCGCACCGCAAGGCGCGCATGGGCCGCAATCCGCAGACGGGCGAAGCGATCAAGATCAAGGCGAAAACCGTTGTTCGCCTTCGCGCCGCAAAGGCCCTCAAAGACGCCATTCTCTGAAAAGAGGCGTTTCGCAAACCAGAATTCTCGAAGCACCGTGCGGGCTGGGTGTCTCGCCGTGGTTCCGAATCCGCTAAGGCGGTAGGCCGGGACGTGGCATCTCCTGCTCATTCACCCAGCATCCCCTTTAATCTTCGCAGTGATTCGCTCACTGCTCTTCCGCCCCGGGCCCGGCCCTCCGGGGCTTTGTTTTTTGTTTTGAATAGTGCTGGCTTCTTATCCTGAATGGGGCGATGGACTGCCTGTCGGGATTCGGCCTTCCGTCAGCCAAAACCCGCAGGCTGAAGCCTGCGCTATGAAGTCAACGGCGGGTTAACGCTTACGAGCGGACATCCTCTCATAAATCCATGCGTTCCACTCCCCAGCTGGGTTATCTTTGAGCTGTGATCTCCGAGCCCCAGAATATCGTATCGCGATATGTACAACGGCGCGTTCTGCTGTTCAGCCTGCTCTTGCTGGCGCTCTTGTTCGTTATTACGGCTGCGCTTGCCCGAACATACCACGCGCGCGAGGAAGGGCTTGTTTCGGAATGGTTTCAAAAGGGAAATACGGATCTGGCGGATGGGAAACCCGGCCAGGCATTTGAGGATTTTAGGAACTCCCTTTCCTACGGTCCTGAGAATACGAATGTGCAACTCCGCCTGGCCGAAGCTTTGCTGGCCGATGGCCGGCTCACCGAAGCGCGTTCGTATCTCGTGAACCTTTGGGATCGGGCTCCGGGCTCGGGCGAAGTGAATCTTGACCTGGCTCATGTTTCCATGCAAACGGGAGATGTGGATCAGACGATTCGCTGCTTCCGAGGCGCGATTTTGGGCAGCTGGGAAAAGGAGCCGGCGCTCCAGAGACGAAAAGTGCGGCTCGAATTGTGCGAATTTCTTCTCGCTCATCGACAGAACAGCGAAGCGGAGGCGGAAGTCGCAGGACTTGCCGCGGATACTCCCTCCGAAAACGGCGTCCTGCGCGAGGAAAACGGCCGCCTCTTTTTGAGGGTGGGAGAGCCCGGCAAGGCTCTCACTGAATTTGAAGCCGCACTACAGATCAATCCCCGACAAAGCCAGTGGCTTGCGGACGCCGGTCAGGTTGCGTTTGAAGACGGCGACTATTTGAAAGCGGAAACATATTTTTCAAAGGCGGATCGCGAGAGCCCCTCCGATGAAATTCACGCCTCGCTCATGCTGGTTCGGAACGTCCTGGGCAACGATCCCTTTTTGGCGGGACTAAACGACGAAGAACAGGCGCGCCGGTCCTGGCGCGACTTTGAGCAGGGACTCGATCGTCTCCGCAAGTGCACCGGGACTCGCGCGGACAATTCCTCTTCGGGTCAGTCAGCGTCCGATATGCAACTCCTCAACAAAGAGGCCCAAGACTTGCAAAAGCGCGTAAAACTCGGGTTTCTTGTCAAGAATCCTGAAATGCGTAACGAAGCCATGCAACTGGTTTTGCGAATTGAAGGCGCAACTTCGCAGATCTGCGGACCGGCTACAGGCATGGATGAGGCGTTGACCTTGATTGAAAAGCGGCATGAGGGAAACAATCCATGAGCGATTGGGACACGCCGGTCGAGGAAACGCAAGTTCTCGCTCCAAAAGGAGAGCCTCTGCCAGTGGGTGAGAACGACTCGGGCCTGAAATGGCTGAGTTCCCGTGCGCGCCGGCTAACTCTTTCAGAGGGCAATTTATTCCTGCTGCTGGCGATCATTATTGGAATGTTTTCCGGAATGGCAGTGGTTTGTTTCCGGATTTCCATCGAATGGGTTCGCCTCGGTCTTCTCGGGTCCGCGCTCGCGCCGTCGCATCTGCGGGTTTTATTGGTGCCGGCGGCAGCCGGCCTGGTCGTCGCTTTTCTGGTCCAGAAATTTTTCCGCGCCTCCCGCGGCAGCGGCGTGAACCAAACCAAGGCCGCCGTCTACGTATTCGACGGGTACGTGCCCTTCCGAACCGTCATCGGAAAATTTCTGACGTGTTCGCTCGCGATCGGCAGCGGCCAATCGCTTGGTCCTGAAGATCCATCCCTGCAAATGGGAGCAGGGATCGCCTCCGCGCTCGGCCGGCGCTTGAAACTTTCAAGGGACAAGCTGAGGCTGCTCGCACCCGTGGGCGCCGCGGCGGGCCTCGCCGCTGCGTTCAATGCGCCCATTTCCGCGGTCTTGTTTGTGATCGAGGAGGTGATCGGAACGTGGAGCGCGAGCGCACTGGGGGCGATCGTGCTTGCGGCAGTTTCCGCCGCCGTCGTCATGCGATCCTTTCTCGGCGGGGAACCAATGTTCCGCGTCCCGGCGTATACCCTCGCGCATCCCGCGGAACTGCTTGCCTATGCCGTGCTGGGAGTCGTCAGCGGAGTTCTGTCCCTCGCTTTCACGAAAATTATTGCCTATTTCCGGCCGAAGCTCCGCGCCCTGCCCGAATGGACGTATTACTTCCAACCTGCGGCTGCGGGACTGCTGATCGGTCTCATCGGCCTGCAAATTCCCCAAACGATGGGGACGGGGTATCCCTACATCGACCAGGCGCTTCATAGCCAGTACACGTGGGAAATTCTGGCGGTCCTTGGATTCGCAAAAATATTGACGACGAGCCTGTCGTTCGTCAGCGGCACGCCGGGAGGAATGTTCGCGCCGGTGTTGTTCATCGGGGCGATGATTGGCGGGGCAATTGGCGGGCTCGAGCATCACTTCTTCCCGCAAGTCAGCGCGTCCGTGGCGCCGTTTGCGCTGGTCGGCATGGGAACTTTCTTCGCGGGCTTTCTGCGCGTGCCGATCACTTCCGTATTCATGGTCGTCGAAACCAGCGGAAGCTATTCCATCGTTCTGCCTGTCATGATCTCCAACACGATCGCCTATTTGATCTCCCGCGAATTTCAGGACGTCGCGCTGTTCGACCTTCTGGCCAAACAGGACGGTTTGGAATTGCCTTCGATGGAGGAACAGCGCGAGCAGATCGTCCTGCGCGTCGAGGACGCGATGAGGAAACCGGATTTGCCGCCGTTGCAGGCGAGCGACACGCTCGCTCGCGCCCTGGAGATTGCGGAATCTTCCACGGAAGAACTCCTGTTGGTGCGCTTTCCGACGGGCCGGTGGGCGGGCATCGCCAGAAATGATTTGCCCACGATGGCTTCGGCGTACCCCCCGGAGACGCTGCTGCGCGAGGCTCTGTCCACGGCGCGCTTGCCCATCCTGCATCCGGATCAGCGCCTGGATGACGCGTTGCGATTCATTCAGGGGCACCCTCTGTTGCCGGTAGTTGGCCGGGCGGGCTCGCGCAAACTGGAGGGGGTGCTTTCGTTGCCGGACATCCTGACCGCGTACCAGAGAGCTTCCTGAAATTTATTGTCCCTGGAAAATCTGAGAGGGTGCGATGGGTTTGTATCACAGCCACTCCTGGCTGTGCGGGGCTTGCGATTGTTGCCGAGTCCACCTCCACACGTGCGACCTACAAAATCGCACATCCAAGAGTGGCTGTGATACACAAATCATCGCGCCAGATCTGACGCAAAGACCAGCCGGACGCCCTGCCGTTCCGCCTCGGGCAACATTTCGTTGAGCACTTCCAGCGTTTCTGGATGTGGGTGGCCGATCGCCAGCGCCGAGCCTTTTTCCCGGGCATCGTGAATGGCGAGCGCAAATTGCTTGCGGATAGCCGGGACCGATTGCTCGTCGTCGAGAAACACGTTGCGCCGGGCGGCCGCGACGCCTGCCGCGTGCGCCGCCGTTTCCGCGACTGTCGCCACGGTCGTGCGGCTGTCGATAAAAAACAAATTGCGCTCGTGCAGCAGGGGCATCAATTCGTCCATGAGCTTTTGGTCGGCGGTGCCGAGCGAGCCTTCGTGATTGTTGACGCCCGCGGCATATGGGACAGTGTCCAGCATGCCCTCGAACGTTTGCTCCACGGCGGCCGACGCCATGCCGGGATGCAACTCGATCGCTTCGTCCCTGTCTCCCGCAGTCGAGGCCATGGGCAGATGCAGCATCACCTGGTACCCGCGCCGGTGCGCCTCTTCGGCGATTTCCCCGGAGTTTGCCTCGTGTGGAAGGACGGAAATCGTCAGCGGAAAAGCAATCCGGAACAAAGAGTCCGCCTGCGCGCGGTCGTTTCCAAGGTCATCGATCACGATGGCCAGCCGCGGGCGTCCTGGCGCCGCGGACGAAACTTCCGCTTTTGGCAGCGGCGTAATCAGGTGAATCGATTGCGTCCGCCGGCCATCCATCTGGTAGTCGAAGCGTTCCAGGCCGGGCGTTCCAGGCCGCGTGACGCGTTGCAGGTGGTGAAATTCCGCAACGCGCGCAAGTTCCGCTTCGATCGCATCGTGCGCGGCCCGGTCCGGCGCACCCGCTTTGGTGGGCGGCACGGTAATGTAAATGTGATCGGCGACGAGCGCCTGCTGTTTGCCCGGCTGGCGCGCGGCGAACTCGGGCCGCATGCCGACTTCGGCGCGGCCGCCGCTGGCGTTTCGCGCGGCAAACACAAATTCACGCGTAATGTTTCGGATTCCGACGGTTGACAGGGGAGCGGATTTTTTCTTGCAGCCTGCCGCGAACAACAACGCGGCCGCGAGAAAGTAAAATGGGAGGGAACGCGGAGAGAAAATTTGAGCAGCGAGTTGGCCGAGCGAGTCCGGTCGGCGATTCACACTTCAGGCTGCCTTTTGGGCCTCGCCACCTTTGAGCAGTTCGAGACCCTTGTTGTAAACCGGGTCGTCCGCTTTGGGCAACTGGCCGGGACCGAGCGGGGCTTCGTCCTCCAGATCGGAGGGTTCGGCGGCTGGATCGACGGTTTTCGGGTGCACCTCCACCGTGGGAGACACGCCGTCCTCCACGATGGATTTGCCGTCAGGCGTGGAATAAAACGCGACCGTGAGGATCAGCGCTCCGCCATCATCGAGCGGAATAATTTTTTGTTCGGAAGCGGCGCCGAAAGTGCGCTCTCCAACCAGATCGCCGCGCTTATTGCCTTTGATCGCTCCGGCAAGAACTTCCGCCGCGCCCGAAGTGCTCGGCGAAATCAAGACGTCCACTGCGGAGTGCCATACAGCCTTGTCCGGCTCGGCATCGAAATCCTTGCGTGACACGGTTTGCCCTTCGAGCGAGGCAATCCTCCCGGAAGTCAGGAAAAGTTGCGCGGCCACAACGGCTTCGGCGACGTCTCCGCGCGTGCATTCGCGCACGTCGAGAAGCAATTTGTGCACGCCCTGCTTGTCGAATTGCGCCAGTTTGTCATGCAGTTCCGAAACATCCAAAGGTTCGAGCGCGGGCAGGCGAATGTATGCCACATCGTCGCCGACGCGGTCCGCCACAACATGTTCCGGGCCGATCACCGCGCGGTTGATGCTGACTTCCTGTGGTTCCGTCTTCCCGCGCCGGATCACAGCCACTTTGACGGGAGTTCCGGGAGCGCCCTGCAATAGTGCGTTGGCCTGCCCGACGGACATATCGCGCGTTGCGAATCCGCCAATTGATTCCAGAATTTCGCCGCTGCGCAGGGCGACCTTCCCAGCGGGGCCGTCCGGAACGACCGAGACAACCACGATGTAGCCGTACTTCTTCGATACGGTCATGCCGGTTTCGCCGTGCACGGCATTCTTGGTTCGGTCGCGATAGTCGGCATACTCGCGCGGGCTCAGGTAGCCGGACAGAGGATCGAGCGATTCGAGAAGTCCATGCATGGCGCCGGACGTCACGACGGCCATGTTGGGCTCATCCACGTAGTCTTCCTGGATGTGCTGCAGCACCTCGCCGTACACGCTTAAGGATCGGTAAGACTTGTCGTCCGTGGTCTTGCCAAGCACATAGCCCAGACCGACGTAAAGAAACACGACCACGGAAAGTGTGACAACGGATATTCTAGCGAGGCGGCTCATCGTTGTTATTGGCCTCATCCACGAAGATTAAATCCTAATTATGATAGCACGACTAACCTACTTGACGCGCGGCGATTCTCGGAGGGTTGCCTATAGGGACTTGCATGCTTCGCAGCACGGAGGCGCTACGGGCTCAGTTCGGCGTAATCTTCTCTATCGGCGTGAGATACGTCTGTGAGATGCGGTCCTGCCAGCAAAGTTGATCTTCATCCCAAAGTGCCCACACAAAACCCAGAAAGCAGGTTCCCGCGGAGATTAAATAACCAAAGCTTCTCCAAACCATTTGGCGTGACGTGGGTACGCCGCCGGTAAAGCTGACGACCCGCAAGCCGCGCAGCATCATGCCCGGCGTCGAGCCGCCGAAAACCGTGAAGAGCGCGAAATATTGGGCGTAGAAAAGCGCCAGCGTAGCCCCTGCCACTGACAAGTCCAGCTTGTTAAAACCGATATGTCCGCCCAGAACTGTAAAGAGCGCGAGCATTCCACCGTAACTAAACAGCAGCAGCCCCACGTCCACGATCGCCGCCCTGCGGCGCTCCGGAAGCGAAGCCACGGAAAACATGGGCGCATGCGATAAATCTGCGCCGGGCGGTGAAGTAACCGGCCAGCGGGCATGGCTGCCTACTGCGGCAGTCTCCAGATTGGGAATCGATATTTCGAATCGCTCGTTGCGATGCGCGCGCGAGCCAACTGTCTTCTTGGCAGGCGCCGGCGAGGCAAACTCCGTCCTTGCACGGGAGGATTCGAGCGGGCGCGAGGGATCGGATTCGAAGGGCAGAGCCGATTGCAATTCGGCGGACGCACCGCCCCGGCGGCGGGCTCGATAATCCTGAAGCCTGCTGGAAACTTCACGCCGCCATTCCGGCTCGACGGCCAGATTTCCTTCGGTAGCAGTGGCAATTCGGCGCGAGGCCGACGATCGTCCGAGGCCGCCCAAAGGGGCGTCGCAGAAACAGCATAAATCAGACGGGTCGCCGTTGACGGCGCCGCAATGCTGACAAGTTTTTATCACCGTTCCGTTTTGCGCTGCGGACGTCTCGCCGAACGGAAGTCGGGAGTCGCGGACATTCTATCAGCAACGCGCCGCCGCGAAAAGATTTGCATCGATCTGTCACGAATTGGATACCCCAGGCAGCCCCGCGCCCGCCAATCGCAATCTATAGCTAGCGAAAGCGGCCCGAGCACTTTGACCGACGCGGGCGCAGGTTCTACTTCCGCCCTGAGCGTTTTTGGTAAAGTGAGGAGCACGCTGGATGATTGTAAGCCTTCAGAGGGAATGCTAGGCTAACGAGCTATTTTCAACCATGCCCTTACAGGCTCTTCCTTCTCCTGATCACGGATGCGGGCTCTACTTGGAGCCCGCTGGAATTATTTGCGGCGCCAACTCATGAGACTCGTTCATAAATTCGGTGTCGCGGTCCGGGGGCGCGTCCTTCTCGCTTTGATCGTGAGTCTCTTTGGGCTTCGTGGGGCTGCCGCCCAGGAAATCATTCCGCCGCCCTCATCGGGCGAGGCCAGCGTGCGCCTCGAAGCCGAACAGCAACGCAAGGAAGGCGACCTCTACTTCGCCGACGGCAAGGTCGAAATCCAGTATAAGAACCTTCGCTTGCGCGCCGACCACGTGCAGTACAACACCAAGACGTACATGGCCACGGCGAATGGCCACGTGCTGTTCGATGTGGACACGCAACACCTCACGGCGGAATCCGCCGATTTCAACGTGCAAAGCGGAGAAGGCCGTTTCGAACACGTGCGCGGCGAAGTCATGGTGGAACACAAACCGAACGCAAACATTCTGATTTCGCGGAATCCGCTGACCTTTGAAGCGCGGGAAGTGCGGCGGCTCGACGCGCAGACTTATTGGATCGAGCATGCCTGGCTGACCGTCTGCGTTCCGGACAAGCCCAGCTGGAAGTTCTCCACGACTCATGCCACGCTGCACGTGGATCGTACGGTCGCCATGCTCAACGCCAACTTCCAGTTGTTCCGTCTCCCGCTCTTGTATTTCCCGTACGCGTCGGTTCCTGCGGGGCGCACGCTGCGAAAATCCGGATTCTTGATACCGGAATTCGCAGACACTTCGGTCAAGGGATTCGTCTTTGGTGACGGCTATTACTGGGCGCCCAAGGATTGGACCGATCTCTCTCTCGGTGCGGCCTATCTCAGCCGCCGCGGATGGCAGCAAAACGGAGAACTTCGCGCCAAGCCCTGGGAGAACGTGTCGATTTCGGCGAGATATTTCGGAGTGATCGACCGCGGATTACCCGAGCCGGTGCTGAACGCTCAGGGAAATCCAGTGCTCGATTCCGCGGGCAATCCGGAAACAGCGCTGGAGAGCCAGGGCGGCCACAGCGCGCAATTCAAACTAGACGCGCGACTTCGCGACGGCTGGCGGGCGGTTGCGGATGTCAACCAGTTGACCTCCCTGATATTTCAACTCGCGTTTGCGCCAACCTTCGGCGAAGCCGTGAATTCCGAGGTGCGCAACGCAGGTTTTCTGACGAATAATTTTCGCGGCTTCAGCGCCGATTTCGCCGCGACCAGTTACCAGAACTTCGTGAACGCCCAGCCGCAAGTCAGCGCGGACGTTCGCAGCGCTCCGGAGGCTCGATTCAGCTCGGTCGATCAAACGCCGTGGAAAAATCTGCCGATCTATTTTGGCGGGGAAGCGTTCGCGGGAGCGGTGCACCGGGACGATGAAAACCTGGTGACGAACCCTACAACTGGAGTGGAATCCGTCCAGCATGGAATTGTGACTCCCGCATTTGTGGAGCGTTCGGAAATAGCTCCGCGCGTCGTCGTGCCGCTGCGCTGGGGACCCTGGCTAGGTGTTACGACGAGTTTCACGGCCCGGACCACCTTTTACAGCTCGCACCTCGTTGGGGGCTCCGTGGTGAGCGACCCACTGCTCCGGACCACGGGCGAAGTGAACGTCGATCTCCGTCCTCCTACCTTTGAGCGGGTCTGGCAGACCGCCGGCGGAAAATGGAAGCACACGATCGACCCGGAGATCGAATACAACTACGTGGACGGTGTGAATCAATTCGACCGCTTTATACTTTTCAACGAGGATGAAACGCTTACGAACACGAACGATTTCGTGTATTCCATCACGCAGCGGCTATTTCACCGCACGGGAGACGGCCAGGCGAACGATCTGGTCACCTGGAAGATATCACAAGCGTATTACTTCGATCCGACCTTCGGCGGCGCGCTCACTCCTGGAACGCGCAACGTTTTTCAGGCGCTCGATTCGATCACGCCGTTCGCTTTCGCTGACGAACCGCGCCGCTTTTCTCCGATAGACAGCGACCTCGTCATTTCGCCGGGCGGCAAATACGATGCCGAGGTGCGGCTGGATTACGACACGGTGCGCCATAGGATTACCACGGCGGAGACGCTTCTGAAAATTCGCCCGACCGAAAATTTCAACTTTACCGTGGCGCAGTTTTCCATCGACAACACGGCCGGGCCGCCGCCCTTCAACGCGGTGTTGCAACCGCCCGCGAATCAGATTCGGGGGCAGGCGGGATATGGCGCGTCGAACCGCCGCGGCTGGAACGCGCAGGCAGGCTTTGGTTATGACGTCAAGCAGAACGTCCTGCAGAACGAATTTGTCGAAGTAACCTATAACGGATCCTGCTGCGGAATTTCGCTTGAATACCGGCGTCTTTCGCTCGGCGAGATCCGCACGGAAAACCAATTTCGCGTGTCGCTGAACATCGCAAACATCGGAACATTCGGAAATCTGCGCCGGGAGGAAAAAATCTTCTAGCCATGAAGAACAAGGACGATGACTCGCTCGCGTTTGCCACGATCGAGGAACTTGCCGCGCTGCTGGCAAAACGCAAGATTTCCCCCGTCGAGTTGACCGAGTTGTTTCTGCGCCGCATCGAACGGCAAAATCCCACGCTGAACGCGTTCCTGACGGTCACCGCCGAACACGCGCTCGCCGCGGCGCGGCGCGCGGAAAAACAACTGCTCCGCCGCCGTGGCTCGCGGCGCGAAAATTTACCGTTCCTCGGGATACCCATCACGCTCAAGGACAACATCTGGACGCGCGGGATCCGCTCGACCGCGGGATCGAAAATTCTGCGCGATTTCGTCCCGCCGGAGGACTCCACCGTCGCGCGAAAACTTGCCCGCGCCGGCGTGATTCTGCTCGGCAAGACAAACCTGAATGAATTTGCTTACGGGATTACCGGCGCCAACGCGCACTACGGCCCGGTGCACAATCCGTGGGCGCTCGATCGAATTTCGGGAGGATCGAGCGCCGGTTCCGCCGTGGCGATT
>Ga0116217_10006068_pt1 | contig 10531 bp, 3 predicted proteins | sample Sb_taG_6_FD_89697 | JGI IMG/M metagenome (GOLD analysis project Ga0116217, IMG submission 89697) | Peat soil microbial communities from Weissenstadt, Germany - Sb_50d_4_PS metaG | ecosystem: Environmental > Terrestrial > Soil > Wetlands > Peat | place: Germany: Weissenstadt | collected 2010-09-21 | reverse complement strand
CCGATTGCCGTAACCGGTCAAGCGGGTGTTGACCTCGTCCTCGACGATGCGGCGACTGCCGCCGAGTTCGCGAAGGCTGTTGAAATAGCCGAGCAGCGTCATGTAAGGGTCGGCGGCGTTCTCTTTGTTCCGCTTGCCGCCATCGGCCTCGTAAGCGTTCTGTCCGGCGCCGAGGAGCGCGAGATACGTCCGCAACATCACGACCTTCAGGCTTCGGCCTTGCGCGGCGATCCCGAGATAGAGCCGGGGATGACTCACGGTGGCGGGATCGGTTTTCGCGAAGAACGAGTCGTTGCGGTCGGGACCCGGGGGCGGGAAGACATCGACCTCGCGGCGGTTGAAGAGGGCGCGGATCTGGTTGTCCGCGCGCCGAACCGTTGCGGTCGAGGCGATGATCTTGGGACGAGCTTTCTTGCCATCCACCTGCCGGGCACAGAGTTCGTCGAGGGCCGACTCGTAGAGCCCGACCATCGTGCCCATAGGTCCGGAGATGAGGTGCAGCTCGTCCTGGATGATCAGGTCCGGGGGCAAGAGCGGCTTGGGGAGCGATCGACCTCGGTCCGGCTCGCACGGGCCATAGAAGCCGTGCTGGTCGTAGCGGTCGACTCGGCCGAAGAAGGCACCGACGTTTCCCGTCCAAGGCATGGCCGCGAACTTGTCCACCGTGGCGATGAGAAAGCACGGCAGACGTCGATAAATGGGCTCGTCGATGGCCAGCAAGGGGAGCGACTGGTTCCTCGTGAAGTCGCACTTGGGGTTCATGCAGAGGACGCGCAGGTCGGTCGGCTCGTTGGCGTGCGGGACCAGCCGAAACGACTCCTGCTCGAACTTCTTGCCGCACCAGGGGCAGTTCTCCAGGGGGATGGGCGCGGGCTTCCGGTCGTCGTTCTGAAACGTGATTGTCTTCGAGCGTGCGGAGTAGGGATCGTTGTCTCCCTTGAACCCCATCCGGTTTGGTGTGGCGGCTTGACCCACCCAGAGGCCGATCTCGAAGGGCCAGGGACCGAGGGTGTCGGGGTACTTCAGCCGCTCCAGCTCCAGGGCACAAATGAGGGTCGCCGCGCGGCCGAGCTGGTCGAGCGTCAGCAGTCGGAGCGTGTACCGCATCAGGACGCTCAGCCCCGGCGATTCATACCCCAGATTCTTCAGTCGGCGATAGACCAGGGTGAAGGCCGCGAGTCCCAGGTAGGCTTCCGTCTTACCACCGCCGGTGGGGAAGAAGAGGAGGTCCACGATCTCCCGGTCGTGATGATGGGGATTCACGATGCCGGGCAGGTTCATCAGCAGGAAGGCGAGCTGGAACGGCCGCCAGGTCGGCGGATCGACCGTGGCGGGCTCCTTCCCCTGCATCGTCCCGGCCCGACGTCGGCCCGCCTGGGCCATGACGCGGTTGGCGAGACAGAAAGCCTGGAGGACGTGTGGATCAGCCAGAGCCGCGATGCCCTCCTCGATGCGCTGGGCGGCGGTCCCGGCACGCTGGAGCAAGGCCTCGGCGATCTCCCGGCGTTTGGGCGTGAGGTCGGGAAGCACTTTTCCTTGGTCAGCGATCCAGGCACGGTACTCGACGATGAACGCCTGAAGCGCTTGCTGGGCCTGGGCAAAGTCTTTCAGCCCGGCGAGAGCTTCCATCCCCAGAGTGACGCCCGAGATCTTGGCCGGGGCGACGCGCTCGACACCGGCCATGGGGATCCAGCTCGTGTGGACGGTGCGACAGGTGCCGTCATCCGCCACGTCGGCCCGCGTGGAGATGCCGTGACCGACGGCGAACTCGTAGACATCGCGGTACTGGAGATCGGCCACGCGCTCATCCCAGTCGGGGATGGTCTGCCCGCGCAGGTTGGGGCGAGGAATCAATGGTTCGATTGAGGAGACGTCGAGCGAGGCCTGGAAGATGAACCGCTCGTCGCGGTTCTCATCGACCAGCGCCGGAGTCCGGTGATTGACCAGGAACACCGAGACGGATCGCGTACCGTCGGGAACCATGCCTTCGGCAATCCCCACCGCCTGGACAGGACGGACCGCGAGCGCGATGCGCAGCCCGTCGCTCCCGGGAACCTCTTGTTCCACGGGGCGATTCGTCACCGAGGGGAGAACGAGCGACAGCTCGACCTCGCGCGGGGTTCGTTGCCAGAACGACGTCGAACGGTCTTCGCCTTCGTCCTGGGTCTCGGGGACTTTGAGCCGATAGTCGCCCCAGCGGACGAGGACGCGAAGCTGACGGCTCGCCTGAGAGACGAGCAGGCTCAAGCCGATGGATGAGGGGAAGTAGGCCCGGCGGGCGGCGGGCGGCTCGGGCGTGGTCGCGTCGTCGGTGGCTTCCGAGTCGCCTCCGACTAGGTCGAGCTCGTCCTCGGCGGTCTCGTCTTGACGCTGGGCCTCGCTGGCTTCGAGCGGAACCAAGAACCCGGTCAGGTACCAGCGTGAGGGGGCCTGGGGCAAGACCTCCGTGGCCAGTTCGGAGTCGTTCTCGGGTCCGACAAGGTCGAGTCGCAGAGCGTTGACAAGCTGGGCGCGGACTTCAATCGGCTTCATGATGTGCTCTCCTCGCTCACCCCGGTCTTTGAGGATGACTGGGAGAACATGTTCAGTTGGTCGTCATTGGTGGGCTTCTTCTTGCCGCGGGTGGTCTTGCCCTTGGACTTCTTGCCGGACTTCTCGACGGCGGCACCGCTCAGGCGTTCCTCTTCGGCGCGCTGGCGATTGAGTTCGAGCAGGCGGGCGAGGACTTCGTCGCGGAAGTCGTCGGGCCAGCGGAATCGCCAGGGTTTCTTGCGGCGTCGGCCTCCTCCATTTTCATCGTCGTCTTCATCCTCTTCGTAGTCGAGCAGAAACTCGCAGGTGGCCGACTCGGCGAGGTCGTGCCAGCCGTAGGCCTCCAGGATGGCCTTGTCCATCGCTGCGTGCAACTCACGGAGCTTCAGGATGTCGGGCGAGCGCTCGTCGGGGTCGTGGAAGCGGTTGTAGGTCTTGGTCAGGCCCTCGTTGTTGCGGACCATCAGGGCGGCGCGGAATTCGTAGTAGGTCTTACCTGCGACTTGGAGAGTGGGGGCGGTCTCGAAGTTTGGCGGGAAGGGGAAGGTCTCGAAGCAGTCGGACGGAGTGTAACGAAGGTCGTCCTTCATCGACGAACCGAAGAAGCGAGCCCAGATGTCGTGGGGACGAGACTGGAGTATCGAAACAAAACAATCTTCGCTAAATGGGAACACAATGAGTTGTTCTGAGAACACAGTCCGAGCGGGGAGAAATGCAAAAGCTCCTCGGTCAGCTACCCGTGCAATGACAAGCACCCGATCCATGCCCCGAATGGCATCGTAAAGTTCTTGTCGGAGCCGCTCGAAGTGCCACCATTCAGCGGTGGAATGGCTTGCGCGCGTCCCTTTGACTTTCTCCTCCACAATCCTCATCAAATCCGGCCACCGCCGCGCCTCCTCCTCGGTCATCTCGCCGAAATTGATCACGTAGCGATGGTGGGCGTGGGTCGGACTGTCGTTGACCTCTTCCCCGCCGATGTAGGGGAAGATGCGCTCAGCATTGCGCGGGTCTCTCGCGGTCAATTCGTGCATCAGCGACAACGGATTGGCCACGCCGTCGCGCGCCGTGTCGTCAAACGTGAAGCCCATGCCAAGGACGTAGCTACCGACAAAGCTCTTGCCCGAGTTCGCCCCGAGTTTCTCCGGGTCGTCGTGCCCACCGGCATGGAACAGGTAGGCCGTAATGATTGGTACGGAGCGTTCATCGAGGTCAAACGGTCCCTCAAACGGCCCCTTGTGGACGTGAACCACGCTGATGACCACGGCGGCTAGCCCCGGCCACTTCTTGCGTCGGGTCGCTGCGAAGATGGTCCCATCGTGGTTACCGATCCAGCACAGCCCGGTACTTCGCGTGTCGCCCTGGCCGATCGTGTTTGTGGCGATCAGGCCAAAGGCCCCTTGTTTCCGCAGCAGGTCAAACGCGCGACGGAAAAAGTGCGCGACGAGGTCCGAGTTGCCGTGCGACTCGTCGTGAAGGGTCTTGAGCCAGTCGAGATAGCCCGCGCGGTTGCCATTGATGAGCGTGTTCTTGCCCGCGAACGGCGGGTTCCCCACGAACGCATCGAACCCCGGATTCGTGCGGTCGAAGACCTCGGGAAACTCAATCTCCCAGTGGAAAGGGACGATGGGATGCGTCCCGCCGCGAAGGTCGCTCACTGCTGCTCCTAGCCGGTCGTGCCGCGCCACATCGTATTGCGACCGCTGCGTCACGAGGTCATCGGCCAATGACTCCAGCCGCTCCTTCCGCTTTCGGTCGTTCTCCTCAGCAAAGAACCCGGAGAGAACCAGATCGCCGTAACGACGCCCCTGGTCGAGGAACCCATCGGCGGCCTGAAGCTTCTCGCGGAGCGAGGCGTCGGAGGTCCCATCGGGCGCCTCGCGGATCTGCCGCCGCTGCTCCATCGCCCGATTGAGCTGCCCCTCGATCGCGGCCCGCGCAAAGTCCCGCTGCTTGTCGGGCTTCCAGTGGAAGCCAAGAATCTGGGCCTTGGTGAGCCCGACGAGCGAATCGCCATGCCGCAGGGCGTGGTCGAGGAACGTGAAGGGGTGGTCCTTCGCGAGGTTCGCCAGCCAGAGCGAGAGCTTGGCGAGGTCGACAGCCATGGGATTTTTGTCGACCCCGTAGAGGCAGCGCTGGGCCACAATGCGGCGAGCGTGAAGCAGTTCGTCTTCATCGGGTGGGATCGTCGGTATGCAATCGTGCGCGTGCCAGGCCTTGACCAGCTCATCCCCGAGCTGACGGCACGCCTCGACCAGAAACGCACCGGACCCCATCGCGGGATCGCAGACTTTGAGGTCGAGAATCTGCTCCGGCTTGGGCGACTCCCCGAGGCGCTCCAGAATTGGTCGCAAGGTCGTCCGCACGATCGGCTCAGTGAGCGAGCGGGGGGTGTAGTGCAAGCCGGACTTGCGGCGCTCGTCGCTCGGCTGTAGCACCATCGCTCTCGGCGGCACGATGCGGGGAGTGGCAGCCTTGGCCACCTTCTTCTCCAGCGCGGCCACCGCGTCCTCGGGCGTCTGGGATTCTTTCAGGGCGGTCGCGGCCTGCCCCGTGACCTCCTGGTCGGTCTTCTGCTTGAGCCACTTCCCCCGCTCGGCAGGCTTGGCCTGGAGCAGCTCCTCCAGGTTGATCGTGGTCGGCGCGCCGTGGGCCTTCTTCGGCTTGATGGCGATCGAGCGGCCCTGGGCCACTTCGAGGTTGAAGCCCATCATCGTCTCGTAGACCGAGCCGATCTGCTCGACGTCGAGCGTGCGGTAGCTGAGTCGCTCGCCGCCGAGGATGAGCAGGTTGTGCAACACCCTGAACACGACACCGTCGGAGACGTGGGGCGTGTCGGCACGCTCGCCGGGCTGTCGCTTCGAGCCCTTCGGGCGACCTTCCAGGAACGGATAGCGATCGGGGTCGAACAGGTAGCCTTTCCGAGCCAGGAGCTTCATCCCGCCGTGTCGTCCTCCGTCGTGGATCAGGCGGAAGAGCGTCAGGAGCTGCGCCCACGCGCCGTAGCGGTGGTCCATCGTGTCGGTGTGCCGACCGGCGTCCTCGCGGAGCCGCTCGAAGAGGCCGGTGACGGAGTAGTACTTCTGGTAGACCTCGTCGTTCGAGAGAAGGTTGCGGTCCTCGGCGTAGAGGATGAACACGAGCCGCATCAGGACAGTGAGCAGGCCGGCGTAGACGTGGTTCGGGTCGTCTTCGAGCACCTCGCGGAGCAAATCACCCCGGCGCTGATCGTCGGCCGACTGAAAACCGCGGACCAGCTCGTAGAGTGCTGCGAGCACCTGCTCGGCAAGTTGGGTCGAGACGAGGTTCTGGTATTTGCGGCTATCGGACAGGATGGCGGGGAGCCGCTGCTTGTCGGAGAGCAGGAACAGCCGCTTGAAGGAGAACAGCATCAAGAACGCGGCGATGATCGGTCGGCCCGCGACCTCGGCCATCGCCTGTACGGGAAACGTCAGGTGTCCGGACGTCTCACCCCGGGGTGCGTAGACCAGCCGGAGACTTGTGTGGTTCGACATGAGGCCAATCGGTACCTGCGTCTCGCGTAAGAGCCGCTCGAACCGGGCCTGAGGGCTTGCCTGCCAGCGGTGATCGCCGACGTCAGGAGCATCGTCGAGGTCCAGGCCGGCGGCGACCTCCTGGATGAGCATCATCCAGGGCTGCTCGCCCTTCGCATCGGGCACCGGCTCGCGGACAGCGAAGGTCGGCCGAAGCGTCTCGTTGTATTCCGGTAGTGTCACCTCCAGGGAGTCGGGGAGTGGGCCTCCCTCTTCGGTACCGACAAGCTCTTCCCGAGACCAGCCGAGGATCTCGGCACAGAAGCGGGGGAGATTGCCGATAGCGGCGACCGCGTCGTCCTGTCCCGGGAGCTTGACGGCATCGACGATGTTCAGGAAGCGGGCATGGTCGGGGATGATGTTCTTGTTCGGGAACGCCTGAGCCGCGCCAAGGGCAGGCGGAGACACGACCAGCCCCACCGGCTGGAGGTAGCCGAGCCATTCCTGATGCACACGAATTTCAGAGTCGATCGCCATCGCTGCTATCCCGTCACCGGCCAGAGGTAGATCAAGCCGACTGGCTCGATGCGCTGGGCTTTCACTTCGTAAACCGCCTTGATGCGCTCGGGCTCGGTTTTCAACTCGCGGTCAATGGCTGCGAGCCGCTTGTCCCAATGGCGTTTGTTCGATTCGAGCTGGCGCATCTCGTCAGAGTTGAAGTCGCCGAAGTCAAACTCCATCTGATTCGTGCGGAACCTTTCCGCTGTCTCGGATACGCGCTTCTTCTGCAGCTCCAGGATCTCGGCCATGGCTTTGGCCTCCTGGTCGGCCCGCTTTGCCAGGGCGACACGGGCCGTCTTCGCAAGTTCCTGGGCACGGCTCTCCAGGTGTCCGAGCAACTGCTCGATATCCACCGGAGCCGCCAGGCGGAGCTTTTCCTGGATGACGGCATCCAACTCGGGAAGGTTGGACGGGAGCAGGGAACTCTCCAGCAGGTCGAGCGTCTTGGTCTCGCTCTCTCGTGCGTAGGGCGAGAGCGGCTGTTTGCGCTGGGATGGCTCCGTCCAGCGGGCGGTCACGGGGACAAGCTCCTCGTGGAGCCGTGCCGCACGGGGTCCGTAGAGACAAAGCCGCCCGATGAGCACGACGCGGGGGATCGCATCCTTCGTCTGAGCGAGGCAGGCACGCGAGAGATCGTGATGGATGAAGCCTTGGGCGGTGAAACGACCGAGAAGCCGCTGGACGACGCGGTGCTCCAAGTGAAGGTGGACGACGTCCTCCTCCATTGTGCCGGTGTCCTCGAAGACGACTGGCCGAATGGGTGACTCCCTGCGCCATTCCCAGGGCTTCTGGTCCCGTTTCTTGGGGGTGCGGAGGGTATCCATCGTGTCGGCCCATGTGGGGTCGGCACCCTGACGCTGGTCGAGCGCGGGGAACTCGAACCGGGAGATGGGTCGATCCCAGTCTTCGGAGTCGGGGACCGGCTTCAGAGGGTCGCCACCCATGAGCTGCAAGGCGCACGAGATGGCCGAGCGGAAGTGGTCTTCCTCCAGGGCGATCGATTTCTCGGACTTCTCCAAGAGGTTTCGCAGGCGATCGATTTGGGCCTTCAGCTCTTCCTGGCGGCGACGGGCTTCCTCTTCCTCGCGGAGCCGAAGCGCATCCTCGGCTCTTTGCTCATCGTCGGGTCCATCCAGTTCCACGCGAACAGTTTCCTTCACCTGGGGATCGAGGTCGGCCTCTTGGAGTTCCTTCTCCATCGCATCGACGTCGCGGCGGCGGATCCCGTACTTGAGGGTATTGGCCAGGCGGCTCTCGACGACCTGGGAAAGGCTCCCCAGTTCGAGCTTGATGGTCTCGGTCTTCCGCACGAGCACCTTGAGGATGCGGTCCTCGATGCGTTGCTTGTAGACGAAGTAGTGGCAGAAGACTTCGTCCTTGGGCTGGAGCTTGCGGTCGATCCGACCATTCCGCTGCTCCATGCGGCTGGGATTCCACGGCACGTCGAAGTGAAAGAGGTTCCAGCAATGGGTCTGAAGGTTGAGTCCCTCGCGCGCGGCGTCGGTCGCGATGAGGATCCGGACGGAATGCTTCTTCGGGTCGGCGTTGAAGGCGCGCTTGATCTCCTCGCGCTCGGCCTGGGGCGTCGGGCCGTGGTAGACGCGGATTCGCAGAGCGGCGCGGTCGGTCGACTCGATGGCCGCCCTGAGTTGCTGCTCGAGGTAGCGCTTGGTGTCGTCGTACTCGGTGAAGATGATGACCCGGGTCTCGTTCCACTTCGCCAGTGAATCGGGCTGGGTTCGGGTTCCGAGAGGCGGAAGGTCCGGACACATGTGCTCGCGGATCCAGTCGACAAGCTGACGAATGCGAGCGTCGGCCTGTCCACGAGCCGCCTCGGCGATCTCGGTCATCTCGTCGAGCAATGTCTGCTCGCGGCTGTAGAGTTCGCGCGCCGAGAGGGCGGTGAGCGTGCCCATCGTGGCCTTGGTGGCGGCCTCGATCTGGGCGTCTTCCTCGGCTTGTAGTTCTTCTTCCGAGAGGGTCGCCCGGTCATCGTCGCTGTCGACACCATGGGCGAACAGATCGGGCAAGGTCGGCGTTTCTTCGGGTTCGGGTTTGCTTGCTTGGGCTTCCTCCCAGTGTCGCTTCACGGTGCGCCGGTGGACACGCAACGTGCGGGCGAAGGCCTCCACGGATGAGAGGAGGCGTTGCTGAAGACCCGAGATCAACAGGGCCGCGGCAGCTTGTTTCCTCTTCGACTCGCCCTTGAGTCGTTGCTCCCTCAGTTCCCGATACTCATCGAGCAGCTCGGAGAGGCGTAGTTCCGGCGTGTCGAGTGGTAGGTCGTCGATATCTAGTTGCCTCACGGTGCGCTTCGGGAAGCCGCCGGCGATGGCGCGCAGGTCTTCCTTCAGCCGTCGGACCATGACCTCGTCGCGGAGCTTGGGCCGAACGATCACCCCCCGGCAGAAGCGTTGGGGATCAAGGATTTCGAGCAGAGCCGAGAAGCTGTTGGGGTGGCCGTTGTGCGGTGTCGCCGAGAGGAACAAGCGATGCTCGAACCGGCCCGCGATGTCGCGGATCGCGCGGGTGAATTTGGAGTCGATGGCGTACTTGGCACCACTGGCAGGCGCCGCGTGGTGGGCCTCGTCGAGGATGAGTAAGGAACCCGGGCGGAAGTCCCCGAGCCAGTCGCGAAGCGTCGCGGTGTAGGCCTCGTCGATCAGCAGTCGATGCGAGACGAGGAACCGCGTGTGCGTGGTCCACGGGTTGACCCCGTAACCCCGCTCTCGCCGAACGCGGGCGATGTAGTCCTTGTCCAGAATCTGGAACACCATCCCGAAACGAATCTCAAGCTAGTCTTGCCACTGGAAGAGCATCGAGGGCGGACAGGCGACAACGATATCCTGAACCTTCTTGCGAAGGAGTAACTCGCGCGCGATGAGCCCGGCCTCGATCGTCTTGCCCAGGCCGACATCATCGGCAATGAAAAGATTCACGCGGGGAAGGCGGAGCGCCTTCCTGAGAGGTTCGAGTTGATAGGCATCGATCCGAATCCCCGCGCGGAAGGGTGACTGGAAGAGGGTTGGATCGGTCGAGGTGACACAATTCCACCGGAGCGTATGCAGGTAGGAAGAGAAGACCTTCGGTGGATCGAATCCGCGAGCTGCAATATCCTGCCAGGCCTCGGCGGTCATGATCTCCGGGTCGATTTCCTTCTCCCAGAGAACTTCGAGCGGCTGGCCCTGGGCGTCGTCGTCGAGGCATGACATGCGGACGAGCGTCGAATCGTCTCCGGCCCCGGGAGGGGTGACTTCCTCGACGAAGTATTGTCGCTGGCGGACGCGAACCAACTGGCTGGACTGTGGTGCATCAATTGTCCGCATTTTCATCCCAAACCGCGATCCATTCGACATCGTCCAGGGTTGTCTCATCCGAGGTGCGGTCGTAAAGTTTGGTGGTCTTCGGCGATTCGTGGCCGGCCATCGGCGTCTCAATGGGCCCCCGCTTTCGAGAGGGCCGTAATACGCGTTGTCACGACGGCATACATCCATGCATGCATTAGGGTCGGGCGACGAGTGCCCTCCACCGTGACAATCAACCATAGAATGGGATTTCCGGTTGGGGGGTTCGTTGCGGGTCAGAAAAGCGGGCCGCGGTTACACCGCGGCGGCGCTCGGGCGGAGGAGAGCCGCCGCGCGACGGGCTGGATGTGGGGGTAGCCCGAGAGGTCGCGACGGGGAGGCGATGGCCGTTGATGACGCGCCGGGGCAGGGGCTCGCTGGGACTCCGAATGCGGCCCCCATCACACCCTTCCGGAGACGAAGGCGGTCTTTCTTGCAGAGGGCAAGCCGGGTCAAGGGGAGCCTTCCCGGGGAGCATTTTCGGCTCATGGGCCAAGAATGGTAATTGACGGGGCTGCTCGCCGCTCTAACTCCTTGTGAACAGGCCGGTTTGGCTTACGAGTTAATGGAGCCTTACCGATTTCGGCCCATGAGCCGCATTTT
>Ga0116217_10006067_pt1 | contig 10532 bp, 7 predicted proteins | sample Sb_taG_6_FD_89697 | JGI IMG/M metagenome (GOLD analysis project Ga0116217, IMG submission 89697) | Peat soil microbial communities from Weissenstadt, Germany - Sb_50d_4_PS metaG | ecosystem: Environmental > Terrestrial > Soil > Wetlands > Peat | place: Germany: Weissenstadt | collected 2010-09-21 | reverse complement strand
TGCGCGAGGCCCCGTGCAGCAGCGTGAGCACGTCATGGACGCCCGCATCGGCCTTGTCGATCTTGTTGAGAAAAAGGATGCGGGGAATTTTCCGGTCCTCAAGCTCGCGCATGATGAGCTGAAGCTGCGGCACTTTTTTCTCGTCCAGTTCGCACACGACCACAGCCGCATCGATCGCCGGCAGCACCGCGCGCATGTCGTGGACGAATTCCACGGACCCCGGGCAATCGAGGAAGGTATAGGAGTCGCCCATGAAATTGGTGGTGGCGACCGTGAGCTCGACGCTCATACGGTGGTGGCGCGCTTCCTTGCTGCCGTCGCCGATCGTGTTGCCGGCCTCGATCGTGCCCTGCCGCGGAATAACGCCGGTACGTGCGAGGATCGCCTCCAACAACGTGGTCTTGCCGCTTTGGAAGGGCCCGACCAGCGCGACACAGCGGGGGCCTGTCACACGCGTGGCGCTATTTCCGTTGGCTGCCATCACTGCCTCCCGGCGCTGACCCGTCGTTCCGAAGCGGATCGCGTGACGCTATCGTTTCAGGCAGCGCCGGGGCTGGTCAAGGGGCGCAACATCGCAACGGTTCAGCCGCTCCCCGCCCGGGCGGCGCGGTACAGGCCTTGGCCGCGTTCAGTTCGCGGCGTGCAGCTCCAGCGCGCCAATCCCGCCACCGATGTCGAGGCCAATCTGCCCCTGCAATGAAACCGGCTGCAGCGTCACGGTATGGTTCGATCCGCCGACGAGCACGTTGGCACCCACGCCGGCCCTGACCGACGCTTCCGCCGTCGCTCCGGCATAAGTGCCGGCGAGCATTCCCTGGTAGCGGCCGGTACTGCTGTCGGCAAAAACCGTCCAGACAATCACGCCGCCGGTGGTTACGCCGATATCGACACCGATCGTCGTCATGGTTCCGGTATAGTTTTCGCCCGGATCACCAGGTTGGGCCCTAAAAACGCAATTGACGTTCTTTTGCGATCCGAGGATGAGGCCGATACTCGCCGACAATGAGCATGTGAGCTGTCCGACCTGGACCTGTCTCGGCTGCGCCGCCACAGGCTCAATGACAATCACAAACGCTGCGGCCGCGATGGCCGCGGCTGCGAAAGCAATACGAAACATAGGCGCACCCCCTCCAAGCCCCGTAGCGGGCCCGGCAGATTGTAGGCGAGAAAGCGACCCGCGTCTCGCCATTCCGAGGCGCAAGAGGGCCTGGAATGAGGGAGCGTCTTATTTCAAATTGCCGCAAAAGCGCTGGATGCGGGCGCAAGCTTCCTCGAGCGCCGTGGTCGCGGTCGCATACGAAATCCGGAACGCCGGACTCCAGCCGAAGGGCGCACCCTGCACTACCGCCACGCCTTCAGCCTCGAGGAGCTCGGTGACGAAATCCTCGTCGGTCGCGAGCTTCTTGCCGGTCGGCGCCACCTTGCCGATGGTGCCGCCGCAAGACGGATAGACGTAGAACGCGCCTTCCGGCTTCGGGCAGCGGATGCCGTTGGCCTGGTTGAGCATGGAGACGCAGAGATCGCGCCGCTCCTTGAAGATCTTGTTGTGTTTGGGGATGAAATCCTGCGGCCCGTCGAGCGCCTCGACGGCGGCCCATTGCGCCACCGCGGTCGGGTTCGACGTCGACTGCGACTGGATCATCGCCATCGCCTTGATCAGCGGCTCGGGACCACCGGCATAGCCGATGCGCCAGCCGGTCATGCAATAGGCCTTGGACACGCCGTTCACCGTCAGTGTGCGCTCATAGAGTTGCGGCTCGAGCTGCGCCGGCGAAAAGAACTCGAAGTCGTCGTAGACGAGGTGTTCATACATGTCGTCGGACATGACATGGACGTGCGGATGCCGCACGAGTACGTCGGTCACCGCCTTGAGCTCGGCGCGCGTATAGGCGGCGCCGGTCGGGTTCGACGGCGAGTTGAAGATGATCCACTTGGTCTTCGGCGTGATCGCCCGCTCCAGCGCCTCGGGCTTCATCTTGAAGCCCGATTCCATCGTGGTCGCCACCGGGACCGGCTCGCCGCCCGCAAGCAGCACCATGTCCGGATAGCTCACCCAATAGGGGGCGGGAATGAGGACCTCGTCGCCCGGATTGATGGTCGCAACAAGCGCGTTGTAGAGCACCTGCTTGCCGCCGGTGCCGACAATGATCTGTGAAGGCTTGTAGCTGAGCTCGTTTTCGCGCTTGAACTTGCGCGCGATCGCCGCCTTCAACTCGGGAATGCCGTCGACCGCGGTGTATTTCGACGCCTTGCCGTCGCGGATCGCCTTGATCGCCGCCTCTTTTATGTTCTCCGGCGTGTCGAAATCGGGCTCGCCCGCGCCAAGCCCGATGACATCGCGGCCGGCCGCCTTGAGCGCGCGCGCTTTATCGGTCACCGCGATGGTGGCCGACGGCTTGATGCGCAAGATCCGGTCCGCGAGAAAGCCCATTTTAGTCTCCGCCTGCTCCTAGGAGCGGGTGCTTCCTAAAGCGCCAATGGGGCACAGGCAAGGGCGGGCTCCACACCGCCGCTCAATTCTCCGTTAAGGCTCCGCAGGCCTAATGCAGGGCATGGCGAGGCCAACGGGAGCCGCAATGGACAAGGCGATTGAAAACTTGCGAAGCGGAGCCTGGCTCACGCGCGAGCGTGTCCGGCTCATCGCGCTCGCCGTCCTCGTCGCCTCCATCGCCGGACTTCTCTACCTGGTGGCCACCGCCCACGGCCTCATCGACCAGCAGGGGCGGCCACTGGGTACGGATTTCTCCGATGTTTATGCCGCCGGCAGTTACGTGCTCGACGGCAATCCCGAGGCGCCGTTCGACCCGGTGCGCCAGCATGCGCGCGAGCAAACCTTGTTCGGGGAGGCAACGCCGTTTTACGGCTGGCACTATCCGCCCTTCTTTCTGTTCATTGCCGCCGCGCTCGCTTTGATGCCCTACGGCGTGGCGCTTGCGGTGTGGCAGGCGGCCACCTTCGGGCTTTATCTTTTGGCAATCCGCGCCATTCTCGCGACTCCCATCCGACAGCCTTCAGCCGGAGACCTCCTTCTCGCAGGGGAAGGGACAGCCAGCGCGCGGGACTCCCTCTGGTTCCTGCTAGCGCTCGCCTTCCCTGCCGTTTTCGTCAATATCGGGCACGGCCAGAACGGCTTCCTGACGGCCGCGCTCCTCGGCGCAGCGCTGGTGCAGCTCGACCGGCAGCCGCTCATCGCCGGCATCCTGTTCGGACTTCTCGCCTACAAGCCACAATTCGGGCTGATGATCCCCATCGTGCTGGCGGTGAGCGGCCGCTGGCGCGCATTTGCCGCTGCTGCAGCCGCGGTCGCGCTGCTGACCGTAGCGACATTTGCCGCGTTCGGTCCGCATGTGTGGCAGGCATTCCTCGATTCGACCCGTTTCACCCGCCTGGTCGCGCTCGAGCAGGGCGATACCGGCTGGTACAAGATCCAAAGCGTCTTTGCCTGGGCGCGCATGTGGGGCGCCTCGATCCCGCTGGCTTACACGCTCCAGGGCGCGACGGTCGTCACGCTGGGCGCCGCGCTAATCTGGCTGTGGCGCAGCATTGCGCCCTATCCGCTCAAGGCGGCGGCGCTGTGTCTCGCCGCCATCCTCGCCACGCCCTACACCTTCGACTACGACATGACGATGCTCGCGCCCGCCATTGCCTTCATCGCCGCCGACGGCTTGGCGCACGGTTTCGGCCCGTGGGAAAAAACGGCGCTGGCGGCGCTGTGGCTCGCGCCGCTTGTTGCCCGCACCGTCGCGCTAACGACCTTCATTCCACTGGGCGTACCGGCGATGCTGGTGATGTTCATTCTGTTGTTGCGCCGCAGCACGCTTTATCCTGCTTTGCCGGTGGCTTCTTCCAGCGCATTTCTTCTAAAATAATCTCCGGCAATCGGCAGGATCGCACGGCCACGACATCGCCGTCTTCAGGGAGTATGGCGCAGCACGATCTGCCGTGTGGCAGCTGGGAGCGGCCATGTTTACGCTCTATTCGATGCGGCGTTCGGGGAACAGCTACAAGGCGCGGCTCGCCTTGGCGCAACTGCACATTCCCTATCGGCTGATCGAAATCGACATCCTCAAAGGCGAGAGTCACACGCCGGAATTCCTGGCGAAGAATCCGAGCGGCCAGGTGCCGCTTCTGGAGGTCGCGCCGGGAAGGTTCCTCGCCGAATCGAACGCCATTCTCTGGTACATCGCCGGCGGCACCGCGCTCGCGCCCGAAGACCGCATCGAACGCGCCGAAGCGCTGCAATGGATGTTCTTCGAGCAGCACAGCCTCGAACCCAATCTCGGCGCGGCCTATTTCTGGCTAACGCTGGTCAAGGGCGGGCGCGACTTGCAGCGTCATGCCTTCGAGGATTGGATGGAGGAAGGCCACCGCGCGCTCGGCGTCATGGAGAAGCACATCGCGCTGCACGACTTCTTCGCCGCCGACCGCTACACCATCGCCGACATCGCGCTCTACGCCTACACCCACGTGGCGCATCTGTGCGACTACGACCTCGCGGCTTTCCCGGCGGTGCGCGCTTGGCTCGCGCGTGTTGCTGCACAGCCCGGCCACGAGACCATGGGGCTTAATCCCGCGGATACCGTCGCCGCCAAGTAACGGGCCAACCAACCGGGCCACCTAGCCGGCGTTAATCTTTCGTTAACCATATCCCACCAAATCGCCCTTATTATTCAATGCGACCGCCCAAATCTGGCCGAACGGGTGCCGGTATCGCCGCCGATGCTGCGGCCACCTGATTCGAAGGATAAGAACCATGACTGAGCTCGCCGGCAATCCCGGTTTTGCGCCGCCGAAGCTCGAACAAACACAGTCGCGGCGGCGCGCCGTCGCGCTTGAACTGATTGCAACGCTGACGCTCACCGTTTCGCTCGTCGTCGCAGCGACCGCCGTATCGCTGGGCAACAGAGCGCTCACGCGCGGCGATTTCGTCGAGCGGCCGCCGCTGCAAACGCCGATAGCGCGCGAATAAGCCGGCAACTGAAGCGTCGCGGTCTTCGCCCGCCGGTTCGCGGGCCGACAAGTCCGGCTTGAACCGGGAGGCGACCTCGCGCATTCAGAGCACGATGAGCGAGGAGCCACCACTATCGCAGAGCGGCGCTGCGGCGCCGCCGGGCCGGACCGCGATGAACCGCCTGATGCTGTTCTTCGCGCTCGTCTATATCGTCGAAGGCGTCGGCCAGATCGGCGGCCTGATCGCCCAGCCGCTCAGCTTTTATTTGAAACAGGTGCATGGCTGGACCGCTTTGCAGGTCACCGCATATCTCACGATTTTCAATTTTCCCTGGATCATCAAGCCGGTCTACGGCGTGCTATCCGATCTGCTGCCGGTGTTCGGCTATCGCCGCAAAACCTACCTGATCGCCGCCAATGTGATCGCCGCCGGCGCCTATCTCTGGACCACGCAACTCACCGCGCCGGGCCAACTGGTGTGGGCGCTCCAGCTCACGGCCTACGCGATGGCGATTTCGAGCACCGTGTGCGGGGCGGTGCTGGTGGAGAACGGGCAACGGCTCGGCGAGAGCGGAAAATTCGTCAATCAGCAATGGCTGTGGTTCAACGCCGCCGCGATGGGGGCCTCGATCCTGGGCGGGCAGCTCGCGCAGCGTCTGTCGCCGACCTCAGCGCTGCATGTCGCCGCTTCTATCGTGGCGCTGGCGCCGGTGGCCGTGTTGTTGGCGACGATCTTCCTGATCCCGGAGAAGAAAACCCGCATCGATATGCCGATGCTCCGCGGCACGCTCGGCGGTCTCGTCGCCGCGCTCAATAAACGCGAGTTGTGGATCGTCGGGATTTTTCTCTTTCTCTACTATTTCAGCCCTGGGCTAAGCACGCCGCTCTATTACACCATGACCGACAAGCTCAAATTCTCGCAAAGCTATATCGGGCTGCTCGGATCGATCGCCTCGGCCGGCTGGGTCATCGGCGCGTTGCTCTATCGGCGGCTGTTCGGCCAAATATCCTCCAAGCGTCTGCTCAACCTGAGCATCGCGATCGGCACGGTGACGACCGCGGGATATCTCCTGCTCTCCAACGAGACGTCGGCCGCGATCCTGAGTTTTTGCAGCGGCTTTGCCGCCATGCTGGCGACCGTGGCGACGGTGACGCTCGCCGCCGATTATTGCCCGCGGCGATCCGAGGGCTTCAGCTTTGCGGTGATGATGTCGCTGATCAACCTGGCGACCGCCTCCGCCGACATCGCCGGATCATTCCTGTTCGAGCATGTATTTCACCGCAGCCTCACGCCGCTCATCCTGGTCTCGGCGGCGTTCACGGCCTTTGCCTTCGTGCTCGTCCCGCTGTTGCGTCTCGGCGATAAGCCGCAGGGGCTTCCATTCGGCGCGGTGCCGGCCGGTGGGCCGGAAGGCGGCCATGTCATCCGTGGCGTGATCAGCGAGTAACACAGCCGTTACGGCCCGATCAAAGCTACATCGCCGAAATGGCCGCCGGCCTTGGCCGCGGCGCCTTGATCGAGATCAAGGCGCGACCCGGTCCTGCTGCGGCTGACTGCGCCTGCTTGTGGCAAGAGCGGTCAAACGCTCTTGCTGCGGGTGGCGGCGCGGATACGGGGGTACCCGCGCCGCCTTTTATTGCGTCGGCGTGGTATGCTGATGGTAACTACGTCAAGTCATTGACGGCGGCCCGGAAATTGCATGGAAATGGCACGTTTCCTGGGCCAAAAAATCGGTCGGTACCGCGTCACAGCATGTCCATCCTTGTCGGGCTCCATCACACAACGCGCTATGATTACGATCGGCCGATCGGTCTCGGGCCGCAAATCGTAAGGCTGCGGCCGGGGCCGCATTGCCGCACCCGCATTCCCAGTTATTCGCTGACCGTGAAGCCCGCCCAGCACTTCGTGAACTGGCAGCAGGACCCACACGGCAACTGGCTCGCGCGTTTCGTCTTCCCGGAGAGGACCAAAGAATTTTCCGTCACGGTCGATCTTATTGCCGATCTGGAAGTGATCAATCCGTTCGATTTTTTCGTCGAGCCGTATGCGGAGACTTGGCCGTTTTCATTCCCCGCCGATCTGCGTGAAGACCTCTCCGCCTTCGTCGATCCAGAGCCCGCCGGCCCGCGGCTGATGGAATTGGTCGGCTCGATTTCGCGCGAGAAGCGCAACACGGTCAATTTTCTGGTCGAGCTCAATCAGCGGCTTCAGCACATGATCCGCTATCTGATCCGCATGGAGCCCGGCGTGCAGACGCCGGAGGAGACGCTGACATCCGGCGCCGGCTCCTGCCGCGACACCGCCTGGCTTCTGGTGCAGCTCCTGCGCCACATCGGCCTGCCGGCACGCTTCGTCTCCGGCTATCTCATCCAGTTGCGGCCGGACGTCAAACCGCTCGAAGGCGCCGCCGGCGCCGAGCGGGATTTTACCGATCTGCATGCCTGGACCGAAGTCTATCTCCCGGGCGCGGGCTGGATCGGACTCGACCCGACATCCGGACTGCTCTGCGGCGAAGGCCACCTGCCGGTCGCCGCCACGCCCCATTACCGCTCGGCGGCGGCGATCAGCGGCCTGGTCGAACCGGCCGAGGTCCGCTTCTCGTTCGACATGACCGTCACGCGGATCGCCGAACAGCCGCGCGTGACCGCGCCGTTTTCCGAGGAAGCGTGGACCGCGCTTGACGCGCTCGGCAACAAGGTCGACGCCGATCTTGTCGCGAGCGACGTGCGCCTGACCATGGGCGGCGAGCCGACCTTCGTATCGGTCGACGATTATCAGTCGGCCGAGTGGAATACCGCGGCGGTCGGTCCGACGAAGCGCTTACGCGCCGACGATCTGATACGGCGCCTGCGCAAACGCTTCGCGCCGGGCGGGCTGCTGCAATACGGCCAGGGCAAGTGGTATCCCGGCGAGCCGTTGCCGCGCTGGGCCTTCGCGCTTTTCTGGCGCCGCGACGGCGTACCGGTCTGGCGCGATGAGAGCCTGATCGCGCGCGAAGCCGCGGATCACAATCCGACGGTGGATGACGCACGGCGTCTCGCCGAAGGGATTGCCGCGCGCGTTGGAATCATGGCGGAGTACGTGCAACCGGCTTATGAGGACCCGACCGACCGGATGCTGAAGCAAGGCTTGATCCCGGAGAACGTCGATCCAAGCGATCCCAAGATCGACAATCCCCGCGAGCGCGCGCGCATCCTCAACTTGTTCGATAGGCATCTCAGCGAGCCGGCGGGTTTCGTTCTGCCGCTGCATCCCTGGACGGCGCAGGCGAAGCCGAGCTGGCTGAGCGAGATATGGCAAACGCGCCGCGGCCGGTTGTTCCTCGTGCCGGGCGATTCGCCGCTCGGTTTCCGGCTGCCGCTGCAATCCCTGCCCGAGATCGATCCGCTGGATTACCCGCATCTCACTCCGGCCGATCCGTTCGCCGAGCGCCAGCCTTTGTCCGACCCGCGCGTCACCCATCCGCTCAAAGCACCCGCCCTGCACGCCGCGACCGGCGATGAGACCGCGCCGCCGCTCGCGCCGGAGACCTTGTTGTTGCAACGGCCGGTCGCCGCTTCGCCCGCCACTTCCGCGATGCCGGTGCGCACGGCGCTCGCCGTCGAAGTGCGTGACGGCCGACTGTGCGTGTTCATGCCCCCGGTGGAGACGCTTGCCGACTATCTCGAACTGCTCGCCGTAGTCGAGATGACGGCCGCCGATCTCGGCCTGCCGGTGCATGTCGAAGGCTACGAGCCGCCACCCGACCCGCGGCTCAACGTCATCAAGGTGACGCCGGACCCCGGCGTCATCGAGGTCAACATCCATCCGGTGGGATCATGGCGCGAAGCCGTCACCGTCACCCGCGGGCTCTATGAGGAAGCGCATCAGTCGCGGCTTGGCACCGACAAATTCATGATCGACGGCCGGCACAGTGGAACCGGTGGCGGCAATCACGTGGTGCTCGGCGGCCGCAATGCCGCCGACAGCCCGTTCCTGCGCCGCCCCGATCTGCTCAAGAGCCTAGTGCTCTATTGGCAACGGCGGCCCTCCCTCTCCTATTTCTTTTCCGGATTGTTCATCGGGCCGACCAGCCAGGCGCCGCGCATCGACGAAGCGCGCCAGGACATGCTTTATGAGCTTGAGATCGCCCTCCGCGGAGTGCCGGCGCCGGATGCAGCCGCGCCCGCGCCGCCGCCGTGGCTGGTCGACCGCCTGTTCCGCAACATTCTGGTTGACGTGACCGGCAACACCCATCGCACGGAAATCTGCATCGACAAATTGTTTTCGCCCGACGGCCCGACCGGCCGGCTCGGGCTGGTCGAATTCCGCTCGTTCGAAATGCCGCCCGACGCGCGCATGAGTCTGGCTCAGCAATTGTTGCTGCGCGCGCTGATCGCGTGGTTCTGGCGCGCGCCGCTCGACAGCAAGCCGGTGCGCTGGGGTACCGCTTTGCATGACCGCTATATGCTCGAACATTTCGTCTGGAACGACTTCCTCGAAGTCTTGGACGATCTCGAACGCGCCGGCTACGATTTCGACCCGGCCTGGTTCGAAGCGCAGCGGCAATTTCGTTTCCCGCCCTGCGGCACCGTGCAGCATGGCGCCGTGCGGCTTGAGCTGCGGCAAGCGATCGAACCCTGGTACGTGCTCGGCGAAGAGGGTGTTGCCGGCAGCACCGTGCGGCTCGTCGATTCTTCGGTCGAGCGGCTCCAGGTCAAGGTCGACGGCCTGACCGAGGGCCGCCACGTCATCACCTGCAACGGCCGGCGCCTGCCGCTGACCCCCACTGGCCGCTCCGGCGAATTCGTCGCCGGCGTGCGTTTCAAGGCCTGGAATCTGACCTCGGGGCTGCAGCCGACCGTCGGCGTCCACGCGCCGCTCACATTCGACATCCTCGACGCCTGGAGCGGGCGCTCGCTGGGCGGCTGCCTCTATCACGTCGCGCATCCCGGCGGACGCAATTACGAGACCTATCCGATCAATTCCTACGAGGCGGAAGCGCGCCGGCGCGCGCGCTTCCAGGATTACGGCCATACCGGCGGCCCGATCGACGTTCCGCCGCTCGAAATCTCCATCGAATATCCGACAACACTCGATCTGCGGCGCACGAACTAAAAAACATGGCAGCCAATCTCGACACGATTGTCGAACAAGAGACCGCCAGCCTGGACCGTTTTGTTGCAAGCTACCGGCCGCTGCCCGGCATTTTCGACGAGATGATGAACGGCGACGGCCGCGTGCGCGCGCACTGGCAGCCGTTCCTCTCCATGCTGGCTCGCCTCGGCGACGAGGAGATCAATCGGCGCTTTGCCGCCGCCGACCGCTATCTGCGCGGTTCCGGAGTCTTTTATCGCGTGTATGAGGATGCCGCCGGCAGCGAGCGGCCGTGGCCGCTCAGCCACGTGCCGCTGATCATCGAGCCTGGCGAATGGAGGCAGTTGGCAACGGGCCTCGTCCAGCGCGCCGAGCTTCTCGAAGCGGTTCTCGCCGACGCCTACGGAGCGGCCCAACTCAGCCGCGATGGCCGCCTGCCCGCGGCGCTGATCGCCGGCAATCCCGAGTTCTTGCGTCCGCTGGTCGGCGTCCCGCCGCCCGGCGG
>Ga0116217_10006063_pt1 | contig 10534 bp, 9 predicted proteins | sample Sb_taG_6_FD_89697 | JGI IMG/M metagenome (GOLD analysis project Ga0116217, IMG submission 89697) | Peat soil microbial communities from Weissenstadt, Germany - Sb_50d_4_PS metaG | ecosystem: Environmental > Terrestrial > Soil > Wetlands > Peat | place: Germany: Weissenstadt | collected 2010-09-21 | reverse complement strand
GATGGAGTACCGGGTGCTGGACCCGGCCGTGCAGCCCGACCTGGACGCGATCCGCGCGCTGCACCCCGGCGACCCGTCGCTGGCCGGCCACGATGACACGGACGAGACCTGGCTGGTCGCGTTCACCACCGACACCGGCGCCGTTCCTTACTTCAGCTACGACCGGCGTACCCGCACCGGGAAGTTCCTGTTCTCCAGCCGGCCGGAACTGTCCCGCTACGAGCTCGCGCCGATGGAGCCGTTCACGTTCACCGCGCGGGACGGGCTGGCCATCCACGGCTATGCCACGTTCCCGCCGGGCGCGGGCCGGGAGGGCCTGCCGATGGTGCTCAACGTGCACGGCGGCCCGTGGGCCCGGGACGCCTGGGGGTTTGACCCGGAGGCGCAGTGGCTGGCCAACCGCGGCTACCTGTGCGTGCAGGTGAACTTCCGCGGCTCCACCGGCTACGGCAAGGCGTTCGTCAACGCCGGGGACCGGGAATGGGGCGGGAAGATGCACGACGACCTGGTGGACGCGGTGGCCTACGCGACCGGCCAGGGCCCGGCCAGCCAGCACTGGGCCGACCCGGGCCGGGTGGCCATCTATGGCGGCTCCTACGGCGGGTACGCCGCGCTGGCCGGCGCGGCATTCACCCCGGAGGAGTTCCGTTGCGCGGTCGATATCGTCGGGCCGTCCAATCTCAAGACCCTGATCGAGACCATCCCGCCGTACTGGGCGCCGATGATCGCCCAGTTCCACACGCGGGTCGGCGACCCGGAGAAGGACGCGGATTTCCTGTGGTCCCGCTCCCCGCTGTCCCGGGCCCGGGACATCCGGATCCCGCTGCTCATCGCCCAGGGCGCCAACGACCCGCGGGTGAAGCAGGCCGAGTCGGAGCAGATCGTGGCCGCGCTGACCGAGGCGGGAATCGATCACGAGTACCTGCTGTTCCCGGACGAGGGTCACGGGTTCGCCAAGCCGGAGAACCGGCTCCGCTTCTACGCGGCCGCCGAGGGCTTCCTGGCCCGGCATCTCGGCGGGCGGGCCGAGGGCTGACCGCCGGCGTATCGCGGGGCGTCGCGGGAGGATTCCCGGGCATAACGCACCGCGTGGTGGCCGGTGACACCACCTGGCAGGCAGGGACGGCGGGAGCAGAGCGGGACATGGTGGAGATCAAGACCGACCAGGCGCTGGACGCGATGCGCGAGGCGGGCCGGGTCGTGGCGCGGGCGCTGGCGGCCTCCCGGGAGGCCGCGGCCGTCGGGGTGACCCTCAAGGACCTGGATGAGGCGGCGCATGCGGCCATCCGCGACGCCGGGGCCAGCTCGCCCTTCCTGAACTACCACCCGTCGTTCGCGCCGACCCCGTTCCCCGCGGTGATCTGCGCCTCGGTGAACGACACGATCGTGCACGGCATCCCGGGCTCCTACCGGCTGCGGGACGGGGACCTGGTCAGCATCGACTGCGGCGCGACCCTGGACGGCTGGACCGGGGACGCCGCGGTCAGCTTCATCGTGGGCATCCCGCGCCCCGCCGACCTGCTGCTCATCGAGACCGCGGAGAAGGCCCTCGCGGCCGGGATCGCCGCGGCGACGGCGGGGGCCCGGATCGGTGACATCTCCCACGCGGTGGGCAGCGTGGGCCGGTCGGCGCACTACGGCATCCCGTCCGGGTTCGGCGGCCACGGCATCGGCCGTCACATGCACGAGGACCCGCACGTGCCGAACGAGGGCCGTCCCGGCCGGGGCTACCGGCTGCGGCACGGCCTGGCGCTGGCCATCGAGCCGATGCTGATGGCCGGCGGCAGCGACACGTACGTGACGGCCCCCGACGGCTGGGCGCTGCGTACCGCGGATGGCAGCCGGGCCGCGCACGCAGAGCACACGGTGGCTATTACCGACGGCGGCCCGCGCATCCTCACCCTGCTCTGATCGGGCCGCCGCCGGTCCCCTAGCAGGCGGCTCCGTTGAAGGTGCCCCCCTATGCACAACAGTGCAACGTGGGTCAATCTAGCGGGACAGTAAGGCGCCTGTGGCTAAATAGGCAGACTCTCGAGTAAGTTTTCGGATTCGTGAGGGCCCGGATACGCCGCGCTGCCGGCCGGGCCGTGCCGCCTGGCCAGGTCACGCACCTTGATCACGCTGCGCTGGGCGAGGGCAGCAGCAGGCGGAACTCGCTGCCGCCGCCCGGCGTGCTGTCCACCTCGATGGTGGCGCCCAGGGACTGCGCCGCCCGGCGGGCGATGGCCAGGCCCAGCCCGGAGCCGCCGGTGGCGCGGTCCCGGGCCTCGTCGACCCGGTACAGCCGGTCGAAGATCCGCTCGAGGTGCCGCGGGGCGATGCCCATCCCGGTGTCGCGCACGGCGATCACCGTGGCGGACCGGTGCTGGCCGGCCCGGATCTGGATTCTTCCGCCGGCGGGCGTGTAGCGGATCGCGTTCGACACGAAGTTGTTCACGACCGCGTCGAGCAGGCGGGGATCGGCGATCACGGAGACTGGCTCCGCGCAGGCCACGAGGGTGACCTGGGCGTGGTCGGCGGCGAGCCGGAACCGCCGCACTGTTTCCGCGCACAGCACCTCGACGTCGACCCGCTCCTGGCGGACGCTCTCGGCCAGCTCCAGCCGGTGCAGGTGCCGGACATCATCGAGCAGCTGCTGCAGCCGCTCCGACTCGTGCACGACGATGGCGGCTGCCTCGGCCCGCTCGGCGGTGGTCTGGGCGCTCTGGTCGACCAGGGCGAAGGCGAACCCGGACACCGCGCTGAGCGGGGTGGCGATCTCGTGGGCCAGGTCGGCCAGGAACCTGTTCTGCTCGGTGTCGGCCTGCTGGAGCTGCGCCGCCATCCCGTCGGACGCCCGGCGCACGGTGCGGATGACCAGGGTGGCGGCCAGCGCCGCCTCGGCGGCCAGCACGATGGCGAGCACGCCGGCGACCAGCGCCGCCACCGTCAGCCCGCCGGTGAGGGCGCCCCCGGCGCCGATCGCGACCACCGCGGTGGCCAGCATGGCGGCCAGCAGCCAGGCCCGCAGCGAGGCCAGCCGGTCAGGCATCGGCTTCCAGCCGGTAGCCCACGCCGCGCAGCGTGGAGATGCGCAGCGCGTCACCGAGCTTGCGCCGCAGGCCGACGATGTGCACGTCGATGGTCTTCTCGCTGACGAACCGGGATCCCCACACCTCATCGAGGAGCTGGTCCCGGGTGTACGCCCGGCCCGGGCTGCCCAGCAGTGTCTCCAGCAGGTCGAACTCGCGCCGGGTGAGCTCGACCCCCGCACCCCGGATGCTGCAGCGCCGGGACCGCCGGTCCAGCTCGACCACCCCGACCCGCAGGGTCAGGGCGCCGGATTCGAAGCCGCGGGCCCGGCGCAGCTGCGCCCGGACCCGGGCCACCACCTCATGGGCCCCGAACGGCTTCACCACGTAGTCGTCGGCGCCGACTTCCAGGCCCGCCACCCGGCTGGACTCCTCCCCCCGCGCCGTCAGCAGGATGATCGGGATCGAGGAGCTCCGCCGGGCCCGCCGGACCACCTCGAAGCCGTCCACTTCCGGCAGCGTCACATCCACGATGGCCAGGTCGATGTCGCCCCGGCGCAGCGCCGCCAGCGCCTGCGGGCCGGTGCTGGCTTCCTCGACCGCGAAGCCCGCCTTCGCCAGGTACAGCCGTACCAGGCGGCGGAGGGACAGCTCATCGTCGACGATGAGGATCCGTGCCGCGTTCATGTTCACATGTTCACATGAGCTCACCCTGCCCTGGCACTTACTTAACGGTTCCCTAATTCCGGCTTCGTAGCGTCCGGGCTATCGGCCACGCCGGGAGACAGGAGACCGCTGGTGCCTCACGATGCTCTGGCCACGCCAGCCACCGGCCGCGAGATCCTGGCCGCCGCCGGGGAGCCGGCCATCAGCGGGCCGCTGGCCACGTTCATCGGGGCCACCCACGACGCGGTGCACGAGGTGCCCGAGGTGCCCGAGCGGGGGTACCGGGCGATGGCCAGGCTGAGCGGGCACCTCGCCGCCATGTGGCGCACGGTGTACCCCCGCGCCGCGGGCCAGCCGGGCGCGGGCGGGCCGCTGCGGGCGGCGTGCCTGCACCGCGCCCGTGAGGTCGAGTGGGTCCTGCGGCACCTGGAATGCCAGCTGTCCGGGGACATCTCCGGCGCCGGCCTGCCGCTGGCGGCCACCCGCGCGGCGCTGGCCCGGCGCCTGGACAGCTACCAGGCCGCCGAACGGGCCCTGGTCAGCTGGCTGGAGGACCAGCTCGATGCCGAGCACCAGGAGAAGCTGGCCCGGAAGTACCGGCGCGCCCTGGGCCGCGCCCCCACCCGCCCGCACCCGCGGTGCGCCCGTTCCGGGCCACTGGGCCGGGCCGCGTTCTGGCTGCACGGCCGCTGGGACCGGTTCCTCGACGCGGTGGACTCCCGGCCCGGTGTCGGCCACGACTACCGCCTCGCCCTGGCGCAGCCACCCGGCGGCTCGCCGCAACCCTCCGCCGGGGCAGGCCCGGCGGCGTGAGCACGGTGCCCGGCCCGCGGCGGGCCGGTCAGGTGTCGATGTTCGGGTTCCCCGGCGGCAGCGGCATCAGCCGGGCCGGGGGCCGCTCGACCGCCACGGTGGACTCGATGCCCAGGTCGGGCCGCACGTGCACGAGCTCACCGGGCCTGAGCATCCGCCAGCCGCTTTCCCCGTCCAGTTCCTCCGAGGCGACGACGACGGACGGCGCGCCGTCCAGCGCGGGCACGTGCACCGAGGAGGTCGCGCTGCGGACCTGCAGCCCGGCCCCGGCCGCCGGGCGGCCGCCGGGCCCGGCCGGGCGGGCCAGCACGTGCAGCGCATGCTGGCCCGGGTAGCGCAGCGCCCACAGCTCGCCGGGCGCGGCGACCACGGTGTTGAGCGAGGAGACCGGCAGGTGCCGGGCGATCCACCGGGCCGCGGCGGCGATCCCGGCGCCGATGTCCCCGCCGCGGGCGTCGGCCTGCTGCATGATCAGCGCGAAGAACCGCTCGGAATCGGTGTCACCCAGCACCAGGTCGCGGTAGCCGCCCAGCTGGCCGTCGAGCCGCCCCAGCTCACCGAAGCCGCCGTTATGCGCCATGATGTGCCCGCGCATGGCAAACGGGTGCGTGTTGCGCTCCGTCCGGCCGCCCGCGGACGCCAGCCGGACGTGCGACACGAACGCGGTGGACCACGCCCGCCGCGCCTCGCGGCGGAACTTCTCGTCCGCATAGGCCGGCTCGGGCTGCTTGTCCAGGACGGGCGCGCCCCCGGCGGCGAAGAACCCGATGCCGCTCCCGTCGGCGTTGCGGTGACTCTGCGCCTGCAGCGAATCAGGGGCATCCAGCAGCCAGAAGGTGGCCTGCACCGGCGCGGTCCCCGAGGTCAGCCCAAACAAGCGGCACATGGCCATCCCTCCTGCCCGGCCGGGGCCGCACCCCCGGCCGCCCGATCATGACACCGACCCGGCCGGCCTCCTCGTCCGCGCGCCGAGCTTCTCCGCCACCCAGTCCGCGGTCTGGTACCGGTGGAACGGGGACAGGTTGGCGCAGCCGTGGTTGCCCTGCTCCAGGAGCAGCAACTCGGCCGGGCCGCCCGCCTCCTCGACCAGCCGGGCCGCGTCCTGCCACGGGATCAGCCGGTCCAGCTTGCCCATCACGGCCAGCAGCGGGCACCGGATCAGTCCGGCCCGGCCCGCCATGCTGAGCTGGCCGGCTACGTCCCGGGCCGCCCCGAAATCCCGCGACTTGGACCGGACCCGGAACGCCTCGCGGGTCAGCACCGGCCGGTTGTCCCAGTGGTCGGCGAAGTTGTACGGGCCAGCCAGCGCGACGCAGGCCCGGACCCGGTCATCCCCGCTGGCCACCCGCGGCGCGTAGTAGCCGCCCAGGCTGACCCCCCACACCCCGATCCGGTCCGGGTCCAGGCCCGGCTCGGTGACCAGCCAGTCGATGATGGCCGCGCCGGGCACTTCCCAGTCGCCGCGGATGGCCAGGTCGTACTCGGCCTCGCCCTGGCCGGGGCCGTCCACGCTGAAGGTGGCGACGCCGCGGGCCAGGAACAGGTCCTCGGTGCTGCGCAGTTCCTCCTTGGCCGAGTCCAGGCCGGAGAGCATGATCATGACGGGGTGCGGGCCCTCCCCCGGCGGCTGCCGGAGCACGCCGGCCAGCCGGGAGCCCTCGAACGGGATCTCGATCCGGCGGCCGGGCGGGTCCAGGTAGGGCAGCGCGTCATCCAGGCAGCGCACCGCGGCCCGGTGCGCCGTGCGCATCTGGTCCGGGAAGTCCACGAACAGGAACTTGGCGAAGTGGTAGTACACCGCCGCCTGGGCCAGGTGCGCGCCGGCTGACAGCTCGCGGCCCGCCGCCAGCGCGGCCCGGCCCAGCTCCTCATGCTCGGCGGCGACCGCGCTCCACGCCGCGCACCAGTCCTCCCACCGCTCCAGGCTCGCGGTGATCCGCGCGAAGTCGCCCGCGGTGACCCCGTTGGCCGTGAACCGCGGGGCCCAGTTCGAGATCGCCGCCGTCACCCGTTCGTCCACCCGGCTGCCTCCTTCACGCGCCGATGCGCTGGCCATTCCCTGCAAACGAATGCATACTCTCTGGGAGCGGGGGCCGTCAACCGGGCGGCCGGCCCCGCGGGGCGGAGCGGAGGGCATGACGCAAGACATCCGGGTGCGAGTGAACGGCGCGGAACGGGTCCTGTCCTGTGAGCCGCAGGCGCCGCTGCTCGACGTGCTGCGTCATGACCTGGGCCTGTCCGGCCCGAGGTTCGGCTGCGGCATCGGGCTGTGCGGCACGTGCTTCGTGCTCCTCGACGGCCAGGCCCGGTCCTCCTGCGACTTCCCGGCCTGGGCGGCCGAGGGGCACGACATCACCACCGTGGAGGGGCTGGCCAGCGGCGGCACGCTGCATGCCGTCCAGCAGGCGTTCCTGGACGAGCAGGCGGCGCAGTGCGGGTACTGCACGTCCGGCATGATCATGAGCGCGGTGGCGCTGCTGCGCGGCACCCCGGATCCCACCGAGCAGCAGGTGCGGCAGGCGCTCGACGGCAACCTGTGCCGGTGCGGGACGCACGGCCGGATCATCCGCGCCGTGCTGCGCGCGGCCGGCCGCCTGCAGCCAGCCAGCCCGGACCGGCCGGGCCAGCGCGGATGAGCGGGCCGGGCGCGGGCGGCCTGCCGCCGAGCCTGGCCGCCAACCCGGCGCTGGCGGGCTGGCTCGACTTCGGCACCGACGGCGTGGTGACCATCCGGTCTGGCAAGGTCGAGTACGGCCAGGGCGTGTGGACCGCGCTGGCCCAGATCGCGGCCGACGAGCTCGACGTGGCCCTGCACCGGGTCCGGGTGGCCCCGGTGAGCACGGCCGGCAGCCCGGACGAGGGGGTCACCTCGGGCAGCCGGTCGGTCGAGGATTCCGGGGGCGCGCTGCGCCAGGCCTGCGCCCAGGCCCGGGCCGCGTTCCTGGCCGCCGCGGCCGCGAAGCTGGGCACCGGCCCGGACGCGCTGTCCGTGACGGACGGCCAGGTGTGCGGCCCGGACGGCCCGGCCGGCCTCAGCTACTGGTCGCTGGACGAGCCGGGCCTGCTCGGCGAGGCGGTGCCCGGCGCGGCGGCCAAGCCGCCCGCCCGGTGGTCGGTCGCGGGCCGCAGCGCGGCCCGCATCGACCTGCCGGACAAGGTGGCCGGCCGTCCCCGCTTCCTGCACGACATGGTGCTGCCGGGCATGCTGTACGGCCGGGTGGTCCGCCCCCCGGCCCTGGACGCGCGGCTGGACGGCGTCGGGCCGGCCGACCTGCCGGCCGGGGTGGTCGCGCAGGTGACGGACGGCTCGTTCCTGGCCGTCGTGGCCGACCGGGACCGGGCGGCCGTGGCCGCGGCCGCGCGGCTGGCCGCGGCGGCGCGGTGGACGGTGCGCGAGTCCCTGCCCGACGAGGACGACCTGCGCGGCTTCCTGCTGGCCGCGCCGGAGCAGGCCGAGCCGGTGATCCGGCGCGGTGACCCGGCGGCGGCCGCCCGGGCCGCGCTCACCCGGCAGGCCGAGTACACCCGGCCGTTCCTCGCGCACGCCTCCATGGCGCCGAGCTGCGCCATCGCCCGGTGGGACGGCACGTCAGCCGAGGTGTGGACGCACAGCCAGGGCATCTTCGCGCTGCGCGGGGCGCTGGCCGCCGGGTTCGGCCTGGAGCCAGGCCAGCTCATCGTGCACCACGTGGAGGGCGCCGGCGTCTACGGGCACAACGCCGCGGATGACGCGGCGGCCGACGCGCTGCTGCTGGCCCGGGCGGTGCCCGGCCGCCCGGTGCGGGTGCTCTGGACCCGGGAGGACGAGCTGGGCTGGGGCCCGGTCGGCCCGGCCATGCTGGCCCGGCTGTCGGCCGGCCTGGACAGGGCCGGGCGGATCGTCAGCTGGCGGCAGGACGTGTGGAGCAACGGCTTCATCGGCCGCCCGGGCACCGGCGGCGAGCCGCGGCTGCTGGCGCTGGCGCACCGGGCCGGCGGCACGCCGATCACGGCCGCGCTGGACGGGCCGCCGACCGGCGCGATGGGCGCTACCCGCAACGCGGTGCCGGGGTACGACATCCCCGACCTGGCGGTGACCCGGCACCGGCTGCTGGAGATGCCGGTCCGGACCTCGTCGCTGCGGTCCCTGGGCGCGTTCCTCAACGTGTTCGCGATCGAGTCGTTCATGGATGAGCTGGCCGAGGCGGCCGGGACCGACCCGGCCGCGTTCCGGCTGGCCCACCTGACCGACCCGCGAGCCCGCCGGGTCATCGAGGAGGTGACGGCCGCCTCCGGGTGGGCGTCCCGCTCCCGGGCCGACGGGACCGGCTTCGGCCTGGCCTACGCGCGGTACAAGGGCCTGGCCGGGTACTGCGCGGCCGTGGCCGAGGTGTCCGCGGACACCGCCATCACGCTGCGCCGCCTGTGGCTCGCCGTGGACGTCGGCCGGGTGATCAACCCGGACGGGGTGGCCAACCAGGTCGAGGGCGGCGCGATCCAGAGCGCGAGCTGGGCGCTGCGCGAGCGGGTCCGCTTCGACCGCACCCGGATCACCTCGGTCACCTGGGACAGCTACCCGATCCTGCGGTTCACCGAGGTCCCGGAGGTCACGGTGCGGATCGTCGCCGCGCCGGGCGAGCCGGAGACGGGCGCCGGGGAACTCGCCCAGGGCCCGGTGGCCGGCGCCATCGGCAACGCCGTCGCCGACGCGGTCGGGGTGCGGGTCCGCGACCTGCCGCTCACCACCGAGCAGGTGACCCGCGCCATCGAGCGCAGCTGACCGGATCCGGCCACCGCCGCCGCGGCCCTCGCCGCAGCCAGCACCCGGCCGGCCCGCTCCGCGGTGGCCAGCCGGGGTGACCCGGACGCCTGGCTAGGGCTTGCGGCCCACCCCGCAGTAGGCGGGCAGGTCCTCGGCCGGCGCGGTCCCCCCGGGCGGGGGACGCCACCGGTTCAGCGGCACCAGGCCGGGCTCGACCAGGTCCAGGCCGGCGAAGTAACGCCCGATCTCGGCCCTGGGCCGCCGGGTCAGCTGCACCGGGCCGAGCCGCTCGTTGAGCCGCGCGGTGGCCACCGAGGTGACCTCGGCGTGCACGTCGCTGACGGTGTCGGAGAGGACCAGGTAGCTCCCCGGCGCGGTGGCGCCGACCAGCCGCGCGATGATCGAATGCGGGTCATCGGCGTCCGCGATGTACTGCATCACCATGAGCGCCATGACGGCCACCGGCTGGCTGAAGTCCAGTGTCTCCGCCGCCTTGCCCAGCACCGTGTCCACGTCGCGGGCGTCCGCGTCGATGTAGGCGGTGGCGCCTTCCGGGGTGCTGGACAGCAGGGCGCGGGCGTGGGCCAGCACGATCGGGTCGTTGTCCACGTAGACGATCCGGGACTGTGGGGCGGCGGCCTGGGCGACCTCGTGGGTGTTGTCCGCCGACGGGAGCCCGGTGCCGACGTCCAGGAACTGCCGGATGCCCGCACCGGTCAGCAAGCGCACCGCCCGGGCCAGGAACGCCCGGTTGGCGCGCACGCCGGTCAGGATGGCCGGGTTGGCCTGGGCCGCGGCCGACCCCGCGGCCCGGTCGGCCTCGAAGTTGTCCTTGCCGCCCAGCCAGTAGTCGTACACCCGGGCCGGGTGCGCGATGCTGGTGTCGAAGTCGACAGGCTCCTCGTGCTCCGCGACCGGAGCGCTCAGCCAGTCCCCGCTCATGAGGCCGCCTTTCCGCCGCCAATCCCCGGCTTTATGCCGCCATTCCAGCCGGTATGCAGAGCTTAGCCGCTCCGCCGCCGCCCGGCGGGGCAACCGGCCGGCCTCAGTGCCCGAACAGGACGCTGACCGACTCCCCCTCGTGGATCCGGCGGATCGCCTCGGCCAGCGCCGGGGCCAGCGAGATCACCGTCAGCTTGCCGCCGCGCAGCTCCGCCGGGATCGGCACGGTGTTGGTGCAGACGACCTCGGTCACCTCCGGCGCCGCCTCGATGCGCTGCAGTGCGCCGTCGGCGAACAGGCCGTGAGTGCAGGCGACCCGCACCGACCGGACGTCATGCTCGCGCAGCCGGGCCAGCAGTTC
>Ga0116217_10006062_pt1 | contig 10536 bp, 16 predicted proteins | sample Sb_taG_6_FD_89697 | JGI IMG/M metagenome (GOLD analysis project Ga0116217, IMG submission 89697) | Peat soil microbial communities from Weissenstadt, Germany - Sb_50d_4_PS metaG | ecosystem: Environmental > Terrestrial > Soil > Wetlands > Peat | place: Germany: Weissenstadt | collected 2010-09-21 | reverse complement strand
ACGACCGGCGAAGGAATGGGTTTGCCCAGTTGTTCCCTCATGAACGTCACCAACCCACCCGATGTCGCCAGGGGCCCGATGTAGCCGTTCAGGTACAACCGGTCCAGACATTCCACTTCCAACGTCACATGTCCGTCCAACAGTTCCGGGATGCTCGCCATGCCCTCGATTCTATGCCCGGACCGCAGTTGCGTTCTTGGCGTCTTGGCGTCTTGGCGAGAGACTATAGAAAGCCGCCATGACTGAAAATGCCATCGCCAAACAGATCGTGGACGCCGCCTTTCGCATCCACACCACCCTCGGCCCAGGCTTATTGGAATCGGTATACCATGCTGTGCTCGCCTATGAACTGGCTCAGCGTGGACTCCGGACGGTCAGCCAGCAGCCAATTCCGGTGGTCTACGGAACGATTCGGATCGACATCGGATTCCGGGCTGACCTGATTGTCGAGGATCAGGTGATCGTCGAGATCAAATCGGTCGAAGTCCTCGCGCCGGTCCACAGAAAGCAGATCCTTACCTATCTGCGGTTGGCCGACAAGCGGCTTGGTCTGCTGATCAACTTCAACGCGGCCCTGATCAAGGACGGCATTTCCCGTATCGTCAATGGGCTGGAAGAAGAGCCGCACGCAAAGTCGCAAGGACGCCAAGAAGATCCATGAAGCCACGGGTTTCCACGTCTTGTCGGTTTGAGGTCGAAGACCTCGCTAGAATGCAGGAATGAGGTATTTCCGTTGGAGTGAAGGGAACGAGGTTTATCTTCCCTTGATCGATGCGGAGCATCGCGCCCTGTTCGGACTCGCCGATGGGCTGCAGCATGCGGTTTCGGCGAGTGCGCCGGGTACGGATGTACGGGAACACCTGCACCGCCTGACCGCCCACGCGGAAGAGCATTTCACCCATGAGGAGTAACTGATGCAGTTGGCGGGGTATCCATCTTATGGTTGGCACAAACACCAGCACGACACCGCACGACGACGCCTCAAGTTGTACGCTCCGCTAATCGAGAGCGGCGACCAAGAGGCGGCGGACGCGTTCTTGGAATTTCCTTTGTGGCTGGCTCCAGGACCATACCGGCCTCACGGACCGGATGATGGGAGCATACCTACGGAATCACGAGCGGACCCATGGCGTGAATCATCCCGAGTAACTGGCGTCGAAGGCGTGAAGTGATTGGGTAATGGTCGTCGAAAAACCTGCCTCGCAGAAGCGGAGTTTGGGCCAGTGCCCGCGAACCACGATTGGTCAGGCACTGCTGCTTAATTGGTCGTTTCAGTTATTTTGGGCAGAGATGTCTTCTGAAGCTCAACTTCCGGATAAGCCGACCATCCGGCCAGAGACCCTTCCTGGGGTGTTAAGGCGTTGGCGATGACAATCGGGGCAGAGAGCCTCATTGTCCGATGGTTCAAAATGCTGACCACAAGCCTCACAGACTCGCGTGATTCTCACGGTCGGCCGCATCCCAACAATTTTCATTGTGGCTGGCGGAACGCTGATCATCAGTTGGTTCAAGAACCTCATAGCGAATTGATCGGGGGTGCTCTCGGCGTCCAATTGAACATCGATGATGCCGCAGCGACTTTGGCGGCGCCTTCCTGGCGATTAAGCGGGCTGACGATCGGCGCGCCCTGACTACGCGATCATCAGCGAGGGACAAGAGCATCAAATCCGTGTCGAGGCTCAGCGCGTTGTGTTCGCCGGCGGGGGCTTCATGTTTTGTCTTTGTAAGGAACGCTCAGATGACGCTCCACAGCATGCTTAAACACATCGGCGCGCCGCGCATCCATTTCGTTTTTCCGGCCCAGGCCATCTGGAGGGGACCGGCTGATGCGCGACCGTATCCAGCACCGATGGTTTTATTGACGACGTCGTTCGCCCGCGGTGCGAACGACGCGCGGGCTTATGACGAAGTCGTCGTCCCGTTCCTCGATCGCATGATCATGCAATTCCCGGTTGCCGGCTATCCTGTCGACCCACCTGCACCGCCCTTGAGCGACCTGCTTAAAGATTGGAACATTGTGGTTCGCTTCAGCGACCGGTTCGAGCGGGTCTACCGACGCGGGGATTCGACCAAGACCCTGCTCGTCGAGTTCCAAGGCGTGTGAACTGCAGGCCACCGGGGCGTGCGATTCTTTGACCGCCGTTTTCTTCCGTGCTTTGTCAATTCCCAGTATCGGCACTGGGCGTGGTACTGGATTTCTGAACACTGATGTTCAGACCTCGACTTTTTGGTGCTCAAATCCCCTTTCGGCTGTAAACTTAGGCAGGCTCCGCTCTCCGCGATACGAAGGAGCGGTCATGGCAAAAGAACGAAACACTTTGCACACAGCATTTGCCGGGAATTCGGGCAGCGAACGCCGTTCGCACCGCCGCTACCTGGTTGATCTGGTGATCTGCTGCAGAGCGCTGCCAAGCCGTAGAGTTGTTGTGGGCAAGACTTATGACATCAGCAGTGGCGGCGTTCGCTTTACTTCATCGGAGTTCATGGCTCCCGGCACGAAGGTGGAACTTGCAATTGACTGGCCCGTTCCGCTGGACGGTGCGTCCCCTTTGCAGTTTAAAGGTTGGGGCACTGTGCTTCGCACTGACAAACGCGGCACTGCCATCAAGATTGAGCGCCACGAGTTCTGCCCTCAAAGGACCCGGACTGTTCCGCCGCCCGCGCATGGCTTCGGCGGCTCCGTTGAACAACGCAAGCGGGATTGACATGCACGAAAAACTGAGCCAAATCATCCTTGATAACCTACAGGACCTTTCAACGGGGCAAACCTCCGCGAGGCGTTCAATCTCAGTAAGTCAATTTGTAGTTGAGCGTCACAGAACCGAAGCCCATAAGGTTGATCAGGCTGTTCGCGTGCGTGGCAAGAATACCACCAAAGAATGTGGGAAAGGCGCCGGCGTGTCCTCGAAGGATCATGCCCCCCGTAAGGCCGGGCGATTGTCCGAGGCTGTTGGTCTGCGGCTGCGGCTGCGCCCTCAGTGCGGGCGTCGAGCAGCTGTGGGGCCATTCGCTCAGTGCCGGCCCTTCAAACTGGTACTCCCCTGACGTTTCCACGACCTGCGCGCACTGTTCGCCTGTGACCTTGTCCGTGATCACCATACGGTATTTGCCGGTCAACTCCCAGAACACCGACGAGATGTTGAGGTTTCCTTGGTTCGCGAAACCCGCAGGAGGGCCGGGAAACTCAAACGTGACGTCCCATGGGCCGAATGCCGTCTCCGTGGTCCCCTGGATGACAAAAGGACTGGAGCCAGCCAAAGTCACCGGCTGGGGAGTCGAGCAAGAAATCTTCTTTGGGGGTATCGCTGGGCCAAGATTGCCGACCGCGCCTCCCCCGTTGGAGGAAACTACCATGATGAGCAAGGGAGCTGAGCCAAACTCGACCATGCCCCCGATAAACTCAAGCTTGAAAGGAGCGCTCATAGTTTTGTTTTTAGCGATCCCGGCTTGTTTACAGCAAGTCGTGATCTCTTCACAATCTCCTTGCTAAGGATACACGATTTTTTTTCCCTCGTCCGGGGAATCTGTAGGTTCCAAGAAGGAAACCGCCGAGTCGTTCCACACTTCTTGGGACAAGGTGTGCGACGCCGTCCAGTACGTGGTCGGCTGGGGCCTGAGCAGGGGTTATGTGATGGGACTCGTGAACGCAACGGTCTTTGGCATCATCCTCGCCGGCGAGCCTGACGACGAGGAGCAGGGTTTACCGAGGGCTGCCTGACGCCAGAAGTTCTGGCCTCCGGCTGGAGAGCGGAACCGTGCCCTGAGTTGAGGTAATGTCTCATGGCATGGGCCACCCAGTCACTCCTCTCCCCACCGCCAAGGCCACGGGTGAACCGGCGGCGATGGTGACGCGGCGCTCCCGCCCGTGCCGCTTGCCTTGGGCTCCGCTCCCGAGGTACTGTGTCAGGGCGTGTCCAACCCAGTGATTCCTTTCCCTTCCGAGCAGAGTGCGCCGGGACCGGGCCCTATCTCGTTCCGCCGCCGCTTGATGGTCAAGATCGGCACTCGTCGGTACGCCTTCGACATTCGTGTGGCTGCCACCGCATTACCACCGTCTCAGGTGACGGTCATACCGAGCCAGCCGCGGACCCAATCCGTATCACCAATCGTCACCCTCCTGGACCGAAAGCCGCCTGGGGCGTGACTTTGGGTGGCGGTGATGCCCTCCTGTCTAAGGCCGGTGCGGCCTCTCGGCGACCAGTCCTATCGCGATCGCGCGGGCGGGGGCAAGACGTTCCGGTTCAGCCGTGTAGGCAGTTGGGAGATGATTCTGGTGCCCACAGATCGGAGCGTCCAACGGGGCTTCAGCCCCGTCTGGGCCAGCGCGGCTTCCGCACCAGCGCGCCCGGAATCGCCGGGAGAACTGCCGCCCTGGTTCGTGTCAGACTCGGAACCGGACGGACGCGCGAGCCTCAACCGCCCAACTGCTTCGTGAACGTGCTCGAGAGTCACGGTATGTTCGTCCGCTTCGAACGCTAGGGTGAGCGCATTGTCGCAGATGGAATTGATCAGCCGGGGAACGCCTCCCGACCACTGCGCCACCGCGCCAGTCGCCTCCGGCGCGAACGGTGACGCCTGGCCTCCTCCGGCGGCGATCCAGCGGCGCCGTATGTATTGCTCGACCTCATCTTCCCGGAGCGACCCGATCGTGAGATGGACACAGATACGCTGCTTCAGCGCGCGCAGTTCCCGCCGATCCAGGAGTTCGGTCAGCTCGTTCTGCCCCACCAGCACCAGCCCGAGGTTCAGGTTCCCCAGCAGTCGGATCTCCTCCAAGGCATCCGGGCTGAGCTTATGCGCCTCATCGAAGATCAGCGCCGACACTGTTCCGCGCTCGTCGCCTTCGTGCAGAAATTGACTCAGCTTGTGGATGCGCTCGGCCTTGCTGGCGGGTACCTCCGTAATTCCGAAGTTTCGCAGGATCATCTCCAGGAGGTCGGTCGAAGTCAGCGTGGGGATCGAAATGATGCTGATCCGAGTGCGCTCGCGCGGGAGGTACTGCGTTACCGTCGTAATCAGAGTCGTCTTGCCCGTGCCAATATCACCGGTCACCACCAGGCAGTTCTTCCGGTTGAGAACCCCGTAGGCCAGGCCAGCCAGCCTTTCGCGGTGTTCCTGGCTCAGGAACAGAAACCTCGGATCCGGTCTCATGTTGAAAGGCTCTTCGTCGAGATTGAAGAAGCCGCAGTACATGGATGCCACACACCGCGTCGTCTGCCGCCGCGCGGACCGCACTTGCCCTTCTGCTAACGAAGCCCTGTCGCCACCCCGGAACAAAAAGTGCTACCGGGCCCTCCGGTGCCACCCTCCCCCTGTCATGACGCTCTGGATCACAGCTTCGGCCTCATCAGACCTGCCCTGTTCGCTCGCCTCGATCTCCGGTGGCGACGTCCGGCTCTCCACCACCGGGTCCGGCTCGGGAGAATTCACCGGAGTTGCCGTGTCATCCGTGGTCAGGCACTGGGAGAATATATTGGCCATTTCGGGGTCGCAGGCAATACGCCTGAGTTCTTGTAGTTTTCTGATCCGATCTTCGATCTTGGTTATGTCTAGTCGCATTGGTCATACCTTTCGCGGTCGGATTGATCCTGCCGAGGCGCGAGGTTAAGCAGATCATAATCCGCGTGCCAGGGGGAGTCAAGCGAAAATCCTGAAACAGTATCGCAGGGCGTGCACTTCCCGGCACTGTTGTGATGGTGCACACTCTGCCAGCTTGGATCCGATACCTCGCCGGACACTCCGCGGGCCGGTATAGCCCTGCCAGTACCGCGCATCCGGACACTTCAAATCCCACAGCAAAGGGATGCCGGCAAAAATACCGCCACAAGACTAAACACTCCCGCCGCTTGGCTGCACGAAAAAGGCGGCAAGGTCAACGAGCTTCCCTGCCACCACGAACAGTTCTTGGATGAATGGCTGAGCGTTTCGAAGGTTGCGGCCGAACCCGATCCCTACTCCTGGCATGGAGACACGGCAGCTCACCGACCGAATTCCCCTGGCCTAGGCCAACGTGCACATGATGATTCAGTGCCGGGCCCAGGCTTCCGGCATTGCCACACAGATTAGTGATCGAAACGAAACCGCTGGGCCGTTGGTTAACAGCGTGAATCAGAGATCATGACCCGAAATGACCTAGATCTCCCGAAGGATTTTAGAAGTACGACCCGAGTTGAAGTGCCTCTGGACCCCTATGAATAAAAACTGAAATGATGGTGCTGGGAAAGTTTTCTGCCACACCAACGCCTTGCATCCGAGTCCCTAGGCCCGACGGAGGAGCCGCCGAACACGCCGCGATGCGCGCAAGTCCCGCGGCCGAACCTGTTAACCAAATGCCGATTTTCCGTGGATTACCTGACGAGCCAAACAATCGTTACGGAAACCTGTTAACCGGGTTAACAGCTCCCCGCTAGCCGCCTCGAAACCACGAAAAACGCCCATAATGCCGGCTGTTTTCGCATTCTCGGATCGAAGGGGCAGCGGCCAAAGACCAGTGCGGTCGATGGCTGCGGGGACGGAAAGCTGGAGCCGACCGAGTCCGGCTCTCCGTTTGTCTCTTCCGGACCGGCATTTGGTTAACACCGGCCCCACGCGTGATTTCGGTAGATGAGAAGGCCTATGCTCATTCGACGACTTGATGACTGGGGGGAGCTAGCCCTGAGCTGCTCAAATAGCGCACCACGGTCCAAGTATCGATCGTGGCGCCGGATCGCGTGGTACACCGCCCTCTTGAACGCGGATCTCGCACGGCGTAGGATTGTCGCAGAGGAGACCGTCATGCCGGACGAAATCAGACGAATCGACTACTACTACACGAGCGTGTCGGATAGACCCGGCGCGGGCGCACGCATCTTGGCCGCCCTGCACGATGCGGGCGTCAACCTGATCGGCGTCTCCGCGTTCCCGCATGGCGCGCGCCGATCCGGCGGCCGGTGTCGCCGCCACGACCAAATCCCGGCAGCGGCGGATCAAGTGCGCCACGCAACTCTGATGGGCCGCCTTCAGAAATTTGTAGTAAATCTGCAAGCCATCGTGAATCAACCAGCCTGCATACTCCTCGCCCAATATCGCCGACGCCTCGGCAAACCCGCGCCCTGGCAGAATCTCGCAGAAGGTGGCCGCGCCATTCTCTGGGGGTGGTGATTACCAAAACGGTGGAGCCGGGTAATCTGGCGACGCCAGGCGCGCCGCTGCTCACCATCGAACAGGACGGACTTTATCGCCTGGAAGCGTCGGTGGACGAATCGAAACTGGCCTCCTGTACGAGCCGGCCATGCGGTTGAAGCCTTGAAGCCCCGCCCCTTGTTGATGGTCCGCCCCCCTACGGTTCGATCAACCCCGCGCGAATCGCGTACCGCACCATACTGGCGGTTTCGTGAACGCCGAGTTTCTCCAGGATGCGGCTGCGATGCGAGTCCGCCGTCGTCTTGTAGCTGATTCCCAACTGAGCCGCGGCCTCCTTGGTGGACTTGCCCCCCGCGATCAGCACCAGCACCTGCCGCTCGCGCTCCGTCAGGGCGAACACCAGACGGGCCGATTCCTCGTCGGGAGTGAAGGTCTCCCGCTTGCGATCGCTGACGATCGCAGCGCCCATGAAACCGGCAAATCCGCCGTCTTCGTCGCACAGCGGCATGCCCACGCGGAGCCCGGTTTTGGGAGTACGGCAATGGGTTGTCGATTCTGGCTGCTGATTTCGTTGTTTGCAATTATCTGGCCTTTGTCGCTGACCGCCACTAGCCGGAACTTCGAAGCGGCCGTATCGGCTGTTCCCTGGCGACGTGTCGTACATCTGGCACGCGGGGGTGCACACCGTCGAGGTAGCACGCAGCCTGGCGGGTGTGGACTTTTGAGATCCGCGCGCAGATTATCTGGGCGAAGCAGCATTTCGTGCACAGCCGGGGGCTTATCACTGGCATCACGAGCCTTGCTGGTATGCCGTGCGCCGCGGCCGAAAGGCGCACTGGTGCGGCGATCGGACGCAGTCCACCTTGTGGCAGACCGCCAATCTCAACGCCTTCGGAGGACCCGCCGGCGTCCGGCTTCGGCCATTAGCCGTCTTGAAGCGCTTGCGCTGGCGACTACCCATTCAAGCGACGCCTGATGCGGAGACGGAAAATATTGCGCATGAGATTGCTACCGAACACGGAGGAGATCGGTACTGGCTAAACGGCCCATGTTAGACAGGGGCAGGTTTCGCGACGGTCACCCGTGTTCAGCGGCTGCGACTCGACCTAATGATCAATGGGTAAACACCCGTTTGCCCAGGGTACCGATTTCGGATCGCGCGCCGAGGCTCCGGGGTACATGAACCTAATGTTCAAGTTATCGGCCGATAGTAGCTTTTCTTACGTTCTGGAGGATCGTTTCGGCTTCGTCCAGCAATTTCTTGGTGTGTTCATGTAGCGCGCGATACTTCTCGGACAACTCCTGGGTTGCGTCCTCCATCAGTTCCCCACTACGTTCGTAAAGATCCTCGCACTTCTCTACTACCTCCTTACCGGCGTCGATCAAGTAATCCGCGACCTCTTCTCCCTTCCGGACCAATTTCCGCCGCGTGCGTACACCTGAAGTCGGCGCCACCAGCAGCGCCAAAGCTGCGCCAACCGCTGCTCCCACCAAGAAGAATGTTGCTCGGTCTCCCGCTCGTGTATCTCGCATAAAATCTCCACAGCCGAAGCTTAGCGCATCAGCATCGCTGCGTCTACGGAGACCCTCTCCTCTTGTCGGCGGACACCATCTCGGCCTTAGTTCAAGGAGGTCACTTTTCTCCGGTGTACTAGCGATCAGGAACGGATACAGGCGTAATGTCCAGCCTTTTCCACGCGGTCTCAACCCGGCTATGTGATTTTCGTTATGGCTTTTGGAGAATCGCTCGCTTCACTTATGCAAAGGCATCTTTGCGTACAACGGCGATTTTTCATCTACGTGAAAGCTCCGGAATTCCAGAGCAGCGGTGGGCTGGCCGCGCGCTGCTCATGGCCGAGACTCTTCGACCTTTATTTACAGCGGTTATATACAGCGATTCCGTTTCTCGTGTATAGACAGCGGTTCGGCAATGATCGTACCTAATCTCAATCGAATGCCTGAAGCGTCGCCTCCAATCCTTGAGCCCGGCGGCACCGAGATCGCCACCTCGGCCGGTGGTGCCCGCCGCTACCGCAAGCCTCTCCAGTCATTTCGGTGGTGTGATATCAAGGCGCTCCTGGGCGAGAGCTTCAGTGAATGGAGTCGGCATAATGGGGCGCGTCTCGGAGCATCTTTGGCGTTTTATACACTGCTCTCGCTGGCTCCCTTATTGCTCGTTGTAGTTTCAGTCGCCGGTCTAGTTTTTGGTGCAAAAGCCGCCGAAAGCCAAGTTGTTTGGCAAATCCAAGGTCTGGTTGGCCATGAGGCGGCCAATGGAATTCAAGCGATCCTGGAAGGCACTCGACACACAACGCACGGCATCATCGCGACCGCGATTGGTCTTCTTACATTACTGTTCGGCGCTTCCGGGGTACTGATTGAGCTGCGCGACGCCTTGAACACCATCTGGGAAATTCCTAAGGCGCAAACCAGTGGGTTACGAACGATTATGCAAATGGCTCGTGAGCGGTTGTTTTCCTTCGCACTGGTGCTGGCGATCGGATTTCTTCTGCTGGTTTCGCTGATGGTGAACGCTGCTATCGCCGCTTTGGGCGCGGTCTCGGCACATTCCCTTCCGATCCCGGAGGTTTTCCTGGACCTGCTCAATGCAGTGTTGTCTTTCGTGGTGATCACGGCTCTGTTCGCTGCGATCTACAAAGTCGTGCCGGATACGACGATTCAATGGCGGGACGTGTCCATGGGTGCAGCTGTAACCTCACTCCTGTTCACAAGCGGCAAACTGCTGATCGGACTTTACCTGGGTAAAGCCAGCTTTGCATCCACCTATGGAGCCGCAGCTTCCGTGGTCGTACTGATCGTGTGGGTCTATTATTCCGCTCAGATCTTTTTCCTCGGAGCGGAATTTACCAAGATCTTCGCCAACCGTTATGGATCGCAGCCGAGTCGGCACCCAGAGGGCATGGTAGCCGCTTGGAAAAGGCTACGTGAAGGACAAGATCGTCGAGATCCGTCTGAGCGACTCCGCCTCTGACCTGGAGTGTTGGGTTCCGGTCAAGTATGACTGTGCCGGTGGGTACTGTGCCGTTGGATACTTGACCCTCACCGGGAACCGTTTCTTATCCCCTGCAACGTCCCCAATGTGGCAGTGGAGATCGACAGTTCTCCCGACGCCTCACGTCAATCGGGTCAACTGTCCAAAATGCGGCAGGATACACCAGCCATGACGGGCGAGAAGTTGATCGACGTGTTTGAACTGTGGAAGGATATGGTGCCCTAAGCGCCGAGCTACTTGATGCGGACCGGGCCATCAGCCATGCTTTTAGATGGCGCAACAGGTCCACATCCGGCACGATCTGAACCGTCGCGATCAATGAAACGGCACGTCCCACACGTTATGTCGTACCGAAGAAACCCGATTGCCATTGGAAGGTCACACGCCACTGCCCGCCGATT
>Ga0116217_10006059_pt1 | contig 10538 bp, 10 predicted proteins | sample Sb_taG_6_FD_89697 | JGI IMG/M metagenome (GOLD analysis project Ga0116217, IMG submission 89697) | Peat soil microbial communities from Weissenstadt, Germany - Sb_50d_4_PS metaG | ecosystem: Environmental > Terrestrial > Soil > Wetlands > Peat | place: Germany: Weissenstadt | collected 2010-09-21 | reverse complement strand
TGCGGGCGGGAGCGGCAAATCGGCCGCAGTCGCCAGTGCCGCCGGCATGAAGGCTGACACGATAAACGTAGCTCGCAGGAGATTTTTGCTGTGTGCGTATTTGCTGTGTGCGTACATGGTTTCCATCGAAACGGGAACCGGCAGGACAGGGCCAATGTACGCAGCCCGCGAAGCACAAATGGAATGAAGAGGAAAAGTTTGCACCGAGTCGGTCGGTGACTCAATCCTTTAGGAGCTCGCGCAATTTCTAAGCTAACGTCGTTAACGGCCGCTTAATTAATTAGCGCCTGCAGGGGCGAAGGTATGCGCCCGCCGCGCGCGATCAGCCGGCGCGACGAACGCGTGTTGACCGGAACGATCGGCGCCCGGCCAAGCAGTCCGCCGAAATCGACCCAGTCGCCGACGCCTTTGCCGACCGCGGGAATGAGCCGTACGGCCGTGGTCTTTTTGTTGATCATGCCGATCGCCGCTTCGTCGGCGATGATCGCCGCGATCGTTTCCGCCGGCGTGTCGCCGGGAATGGCGATCATGTCGAGGCCGACCGAACAGACCGCGGTCATGGCTTCGAGCTTGTCGATGGTGATGAAGCCGCGTTCGGCGGCTTCGATCATGCCGGCGTCCTCCGACAGCGGAATGAAGGCGCCGGACAACCCCCCGACATAGCTTGACGCCATCGCGCCGCCTTTCTTCACGGCGTCGTTGAGCAGCGCCAGCGCTGCGGTCGAGCCGTGCGTGCCGACGCTGTCGAGCCCGATCTCCTCCAGGATGCGCGCTACGCTGTCGCCTTCGGCCGGCGTCGGCGCCAGCGAAAGATCGACGATGCCGAAAGGGATGCCCAGCCGCGCTGCGGCGGTTCGCCCGACCAATTCGCCGGCACGGGTGATCTTGAACGCGGTGCGGCGGATGACCGCGGCGAGCGTGCCGAAATCGGCGGTGCCCGCCGCCTGGATCGCGCGCAGCACGACTCCCGGGCCGCTGACGCCGACATTGACCGTGCATTCGGGCTCGCTGGCGCCGTGAAACGCGCCGGCCATGAACGGATTGTCCTCGACCGCATTGCAGAACACGACCAGCTTGGCGCAGCCAATCGAGCTTTGCCCGCCGGTGAGCGCGGCCGTGCGCTTGACGATGCCGCCCATGGCGGCGATCGCGTCCATGTTCAAGCCGGCGCGGGTCGAGCCGACATTGACCGAGGCGCAGACGCGCCTGGTCGCCGCCAGCGCTTCGGGAATGGCGGCAAACAGATTGGCGTCGATGTCGGTCATGCCTTTCTCGACATGCGCGGAGAAGCCGCCGATGAAATCGACATTGACGTCGTGCGCGGCGCGATCGAGCGTTTCGGCGAGCCGCAACAAATCCTCCGGGCGGGAGCGCCCGGCGATCAGGGAAATCGGCGTCACTGCGATGCGGTTGTTGATGATCGGCAGCCCGAATTCCTCGGAGATGTCCGCGCTCACCCGGCGCAGGTCGCGGGCCACCCGCTCGACCTTGTCGTAGACGTTGCGGCACAGCCCATCCGGCGTATCGCTCACGCAGTCGAGCAGGCTGATGCCGATGGTGATGGTGCGGATATCCAGCTGCTCGGTCCGCACCATGGTGATGGTTTCGAGGATCTCCTCGCCGGAGAAGGTGAGATGTCGCATTGCTGGCTTGGTCCTTGGCGGCGTCAGTCGCGGTCTGCGGGTACGCGCTCCCGAACCGCCAATGACCGGTGCAGTAGCTTTTTTAGTGGAGCATGATCCCTTCGGAAAACCGGCTCCCACTTTTCCGGGATCATGCTCTAAACGCGGTGCATGGCCTTGAAAATTTCTTCGCGCTGAATCTCGACCCGCACCGACAGCTCCTGGCCTTTGCGCGTCAGCCGCTCGCTCAGGGCGTGAAACGAGATGGCCGATCCGGCGAGATCGACCATCATGATCATGGTGAAGAATTCGCGGATCACCGACTGGCTGATGTCCAGAATATTGACATTGGCCTCGGCGAGCACGTTTGAAATTCCGGCGATGATGCCGACGCGATCGGAGCCGATGATGGTGATGATGGCGCGGCCGGTCTGCGGGGCCCCGGCCTCTCTCGTTTGACTAGGCATGTCGAGCGTCTCTGCGGTGACGATGTTCGCCGAACCTATAGCGATCTGCGCCGCGCAACGCTACCTGCGGCGCAGATCCGCCGGCGGCCCGCGGCCGATGCCGTTTTATTGCGATTTGGCGGCCACTCGGCTGCTGCTTGAGGTCGCGCGCTACTTTGCGTCATGAAAAATGATGCCGAGCGTGTGGCGCCCACCGGAGCGCACGCGGCTGACACCATGCCGCAGGTCGACGCGATAGACGCCTTTCGTTCCTTGCACCGGACGATCGTGCACGGCGAAGGCGACGCCGTCGCCTTGTTCGAGGGGCACGACCTCCACGCGGCTCTGCATGCGCGGGCGCCGCTCGGTCAGCACGAATTCGCCGCCGGTGAAATCGCGGTTGGGCGACGAGAGCAAAATCGCGACCTGCAACGGGAAGGCGAGCTCGCCGTACAAATCCTGATGCAGACAATTATAGTCGCCGGCCGTGTATTGCAGGAGCAGCGGCGTCGGTCGGAGCCGGCCGGCGGCGTGGCATATTTTCAGATAGTCGGCATGCGCCTGCGGATAGCGAGTAGCGATTTTCATGCGCTCGTTCCATGCATTCGCGAATGGCACGATATGCGCATAGAGCGCGGTTCGCAGCGCGACGATAAGCGCGGGCAGGGGATAGTTGAAGTAGCGGTATTCGCCCTTGCCGAAGCCGTGCCGCGCCATGTGAATCTGACTGCGAAAATGGCCTTCCTGCGGATAGAGCGATACAACGTTCCGGCACGCATCGGGCGTCAGCAGCTTGGGCAGGACGGCGCAGCCGAATGCATCGAGGTCGGCGCCCACGGCTGCCCATTCGTAGCCGGCGACGCGGTCTTCGAGGGATTTCGCGCCGTCCCTTGCGATCTTCGCGGCAACGTTCATGCGTCGGTCTCCGTCGCGAGCGGCGCAAAGGCACCTGCCGCCGTGAGCCGCTCCAATTCGGGCGACCCCGGTCTTATGTCGCAACGAGTCCGGAGCCCACCCGTTTCCTGCGCTTGCCAAACCGCGGAAATGCCTAACCGGCCTGTCGGCTGAGAAAAGCCAAGGTCTTCTCGTTGAACTCGGCGACGCTTTCGTAAATGGGCGCGTGCGCGCAGGTTTCGAATATCGCGACTTCGCTTCCCTTGATGCCGTTCTTCATCGCGTCGGCAAAGCGCGTCGAGGTCACAAGGTCGTGGCGGCCGAAGGTGATCTGCGTCGGCGCCTTGATGCCCGGCAGCGCGGACAGCGCATCGTGGCCGATCACCGCGCTCGACTGGCTCATGAATGCGTCCAGCGGCTGCTTCGGCCGGCCGCGCACGAAGGCCGCAAGCTGGTCGATATAATCGGGCTTGGCCGCATAGAGTTCGGGCGTGAAGCACCACGGGAAGATGCCCTGGACGATCATTTCCGTCACGCTGCCGAGACCTTTCGCCATGGTGCGCCAGCCTTCGACCACGACCTTGAGAAACGGGTCGGACTTGGTCCATCCGCTGTGCAGCGACAGCGATTTGACGCGCTCCGGATATTTGCCGGCGAGCCATAGCCCGGTCGCCGCGCCGAGCGAGAGGCCGCTCACATGCGCACGTTCCACGCCGATCGCCTGCATGAATGCGGCGACGTCGTCGGCGAACAATTCCATCGAATAGGCGCCGGCCGGCTTGTCGGTCTCGCCGGCGCCGCGCGGGTCGACGCTGATGCAGGCAAAATGCTTGGCGTAGTCGCCGACCTGGAAGGCGTAGCAGGCATTGTCGGCCGCCAGATAGGGGATGAGCACGAGCGGCTCGCCCGTCCCCTGCTGCTCGTAGTTCATGGTGATGCCGTTTGCCTTGACCTTGGGCATGTGAACCTCCCCGCGCTGTGTGCGTCGCCTTCTTCACAGAGGCATGACCCGAAGCCTATATTTCACGTTGCAATCGCGTCAACGTAGAGAGGCGCGCGTATTGTCCGCCGGGCGGAGGAAAAGAACACTTTCGCGTGACGGAACCGGCCGTCCCTCGCGCCGTATTGCCGTATGAGCGCTGCCCGCGGGTCTGCGCCGAAAACGGCGTCGCTCGTTGCGCCGTTTCGGCATCCTGCATTCGCAGTGATCTGGAGCGCGACATTAGTCTCCAATGTCGGCGGCTGGATGTACAGCGCCGCGTCGGGCTGGCTGATGACCGGCCTCAATCGCGATCCTTTGATCGTGGCGCTGGTGCAGGCGGCGAGCTCGTTGCCGATTTGTGTGTTCGCGATTCCGGCCGGCGCGCTCGCCGACATCTTCGATAAGCGCAAATATCTGATCGTCGTCGAATCGCTCTACACGGTCCTCGCTGCGATCTATGCCGCGATGGTCGGCCTTGGTCTGGCGACGCCGGTTAATTTGCTCGCCTTCACGCTTCTGATCGGTGCCGCCGGCGCGCTGACCTCGCCGGCCTGGCAGGCCGTCGTGCCGCGGCTCGTCCCCAGGGACGATCTCGCCGCCGCCATCGCGGCAAATAGCGTCGGCGTCAACATTTCGCGCGCGCTTGGTCCGGCGCTCGGCGGCGCGACCATTTCCGCTGTGAGCATCGTGGCGCCGTTTTGGCTCAACGCGATCTCCAATCTCGGCATTGTCGGCGCGCTTCTGTGGTGGCGCGAGGGCCGCGGCCCGCGCACGCTGTTGCCGGCGGAACGCTTCGGGCAGGCGATCCTCACCGGCCTTCGCTACGCCTGCCACAACGTGCATCTGCGCGCCACCATCATGCGGTCGGTCGGCTTTTTTCTGTTCGCCAGCGCCTATTGGGCGCTGCTGCCGCTGGTCGCGCGCGGCCAGATTGCCGGCGGTCCCGAGCTTTACGGTGTTCTCCTCGGTGTCATCGGCGCCGGCGCCGTCGGCGGCGCTTTTTTCCTGCCGTGGCTGAAGGGGAGGCTCGGCACCAACCGCCTGATGGCGTTCGGTGCGCTGGGGCAAGCACTGGCGATGGTGCTCTACGGTCTCGCCCGCGAGCCCGTGATCGCGCTGGCGGCAAGCCTAAACGCCGGCGCCTCATGGATCGCCGCGCTTGCGACGCTCGGCGTTTCCGCGCAGGTCGCGCTGCCGGATTGGGTGCGCGGGCGCGGACTTGCTCTATACACTACGGTATTTTTCGGCTGTCTCACGCTCGGGAGTGCGGCGTGGGGCGAAGTGGCCGAATGGGTCGGATTGCCGGTCGCGCATTTTCTCGCCGCCGCCGGCGCCGTCGTGGCGATTCCGCTTACCTGGCGCTGGAAGCTGCTCACCGGCGACGGGCTTGATCTTTCGCCCTCGATGCATTGGCCGGCGCCGATCACAAGCAAAAGCATCGCCGACGATCGTGGGCCGGTGCTGGTGACGGTTGAATACCGGATCAATCCGCGCGACCGCGCGGCGTTTCTCGAAGCGATCGCCAAGCTCGAACATGCCCGGCGCCGCGACGGCGCTTATGCCTGGGGCGTGTTTGAAGATACCGCGGAAGAAGGACGAATGTTCGAAACGTTCCTCGTCGAATCCTGGATGGAGCATTTGCGCCAGCACGAGCGCGTCACCAAAGCCGATCGGGTCGTACAGGATGCGGTGGACAAGTTCCACCCTGACGGCAAGCCCAAGGTCACACATTTCGTCGCCGCCCAGCCTTAGAGGCCGCCGCTTTGCCGGTTCCGCTTGACCGCAATTTGGATCAAGCGGGCCACCTGCAAACTCCGTAGACTCCGCGCCAGCGTCGAAACTTGAAATGCCGGGCGGCGTCACCATGCTGACCAACAAGGTTCTGTGGACCATCGAGCGTCATCTGGATCGGCCGCTGACGCTCGGCGAGCTCGCCCATGCCTGCGGCGTGCGCATGCTTTCGGCCAGGCCACGGGCTTCTCGGTGATGCAATACGTGCGCGGACGCCGCCTGACCGAAGCGGCGCAATCGTTGGCGTCGGGCCATGCGCCGGACATTCTCAACCTCGCGCTCGACGCCGGTTACGGCTCGCACGAAGCCTTCTCGCGTGCGTTTCGCGCTCAGTTCGGCACGACACCGGAAATGGTGCGGAAGAACAAAACCGTGGAGCATCTAGTCATGATCAGACCCATGAAAGTCCCTGAAAAGACCGGCTACACGCTCGAGCCGCCGCGATTTGTTTCTTCCCCACCGACGCTGGTGGTTGGTCTCGCCGAGCGTCATTCGTTCGGCGCGACCCAAGGCATTCCCGGGCAATGGCAGTCGTTCATGAAGCACTATGCGGAAATTCCCGGGAAAGTGCAGCCGATCCCGCTCGGGGTCAGTACCAACATGGATGACGACGGAAATTTTGAATACATCACCGCGGTAGAGGTATTCAAAGTCTCCGATCTGCCAAAAGGCCTCAGCCAGTTCCGCATTCCGGCGCAGCACTACGCGGTGTTCCGGCATTCGGGCCACGTCTCCACGCTCGGCGAGACCTATTCGGCCATCTGGAATGATTGGCTTCCGGCTCATAGCCGTAAGGCCGCTGACGGTCCCAGCCTCGAACGTCATCTTGAGTCGTTTGATCCGCGAACCGGTCTTGGCGGCGTCGAGATTTGGATTCCGCTGGAAAACGCCGCGTCGTCGTAACAGGCGGCATGCCGCCGAAGCCCGGGCGTCGAGCCGGAGGCAGGCGGTTTACATCGACGCTTCTTCCAAATGGCGCGTTTCATTGATCCGGCGGATGCAAACCTTGCCGTCCTCGAGATCGATTTCATTGAGGCAGCAGGGGCTCTGCGCGATCCGCCAATAGGACGACAGCGGCAGATCGAGAAGCTGCAGGAGGAGCGCGCGGTTCACGCTGTCGTGGCCGACCAGCACGACGGTGTCGTCGGCGTGCTGCGCCAGCACATAGCGCAACGCGTCGGCCGCTCGCGCGGCGAGATCCTGCAGCGCCTCGCCGTTCGGGAAACGCACCAGATGCGGCGTCTCGAACCAGCGGCGAACAGTGCGGCATCGTCGGCCTTCGCATCTTCGAATGTCTTGAACTGCCAGGCGCCGTAGTCGATGTCGTTGAGTTCCTCGCACGCCTCGCCGGCGGCGAGCTTACAGGCGCACGCGATGGCTTCGCCGGTTTTCACGCAGCGCTCCATCGGGCTCGTGTAGATGCGGTCCGGCTTCCAGGCACCGGTGATGCGCCGGGCCAAAGCGGCGGCCTCGGCACGCCCCTGGTCGGTGAGCGCGAGCGGCTGTCGTCCGCGAAATCGCTCGGGCGTGATGCCTTCGACATGGCCGTGGCGCGTGAGCAGGATTTTGGTCATGATGAACTTCCCGTGCGTTAGAGCATGTCCCGAAAAAGTGGAAACCGGTTTTCCGAAAAGGACATGCGACCGCGTTAGAATCTAGGGCACATCCCGATTTTGTTGAATCGGGATGCGCGCTAGATCTTTCGCAGCGGCATCGAAAAGGCCAGCAAGGCGCCGATGCCGGTGAATGCCGCGACTGTCACAAAAGCGGCGCGGAACGCCTCGCCGATCTGGCTTTGTACGACCGCCTGCCGCGCCGGTGTCAGCGCCGCAATGGCGTCGGGTCCGTGGTCGATCATGGCTCCGAACAGCCTCGCGGTTTCCTGGTCGCTTGCGGCCAGAACGGAAAACAGCACGGCGGCGACCGCGGCTGTTCCGAAGGCCGCCCCGACCGAGCGCGAGAACTGCACCATGGCCGCGCCGGTGCCGAGCATCCGCTGGCCCGCCACCGCCTGGATCGTGACCTGAACCACCCCCATGACCGTGCCCATGAAGCAGGCGGTTGCGCCGAACACCCACAAGGCTCAGACGCGGCAGCCAAAACGCGAGCACAAGCAAACCCACCGTAGCGGCCACGTAGCCGTAGGAGGGAAAGGCGGCCGTGCGTCCCGTCCGTGTCACCAGCTGGCCGGTGACCAAGGAGCCGATGCCGATGCCGAACATCAATGGCAGCATCAGAAGTCCGGTCTCCGCCGGCGAAGCGCCGCGCACCGCGCGCAGATAGATCGGCAGGAACGTGATGAGAGAAACCAGCGCGGCGCCGTGGCAGGCCGCAAGCCCGTCCGAGCGCCAGACCGAAGGCTCGCGAAATAGAACCGGCGGGATCAACGGCGCGCTTGAATGTTTTTCCTGCCAGATCAGCGCCACCAATGCCAGCATTCCGAAGCCGAGCAGGCCTGCGATCATCGGCAACGTGCCGGCTTCCATGCGCTGCACTTGCTCGAGCGCCAGGATGACCGGACTGACAAACAGCGTGAACAGCACCAGGCCCGGCGCATCGAAGCTCGTTCGGCGCCAATCGCCGGGTCTGGTCTTGAGCCGCAAGACCAGAATGACGGCGGCAAGCCCCAGCGGCACGTTGACCAGAAAAATCGATCGCCAGCCGAAAGCTTGAGTGAGATATCCGCCGGCGACCGGACCGAACGTGCTGGACGCGACCGAAACGCCCGCGAGGTAGCCTTGATAGCGGCCGCGTTCGCGCGGCGGAATGGTTTCGCCGACCAAAGCCTGCGACAACGTCATCAGGCCGCCGCCGCCGAAACCCTGCAGCACGCGCGCGGCCGTCAGGAAGACGATGCTGGGCGAAAGCGCGCACAGCACCGAGTCCGCCACGAACAGCGCCAGGCCCGTGAGAATCATCGGCCGCCTGCCGAACGAGTCGCCCAGGCGTCCATAAACCGGCGCGGCGATCGTATTGGCGATCAGATACGACACCACGATCCACGAGATCTTCTCGACCCCGCCGAGATCGGCTGTGATCGCGGGTAACGCAGTGGCGACGATCGTCTGATCGGCGACCGCGAGAAACATCGGCAGCATGACCGACGGAAAGACGGTCCAGAACAGCGCGCGCGACGACGGCTTGCCGGCGCCGGCCGCCTGCGCAGCGGCCGCTTCGGTCTTGGTTTGCGTAAAATCGTCGCGCATGAATGATCGTATTGAAATGATTATCCGAAAGGCTTCGTCGCTTGAATGGACCGATGAAAACGTCGGCTCGACAGGCGCGTTCCCCTTCAATGGCGGGCGGAAGAGACTATACTTATTACACTGAGGGTGGTCGGGACTGTGCTCGCCAACAACCTAGCGGGAGCAAGCACCATGCCTCAAGACGATCCACGTACCGAGAAAGAGCCTACCAGGCAGCAGCGCGGCGCTAGCTCGCGTTCCGAGCAGACGCGCGGCGGGACTACGGCTGCGGCCGAGGAAATGGCGACCCGGGTCGGCGATCTCGGTACCAGCACCCTCAATGCCGCGGTCTGCGCATGCAGACTGAGATGTTTGACACGCTGCGAACCATCGGCCGCGAATGGATGGAGCGCAAGACCTCCGAAGCGGAGTTCGCTTTGAATCTGCCCAACCGATTGGCTGGCGTGCACTCCATTCCCGAAGCGGTTTCCACCTATCAGGAATGGCTCAGCGAGTGGCTGACGCTGTGCAACGAGGACGGCAGGCGACTGCTCGCCGACGGACAGAAGATCATGGTGACCGGCGCTCGCTGTTTCACCAACATATCGCCTGGGTGCGACGATACGCTGAGATGACCGCGAGCTGATCCGCCGCGACCGCAAGACTGCGCTTCCGCGCAACGGCCGACGCGCCACCACTGGCGCTCCCGCCGCCGATCGTGCGCCTCCGCGAGTCGGGCGTCCGCCACCGTGCGGCCGCGCTTGTTTGATGCGATGGGCGCATGGGTATCATACGCGGAACGATTGTGAAAATGCAGCGTTGGAACTGGGGCGGGCTGGGCTGAAGGCAGCCGTGCGGCGCACTGGATTCGGATTTGCTGCAAATTGATGGCAAACAAGGAGCAGAACTGCGGTGCGGTCGGCGCGGCTCCCATGTTCGGGAGAGCTTCATGTGGCGAATTGCAATTGCAGCCATTCTCGCTTGTACACCGGCGCTGGCGCGTGACAACGGGCAGTTCGGCAATGTGTCCCCTGAAATCCGCGCCTGGTTCAAAAGCGTCAAATCGCACGCCGGCATTCCCTGTTGCGACATCGCCGACGGCCATCGCACCGACTATGACATGCGCGAGAGCAAATACTGGGTCCCGATCAACGGCCAATGGATGATGGTGCCGGCGGAAGCCGTGGTTGACGATTCTGGCAATCCGACCGGCGATGCGGTCGTTTGGTACACCGAATTCAACGGCAATGTTTATATTCGCTGCTTTGTTCCCGGCGGCGGCGCATGACGGCAATCGCTGCGGTGGCGGATTCATTGGCACAAATGGAAACGAGCGCAATAAGCGGCAATTAACGCTGCGCGGCGCGGCTGGCGCGCGCCGGTCGCGCTGGGTACACCGGTTTCCATTTGCCCGCGCCAGTCTCATTTGTTGCGATCTCCTTGCGCCAGCGCGGCGCGACCCATTTTAATTGATATGGATCAATGCACGGCTGCCGCCCGCCGCCTTTGATGCAAAAAACGCTTTTTCTGTTTCGAAGAGCCAGGCCAAGAGCCCGGCGGTGGGAGGAATTCATGTCTCACATCGTGGTGCTCGGCGGCGGCATCGGCGGCGTGTCAT
>Ga0116217_10006058_pt1 | contig 10539 bp, 6 predicted proteins | sample Sb_taG_6_FD_89697 | JGI IMG/M metagenome (GOLD analysis project Ga0116217, IMG submission 89697) | Peat soil microbial communities from Weissenstadt, Germany - Sb_50d_4_PS metaG | ecosystem: Environmental > Terrestrial > Soil > Wetlands > Peat | place: Germany: Weissenstadt | collected 2010-09-21 | reverse complement strand
TGCGCCGTGTTTGCGCGCCGAGCGAGCGGCGCGGCCGCTGCGGCCAGACGATTTCTCCCCCGCGTCACCGCTTGATGGCGGGTAGCCGTAAAGAATTAGGTTTTGCACGGCGCGCGGGAACTGCTCGAAGGGCGTGGCGAGATCGAAACCGTGCGCGTAGGCGGCGAGTTCCAGCGTGCGGCGGACGGAACTGGAAGCCGAGCCGGGGCCGAGTCCGCCCTCGAAGAGCGGGCGCGACCAATCGGTGATGACTTTCGCGGGATCGAAGTCGTATTTCGAGCCGAGGCCGTTGCAGGCGGGGCACGCGCCGTACGGCGAATTGAAGCTGAACGAGCGCGGCTCGAGCTGCGGAACGGAAATGCCGCACTCGCTACACGCGAGTTTCTCGGAGAAGATTTCTTCCGCGCCACCGACGACCGAGACCGTGACGAGCCCTTTCGCCAGCTTGAGCGCCGTGGCGAGCGATTGTTCGAGCCGCACGGCGATTCCAGGCTTCACCAGCAGGCGATCGACGACCACCTCGATCGTGTGGTTCTTGCGTTTGTCGAGATTGGGCGCGGCGTCGAGCGGATAGAGTTCGCCGTCGATGCGGGCGCGCAGAAAACCGTCGCGGGCGAATTTATCCAGTTCCTGCTTGTATTCACCTTTGCGGCCGCGCGCGACGGGTGCGAGGATCATCACGCGATCGCCTTCCTTGGCGAGTTCCCCGCGCAAGATGGACTGGACGATTTGCTCGGCGGACTGGCGCGCGATGGGCTTGCCGCAATTGGGGCAATGCGGCGTGCCGATGGAGCTGTAAACAACGCGCAAGTAATCGTAAATCTCGGTGATGGTGCCGACGGTCGAGCGCGGCGAGCGCGTGGTAGTCTTTTGCTCGATGGCGATCGAAGGAGAAAGCCCTTCGATGGAATCGACTTCGGGGCGCTCCATCTGATCGAGGAACTGGCGCGCGTAGGCGGAGAGCGATTCGACGTAACGGCGCTGGCCTTCGGCGTAAATCGTGTCAAAGGCGAGGGACGACTTCCCCGACCCGGAGAGGCCGGTGATGACGGTGAGCGCGTTGCGCGGGATGCGCAGGTTGATGTTCTTCAGATTGTGTTGCCGCGCCCCGCGTACGACGATTTCAGTGAGCCCCATGTTCCGAAGCGACCCTCTCAGCGAGCCTCGCCGCACAGTAGATAGAATGCGGGCAGCTTAATCTTCCCAAGTTAGCAAGGTGTAAGTAGCGGGTCAAGGTACCCGGACTGAGTGGGCTTTGATTCTGCTTGATACCGATTGACGCGCAACAAAAAGAAGCCGAATATGTTCTCCCGACAACGGGCCCAGCCCGGTTTCCCAAATTGTGAACGTGGTTTAGAAAATCTAGCTTCCCTCTGACCGGAGGAAAAATGATCCGGAGGTTTAGCCTCGCGGCCGCGGTGGTCGCGATGGCGCTGGTGATGAGTGCGCGCGGGCCGCGCGTTTTCGCCAGGAACGGCCGCGGCGCGCGCGTGCGCGACCTCATCACGCAGGAGATTGACGAGAGCCGGCGCGTCACGCTGTACGGGAACACGCGTCGCGAGGCGCGGCCCGAGCACGATCGTGGGCGCGTTCCGGACGACTTCCGCCTCGAGCACATGCTCTTGCAACTGCGTCGCCCGCCGGAAACCGAACAAGCCTTAGATGCCTATATCGAGAGCCTGACGCAGCAAAGCTCCGCAAATTTTCACCAGTGGCTCACGCCGGCGCAAGTGGGCGAGAACTACGGCTTGAGCGATTCCGACCTGCAAACCATCGAAGCCTGGCTCGAAGGCCACGGCATCACGGTGAACTACGTCTATCCCAATCGCGTGGTGATGGATATTTCAGGGACGGCCAGGGCCTTGCGCGAAGCGATGAACGTGGAGATCCACTATCTCGACTTGGACGGCGAGCAGCACTACGCGAACATGAACGATCCGGAAATCCCCGAAGCGCTCGCGCCCGCGATCGTGGGAATCGTTTCGATGCACGACTTCCGGCCGAACGCGATGGCCCGGCCGCGGCCGCAGCTCGTGTATACGGATTCATCCGGCACGTACGAGGCGGTGACGCCGGCCGACCTGGCGGCCATCTACAATTTCAATCCACTTTTCAGCCAAGGCATCACGGGAGCGGGGCAGACCGTGGTGGTGGTGGAAGACAGCGATCCGTACACGCCTGCGGGAGGCACCACGTCAACGGACTGGACTTCGTTCACTACCGAGTTCGGCCTGACGAAATACGGCGGGACACTTTCGGTGACGCATCCGAATCCGATGGGTTCCACCAGTTGCATGGATCCGGGCGACAACGCTGACGACAGCGAAGTCGCCGTGGACATTGATTCCGTGGCGGCCGCGGCGCCGGGCGCGGCCATCGAGGTGGCAACTTGCAACGGCAGTCCGACGTACGGCCCGCTCATCGCCGTCGAGAATATCAACGCCCAGACGCCGCATCCGTACATCATCAGCGTGAGTTACGGCGTTTGCGAAGCGGATGACGGCGCCGCGACGAACGCGGCATTTAATTCCGCCTATCAGACGGCGGTTTCGGAGGGAATTTCGGTCTTCGTCGCGGCGGGCGACGAAGGCGCGTCGAGCTGCGACCCCAATGCGACCTCGGCGTCTCACGGAATTAACGTGAGCGGTTGGGCGTCCACGCCATACAACGTGGCGGTCGGAGGCACGGATTTCGGCGACACGGTGACGGGGACCACCGCCACGTATTGGAATTCGACGAACAGCAGCACGTTTCAAAACGCGATAGGCTATATCCCCGAGATTCCGTGGAACGATTCCTGCGCGGGCTATCTCCTCGCCAACTATGAGGGCCATAACCCGCCATACGGAACGAACGGATACTGCAACAACGGAGGAAACGCCTTCCGTACCACCGGCGCCGGTAGCGGCGGGCCCAGCGAATGCGCGACGGGGGCGCCGGCGACCGCCGGAGAAGTCGGCGGCACCTGCGCCGGCTACGTAAAGCCTTCCTGGCAGTTCGGCCTATTCGGCAATCCGAACGACGGCGTTCGCGATCTGCCGGACGTTTCGATGTTTGCTTCGAACGGACTCTGGGGACATTTCTACATCATTTGCTACAGTCATGTGGCTGGGAGCAATGGCGGCCATCCCTGCACGCCGGGCACTCCCGATCCCACGGCGACTACGGGCGCTACCTGGAGCGCGTTCGGCGGAACGTCGTTTGGGACGCCGATCCTGGCCGCGATCCAGGCGCTGGTGAACCAGCGGACGGCTGCTCTGACGATCACTCCGGTGGCGGGGGAAGGCAACCCGAATCCTGTGTATTACGCGATTGCGGCGAACGAGTATGGAGCGTCGGGAAGCAGTTTGTGCAATTCAAGCACGCAAGGGGTTGCGCGGCGCGGTGTCGCGACGACCTGCGTCTTCTACGACGTAACGCAGGGGGACATCGACGTCAACTGTACCCGGAACACGGCGAATTGCTACGACCCCGGCGCAACAAGGACAAACCGCTGGAACGGATCGCTCAGCACCGGAACAATTTCCGCCCTCACGTTTACCGCAGGCGCGGGATACTCCAGCGCGCCCACCTGCACGATCACCGCGCCGCACAACCAGTCCGTCTACAACGGCGACGTCGGTGGCACGCAGGCGACGTGCACCGCGACGATCAACGGCACCGGCCACGTGAGCGCCGTCAACTTGACCAACGCCGGCACCGGCTACGCCCCCAATCCGACCTGCACGCTGACGGGCGGCGGGGGCGCCGGCGCGACGTGCACCGTCTCGGGGATCACGAACAACGTCGGCTACGAGCCCGCGTTTCCTACGACGCCCGGCTGGGATTTCGCGACGGGAATCGGCACGGTCAACGCCTACAACCTGGTGTTTAGCCCACAATGGCATCAGGGGCCGTGAAGACCCTGCAATACGTTGGAAACTGATTTGTGTACGAGATGAAAACGACATGAACCAATCCGGCGGTTTCATGGCGCGCCGATTCCACCTGGCGCTGGGGGTGGCGCTTCTAGGCGCCGGAATTGTCCTCGGCCGAGGAGAGATTCCGCAGAGCCCTGGAGTTCCCGACGATTGGACGCACCATCATCTGATTTTTTCAAATCCCGGCACTGCCGCGGAAGCGATGCTCAATGGGACGTACGATCGCTGGCAGCTCACGGTCGGCGATCCGCGTTATGCGCTGCAACGAATTAAGCGCAGGGCTGCGGCGAATTCGGCGCTGCGCCCGATCTTGTCTCCCGCGCCGGACACTTTGGCGGCGCCGGAAGTCCAGGCGCAAGTATTAGCAAGCAGCGAAGACCCGAGCGGGCATCTTCCTCGAGGCCTGATGTCGGCCGCAACGCATGGTTTCAGGGTCCTGCCGTTTCCGCGGCTCCCGGTGCTGCGCGTACGCAGTGCGGCCAAAAGCGATTTGCGCACGGATTGGAGCGAAAATCTCGGAACCAACGCGACCGTCGGGATAGGGATGTTTCCCGCAAAGTTTTCGTTCGGGGAAACTTCCGCCAACTGCGGCAACGCGCCCTCGCCGGATTTCGTCGTCTACAACACCGGCGTGACCGGCACTTCGGCACAAGCCAGCATCGTCGCCTACGACAATCTTTATTCCGGCTGTTCGGGGACGGCGCCTTCCGTTTACTGGGCCTACGACACCAACGGCGGCGCCATCGTGACCTCCGTGGTCCTCTCGCTGGACGGCTCGCAAGTCGCGTTTGCGGAGACGACGGGAACCGCGGCCAGCCTCGTGGTTCTGAAATGGAAGTCGTCCAACACGGAGACGCCCGGCGCTCCCGATGTCTTGACCAGCACCGCTCCTGGCTCCTATCGCGGCTGCACCGCGCCTTGCATGGCGCAAATCAATTTCAACGGCGGCGCGAACGATTCGGCTTCTTCCGTTTTCTACGACTACCCAAGCGATACGATTTATGTGGGCGACGACGGCGGGCGGCTGCACAAATTCACCGGCGTCTTTGGCGGCACTCCAACCGAGGCCGGCGGCACTTGGCCGGTAAACGTGAACGCGAGCGGCGAAGGGCTGGCGTCGCCGGTCTATGATGAGACTTCCGGAAAAATCTTTGTCGGCGACTATCTGGTGTCCACTTCCCCGAATTGCGCGACCGCGGGCTGCGGCTTTTTGTATGCCGTGAACGCCTCCACCGGCGCTGTGACCCAATCGAGTCGGCTGGATTACGTTTTCGGAATCGCGGACGCGCCCATCGTGGATTCTTCCGCCGGGAGGGTGTACGCGTTTGCGGGCGCCGACAGCGGATTCCTCTCCTCCTCCTCGCCGTGCGGGAGCCGGGTGCCGTGCAGCGGCGTATTTCAATTTCCGGTCGGCTTTTCGGCGGGTGCGAGCGGGACTGAAGCTCGACTGGGAGCCGGCATGGAGTTCATGCTCTCGGGGATGTTCGACAATACGTATTTCACTTCCGCGAATGGATCGAGCCCGAGCGGCAACCTGTATGTGATCGGCAATACGGGGACGGCGAACAACACGCTGTACCAGATTCCGATCAGCTCCAACGCGATGGGTGCCCCGAACGCCGGCCCGGCGGTGAGCACGAATTACACAAACGGATATTACGCGGCGGGATTGCAAGTGAGCGAGGTTTATACCGGATCGAAGGACTACATTTTCACCAGCGTGCTCAGCTTTGGGGCGCCGGGTTCTTGCACCAGCGGATTGACGTACGGCTGCGTGATGGGATTCGACGTGACCAATGGAACCATCAGCGGCGCCACCGCACCGACCGGTGCGACGACCGCGGCGCAAGGCAGCAGTGGAATCATCATCGACAATATTGTGACGTCATCGCCCAGCGGCGCCTCGAACATCTACTACACAACGCTCGGCAACCAAGCGTGCGGCGCCGGAGGAACGGGCGGCTGCGCGATTCAGATTTCGCAATCTTCGCCTTGATGGCAGCTGCTCCGGGCAGGTAAGGACGCAATCGACCCACAGGCCTCGAGAAATCCTGGCGCGAGTCATTCCGAGCCCGTAGCAGCGGGCGAGGAATCTCTCTTCGCATTGAAATTCAAAGAAGGGAGAGATTCCTCGTCGTCCGCCGCCCACCACGGTTCATCATGAGCGCTCACCGCGAGCGGACTCCTCGGAATGACTCTAGTCAGAGGGGTCTCTCAATAAGCGTTACAGATCGAGGTGCAATCGCAGACCGGGCACGAAGACTGGCCCGCGATCGCGGTTGTAGCCGGGATTGTTGATGTGCTGAAGGTCAATTGAGCCAAAGACGCCGCGCCAGAGATGGGCGGTATAGAACGTCTCGAAGATTTTCTCGCGGCCGTAGTTGAGCGCCCTGTCGCAGAGCAGGAATCCGCACCCACCCAACGCCAGATATTCGCGGTGTTCGCCGGAAATCGCGTTGGAAGTGAACGCGGCGCCGAAACGGTCGAGTCCGCGTTTCCAAGATGAGCCGGCGAGAACCACGCCGCCGCTGAAGGTTTGATCCACTTCCGTGTAAGCAAACGATTCGTGCTTCCCTTCATTCCATCCAAATCGTGCGAATGCGGTGAGCGAAGGGGTGAGATTCTCCTCGAGATTTACGCCGAAGCCGTATTTGGCCGTCACTTGGAGCGGGTGATGGGTGATGTCCGGCTTAGGCGTCTCGCCGGCTAAAAATTGCTCGATCGCGACGCGGTAATCGCCCATGTTGGCGTGATTGACGTAGGAGAGCAGACGAATCGTGCCGTCGCGATGCGGCACAAAGCCGCGGCGCAGCTCGAATTCGGCGTTTTCGGAGTGGGCCCGCGATACATTCCACTGGTAATCGATTCCGTTGGCGACCGTCGGCATCAAGGCTTCGGCGAAGCGCACGCCCCAGATATGATCTTCATATTCCACGAGTCCGCCGACTGTGTATCCTCGCGTATCCGCCGCGTAATCGTACGCGCCGTTCTGATCGACCGTCCAATTCATGTATTGATGATAGCTGTCGCTTCCGGCGGAGTTGGCGTCGAAAAAATCGGCCAAGTCGAACTTGCCGATGCGAAATTCGATGCGCCGCGCCGGCACGGAGGTCGCCAGACCCAGGAAATCGCGACCGGAGGCGATGCGCTCGCTACTAAATGGAATGGTGACGTGCAACATTCCTCGCGCAATGTAGGGTGCCTTGCTGATGCTTGGGTTGCGAACCACATCCAGGTTGGTGTAGCCAGCAAGTCCGAATGCCTTGCTGATGCCTCCGCCGCTGGTCTCCTCGAGGTCGAAGAGAAGCTCGACATTCTTCGTCACTTCAAGGCCCACATAGAGGGTGAAGAGGCGAGAGAGCGCACCCTCTGCGTTGGCGTCGAGGCTCTGGGCGCCGCTGTATTTCGCCGGGAAACTCGGATGCCACTGGCCGATGAAATTCATCTCCCCAGCGACATACCAGCGGCTCGACTCCGAGTGCGGGAATAGCGTGACGGGATCCGCATCCCGCGCTGTCGTATCGCTTGTAGATGCGCCGTTCTGCGCCGGCGATTGGCCGGAGTTGGGTTGCTGCGAAACGTCAGTCGAGAGGATCGTGGAGGAGGCCGGCGCTTGCTGCGCACACACGGACGGCGCCAGGGCGGCCAGGCCCAGAACTCCGAGAGCGAAGATTGGCAGGCGAACCGCCATCACGCACCGGAAAGCTCCTTGATTTTGGGTGTCGTTAGGCGGCGCCGAGCGCAAACAGTGGATCGAATGTTAATCGCATTAAATCCTTGACGTAAACTAACATTAACAACATCCCAGGTCAACCAGAAAAAGTGAAATGAGCCTGATGGGCACGAACAATTAGTCTCCAGTTTCTGCGCGAGCCGTCGCACCGGCGTATTAAATCTCCGTTAAATTCGGATAGGAATCACCAACCAAGCCGAAAGCCTCACGGTCAAAGACGCGGCCCGATTCGGGAACGCCAAAGCTCTTCTGTATGCGAGTCCCGTGCAACCCAGCGCTGGAAATGAGCGCGCGCCGGTACCTGGTACCGGAAGATTTTGCTGGGGGATGGCTTTTTTACTCTCCCTGTGGAGCGCCAAGTCCTTTATGTTGAGTGGTTTAAGTTTGGCGCGCCGCTTGCGATAGATACAGCTGTAGGGAGAAGGCAAGCCGAGGATCCCTTTAGGGGATTGAGGGCTGGGCCGGCTTGCTTTCTCCCGACAGCCTCCGCCGCCTACCAACCTAAATCCACATCTAACCTAGGGACCGTACCCAAAATAGCCGGCGGAGGTCTGTCTGCGGAACGAAAGTGCGGCTTGAGGAGTCTAATCACACAGGACATGCGCTCCAATTGAGAATGAGTGTGAATCGAATGACGGCCTCCGCACGTTTTTTTCGCGCTGCAATTCTGTGCGGCGCGGTGTGGGCCGCTGCGGTGGTCGGCCGCGGAGCCGGGGACAGGCGCGGATCGCAAAACCAAGTCTCCGCGCCGCTGGTGAACGTCCAGCTCCTTGCGGAACAAAAGGCGATACAGCCGAGTCATGCGCTTTGGGTCGGATTGCAATTCGAGCTTCCGGCCGGTTGGCATGTCTACTGGCGGAATCCGGGCGATTCCGGCGAGCCGCCCACGGTGAAATGGAAATTGCCCGCGGGTTTTCATGCGGGCGATCTGCAATGGCCTGCGCCTCACCGCCTCGAATCGCCGTCGCTGGTGGACTACGGCTATCCCGACGGCGTTGTGTTGCTCGTGCAGATTCGCGTGGATACCGCCGTCAAGCCCGGCAGCACGATTCCACTGCAAGCGGACGTGCGGTACCTTGTCTGCCGCGAGATTTGTGTGCCGGGAAGAGCCAGCGTGGCCGCAAATCTCTCCGTTCAATCGGGGCCGCCGGCAATGAATCCCGATGCCCACGCATTATTCGAGAAGACGCGCGCCGAGTGGCCGAAGCCTGCGCCCGCCTTCTGGAGAATCAGGGCACAATCGCAGGCCAACACTTTCGTGCTTTCGATTGCCACGGGAAAATCGGAGCGGGAAGGAGTATTCTTCCCCTTGGACCCCGGCGAGATTGACAACGCGGCCCCGCAAAAGGTGAGCGCGACGCCGGCGGGGATCGAGATTCGCTTGCAGAAGTCGGATTCGCTGCTCAAGCCGATTGCGCGGCTGCGCGGCGTGGTCGAGTTGGCCGACGGCCGATCGTATACCTTGGCCGCGCCCGTTACGGAAAGCGGCACGACCGGCTCGAGCCACGCGAGCCACTAAGATTTCATCCGGTTGAGTGATAACCGGCCATACTTCGGAAACGTCTGAATGATTGAAGGGGGATAACAATGAACGCTCGACGATGGAGTTTTACCGCAGGAATAACGACGGCGGCAATCATGCTGACCGCGGCGCTCGCACTGTTCGCGGCGCGCGTCGGAGAAACCTCACCCGATTTCACGGCGACCGACAGCAACGGAAAAACTTGGCACCTCGCGGACTTCCGCGGAAAGTACGTCGTGCTCGAGTGGCACAACAACGGGTGCCCGTACACGCGCAAGCACTACGAGAGCGGCAACATGGAAAACCTGCAGAAGGAATGGACCGCGCGCGGAGTCGTCTGGTTCACGGTGATCTCCTCGGCGCCCGGCACTCAGGGCTACGTCACCGCGGAGCAGGAAAACCAGTACATGCAGCAGATGCACGCGGCCCCGACGGCGGCGCTGCTCGATCCGAGCGGCGACCTGGGCCACCTTTACGGCGCCAGGACCACGCCGGACATGTTCATCATCAATCCGGAGGGCGTGCTGATTTACGAGGGAGCGATCGATAATCGCGCCACGCCGGACGCGAGCGACATTCCCGGCGCGACGAACTGCGTCTCGCGAGCGCTGACGGAAGCAATGGCGGGGCGGCCGGTGTCCGTCCCCGTGAGCCAGCCGTACGGCTGCGGCGTGAAGTACGCGCACTGATCGCGGACGTGGAAATCATTTTCAGCGAGCTTTCAAAAAGCGATCGACGCTGATACCGGCCTCGCGCAAGATGGCTCGAAGCGTTCCTTCTGCCATGTCGCCGGTGTGGTGGGGAATCGTGACTTTCCGTCCTGTCTTGGGATGACGCCACACCTCATGACTGCCGGCTCCCGGACGGTCAAAGCGAAATCCAAACACACGATGACGCTTGGCAACTTCGCGATAGCGGAATCCCGCCAATCGCCCCATCAGGGCATCGGAACGGGAACTAAGAATTCGCGGGTCTTCTGAGAAGCTTTTGAAAACACGGCCGGGAGAGGATCTCCGTGCTCGCGGCAGGATTCGACAATCTTGCGGGCCAGCCCCTGTGCAATTTCGACCGTCTCGGCAATGCTGCGCCCTTCCGCTACAAGTCCCGGAACATCAGGGCTAGTGCCGAGGTAGCGCCCATCCTTGAGGGCCTCGACCCGTATACGGACGGCAACTTCCTCGACTTCTGCCACATGCACTTGACGCTTCACGGCCGCCTCTTCACGGACAATCGTACCACGGCTTGCCTCGAGATACGCACCACTCGCAGCCCGGCTTGTGTGCCCCACTGGTGTCCCTTTACAATGCTTGGGCCGCTGGGGCGTGGTCCAACCGGTAGGACGCTGCACTGTTAATGCAGACGGT
>Ga0116217_10006056_pt1 | contig 10540 bp, 8 predicted proteins | sample Sb_taG_6_FD_89697 | JGI IMG/M metagenome (GOLD analysis project Ga0116217, IMG submission 89697) | Peat soil microbial communities from Weissenstadt, Germany - Sb_50d_4_PS metaG | ecosystem: Environmental > Terrestrial > Soil > Wetlands > Peat | place: Germany: Weissenstadt | collected 2010-09-21 | reverse complement strand
GGGACTGCTCGCGCGCGCGGCCCGCGCGGCGGGAACTTTAGCGGCGAAAGGACAAGATGGCGGACAAGAGCTTCCTCGCCTGGCCCTTTTTCGATGAGGCGCATCGCCGCCTCAAGGCCCGTCTCGACGCTTGGGTTGCGGCCGAGTTGGCACCTCGCGAGCATGACGAGGGCGAGGCGGAAACCCTCGTGCGCCGTCTGGTTGCGCGTCTCGACGAGGCGGGCTGGCTGCGCTACGCCGTACCCGCTTCCCACGGCGGCATCGCCAAGGAGCTCGACGTGCGCGCGCTCTGCCTCTTGCGCGAGACGCTGGCCTATCGCTCGGGCCTCGCCGACTTCGCCTTTGCCATGCAAGGTCTCGGCAGCGCGCCCATCTCGCTTTTCGGCGGCGAGATGCTGAAAGCGCGCTACCTGCCGCGCGTCGCCTCCGGCGAGACGATCGCCGCCTTTGCGCTCTCCGAGCCCGAGGCCGGCTCGGACGTTGCCGCACTCCAGTGCGCGGCCCGCCGCGAGGGCGACGCCTACGTGATCGACGGCCGCAAGACCTGGATCTCGAACGCCGGCATCGCCGGCCACTACGTCGTCTTCGCGCGCACCGGCGAGGCGCCGGGTGCCAAGGGGCTTTCCGCCTTTGTGGTCGAGGCGGACAATCCCGGCCTCAAGCTCCTCGAGCGCATTCCGCTCATCGCACCCCATCCGCTCGGCACCTTGGGCTTCGAGGCCTGCCGCGTCCCGGCGAGCCATCTTTTGGGCCGTCCGGGCGAGGGCTTCAAGATCGCGGTCGCCACACTCGACATCTTCCGCGCCACGGTGGGGGCCGCCGCCCTCGGCTTCGCGCGGCGCGCCCTCGATGAGGCGCTCGCGCGCGCCGAGAGCCGCGTCGCCTTCGGCAAGCCCATCGCCGAGCATCAGCTCATCCAGGCGAAGCTCGCGGAGATGGCGCTCGCCGTCGATGCCTCGGCCCTCCTCGTCTACCGCGCCGCCTGGACCAAGGATGCGCTCGGCCAGCGCGTGAGCCGCGAGGCCGCGATGGCGAAGCTCCATGCGACCGAGTCCGCGCAGAAGGTGATCGACGAGGCGGTGCAGATCTGGGGCGGGCTTGGCGTGGTCTCGGGCAATGCGGTCGAGCGCCTCTATCGCGAGATCCGCGCGCTCCGCATCTATGAGGGCACGAGCGAGATCCAGAAGCTCGTCATCGCGGCGCAAGTGCGCGGCACCGCCGCCGCGGCCGGCAAGGAGTCCGCGGCATGAAGGTCCCCTTCCTTCCGGGCGGGGTGCCGAGCGCGCAAGTAGACGGCTTCGCGCGCGACAACCTGCCGCCCAAGGCACTGTGGCCGCGCATGGACTATGCGACGCTGCCCGAGCTCGGCTCCTATGCGAGCCGCATCAACGCCGGCACCGCACTCGTCGATGCGCACGTCGCCGCGGGACGCGGGAGCCGGCCGGCGATCTACTTCGAGGACAAGGTGTGGAGCTATGGCGAGCTCAAGGAGCGCTCCGACCGCCTGGCACGCGTGCTCGTGGAGGAGCTGGGCCTGGTGCCGGGCAACCGCGTGCTCCTGCACGGGCCCAACAATCCGATGATGGCGGCCGCCTGGCTCGCGGTGCTCAAGGCAGGCGGGATCGCGGTCGCGACCATGCCGCTCCTGCGCGCCCGCGAGCTCGCCTTCATCATCGACAAGGCCGCGATCGGCTTGGCACTTTGCGACACGGCACTCGCCGAGGAGATGGAAGGCGCCAAGGCACGCAGCGCTGCCCTCGAGCGCATCAGCTACTTCAGCAAGCTCGGCGATGGAGCGAAGGCCGAGGCTGATCTCGACCGCAGGGTCGCCAAGGCCGGCACCGGCTTCGCGGCGGTCGACACCGCGGCCGACGACGTGGCCCTCATCGCTTTCACCTCCGGCACCACGGGCGAGCCCAAGGGGACCGTGCACTTCCATCGCGACGTCATGGCGATGTGCGACTGCTTCCCGAAATACACCTTCAAGGGCGAGGCCTCCGACGTCTACACGGGCTCGCCCCCACTCGCCTTCACCTTCGGTCTCGGCGCCATGCTCTGCTTTCCCTTGAGCTTCGGCGCGGCTACGGTGCTGCTCGAGAGGTTCACGCCGGACTCGTTGCTCGCGACCGTCGAGCGCTACCGCGTCACCACGCTCTACACGGCACCCACGGGCTATCGCGCGATGACCGAGCTTGCCGCCAAGTACCGTCTCTCGAGCCTCAAGAAATGCGTCTCCGCGGGCGAGACGCTCCCGCTGCCGACGTTCGAGGGCTGGCGCGCGGCGACCGGCCTCGCGATCATCGACGGCCTCGGCTCGACCGAGATGCTGCACATCTTCGTCTCCGCCTCGGGGGCCGAGATCAGGCCGGGGGCGACCGGCAAGGCCGTCCCGGGCTACGAGGCCGCCGTCGTGGACGACGACGGCAACCGGCTTCCTCCCGGCAAGCTCGGCAATCTCGCGGTGTGGGGCCCGACGGGCTGCCGCTACCTCGCCAACATCGAGCGGCAGAAGGCCTATGTGCGCGCCGGCTGGAATTTCCCCGGCGACGTCTATGTCGAGGACGAGGACGGCTATTTCCACTACCAGGCGCGCGCCGACGACATGATCATCTCGGCCGGCTACAACATCTCCGGGCCGGAGGTGGAGGCGGTGCTGCCCGACCATCCCAAGGTGCGCGAATGCGCGGTCGTCGCCTCGCCCGACGCCGAGCGCGGCTTCGTCGCCAAGGCCTTCGTCGTGCTGCGCGAGGCGAAGGAGGCCGCTCCCGCCACGGCGAAGGAGCTGCAGGAGTTCGTCAAGCGCGAGATCGCACCCTACAAATATCCGCGCGCGGTCGAGTTCGTGGAAGCGCTGCCGCGCACCGAGACCGGCAAGGTGCAGCGCTTCAAGCTGCGCCAGTCCGAGCTCGCGCGGACACAGGCGAAGGCGAGCTGAGTCGTCCCTCATGTCATGTCCTGGGTTGCTTCGTCGGCTTCGCCTCTTCGCAACGACGGGCTACCCGTCATTGCGAGCCGAAGGCGAAGCAATCCAGGCGGCTGAGACGAGATGTGCGGCATGAAGATCGCGTGCTTGGGCGGCGGGCCGGGCGGGCTCACCTTCGCCATTCTCATGAAGAAGGCCTGGGCGCACGCCGACGTGACGGTCTACGAGCGCAACGGCCCCGACGACACCTTCGGCTTCGGCGTCGTCTTCTCCGACGCGACGCTCGCCAACCTCGGCGACGCGGATGCGGAGAGCTATGCCGAGATTCGCCGCCGCCTCGCCCATTGGGACGACATCGACATCCACCTCAAGGGTGCGGTCCTGCGCTCGACGGGCCACGGCTTCTGCGGCTGCTCGCGCAAGGCGCTCCTCAACGTCCTGCAGGAGCGCGCGCTCGCACTTGGCGTCAAGCTCGCCTTCCGGCACGAGTTCACGGACGCGGGGCCCTTCGCCGGGTGCGACCTCGTGGTGGCGGCGGACGGCGTCAACTCGGCGCTGCGCAGGGTCTATGCGGATGCCTTCGAGCCCGAGATCGATTTCCGTCCCAACCGCTTCATCTGGCTCGGTACCGTGGCGCGCTTTCCTGCCTTCACCTTCATCTTCAAGGAGAACGAGCACGGGCTTTGGCGCGTGCACGCCTATCAGTACGAGGCGGGGCGCGCCACCTTCATCGTCGAATGCACGGCCGCGACCTTCGCGCGGACGGGCCTCGATGCGAACGACGAGGCCGCGGCCGTCGCCTATTGCGAGAGGCTCTTCGCGCGCGAGCTCGCCGGCACAGGCCTTCTCGCGAACCGCTCGATCTGGCGCAATTTCCCCAACGTGCGCACGGGGCGATGGCACTCAGGCAGGCTCGTCCTCATCGGCGATGCGGCGCATACGGCCCATTTCTCGATCGGCTCGGGAACCAAGCTCGCGATCGAGGATGCGATGGCACTCGCGGGCGCGGTCAGGGCGCGTCCGGACGACATCCCCGCCGCACTCGCCGACTACGAGGCGGGGCACCGGCCCGAGGTCGAGGCGCTGCAGCGCGCGGCACTCGTGAGCCAGCGCTGGTTCGAGGAAAGCGAGCGCTATTACGCGCGGCTCGAGCCGATCCAGTTCGCCTTCAGCCTGCTCACGCGCTCGCTGCGCATCAGTCACGAGAACCTCAAGCTGCGCGACCCCGCCTTCGTCGGCGAGGTCGACCGCTGGTTCGCCGCCAAGGCGGCCAACCAGTCCGGCGTCAACGTGGCGACGGATGCGACCCCACCCATGTTCACGCCCTTCCGCCTGCGCGAGCTCGTGTTGCAGAACCGCGTCGTCGTCTCCCCCATGTGCCAATACTCGGCCGAGGACGGCACGATCGACGATTGGCATCTCGTCCATCTCGGCAGCCGCGCGCTCGGCGGCGCCGGCCTCGTCATGTCGGAGATGACGGACGTGAGCCGGGAGGGGCGCATCACGCCGGGCTGTGCGGGAATGTACAAGCCCGAGCATGTCGCGGCCTGGCGCCGTATCGTCGAGTTCGTGCACAACCACAGCTTCGCCAAGATCGGCATGCAGTTGGCACACGCCGGCCGCAAGGGCGCCACCAGGCTCGCCTGGGAGGGCTACGACGAGCCGCTCGCCGCGGGTGAGTGGCCCATCATGGCGCCCTCGGCGCTCCCCTATCTCGCGCACAGCCAGGTACCGCGGGCGATGGCGCGCGCCGACATGGACAAGGTGCGCGAGGATTTCGTCGCTGCGGCGCGCATGGCGGAGGAGGCCGGCTTCGACCTTCTCGAGCTCCACTTCGCGCACGGCTATCTGCTCTCCTCCTTCCTCTCGCCGCTCACCAACAGGCGCACGGACGAATATGGCGGCAGCCTCGAGGGACGTATGCGCTATCCCCTCGAGGTCTTCGAGGCGGTGCGCGCAACATGGCCCGCGGCGAAGCCCATCTCGGTGCGCATCTCGGCCACGGACTGGGTGCCGGGCGGCTTCGACGGCGAGGACGCGGTGAGGCTCGCGGCTGCGCTCAAGGCGAGCGGCTGCGACATCATCGACGTCTCGGCGGGGCAGGTGGTGCCCGAGCAGCAGCCGGTCTACGGCCGTCTCTTCCAGACGCCGTTCTCCGACCGCGTGCGGCTCGAGGCCGAAATTGCGACCATGACCGTGGGCAACATCTCGACCTTCGAGGACGTGAACAGCGTGCTCGCGGCGGGGCGCGCCGATCTCTGCGTGTTGGCGCGCGCGCATCTTTACGATCCCTATTGGACGCGCCATATGGCGACGAAGCAGGGATACGCCATGCCATGGCCCAAGCCTTACGGCACCATCGACGGCTACGAGCCGCGCTTCATGTGAGGGCCGTCGTAGCACTTGTCCTATTGTCGGCGGCGGCGTTGCTGCCGGCCGTCCCCGCTAGCGCCCAAGGGGGCGATCTTGCCGGTTGGGACAAGGCGCGCTGGGGCATGACCATGGACGAGCTCGCGGCAGCCTTCGGTCCCCGCCTCAAGAAGCTCCCGGCGCCGATCTACTACCGCGACAGCTTCGTGACGCAGGTCGTCGGCGACGTGATTCTCGGCGGGGTGCGCTTCGTGGCGCTCTTCCAGATGGACCCCGGCGAGGGCCGCCTCGTGCAGGTGCTCTTGCGCGCCAAAGGTGCGACCCCCACCCACACGAGCTATGTCGATGTCTTGAAGGCGCTCGAGGCCACCCTCGGCCCGCCCGCGAAAAGCGAGTGCAAGACCGGCTACGCGGGCGACATCCCGTGGTTCCGCGTGGCCGACCGCTGGACGTTCCCCGCCACCAGCGTGGTGCTGACCTACTACAATCCGGACTTCGCGGCGACGCGCGACAAGTCGCTGACGGTGCGCTACTTTCCCACCCATGTGAAGCCACCCGGTTCCTGACGCCGCCGGGTCCGCGGGCGATCCGGGCAACTCAGCACTTTGCGGAGAGAGGCAGGCCGCAGCCGAGCTTTGCGGCAAGGGAGAGGCGATGGACCAAATCAAGCTCGTCGGGCTCGATGAATTCCGCGCGGCGGCGCGCCGCATCGCGGGTGCGGTGCGCCGCACCCCGCTCCTGGCGGCAGCGCCGACGCAAATGCCCGCCGCGGCCGCGGGCGAGCTCACGCTCAAGCTCGAATGCCTGCAAGTGACGGGCTCTTTCAAGGCGCGCGGGGCCGTGAACAAGCTCAAGAGCCTGGGCGAGGCCGAAATCGGGCGCGGCCTGGTCACCGCCTCGGGGGGCAACCACGGGCTCGGGGTCGCCTATGCGGGGTGGCTCGCGCGCGTGCCGGCGCGCATCTATCTGCCGACGAGCGCGCCAAAAGCGAAAGCGGAGAAGCTCAAACGCTGGGGTGCGCAGGCGGTTTTCGCCGGCACCGACTGGTACGAGAGCAACAAGATAGCACTCGCGGCCGCGGAGCGCGAGGGGCTCACCTATATTCATCCCTTTGCCGACCGCGCGGTGATCGCGGGGCAGGGCACCATCGCACTCGAGATCCTCGAGGACGACCCGCGCGTCGACAGCGTGCTTGTCGCCATCGGCGGCGGCGGGCTCATCGCCGGTGTCGCGACCGCACTCAAGGCGCTTCAGCCGCGCGTGAAGGTGATCGGCGTCGAGCCCACGGGGGCAGCCACGCTCTTCGAGAGCCTGAAGGCCGACCGCATCGTCGAGCTCAAGGAAATCAAGACGCTGGCCGGCACCCTCGCCGCCCGGCGCACCGAGCCGCTCACCTTCGCGCACGTGCGGCAAAACGTCGACGACATCGTGCTGGTGAGCGACGAGGAGATGCGCGCCGCCGCCGAATGGCTCTGGTTCGAGCTCGGGCTCTCGGTCGAGCTCAGCGCCGCCGCGGCGATCGCCGCCTTGCGCACGGGCCGATACAAACCACATGAGAAGGAGCGCATCTCAGTCATCGTCTGCGGGGCCGGCACCGACGGCCTCGGCTGACGGGCGGCAAGTCGCCGGGCTCCCGGGTGCGGCTCGATTGCGGGCTCAAGAAGCGCGTAGTGTGCTATACTTTTGACGGTTTCGGGGCATGGAGGCGGATCATGGCGAGGCAAGCACGGAAGGGTGCGGGCAAGGCGACCGGCAGGATGAAAGCAGCCAAGCCCGCGTGGACCGGGGCGGCCCGGCCGCGCACGCTCGCCTCGCTCGTGACACTCACGAGCCGCCTTTTCGCGCGCGCGCTCCACGACCGTTTGGTGCCCCACGGCGTGGCACCCGGCCAGCTCTCCGTGCTGCAGCGCCTGTGGCAGGGCGACGGCCTCACCCAGGCCGAGCTTGCGCGCGCGGTGCGCGTCGAGCAGCCGACGATGGCGCGCACGCTCGACCGCATGGCGCGCGACGGGCTCATCGAGCGCGTGCCGAGCAAGGAGGACCGCCGCGCCTTCAACGTGCGGCTGACCGCGCGCGGGCGGGCACTCCGCCGCGCGGTCGAGGGCGAGGCGGCCGCCCTCGAGCGCAGCGCACTCGCGGCCCTCAGGCGGGGCGAGCGCGAGGGCCTCGCGCGCTCGCTCGGACAAGTCGCCGCCAGCCTCGGCAAGACGGTCGGGGGCGGCGAAGCCTGAGCCGCCTCTGCCTCATCCTCTTTCAAAATGAATTTCCTCTCCCCCTTCAGGGGGAGAGGATCAAGGTGAGGGGGTGTTCGAGCCGCCAAGCGGATCGACGAGAGGCCGCCGCCTTCACAGCTTCAACAGGTGCGGCAGCCACAGCGAGATGGTGGGGATGAAGGTCACCAGCATGAGCACCAAGAACATGACCGCGTAGAACGGCCAGATGTGGCGCATCACCTGCTCCATCGTCACCTTGCCGACGGCGCAACCGACGAAGATGATCGAGCCGACGGGCGGATGGCACAGCCCGATGCCGAGATTGAGCATCATGATCATGCCGAAATGGACCGGATCGACGCCGAAGCTGGCGACGACGGGGAGCAGGATGGGCGTGCAGATGAGGATGGAAGGCGCCATGTCCATGACGCAGCCGAGCAGGAGCAGCATGACGTTGATCATCAGGAGGATCACGTTCTTGTCGTGCGACAGCGTCAGGAAAAAGGCCGTGACCCTGGCCGGGACCTGCATGAGCGCCATGATGTAGCCGAGGCTTGCCGCAAAGGCGATGAGCGTCATCACCATCGCGACCGTGCGCATGGTGCGGTGGATCAGGAGCGGCAGGTCGCGCCAGCGGTAATCGCGGTAGATGAACATGGTGACGAAAAAGGCCCACACGCAGGCGACCGCCCCCGCCTCGATCGCGGTGAAGATGCCGCCCAAGATGCCGCCCAGGATGATCGCGAGCGTGATCAGGCCCCAAAGCGCGTCGATCGAGAGCCTGACCGCCTCCCCGAACGGCACGGTCTCGCCGCGCGGATGCTTGTGCATATAGGCGAGTGCGATGCATAGGATGAGGAGGGCGAGGCCGAGCAGCAGGCCCGGCACCACGCCGGCCATGAAGAGTGCTATGACGGAGATGGTGCCCCCGGTCGCGAGCGAATAGATCACCGCATTGTGGCTCGGCGGCACCAGGAGCGCCTGCACGGAGGCGGTGATCGTCACGTTGGTGGCGAACACGCGGGGATAGCCGCTCTTCTCCATCTGCGGGATCATCACCGAGCCGATCGCCGAGGTGTCCGCGACCGCCGAGCCGGAGATGCCCGAGAGGAAGGTGGTGGCGATGATGTTCACCGCCGAGAGCCCCCCGCGCAGGCGAGTGAGACCGACGAGCACGTTGGCGAAGGCCACGAGCCGCCGCGCCATGCCGCCTTCAGCCATGATGGCACCCGCCAGCACGAAGAAGGGAATGGTCAGCATGGCGAACTTGGAAACCCCGCTCGAGATTTGCAGCATGACCGCCTCGGGCGGGATGCCGAGCCGCCAGGCGCCGACGAGAGCGGCGAGCCCGAGCGCGTAGGCGATCGGCACGCCGAGGGCGAAGAACGCGAAGAGAGCAAGAAGCACGACTATGATGTCCATGCGCTAGGCCCCCGCCGGATCACCCGGGTGCCGCCGGCTCGCGGACCGCCCACTTGTCCGCGGGCGCTCCGATCAGGAGACGCTCGACGACGAAGAGGAGGGTGACGGCGCCGCCGAGCGGAATGGGCAGATAAGTGACGCCGACCGAGAGGAAGGGGAACGCGTCGATCACCTGGTACCAGGTCGTCGCCACCAGCCCCTCGCCCCAGATCACCATGAACAGGCTGACGAGCCCCATCAGGAGCTCCGCCGCGAGCTCGACGGCGCGTATCCCGAGCGGCGGCAGCAGGTAGTGCAGCACCGTCACGCGCATGTGGATGCCCGTCCGGTAGCACGCGGCGGCGCCGAAGAAGGTGAGCACGATGGTGAGCAGGATCGCCATCGGCTCGGGCCACGACGCGGCGTGATTGAGCACGTAACGCGTATAGACGCTCCAGGGAATCACCGCCGAGATGAGCACAAGCGAAGTGCCTGCGAGCACGACGCACAAGAGATAGAGCGCATCCATCGCACGGCGGAAGGCGGATGCCATGATTCTCCTCTTGCCGGCGCGCGTTCCCTCACCCTTCCCGTCGCTTCGCGCCGGGCCCCTTCGTCGATCCGCTTTGCGGCTCGACCCCGCAAGCGGGAGAGGGTGGCCGCGAAGCGGCCGGGTGAGGGCCTTGCGCGGGCCGACGACCCGCGGCCTCAGTGCACCTCGCCGATGCGCTTGATGAGATCGGCGTATTTGGCGCCGTACTTGTCCCACACCGGCTTGACGGCATTCTGGAACGGCGTCTTGTCGGCGATCTGCTCCACGTCGATGTTCGCCGCCTTCATCTTGTCGAAGGCGTCCTTCTCCTTGGCGTCCCACAGCTTGCGCTCCTCGAGCTGTGCCGCGCGCGCGAGCTTGGTGATGAGCGCCTGGTCGTCCTTGGAGAGCCCGTCCCAGGTCTTGCGCGAGAAGACGAGGATCTCGGGCACGATGAGATGCTCGGTCAAGGTGAAGTGCTTGGCGACCTGGTAGTGGTTGTCGAAGACGAAGCTCGGCGGGTTGTTCTCCGCACCGTCCACCACGCCGGTCTGGAGCGCGCTGAAGACCTGGTCGTAGCCCATGGGCACGCCGTTCGCACCCAGCGCGTTCATCATGTCGACGAACATGGGGTTGCCCATGACGCGCACCTTGAGGCCCTTCAAGTCCTCGATGTTCTTGATGGGCCGCTTGGTGTCGTACATGCTGCGAGCACCTGCATCCATCCAGCACAGGCCGATGAGATGCGTGTTCGGGTTGTTGGTGACCCGGTCGAGCAGCTCCTGGCCGATCGGACCGTCGATCACCTTGCGCATGTGCTCGACGCTGCGGAAGAGGAACGGCAGGTTGAAGACGTTGAGGTCGTCGACCACGGGGCCGAGCGCGCCCACGCTCACGCGCGCGAGCTGGATGGCCCCGACCTGCGCCTGCTCGATCGCCTCCTTCTCGCCGCCGAGCTGCATGGAGGGGAACATCTGGACGCTCAAGCGTCCGCCCGTTGCCGCGGCGAGCTTCTTGCCCATCTCCTCGACCGCCACGACGGTGGGATAGCCGGGCGGGTGCACGTCGGACGCCTTGAGCACCTGCTTCGCCTGCGCCGCC
>Ga0116217_10006054_pt1 | contig 10542 bp, 10 predicted proteins | sample Sb_taG_6_FD_89697 | JGI IMG/M metagenome (GOLD analysis project Ga0116217, IMG submission 89697) | Peat soil microbial communities from Weissenstadt, Germany - Sb_50d_4_PS metaG | ecosystem: Environmental > Terrestrial > Soil > Wetlands > Peat | place: Germany: Weissenstadt | collected 2010-09-21 | reverse complement strand
TGCGCTCGACGCGCCAGCCCTCGACCACGTCGCCCGTCCGCACCCGGTAGGATTTGCCCGTCGACTGCGAGACGATGAGCGCATGCTGCTCGCGCGCGGAGACGACGACCCCCTTGAGCTGGAATTGCCGTGGGCCGGCGTCCGGCTCGCCGGCCGCGGACGGCGGCGGCCGGCGCGTGGGCGAGAAGAGCGGGCGCTCCACGATGGCGCGAAAATGCTCGAGCGGGAGGGCGCTCAAGTCGCCGGTAGGGCCGGCTGCCGCCGCGAGAGCGGGCTTGTCCGTCGCCGCGGGCTGCTGTGCCGATGCCGCGGCCGGCACCAAGACGAGTGCCGCAACAACGAGACGCCGGAGAACGCTCCGGCGCATCCCATCGGCGAGGTGCAAGTGCGGGTCCATGCCGCATCCCCCCTCAGAGCGGCGGCGCCGCGCCCTGGGCGGGCGCAAGCGTATAGCCATAGAGCTCGAGGCCGACGGCGAGCTGTACCGGCTTGGCCTGATCGAAGCGCGCCGTCGTGAGCGCTTGCGCATCGTTGATGCGGATGCGCAGATTGTCCGCAAAGAGTGCCGGCTTGCCCGCCTCGAGGCGATAGAGGATGCGGCGCACGGCGGCGATGTCGCCGCTCATGCTAAGCCGCTCGCCGATGCGGACGAGCGGCCCGTCGCTCTTCTCGGGCAGGACCTCGACGGTGTCGGTATGCGCCCTCGCCTCGCTCACCACGTCGTCTACCAGATGCTGGAGCGCCGCCGTCGCCTGATTGACGGTCACCGCGTTGAAGAGGCTGGCATCCAGCACCTCGCCGCGGCGGAGTGCCATGAGCCGGCTCTCGAGTGCGGCGCGCCCATGGGCGAAGGCGGCATAGTGCGCGACGTCGGCCTCGACCCGGCTGAGCGCCTTGCCCTGCGCGCGCAATGCGACGAGCGACCCGACCACGCCCGCGACGACCGCGGCGAGTGCGAGGAGGAGGAGGACGAGCGCCAGCGCGCGCGATTGCCGGGGTCCGAGTGCCGCGATCACGGCGCCTCTCCTTTCGCCGCGCGCAAGGCGGCACCGATCTGGAAGCGGTCCATGCGGAGCTGGGGATCGCGCACCAGGTTGGCGCGGAATTTCACGTCGGTGAAATAGGGCGAGCGCTCGATGAGCGGAATGAGGGCGGCCGCGTCCTGGGAATAGCCGGAGAGCTCGATGCCCGTGTGGCCGAGATGGAGCTCGGTCAGCCAGCTCTCGTCGGGGAGGAGCGCGCTCAAGGCCTCGAGGAGGACGATGAGCGGAACGGCGCCGGGGGGACGGTTGACGAGGTTGGGGTCGCTGCCGCTCAAGCGCGCGAACTCGACGCGCAGCACCTCGGCATGCTCGGCCTTGCTCCGTGCCGAGGCGAGTTGCGCCTCGAGTGCGTCGATGCGGTGCTGGCGCCAGTAATGGAGCGTGCCGCAGCCGAGCCAGAAGAGGACGAGCGCCGCGGCGGCGGCGGCGAGGAGGCGGCCATGGCGGCGGCCGGCAGCGGGGACGGGTAGGTCCTTGCCGAAGAGCCGTGCTCCGGCATCCGTGCCGTCGCCCTCGGCGGCGGCGAGCTCGAGTGCCGTGGGCGCCAAGCCCCATTGCCGCAGCCGCGCCGTCACGGGCGCCACCACCGCGGCGGAGATCACGGCGAGCTGTGCCGTGAGCTCGCGGCCGGCTGCTCGGCGCTCGGCGACTTCGGCCGAGAAATAGACCGCCTCCGCCGGCCAGGGGGTGAGACGCTCCATCTCGTGGGACAGGATCTGCCGCAGGTTCCGCTCGGCCGCGAGGGGCAGCGGCACCGCCCGCCGCAGGCCCGTCTCGGCGGGAAAGCGCAGCACGATGGCGCGCCCGCCGCCGCGGCGGAAGAGGGCGCGGGCATGCTCGATCTCGCGCTCGGCGGGATACTCGAGCGGCAGTGCTGCGAGCGGGGTCTCGCGCTTGCCCTTGCGCCGCGCAAGCCGCAGCTCGTGGCCCCGCCAGTCGAGCACGAGCGCATTCGCGAAGGGGGCTAACGAGAGCGACCCGGCCGGGGTGAAGACGGCGGAAAGCTCGCCCAGCCACCAGGCGAAAAAGCGGCGGCCGGCCGCCGCGGTCGATTTGCGTAGGTCGATGCTTGCCATCTTTCCCCAGGGGCCTGCCTAAAGCGCCCGGTCGCGCCGCTCGATCACGCTATAGGCGCTGCGCGTCTGCCAAATCACGAAGGCGGCCGCCGCCGCGGCACCGTCGTCCGTGCGCGCCTCGACCGAGATTGTGTAGAACGGCCCCACGTCGCCGTTGAGCCAGCGGCTCGCCAAGGGGAGATGCTGCATGATTTCCTGCACATCGTTCAAGTCCGCTGATGTGCCGCCGGCCATGGCCTGGACCAGGTCGGGCCGGTCGATGCCGATGAGTGCCGCCAGAACGGCGACCGGCAGCGTTCCGCGATGGATCGCGGCCTTGCCCGAATAGACGGTGATGAAAGGCGAGATCGCATCGTAGAGCGGCCCGGAGATGCCGTCTATCGCGCGCAGCTCGACGATGTTGTGGAAGGCCTTGCGTATCACGTTGTTCGTGGCCGCGGGACCGGCGGCCAAGCGCCGGCGCTCGATCTCCGCCACGATCGCCGTCGCATCGCGCTCGGCGACGCCGAACACGGCGAGAAGCGACTTGAGCACGGCGGCGGGTGCGGCGTTGAGATCGATTTTGCCGCCCTCGTCCGCGATGCTGAGGGCGACCGTGCCGCCGGCGAAGGCGAAGTCGTGGACGCTGCCGTCCGGCTGCCAGCGCCGGTCGCGCACGGGATCGGCAAGCCCCACGATGGCGCGGTTGAGGCCGGCCGCGAGCATGGCATGGGCGCGCGCGTGCGCCGCCTCGTTGGCGACGACGTGGCGCCCGGTGAAGGTGGTGCGGCTGAAGACGCTGACGACGAGGGCGATGGCCACGAGGGTGAAGAGCACGATCACGAGTGCCACACCCCTCTCGCGCTCGCACTTTCTCTCGTTGCGGCGGGGTGCCACGGCGCTCAGCTCCCGCCCGCGCAGGCCTGGGCCCGGCTCTTGTCCGGGCACTCGGGATCGGCCTCGGCCGCGGGCCCCACGATGATGTCGGGCCAGAGCAGGCCGCCGCTCCCGCCATCCGCGATGCGCAGGCGCACGAGGCGGGGAAGTGCCTCGGCATCGCGCCAGGTGGCGCGCCAGGACTGGCCGTCGAAATAGGCAAAGCTGATGCGGGCGGCGGTGCTTTCGATGAGCGTGCGCGGGCGCTCGTCGGCGTCCGCGGGCACCGGCGTCCCGGCGGAAGCTCGGCGGCTGTAGCTGAGCGTCTCGCCGTCCGCACTCGAGAGCACCGCGAGGCGCACCTGGTAGAGGCCCGCCGCCGTGGGGTAGGAGGGTGCTGCCACGGTGAATTCGAGGCTCTTGGTGCTGCCGGCGAAGTCGAGCGGCGCATGGGTGCCGCTTGCCATGTGCAGCCGGAGCGCGCGCTCGAGCTCGTGGCGGAAGAGGCCGTCGAGGCGGGCGATCGCGAGCGTGTCGTCGGTCAAGCGCTCGCCCGCGCGCGAGGACTTGAGCGAGAAGCCGAGGCCGCCCGCAAGCGCTGCCATGACGAGGCCGAAGATGGCGAGGGCCACCACGACCTCGATGAGCGTGAAGCCCGCTTGGCGGCGGGAGCGGCTCGTGGGCCCGCTCACGACGCGGGCCCGAGCGCGAGCGTGGCGAGCTCGTAGGAGTGATGGAGCCCCCATTCGACGCTGACCGTCACGCGATAGAGGCGGAGGCCGGTCTCCTCGGGGCCCGGCAGCGCCGCATCGTCATAAGGGACGACCGCGACGTTGCAGCGGTAGCCGTCGATCGCGAGATCGCTCGCGGCGTCGCGCGGGTCCGTGCGCTGGCTCGCATCCGCGAGCGCGGACTCGGCGACCATCACGGCGCGGAAGAGACCATCGGCCTCGGCGGTGCTCTTTAGCCCGGTCGAGAGCAGGCGGTAGCACGCACCCAGCACGAGGCCGAGAATGACGAGGGCGACCAGCACCTCGACGAGGGTGAAACCCTCGGCTTGGCACCGCCGGCTCATGTCACGGCCGCTTGTCACGGAGGCTGACTTGGCCGGTCAGCCAATCGACCGCGACGACGACCGTAGCACTCCACCCCGCAAGCTTGACCCCGCCGCCGGTCGAGGAGCCGTCCGGGAAGAAGCGGATTGCAGGGGTGCCGTCGGGCAGGAGCTCGCTTTCGGCGGTCAGCACCGTCATGCGCACGTCGCGCGGCACGAGATGGAATGGCACGGCACCTTCGGCGGCGAAGCGATTGTGCTTCGGATCGACAATCAGGATTTTGGCATCGTCCGTCGCGATCGCAGCACTGCGCACGAGGCGGAGCTCGGCCGCAAGATCGGCGGCAGCGGCGTGGAGTGCCACCGCTCCGCCGCGCGCCGAAAGCCGCGGCACGGCGAGATAGAGCAGGCCTGCTAAGATGGCGAGGACGACGAGGAGCTCGATGAGCGTGAAGCCGCCCGCTCGCTCACGGTTGCTGGTAGCAGATGACGCCACTGGCACCTCCGCTTTGGGCGTCGCCGCCGGGTCCGCTCGAGCACAGGTCGAAGGGGCCGTTATTTCCCGGCGAGCGATAGATGTAGGGGCGCTTCCAAGGATCGCGCGGCACGCTTGCGAGCATCGGCCGCGCGCCGTCGGTGCAGGCGGGCGGACACTGGGTGAGCGCCTCGAGCCCCTGGCTGGTGGTGGGGTAGGAATGGTTCTCGAGATAGTAGAGATCGAGGATGTCGGCGAGGTTCTTCATCTGGAGCAGGACCGTGTCCTTGCGCGCGCCGCCGAGATAATCCAGCACGCGCGGCGCCACGAGGCCGGCGAGAAGTCCAAGGATGACGAGGACGACGAGGAGCTCGATGAGCGTGAAGCCGCGTTGGTACCGGCGCTGCTTTCTCCCGCAAGCAGGAAAGGAAGGAGGCTCGCCCCGGAGGGGCGGGCAGGGTGACGGCGACACGCGCGGCAATTTGTCCTCCTCTTGCACTAGAGCATATTCCGACGCCGCGCAATCACCCCCTCACCCAGCTCCGGCTAAGCTCGACTTCGTCTCGCTAAGCCTACGCAACCCTCTCCCCCTCCAAGGGGGAGAGGGTAGGGTGAGGGGGCTGCTTCCAAATCACCGGGACACGCCCTAGCCCGCCAGCTCGTTGACCTTGATGACGGCGATTATAATGGAAAAGACGATGCCGCCAACCAGCAAGCCGACCGTGAGGATGAGCGCCGGCTCGACGAGCACGAGCAGCCGCTTGAGCGAGCGCTCGAGCCTCTGCGCAAAGAACGCCGCGACCTGCACCGACGCCTGCGCCAGGTTGCCGCTTTCCTCGCCGACCCGCAACATGCTGACCGCGAGCTTGGGGAAGAGGCCGCTCGCCTTGAGCTCGTCGGAGAAGTGCCGCCCCTCGCGCACGCCGAGAATGGCACGGTCGATGTCGTCGGCGAGGGCGAGGTTGCCGACGACGCCGCGCGCGAGTGCCAGGGCCGCGGGCAGCTCGAGGCCGCTCTCGAGCAGCGTCGCCAGCGTCTCCGAGAGGCGCGCCGTGGCGGTGTCCAGGATGAGGCCGCGCAGAACCGGGAAATGCAGCAGCAGGCGGTCGCGCAGCAGGCGGGGGCCCGGCCGCCGCATCGCGCGCTCGTAGAGGAGGAGCAGGCACGCGAGCGCCAGCGCGAGCATCCAGCCGTCGTCGCGGAAGAAGCGGCCGGCAGCAATGACGATCTCGGTCGGCCGCGGCAGTGCGGCATGGGCATCGGCGAAGAGCTGCTCGAACTGCGGTACGACATAGGTGAGGAGGAGGACGACGGCGAGGACGGCGACGCACACCACGATCGCCGGGTAATAGAGGGCCGCGAGCACGCTCTCGCGCAGGCGTTCGGCATTCTCGCGATAGTCGGCAAGCCGCGTGAGCACAAGGGCGAGCGCCCCCGTCGCCTCGCCCGCGCGCACGATCGAGACGTCGAGCGGAGTGAAGATCGCCCCGCCTTCCTCGAGCCCGCTGCTCAGGGTCTGGCCGGCGCGCACCTTGGCTCTGATCCCGGCGACCGCGCGCGCGAGGCGCTTGCTCGCGGTTGCACCCTCGAGGACGCCGAGCGCCTGGTCGAGCGGGTGCCCCGCCGCGAGCAATGCCGCGAGTGCCCTAAAGAAGCCGGCGATCTCGCGGCCCCCGACCGGGCGCCGCCATGGCCGCGGCGGTGCCGCGGCGGCGTCCGCGGTGGTCACCTCGCGGGCCTCGATCGGCAGATGTCCGTGCGCCTGGAGGTGCGTGACCACCGCCTGCGGGTTCAAGGCCTCCATGCGGCCGCTGACGCGCTCGCCGCTGGCATCGAGGGCCTGATATTCGAAGACGGGCACGCTCACCAAGCCTCGGTCACGCGCGCGACCTCCGCGAGCGTGGTGACGCCGGCGAGGCATTTGCGGAGGCCGTCGGAGAACATCGTGACGACACCCTGCTCGCGCGCCGCGCGCTCGATCTCGCGCGTGCCGGCACCCGCGCGCACCAGCTCGCGCACGCCGTCGTCCATCTCGATGAGCTCGAAGATGCCGGTGCGCCCGTAATAGCCCGTGCCGGCGCAGGCCTCGCAGCCCACGGCGCGGAAGAGCGTGCCCGCTCCCGCGTCCGCGATGCCGTGCCGCGCTGCAAGGACGGCGAAGTCGGCGGGCGGGGTGACCGGCTCGCGGCACTCGCGGCAGAGGACGCGGACCAGGCGCTGGCCGATCATGGCGCGGAGTGTGGAGGTCAGGAGGAACGCCGGCACCCCCATGTCGATGAGGCGCGCAATGGCACCCGCGGCGCTGTTGGTGTGGAGCGTGGTCAGCACCAGGTGACCGGTGAGGGCCGCATGCACGCCGATGTTCGCGGTCTCGCCGTCGCGCATCTCGCCGACCATGATGATGTCGGGGTCATGCCGCACCATCGAGCGCAGGAGCCGCGCGAAGCTCAGGCCGATCTCCGCCTTGACCTGGACCTGGTTGATGCCGGGAATCTGGTATTCGATCGGATCCTCGACGGTGAGGATGTTGCAGTCCTCGCGGTTGAGCATGTTGAGGGCTGCGTAGAGGAGCGTCGTCTTGCCGCTGCCGGTCGGGCCGGTCGCGAGCACCATGCCGTGCGGCGCCGCGAGTGCGCGCCGCAGCGTCTCCTCGGCCCCGGCTGAAAGGCCGAGGCTCGCGAAGCTCGGCGCCTCCGCCATATCCTCGAGCAGGCGGATCGAGATGCTCTCCCCATGGATGGTCGGCATGGTGGCGATGCGCATATCGATCTCCCGGCCGGCGACGGCGAAGCGCGCACGGCCGTCCTACGGCAGGCGGCGCTCGGCTATGTTGAGTCGTGCCAGTATCTTGATGCGCGAGGAGATGGCGCGCGCGAGCCGCGCCGGCGGAGCGGGGATGTGGCGAAGCGCGCCATCCACCCGGTAGCGCAGCCGGAGCTCGTCGCGGAAAGGCTCGATGTGGATGTCGGAGGCGCGCGCCTCGACGGCATCCGCGATGATCTGGTTGACGAGCCGGATGACCGGCGCCTCGCGCGCGAGGTCCTGGAGGCGCTGGATGTCCTCTTCCGCACCCTCGCCGCCGCCGGCGAGCGCCTCTGCGGCGGGCTCCGTCAACGCCTCTCCGGCCGGGAAATAGCGGTTGAGCGCCGCTTCGATGTCCGAGCCGGCGGCGACCCAGGGGATCACCGGCCGGCCGCTTGCGAGCCGCACGGCATCGATCACATAGGCCGCACCCGGGTCGGCCATGGCGAGCACGATGCCGTCCTCGCGGAGCGCAATGGGCAGCGCCTTGGCGTCGCGCAGGAACTTGGGCGAGAGGCCCAAAAGCGCCGGCCGGCTCGGCGGGAAATCCGCCGCCTTTGCGAGCGGCAGGTTGTGGACCCTGGCTACGGCGAGCGCCTTGGTCGAGCTCGAGAGCAGGCCGAGATGCTCGAGCACGTCGTCCAAGGGCTCGTCGGGGTTCTGTTGCGCCCGGCGCGCGCGGCCGAGGTCCTCCGGGCTGAGCTTGCCCAGTTCGACCAGCACCTCGGCGACGGTCTTCACGCTCCCCTCGATCGCGCTAGGCGGCGGCCGTCAGTGCGCGGGCCCATAGGACGTCCCGCAGTTCGCCGTGAGGCCGCGCGCGATCTCGCCCTGGAAATAGCGCGCGTCATCGCCGGGCGCCAGCCACGCGAGCCCGCCGAGCGGCCCCCCGACTGCGACCGTGGCGACGCAGGCCGAGAACCTGCCGGCGACATAGAAGGGCGTGGCGAGCGCAGTGGCAGCGTCGGCTCCCGTCTGCGGCGCATTGTCGGCGCAGGCCGCAAGCGCCAAGACTGCAAGGGCCGCGAGCGAGCCCTTTCCCATCGCTCCCCTCTCCGATCTTCAGGCCAATCTGGTACCCGGCGTACTCATAGCATGCGCCCCTGCCCGCGTCGATGACTACGCCTTTTGCCGCGCGGACGGGGCTTGCCGGACGTGGCGCACCGGCCGCCAGCTTGCGCCGCCTTCGGCTCGCAACCATGGGGCTGTTCGGCTTGACCGCATCGGTATTATCCGGGAAACTGCCGCGCGGGTAAGCAGACGACACCGCCGTTGCCGGCGACAGAACCGCCCGGGTGGCGTTTCCGCTTGGGCTCGCTTCGCAGCCAGCGGTCGCGGACCGAGCTGTCTCTGCATGTGGGGGCCATTGATCTCAGCCAGGTGGCGATCTTTCCTGCCGCAGCGCGGCTCTGTGGCGCCGCTCCTCGGGGGTTCGCGCGCGGGCCTCGTCGTGCTGCTCGCGCTATGCGCGCTAGCCGGCTGCAAGCAGAACCAGTCGACCGAGCAGCCGAGCGTGGGCGAGCTGCTCTCGCAACTCATGAACCGTTCCTTGGCGCCGCCGGCTGAGGGCTCCGCACCCGTGGCCAAGCCCGAGCCGATCCGCATTAAGCCGGGCGGAGACACCGGCGGCGATGCGCAGAAGCAGGTCTATTTCGGCGCCGGGACGGCGGTGGCGCCGCCGGCGCCGACGGCCGAGGTCGCGCCCGCGGGCGAGGACGTGCGCATCAATTTCGAGAATGCGCCGCTGCGCGACGTGGTGCGGCTCATCATGACCGATACGCTCCACCTCAATTACGTGATCGATCCGCGCGTGCAGGGCAACGTCACCATCGCGACCGTCAATCCGATCTCGCGGGCGAACCTGCTTGCCATGCTCGAGACCATCCTGCGCATGAACGGCGGCGCCCTCGTCGCCGACCCCACCGGCTACCGCATCGTGCCCGCGGCCGAGGCAGTTGGCCCGGCTGTGGTCGCCCCGCTCGGCGACCTCAAGGAGCCGCTCCCTGCCGGCTACGGCCTGAGCATCATTCCGCTACGCTACATTTCGGCGCAGAACATCGGCGACCTTCTGGGGCCGCTCAAGAACCTGCCCGGCCTCGTGCGCATCGATACGGCGCGCAACCTCCTCATCGTCGCGGGCGAGCGCAACGAGAGGCAGTATCTCATCGACACCGTGCGCAGCTTCGACGTGAATTGGCTGCACAACAAGTCGGTCGGCATCTTCCCGCTCAAGCATGCCGACCCAGCCAGCATCATCGCCGAGCTCGAGACCATGCTGGGCGGCGGCCTCGCAGCGAGCGGGAGCGCCGCCGAGCAGGCCGCAGCACAGGCGCCCGCGGCAGTCCCGGAGGGCACCCCCCCGGCCACCGTTGTGGCGGCCGGGACATCACCTCCGCTCAAGGGTGTGGTCAAGCTGCTGCCGATCGTGCGGCTCAATGCCGTGCTGGTGGTGAGCCAGAACCCCGAGATGCTGCGCGAGATCGACCAATGGATCGCGCGCCTCGACCGCGACAGCGCCGCGGGCGCCAGCCTCTACGTATACTATCTCAAGAACGGCAAGGCCGCCAACATCGCGCGCATGCTCAATCAGGTCTTCGGCCTGCCGTCCGCGCGCACGGAGGAGCCATCGGGCCGCGTCGCACCCGGAAGCACGCCGGTCGCCGTCGGCGGGCCAAGCGGCACGAGCGCTTTGGCGAGCACCGGCGTGGGCGGCCTGTCTTCGACCGGGCTGGGCGGGATCGGCGGCCTCGGCAGCGTGAACCAGCCGGCCGGCCCGACGGCGGCGCGGCGTGCGGCGAGCGCATCGGCAATCGAAGGATCGTCCGGCGCCGGCGCCCCGGTAGCACCTGCCTTCGTGGGCGTGCGGGTGATCCCGGACGAGGTCGGCAACGCGCTCCTCATCCTCGCCTTGCCCGACACCTACAAGATGATCGAGGCGGCCATCCGCCAGATCGACGTGCCCGCGCTGCAGGTGCTGATCGAGGCGACCATCGCCGAGGTGACGCTCAACAACGAGCTGAGCTACGGCCTGCAGTTCTACTTGAGCCACCTCAACGTGGCCGGCACGCAGGCCGCGACCATCCTCACCGAACAGAGCGCGTTGGGCATCGCCTCCGACCTGCCGGGCTTCAGCTTTCTCCTCGGTAAAAAGGGGCCGGGCATCATCCTCGACGCGCTCTCGAGCAAGACGAACGTCAACGTCATCTCCTCGCCCCATCTCGTGGTGCAGGACAATCA
>Ga0116217_10006053_pt1 | contig 10542 bp, 8 predicted proteins | sample Sb_taG_6_FD_89697 | JGI IMG/M metagenome (GOLD analysis project Ga0116217, IMG submission 89697) | Peat soil microbial communities from Weissenstadt, Germany - Sb_50d_4_PS metaG | ecosystem: Environmental > Terrestrial > Soil > Wetlands > Peat | place: Germany: Weissenstadt | collected 2010-09-21 | reverse complement strand
CGATGGCGCCGGAGCGGACACCGTGGTGGCCGAGGCCCTGGGCAGCCGCCGCTTCGAAGTGATCGTGCGCGGTCCGGGCGGGCACTCCTGGAGCGACTTCGGTGCGCCCAATCCGATTATTGCACTCTCCCGTACGATCGAAGTCTTCAGTCAAACGCCGGTGCCGGCCTCGCCGAAAACAACTTTTAATGTCGGCGTGATTCGTGGCGGGACTTCCGTAAATTCGATTCCGGAATCCGCCAGTATGCGAGTCGATCTGCGCTCCACGTCGATGACCGAAATTGACCGACTGGAGCGAGCGCTGCGCCTCGCGCTCGACCAGGCAGTCGCGTGGGAAAATCGGGCTGCTGCTCAGCACGCAACACGCAGGCAGCAGGTGGTACAGAGCGAAGTGGTGGAGATCGGGAATCGTCCGGCGGGGGAACTGGCGCCGGACGCGCGGCTTCTGAAGGTGATTCGCGCCGTGGATGCGCAGTTGGGCAATCCGGCGCAGGTGCAGCGGGCGTCGACCGACGCCAACATTCCGCTCTCGCTGGGCCGCGAGGCCATCGCGATCGGTGCGGGCGGCTCCGGGGGCGGCGCGCACACGTTGCAAGAATGGTTCGACTGCAATGGACGAGACCTCGGACTAAAGCGCATTCTGCTCACAATGCTGACACTGTCGGGAGTAGGAAAATGATGACGCGAATCGCACCGATTCTGCTGTTGGCCGTGGCCTCTGGGGCGTCGGCGCAGAGCGTGGCTCAGAAACCGAAAGCGGACCTGATCTTTACCCACGGCAACATCTACACCGGAGTGGTCGCGGCGGCGTCTTCGTTGGCAGCGGGCAAGCGCTCGGAGGCGCTGGCGGTCCTTGGCGACCGGATCCTCGCCGTGGGGACGCGCGACGAGATCATGAAGTTGAAGGGGCCAGAGACGAAGATCGTGGATCTGGATGGTCACTTCGTCATGCCCGGCTTCAATGACGCCCACATGCACCTGGCCAGCGCAGGTCTGGAGAAGATGAACGTGAACCTGGTCGGCGTGAAGACGCTGGACGAATTCCGCGAACGTATCCTCGCCCAGGTCGAAAAAGCGGCGCCCGGAGAGTGGATCGTGGGTGGTGGCTGGGACGAAACTCTTTGGCCGGTCAAAGTTCTGCCCACGCGCTGGGATGTGGACGAGGTAAGCAGCAGCCATCCGGTATATCTGGAACGCGTCGACGGACACATTGGCGTGGCCAACACGCGCGCCCTGCAACTGGCCAGTATCACTGTCGCTACTCGCGACCCGGAGGGTGGAAAGATCGATCGCGATGACGCGGGCACGCCCAACGGTATTCTGCGCGAGATGGTGCTTGCGATGCAGGCGGTGATTCCAAAACCGACGCACGACAAGCGGCGGCAAGCCATCGAACTCGCTCTTGCGGACTTGGCAAGTCACGGCATCACTTCCGCGCAGGACAACTCGCAGTGGGAAGACTTTCAGGTCTACGAGGAACTCGAACACGAGGGAAAGCTGACGGCGAGGATTTCAGAGTGGCTGACGCTCGACGACTCGATCGAAGACCTGAATCGCAAACGCAACTCGCATCCCGCATCCGACAACCTGCTCCACACCGGAATGCTGAAGGCCTTCCTGGATGGTTCACTCGGTTCGAAGACGGCCGCGTTGCTTGAGCCCTACAGCGACGATTCGAAGAACAGCGGTCTGCCGCAATACGAGGCGGCGAAGCTGAATGCGATGACCAAGGAGCGGGTGTTGGCGGGATATCAGATCGGCTTCCACGCCATCGGCGACAAAGGGGTGCAGTTGGCGCTCGACGCATTCACCGAGGCGGAGAAGGCGGCAAAAGAAGGCAAAGTGAAAGCGGCCGACGGGGGCACCGATTACCGGCTTCGCATCGAGCACGCGCAGGTCACCACGCCGCAGCAGATTTTGCGTTTCAAGGATCTGAACGTGATCGCGTCTATACAACCGAACCACCTGCTCACGGATATGAACTGGGCCGAGTCGCGTCTGGGGCCGAAGCGCGCTGAGCATTCCTACGCCTGGGCTGAGTTCCTTCGCCGCGGGGTGGTGCTGGCCTTTGGTACGGATTATCCGCAAGAACCGGTTACGCCGTTTCGCGGACTCTACTCGGCTCTTACCCGTATGAGCGAAGACGGAAGGAAGAGTTATTATCCTGCGGAGAAACTGAACATCGAGCAGGCGATCGCCGCCTACACGACGGGCGCGGCTTTTGCCGAATTCGCCGAGAAGCAAAAAGGCAAGCTGGAGCCGGGCATGCTGGCCGACCTTGTCGTTCTTGATCAGGATATTACGGCAGTCCCACCGCCGAAAATCCTGGAAACGAAAGTTCTGCGTACGGTGGTCGGCGGCAAGACCGTGTACGAGGCCAAGTAGGATCGGGTCATCTGACCATCGGGTCATCGGGTGATCGGAAAGCAACCATCCAAATAGCTGAGAGTCTGGTTTTGGATCGCCCGATCACCCGATCAGCGAGCAACGTCCATGACTGCCAAAGAGCGGGAACGCGCGTTCATGATCGGCGCCCCATTGGCTATTGTCCCGGCTTTGGTATTCCTCCCGGCGGTGACGTTCCTGATCGTCTTTCCACGGGTGGCGCACGGGCGGACAATTGGGCTGTTGGTGTTGCCGGCCTGCGCGCTGGCGGGTAGTTTCGGACTGTGGAAGCTGGCGACGGGCGCAGTGCAGAAGCCGTGGGGAATATTCAACGTCCTGAGTTTTGGGGCGCTGCTGGTTTTGCTGGTGATCGCCGGCTATACCGGATTGTTCCTGGCGCTGATGACGCTGAAACTCTAGCTGCCGGCGGAAACACTCGAATTCCGAGATCCAGCACTCGAAAGCAAGGTTCTGACACAAATCCCGTTTCCACCGCGGGCCGCTGATCCGCGCTGCCCAGGACATCATCACAACCGGCGGGTTCAACCATCACTGCATCAGCGCAGACAGTGTGAGATTCGTATCAGGGCATCGCTTTAGCGATGCCGCTAACGTACCCAAAAGCAGAGCGCCTTCAGGCGCTGGGGTTGGATGTCGATTCCCATTCGCAATGCCGATCGATCGCACGTCATCGCCAACGAGCGTACCTTCTTCGTGACTTCCTCGACTTGGGGGAAAACTGGACTTCTGCAATCGGCGCGTGCAGCCAGCCTATTGATCGACGTGCTCTATAACTATCGCAAGCAGCGGAAATATCTGCTCCACGAGTTTGTAATCATGCCCGACCACTTCCATGTGCTGATGACAGCAGACGCCGAGATGACCGTCGAGAAGGCGGTTCAGTTGATCAAGGGCGGCTTCGCGTTTCGGGCCGGGAGAGAACTTGGGTTTCGCGCTCCGGTTTGGCAGAAGGGATTCTCAGAAATCCGAGTGAATGATAGCGAAGCTTTGTTGAGAGTCCGCGAATATATTCATCCGAATCCTGTGAAGCGGTTCCTCGTGACGGCAGCCAGAGATTACGCGCATTCGTCGGCACGTTCAGAATTTGAGCTTGACCCGCCGCCGCCGCGCCTGAAGGCGCTTCCCGAGGGTGCAGCTTTCGGCATCGCTAAAGCGATGCCCTCATACGAATCTCACTTCCACTACAGCCTCCGAGATCCCAAGTCAACGCGAACTGGGTTTTCTGCGTCTAATGATTTGGAGCCCTTCGACCTGCCGAGGGCGAAGGTATAATAAAAAGTTGTGTAGTTTCAGGAGGTAAGAAATGGATTCGCGCGAGAGCGCCTTTTGGGTGCGCCTCAAAGCCAACCGTTGGGCGTACACTTTTACGATTCTGGCGACGCTGTCGGTTGGAATTCTGATTGGCACGGTTGTCTCCTATGGAGTGAAAGGCAAGGAGGGGCAGAAGTCGTCGGACGCGACCCCGCTAACCATTCCCGCTCCGCAACAGCTCTCGACCGCCTTCTCCCAGATTTCCAAGCAACTGGAGCCGAGCGTGGTGAACATCAATACCGAGTCGACCATTAAGAACCCGCACCGGCGGCGCTCCGTGCGTCCCGATCCGGACCAGGAGCAGGGCGGCGATGAAGACACCCCGTTCCAGGATTTTTTTGACAAGTTCTTCGGCGGCCCCGGTGGGCAGGGCGGAGAAGCGGGCACCATCCGGCAGCGCTCGCTCGGTTCCGGCGTAATTGTGGATTCCAAGGGCTACATCGTCACCAACCGGCACGTGGTCGAGAAGGCCGATCGCATTCGTGTGAAGTTGCAGGATGAAAACCCGGCGTCTCCAGGCCATGATGCCAAGTTGATCGGCATGGATCAGGAGACCGACTTGGCGGTGATCAAGATTGATATCGATCGTCCGCTGCCGGCCGCCAAACTGGGCAACTCCGACGGCATGGAAGTGGGCGACTGGGTGCTCGCCATCGGCAGTCCCTTCGGACTGCAGGAAACTGTGACCGCAGGCATCGTGTCGGCCAAGGGGCGCAACATCGTTCCCAACCGGCAGTTCCAATCCTTCATTCAAACCGATGCGGCGATTAACCCGGGCAATTCCGGTGGGCCGCTGGTGAATATGGCGGGAGAAGTCATCGGCATCAACACTGCCATCCTTACGGAGACGAGTTCGTATGCGGGCGTGGGATTTGCTATGCCTTCGAACACGGTGACGCAGGTCTACAACCAGTTGATCGGGCCGGAACACCGGGTTGCGCGCGGGTCCATTGGTATTGAGTTCTCAGCCCAACCGAACCCGGCCATCGCGCGCATTTACGGATCGGGTGTGACGGTGTCGAACGTGGTCTCTGGCAGCCCGGCCGACCAGGCGGGCCTGAAGATCGGCGACACGATCACCGCCGTCGATGGCAAGGACGTGAAGAGCGGCGACGATCTGGTGGCAGATATCGCTTCCCGCAAGCCGGGCTCGAAGGCCAAGCTGGTCTTTGTACGCAACGGCAAGAAGGAAGACGCGACGGTGACCATCGCCGATCGCTCGAAATTGTTCGCTTCCCGTCTGGGCGAAGAAGACGAAAACCAGAGCGAGGAAGCACCCAAGGCGAGCAAGTTCGGGGTTACGGTTCGCAGCATCACGCCTGATCTGGCCGATCGCCTGGGCATTGTCGCGGGCAAGGGCGTGGTGGTGCAGGACGTGAAGCAGGGATCGTTCGCCGAGGACCTCGGCCTGAATCGCGGCGACGTGATCCTGGAAGTGAACAAGCAGCCCGTGAATAATCCGGACGACTTTATCAAGATCGAGTCGTCGCTGAAGAGCGGGCAGGATGTCGTGTTCCTGGTGCGTCCGCGAGGCGCAAGGGCGCAGGATGGAACGATTTTCCTGGCGGGTACACTTCCGTAACCTATTAGGAACTCCGGCGAGACTGGCACTCCATCCCCGTTTCGGGGACCATTAAGGGTGGGCCGATCTCGCCGGTTTTTTTGTTGGAGAGTAATGGGGAATTCATCCCTGTGTAGAGACGGGTGCTTGCCGCGTCTCTACGGGAGATCATCGCGAAAGAGCGAAGCTTTTAGACATGCTAGGGGCTGATCAAATTCGGCGTTGGCGACGGGTGGGGCTTTGCAGCGTGCTCTGCCTGGCCGTGCAGGGGCTCGCAATCGCGCAGACGTCGCCTTCGCCAACGAAGCCGGCGGACGCCGCCACGGCACCAGCCAAGAAATCAAAGGATAGCACCAGCGGGAACGCGACCAGGAAGAGCACCTCAGCTCACACCCCATCGCGGATGAGCAAAAGCTCCCGCGGCAAGAAGCGTTCGAAGAAGCGGGGCCAGCAGGCGATTGACCCGGCTCGCGCCCGGGAAATTCAGACAGCGCTCATCCGCGAGCACTACATGCAGGGTGAGCCCTCGGGATCGTGGGACAGCGCCACGCAAGCCGCGATGCAGCGCTATCAGGCAGATCATGGATGGCAGTCGAAGTCGACTCCCGATTCTCGAGCGCTGATCAGGCTCGGATTAGGCCCGAGCCACGATCACCTGCTCAATCCGGAAAGCGCCATGACCTCCGCGCCAGCGGCGGGCGACCCGAAGGCCGCAGCTAAACAGATCCCTGCAGAAAGCAATATTCCCCAGCAGTAGCCGGCACTGCGAATCCAATTTTCGCTGGAACTATCTCCGTGATTTACGCGGCCTGATTCAAACCACTATTCATAAGACCCCGCACCACGTTTGCGAAACCCTGAGGGCCGCTTAAAGGTGCGATAGAAAATTTCGAATTGCTGTGCAGCCTGTCGGTCGTATCTGGGTCGCAAAACCTCGTACGTTACTTCCCCTTCGTTCCGAATCACTTCTTGCAACGTGAGAGCGTGAGCATACAACTGCTGGGAAAAGTGCAACAGCTTTTCCAGATCTATGGCATTAGACGGTCGTTTCTTGGCAACCTTCCCACGAATGCGCTGCACTGGATATGGGAAAGCAACTGCCGTTTCAACCAAGGCGCGGTCAGCGTTCCCAAGAATACGGCGCGGGAAGGGCTGAGCCGAACGCGGGAAGGAACGTCGTTCGGATTTCATGCATGGCTCCTCTCGTTGACTCCAACCGGAGTCGTGACGACGCGGCGATGATTTCAAAATAACGGCCCCGCTGGCGGCAGTCCAATGCATAATTTGCGTTCCTTGCATCAAAACTATCGTCGAAGAGTCCTTTGCTTCGCTTGTGCTTGTTGGTAATTAGCATCAAGTCCGCTCGCTGCAACACTATAGCTGCCGTAATCAGACGTTCGCACTCACGCCAGGATTGTTTTTTGAAATGGGTTTTTGCGCCAGGAATCGTCGTTTGACGCCGACTGATGCCGTAAGTGGGCGAATAAGTCGGTTCCTAAGTTTGGCTATCTACAAATGCCACGCTTGGGCAAATCGGTCGAGCTCGCGCATCCACCGATTTCGGCGTCGTAACTGGATAGTTGGTATAGACAGGCCATTGCACCAGTCATTCATGAGATAGCTGGTAGTGTGATGTCCCGTTAGTTCGCGACATAAGTTTGGGTTGTCATCCTGAGCGAAGCGAAGGATCTCCTGCACAGCGAACTCAAATAGATAGGTCCTTCGCTTCGCTCAGGATGACAGTGTAAATTTATGCTACGAACTTACGGGACACGACAGTAACTTGTAGTTCCAATTCTCCTTAATCCAGCACCGGCCGCGGGCAGTAAGGAATCGGTTGTCCTTTGACGATCGCGCCCGGGTTGCCCTCGACCAGCGCTTCGGCATACTCGGCTCCCGCGATTTTTTCCGCCACATCGCGGGCCGCGGAAAGATTCGGGATACGGCGCTTGGTGTCGTGAGCGTCGGAGGCGAGGATGTGGACGGCAGAGCGGTCGAGCAGCCAGCGGGCGATGATTTCGGGCCGTTCTCCCCAGAACCCCGTCAGCGCCGATGCCGTGACCTGAATCAGACAGCCCTGCTCCGCCCACTCCAGGATGCGCTGCGGCGTTTGCTGCAGGATCGGGTTCCGTTCGGGATGGGTCAGGATCGGCGTAAGCCCGCGATCTCCCAGGCGGACGAAACAGTCGGCAAGCTGGGTCGGGACACTGAAATTGCTGAGTTCAATCAGCAGATACTTTGTTTCGCCAATCGTGTAGGTATGCGGCTGCTCGAGGACGCGTTCCAGATTCTCGAAGGAAAGATGCAGATCGCAGCCCAGGCTCAATTGCAGCGCGGGACCGGCCTTCTCCTGTAGCTGGCCGAGAAGCCCCGAGAGGTATCCGCGATCATAGGCGTAACGATCGTTGGCGTGCGGGGTGGCGACCGCATGGGTAATGCCATCGGCTGCCGCCATGCGGCACATTTCGACGGCTACATCCCAGGATTTGGGGCCGTCGTCGACCTCGGGCAGAATGTGGCAGTGGATGTCGATCACGACGTAGCGTTTACCTGGCACACACTGATTTAGAACATACGATTAGAACACATCCCGCCGCGAAGCATCGCGGGCCTTTGGCCGCGCGCTTTCGAAAACCTGGCCGCCTCGCGGCCCCGCCCCCGCATCCAACCCAACGGGTTCTAGTTTCGAAGGTTGCGTCGCGTCGGGCGAGGCGCGCAGTTGCGTTGTTCCCGCCTTCTCATGCACGATAGTGAACACGATCTTTTCGTTCTCATCTTGGATATTGAGGAGCAGGTTCGCAAATGAGCTTTCAAAGGGCGGCGCGCGCCGCACGGGTAGGTCAAACTTGTCTTCCGCGGATTCTTGCAGCTGTTGTCGTTGTCCTGGCCGGACTGTCCCTTTCCTGCGGCAACGGCAGTCACAGCACCACGACGGGACGGGACCATAATGCCTACGTGACCTTGCCCGCGAATGGTTCCGTGCTTCTCCTGCACATCGACGGGTCAACCGGCGCCATCTCCATGGGAGCGCAAACGCCGCCAGTGGAGAACACTTCGCCCACCGGCCTGGCGTTGCTTCCGTCGAGGAAGTTTCTCTACGCGGCCAACTCACGCGCCGACACGATCTCGATTTTCAACGTCGCCAACGACGGGACTTTGACGCTCAGTGGCACTCCGATTCCGGCCGGTTCCGGTCCAAACGCGGCGGTCATCGACCCTTCCGGCAAGTACTTGTTAGTGACGAATAATTTTTCTGACAACGTTTCCGTTTTCTCCATCGATCCCGGCAGCGGCGCTTTGACGGAGGTGGCAGGATCGCCGTTCTACGCGAATGCGAATCCAACCGAGATTCTGATCACGCCTTCCGGCAAGTTCGTGTACGTGACAAATCCGGGGGGCTACGGGATGGTCACCGCTTTTTCTTTCTCGAACGGCGTGCTCACTCAGGTGCCTGGGTCTCCGATCCTTTCGGGAGCGGGAGCCTTCGGCCTGGCAGTGGATGGGAGTGAACGATTCCTCTACGTTGCGAACCCTTCGGCAAGCAACCCTCCTCCGTTTGCGTCCACCACCGGCAACATTTCCGGGTTCAACATCGACCCTGACAGTGGCGCGCTGACCCCGATACCCGGCTCGCCGTTTACCTCGACGGTCGGCAGCGGCCCCACGGCGCTCACCGTCGATCCCAGCGGCCGGTTTGTTTACGCAGTGACCCCGGGATCGAGCTCTTCCATCTGGTGTTTCACGATCACTTCTACGAACGGACAACTGGTGGCAGTAACCAACTCGCCGTTCAGCTTGACTGCGGGCGAGCTGTTCGCCCTCATCGATCCCAGCGGCAACTTCTTCTATATCGGCAGTTCGGCTGGGCACGGTATTGAGGGTTATACCTACAATCCATCGACCGGCGCTCCTTCAGCTATCTTGGGCTCGCCTTTTTCCACCGGAACGCCGCCCGGGAAGATAGTGCTTTCCGAGTAGAAACCGACGTTCGAATTTGGATTCAGGCTATTGTAATGTGCGATTTAGAGGGTGGCACTTTGGTGGGACAAGTTTGGCACCCGCGTGCCATTTTCAGATTCGCCGCTTCGTCTTACATTCCTAATTGAGCAGTTCTGGGGGAGGGCTGCCCGGGCGTCCTGGATTCGAAAGAATCCGGACGCCCGTTTAATTTTCCGCAGAACCCCGACATAGCTGGTAGTGCCGATTCGCTCCGCCGAAAAAGCTGAATGCAGACGTGTGGCGCGGACACTCTTGTCCGCGAGTGCAGACTGCGGGCCCGAATGCCCGCGCTGCACGAGCAAGAAAAAACTTCGATCCCGCCCCCGCTCAATTTGTGGAAATGGTGAAGTTCACCGTGATGCGGGCCTGAGTTTCCACAGGCTGCCCGTTTTGAAGGTAGGGCTTGAAGTGCCACTGCTTCACCGCCTCGCGAGCTGCGGTAGCCAAAATGCCCGGGCCACTGAGAATCTGCAACTCCTGGATTGCGCCCTCTCGCGAGATGAGCACCCGTAAAGTGACTGCGCCCTGCACCTTCATCTGCCGCGCCAGCAAGGGATAATCCGGGGGCACCGAAAGGCTCACACTCTGCGCCGTCTGCGGCGAGAGTTGCACCCGATCGCCGGCACTAGCCAGCCCATTCGGCGCCGATGCGGGAGCGCCGGATGCGTAAGACGTCGCGCCCGAGTCCACATCCAGATGGATGGCATTGCTTTTCGCGGGCACGTTGATGTGGCGGTTTCCGGCCACGACTTCCACTTCCAGAGGAGGTAGCGCTGCGCGCTCCGTAGTTGCCGAGAAGGGGACTTCGGCGGCAGCGGGAGCCGGGGACTTGGCGGGCTTGCGTTCCCGCGCGGGAGTCGCCGGCGTGCTCGCAGTTGCCGCAGCCATACTCTTACGCTTGCTTCGGACCGCGGCTTCCTGGACTTCACCGTCCGGCGGAAACCAGAAATCCCAGTCTTTCAGAAGCACCGCCGCCAGCGCCACCAGCAGGATCCCCAGCGCGATGAGCATTCGCTTGCGCTGCACTTCCGCATTCTGCGACGCGGGTTGCAAAGGGAGCGGCGTGGAACGCTCCAGATGGTCCTCGGTTTGCAGTTCGTCTTGAAACATGGGCACGGGATCCTCCTCGAAATCGTAATCGGTCTCGGGGAGTGGCTGAGTTAGTATGCCCCGAAACAGGTGGCAATGCCAAGCAAATCCCGCGCTGGCTGTACTCTTTAGGGGTTGGGCATCGAAAATCGACTTTTCCCGCAGCCTGCCAACCT
>Ga0116217_10006036_pt1 | contig 10563 bp, 10 predicted proteins | sample Sb_taG_6_FD_89697 | JGI IMG/M metagenome (GOLD analysis project Ga0116217, IMG submission 89697) | Peat soil microbial communities from Weissenstadt, Germany - Sb_50d_4_PS metaG | ecosystem: Environmental > Terrestrial > Soil > Wetlands > Peat | place: Germany: Weissenstadt | collected 2010-09-21 | reverse complement strand
GTCAGAATCCGCCGCGCCTGCGCTTCCGTGAACGCGCCGCGATCGCAGTAGACGTCGCAAAATTCCGCGAGTCCCGCCGTTGCGACCGTGGGAATCCAGCGCTTCACCAGCAGATCCACAAACGCTTCGGGTCGGCGGCGATATTCCGGCGGAACGACGTGCGCGCCGAGAAACGTCCGGGCGATATCGAGCGGTTGTTGCTGATGCAACTGCTGAAGGAGGTCCAGAATCTTCAGCTCACTCTTCCAATCGAGGCCGTAGCCGCTTTTGGCTTCGAGCGTGGTGGTTCCGTGCGCCGCGAATTGCCGAAGATGCAATCGAGCGCGCTCGCGCAGCATATTTGCAGAAGCGCGCCGGAGGTTTCTGACCGTCGAACGGATTCCGCCGCCCGCGCGCGCGATCTGTTCGTACGTTCTTCCGGAATTGCGCTGCTCGTATTCGTCCGCGCGGCACGAGGGGAAAATCAGGTGCGTGTGCGAATCAACGAAGCCGGGAAGAACCACGCGGCCGCCGAAATCCAACTTCTCGGCGCGGCGCGCCTCCTTCAGGCGCTCGATGCGGCGGCGCGGGCCGATCGCCATGATGCGGTCGCCGTGGACGAGCAGCGCGCCATCGCGAATCAGGCCCAGTTCCGCGAGGTCTCGTCCGCGGCGCGGGACCGATCCCCGCAGCGTGAGCAGCTCCGAGCAGCCGGTAATCAGCCAATCGGGCACGTAAGTGGCCCCGATACTAACGCGTAAACTGGTAAAACACTATCGCAACTGGTCCGTCGTTCTTCACAGCATTGGAATCTTAATGCCGGATTTGCGGGCGAAGTCGATGGCCTCGGGGTAGCCGGCGTCCACGTGGCGCGCGACGCCGATGCCCGGATCGTTTGTGAGCACGCGCTCGATGCGCTCGGCCATTTCCTTCGTGCCGTCGGCGACGATCACCTGGCCCGCGTGCTGCGAGTAGCCGATGCCGACGCCGCCGCCATTGTGGATCGAAACCCAGCTGGCGCCGCTCGCGGTGTTGAGCAGGGCGTTGAGCAGCGGCCAATCCGCCACGGCGTCGGAGCCGTCGCGCATTTTCTCGGTCTCGCGATAGGGCGACGCGACCGAGCCGCAGTCCAGATGGTCGCGGCCGATGACGATGGGCGCCTTCAATTCGCCGCGTGCCACCAGGTCGTTGAGCGCGAGTCCGAACTTGTCGCGCTCGCCGTAGCCCAGCCAGCAGATGCGCGACGGCAGTCCCTGAAATCGAACGCGCTTCTGCGCCAGTGCGATCCACCGGCAGAGAATCTCGTCGTGCGGGAACATTTCCAGGACAAGTTGATCGGTGCGATGGATGTCCGAAGCTTCGCCGGACAGCGCGGCCCAGCGGAAGGGACCCCGTCCCTCGCAGAAGAGCGGCCGGATGTAGGCGGGCACGAAACCCGGAAAATCGTAGGCGTTTTTCATTCCCTGCTGGAATGCGAACGTCCGAATGTTGTTGCCGTAGTCGAATGTGACGGCGCCCAGCTTCTGCAGCGCGAGCATGCCTTCGACGTGCCGGGCGATCGATTCAAGAGAGCGCTTGCGATACGCCTCCGGGTTGTCGTGACGAAGCTCGGCGGCTTGCTCGACGTTGAGCCCTTGAGGAATGTAGCCGCCCAGCGGATCGTGCGCGCTGGTCTGGTCGGTCAGCAGATCGGGGACGACTCCGCGGCGGGCGAGTTCAGGAATCACGTCGGCGCAATTTCCCACCAGGGCGACCGACGTTGCTTCACGCTTGCGGACGGCATTCTTCAGGATGCGCAGCGCCTCGTCGAGGTCGTTGACCATCACGTCGCAGTAGCCGGTTTTCACGCGCCGCTTGATGCGCTCGGGATCGACGTCAATTCCAAGAAACGCCGCGCCGTTGAGAGTCGCGGCCAGCGGTTGAGCGCCGCCCATGCCACCCATGCCGCCGCTGGCCACGAGTCTTCCGGCCAGGTCGCTCCGAAAATGTTTTCGCGCGGCCGCGGCGAATGTTTCGTAGGTGCCCTGCAAAATTCCCTGCGTGCCGATGTAGATCCAGCTCCCGGCGGTCATTTGGCCGTACATCATCAGGCCCGCGCGGTCGAGCTCGTCGAAGTGTTTCCAGTCGTTCCACTGGCCCACGAGATTCGAATTGGCGATCAGGACGCGCGGGGCATAGGAGTGCGTGCGGAAAATTCCGACTGGCTTGCCGGATTGCACCAGAAGCGTCTCGTCGTTTTCGAGCGCGCGAAGCGACGCCACGATGGCGTGAAAACATTCCCAATTGCGCGCCGCTTTGCCGCGTCCGCCGTACACGATCAGCTCTTCCGGCTTCTCGGCGACCTCGGGATCGAGGTTGTTCATCAGCATGCGCATCGCTGCTTCCTGCTGCCAGCCTTTGCAGGAAAGGGAATTGCCGCGCGGAGCGCGCACAGGCTGATAGGCGGTCGTTTCGTCCGCCGCGAGCTTCACCATGGCCGCGCCGCCTTCGACGATCCGAATTCTCTTCGGGCATTCACGGGATCATCTTAGTACGGAATAAGCGGAGCGCAAGGGCGGGGTGCTGCGGACTTCCTGCCTGCGGCTGAAATGGGGACGGCACATTGCGCCCCGCGCGGACAATGGGCTAGAGTGGCGACGATGCCCGCGGATTACCCAAGCATCCCGAAATGTTTCCTCGACGCCGTGGATACGCTCGCGAATCCGCGGGCGCAGATGTATCGCACGCTGGACGCCTCCAAAACCGCCACCTGGCAATCCATATCGGCGAAAGAGATGCTGCGGCGCGTGGCGGGCTTGTCCAGGGCGCTCGGCGAACTCGGCATAAAGCCTGGCGATCGCGTGGGCCTATTCGCGCCGAATTGTCCGGAGTGGGCGATTGCGGATTTCGCCATCGTAGGGCTGGGCGCGGTGAGCGTGCCGGTTTATTTCCACGAGTCGCCCGACCGGCTCACCTACATCCTCAAGGATTCGGGTTCGCGCGTCGTCTTCACTTCGGGCGAAGAGCAAGCGCGGAAAATCGCCGAGTGCCGCGGGCAGTTGCCGGAGCTCGAACACGTGATATCCGTGGCGCCACCCGCCGACCTGCACGGAGAGTTCCTCCGCTACGAGCAGCTGATCGCGACGGCAGGCGACGCCGACATCGTTCAGTACCGGAACCGCGCCGCCGAAGTGACCGGAAAACAACTGGCCACGATCATTTACACGTCGGGCACCACGGGTGAGCCCAAGGGCGTCATGCTGAGTCACGCGAATCTCACGTCGAACGCGCTCGATTCGGCAAGAGATCTCGACACGCTTCCCGGTGACGTGGCGCTGTCATTTTTGCCGCTCGCGCACGTCTACGAGCGCACCGTGGATTACAGCTACTTTTTTCGCGGCATCACTGTGGCCTATATCGAGCAGACCGAACTGGTTTCGGAGGCGCTCCTGGAAGTCCATCCTACGACGGTGGCGGCGGTCCCGCGCTTCTTTGAAAAAATCTACGCGACCATCGTCGAAAAAGGGCATCGCGTAACCGGATTGAAGCGCGCGCTTTTCGATTGGGCGCTTCGCGTGGCCATGCAGGCGGCGCCGTGGCGCGCATACGGAAAGAATGTTTCCGGGGGCGTGAAGCTGCGCTGGCACATCGCCAACGCGCTCGTTTACTCGAAATTTCGCGCGGGCATGGGAGGCAGAATCCGCACGTTTACGTCCGGGAGCGCACCGCTCGCCGTCGAGCTACTGGAGTTTTTCTGGACCATCGGCATGCCGATCTATCAGGGTTACGGGCTTACGGAAACATCGCCCGTCGTCTCGGCGAACACGCCGAAGGCGAATAAAGTGGGCACGGTGGGGCGTCCGATCGCGGGCGTGCAGGTGAAGATCGCGGAGGATGGCGAAATTCTCGTGAAGGGCTCGTGCGTGATGCAGGGCTATTATCGCAAACCGGACGACACGCGCGAAGTTCTGGCGCCTGATGGGTGGCTGCTCACCGGCGATATCGGGCGGCTTGATGAAGATGGCTATCTCATCATCACGGACCGCAAAAAAGAGCTGCTGAAGACGGCGGGAGGCAAGTATGTGGCGCCCGCGCCGATTGAGAATCTCCTGAAGTCGTCACCGCTGATTACGAACGCGATGGTGGTCGGCGACAGGAGGAAATTTGTCTCCGTCCTAGTGGTCGTCAATTTTGCGGGGATTGAGGCGCAGGCGCGCAAGGCCGGCCGGGAGTTTCAAACGCCGGCGCAAATGCTTTCCGACCCTTGGGTGAGGGACCTCTATACGCGGGAGCTCGAACGGCTGACGGCGTCGCTCGCGCAATACGAAAAGCCGAAGAGGTTCGCGCTGCTCGAGACGGACTTCACGCACGCGAACGGCGAGCTGACCTACACGATGAAGATGAAGCGGCGGGTGATCGAGGAGCGGTATCAGGATGTGATCGCGCGGCTTTATGCGGACGTGGAAGAGCCGCGGCCGCAGCGGACGCCGTAGCGGATCGAAAGTCGCGCGCGATACAATCCGAGGTGGAGACAATCCGATGACAGACCAACTGGTGATAGCGGGGCGCGCCTTCAATTCGCGGCTGATCGTGGGCACGGGAAAATATCGCAGCTTTCAGGAGATGGCGCGGGCGCACGCGGCTTCAGGCGCGGACATGGTGACCGTCGCGGTGCGGCGCGTGAACCTGACGGACCGCACGAAGGAATCGCTGCTCGACTACATCGACCGCGAGAAAATATTCATCCTGCCGAACACCGCGGGATGCTATTCGGCGGACGAAGCGGTGCGCGCGGCGCGGCTGGGGCGCGAAGTCGGGCTTTCGGAGTGGGTGAAGCTGGAAGTGATCGGCGACGAGCAAACGCTATTCCCCGATACCGAGCAGTTGATTCAGGCGACGAAGACGCTGGTGAAGGAAGGCTTCATCGTGCTGCCGTACACCACCGACGACCTGATCGTGGCGCGCAAGCTGATCGACGCCGGCGCATCGGCGGTGATGCCGCTCGGCGCTCCCATCGGTTCGGGCATGGGGATTCAGAATCTGGCGAACCTGCGCATCCTGCGCGAACGCATTACGGAAGTGCCCCTGATCGTGGACGCGGGCGTCGGCACCGCATCGGACGCCGCGATCGCCATGGAGCTGGGCGCCGACGGCGTCCTGATGAATACTGCGATTGCCGGCGCGCAAGACGCCGTGTTGATGGCCTAGGCGATGCGCGCGGCCGTGGAAGCGGGGCGTAAGGCGTTCCTCGCCGGACGAATCGAGAAGAAACTTTACGCCACGGCCTCGAGCCCGCTGGCCGGAATTGTAAAGTGAAGAAGCAAAACGCATTCCTACTGCTTCTGGCCAACGGATTCGTCGGTTACTACTACTGGAATGAATACAGGCACGGCATGTCCGCCGGACGCATGTTGGGTCTGCTGGTGGTTTCGCTCGTCGCGATCAATCTGGCGCTGATTTTGGGGCAGTGGCTCGGAGAGCGGCGAGCGCGGCAGCTTGCCGTGCGCAGAAGCCAGCGCAAGTAATCCACGCCGCAGGGCAGTCTTTCATTTATCGGAATAAAATGTGCCAGGAGATGTCCACCAGCGCGTGGACCAGCGTGCCGGGCAGCAGCGATCGAGTCCTCATCCACACGTGCCCGTAGAACAATCCCGCGATCGTGGCGAGCAAGACATACTTCCAGTTAGGGAACGGCGCATGGAAGATGTGCGAGAAACCGAAAATGACGGAAGCGACGATCAGTCCCGCCCACTGATTCTTCAGCGCTCTTGAGAGCAGATTCTGCAGCAATCCCCGGAACAGAAATTCCTCGGGCCACGCGGTAAAAAACAAAACGCCGAGCACCGATAGCGGGAAGCTACGCGCGCGTCCAAACGACGGGTCAAACACCAGGAAGCCCATCTTCACGCCGATTGGAATGGCGATTGCGGTGAACGCCGCAAAGTGCAGCAAGAAGTTCGCCGTGAAGCCGCGACCCCACGCGATGGCATAGCCGATCCCGTCGAGGCGGCGGAGCAGTACGAACGCCGCGACGGCCGTGCTGAGCGCCATGAGGATGGCGAGCGTGTGCGTTAGCGGCGGCGGGTAGGGGAACACGCGGTACAACAAGCGATAGGGAACGGGAAGCGCGACCGGCAGCCAGATGACCAGAAGCGCGGCGTAGTCTTCCCAGGTGCCCGGCGATTTTCCCGCGCTGCTCGCGAGCAGAAGAGCTGGCACGACTGCGTAAGCCGCGCCGACGAGTAACATTTTCCAATCGCCCGTGACCGCGAGCGAATAGACCAGCACCGCGCCGAGCGGCACGAGCGGGGCGAGAAGGGCGCCGCCTCTACCGAGGGTGCGCTGCGCGGATTGAAGGACGCGCGGCGCGGCGAGGAACAGCTCGAACGCGAAGAGCAGCGCGGCGACTCCGAGCGCCACGGCGAACGTGCGGCCGTGGAAGCCGAAGCGAACACCTTCGATCAACGCGGCCGCCACCACAAGCGCCCAGACGACGAACGCCGCCGGAAAACTCATCTGCCAGGATTTTGCGGTCGTTGCCATGCGCGATGATTTTACCGGACGCGCCGTGCGCGGCGATAAGAACTTGATTTGGCTTTCGGCCTCGGCGATGCTGTCGCGTGCCAAACGCGGCGGCAGAATCCGGAAAACAACGGCTCGCTTACATCGACTGGATGCGCGGACTCGCCTGCGTGCTGATGTTCCAGACGCATTGCTACGATTCGTGGCTGGGCGGCGCGGCCCGCACGACGAATTTCATTGGCTGGTCGCGACTTGGCGGGACGCTGCCCGCTCCGCTGTTTCTGTTCCTGGCTGGAATTTCCTGCGCGCTGTTCACCGACCGGATGCGGCAGAAGGGAATCGCGCCGGGCGCGATCGCGCGGATGACGATTTGGCGCGGAGCGAAAATTCTCGGGCTCGGGCTGCTGTTTCGCGTGCAGGAGTTCGCGCTCGGCAAACCGTGGGCGCCCTGGACCGATCTGCTCCGCGTGGATGTGCTGAACGTGATCGGAATTTCACTGATGCTCATGGGCGCGGTGTGCTGGATGGCGCGGAGCCGCGCCGCGAACGCGATTCTGGCCGCGGGTGTCGCGCTCGGGATTGCGCTCGCGACGCCGCCGCTGTGGACGACCTGGCGGCCGCGCTGGCTGCCGTGGTACCTCGAGTCGTATGTCAACGGCGTGCACACGTACAACGTTCCGCAGCCGTGGCTTTTTCCGATTTTCCCGTGGACGGCGTTCGCGTTCGCGGGGCTGACCGTCGGATTTCTCGTGTTCAGTGAATGGCCGGCGAAGAATCCGGGGCGCGCGACGGCTCTTTTCGGCGCGGCTGGCGCGGGGATATTCTTCCTTTCGTCATGGATTGACGCGCGGCCGGTGCAACTCTACGCGGTGTACGACTATTGGCATACGAGTCCGAACTTTTTTCTCGCGCGATTGGGAATCCTGTTAATGATTACCTGGGTCGTATACGCGTGGTGCCGCTGGGGGCTTGGCCAGTTTGGATTCAGCCCCGTGATACAACTGGGGCAGGCGTCGCTGCTGGTTTACTGGGTACACATCGAATTCGTTTACGGGCGATTCTCGATCTTGCCGAAGCGCGCGCAGTCAATTCCGATGGCCACGCTGGGGTTGTTCGCGATCTTTTCGGCGATGGTGCTGCTGGCCATGGCGCGGATACGCTGGAAGGGGCGCGGCGGCGAAATTCTGTCGCGTGTTCGCCGAGGGCCGCGAGCGGCGGCGAACGTTTAAGGGTTCGTCGGCGGGTTAGCCGGATGCGGTGCGGGCGTCGAGGCGTCGGCGGGCCTCGGCGATGTCTTGAAGATGTATTCGCCGGGCCGGGCCAGTCCCATTTCTTCGCGCGCGATTCGCTCGATCGCCTGTGGGTCGGTCTTGAGCGATTTCACGCGGTCCTGCAATTGGCGGTTCTCTTCGTTGAGCTGCTCAATTTCCTTCTTGACGTTCGCGGCTTCCTTTTGCGCGCGGCGCATGGCGAGGACTCCGTGCGTGCCGAAAACGTCCTGTATAAGCAACAGCGCCAGCGCTCCTGCCAGGAACCAGTTCGCGTTGCGGCGAAGAAAGTCGCGCAGTTGCTCGGCAAAGCTCATCGCTGGCTCCATCATCGCACGATCCAGGCGCGCGCGTCTTCGGCGAGCTTCGTAGATTCGGCCTGCGTGGTCGCTTCGGTGTAAATGCGCACGACCGGCTCGGTGCCCGAAGGCCGCATCAGAATCCATGCGCCGTCGTCGAGCGTCAATTTCAATCCATCGGTGCGATCCGTGCGCGCAACGCGCCGGCCGGCGAATTCCTTGAAGTCGGAACGCAAGCGCTCGGGTAATTTGGCCTGCGTTTCCTCCGGAAGATGCAAATTCACCCGGACGGGCCAGAATTCAGAGCCGACCCGGCGGAAAAGATCGCGGAGCTGATCGCCCAGCGAAGCCTGGCGCGCCGCGATCATTTCGGCGACGAGCAGGCACGCGAGGATCCCGTCTTTTTCGGGGAGGTGGCCGCGAATCGTCATGCCGGCGCTTTCTTCGCCTCCGAGCGCAATCTTGTCTTCGCGGAGCAGCGGGCCGACGTACTTGAATCCGACGGGCGTCTCATACACCTGTACGCCGTGAAGCTTTGCGACCGCGTCGAGCAGGTGAGTGGTCGCCACGCTGCGGGAGGCGCCGAGCTTGTAGCCGCGGGTTTCGAGCAAGTAGTCAAAGACCAGGCCGAGGACGTGATTCGGCGATACGAACGATCCGTCGCGATCCACGATGCCGAAGCGGTCGGCGTCGCCGTCAGTCGCCAGACCCGCGAGGGCCTTCTTTTCGCAGACAGTTTTCTTCAGGGGCGCTAAATTCTGTTCCGAAGGATCGGGTCCGGTGCCTTCAAACAGGACGTCGCGCTGGGCGCGAATTTCTGTCACCACGATTCCCTGATCTTTGAGGATCCGGTCCAGCCAGCCGGCGCCGCACCCATGGACGGCGTCGCAAATGAAACTGCCCTTTGCCTTTGCGAGCACTTCGAAGCGAATCATCCGGCGAAGCTGCTCGAAATACGGCTCGCGCGGGTTAATCCCGGGGAAATCGTTTTCAACCTGGTTATGCTCGACCGGACCGTCCTCGAGCGCGGCGGCGCGTTTCTCGATGTCCTTGGTGATTTCGGGCAATGCCGGCCCGCCATCGGCTCCGGAAAATTTCAGGCCGTTATATGCCGCCGGATTGTGGCTGGCCGTAATGTTGACCCCGCCGTCGAGCTTTCCGTGGAGGATCGCGTGCGCGATGGCTGGGGTCGGGGTCGGCTCGCCGCACAGAAGCACGCGGCAGCCATGCGATCTCAGGACGGAGGCGGCGGCGAGGGCGAATTCCGGCGAGAAGAAGCGCGTGTCGTAACCTACGATGAGCGTCGGAGATTTCTTTCGCGCCAGCACGTGGCCCGCAATCGCGGCCGCCGCACGGCGCACGCCCGGGAAAGTGAAGTCCTCGGCGATGATGCCGCGCCAGCCCGATGTCCCGAAATGGATCGCTTGGCTCGTCACGCGGCGCTATTGTATCTTGTCGCGCAACCCTTGCGTATCTGGTAATCGCCGGAGAAGCTATCCAAGAGTAAAGGCGGGAGATGACGGACAAAATCGTGGTGTTGGTTACATGCGCGTCGGCGGGACAGGCGAGGAAGATCGCTCGTGCGCTGGTCGAGCGCAGGCTGGCGGCTTGCGGAAATGTATTGCAGGCGCCGGTCCAGTCGATCTACCGGTGGAAGCGAAAAGTCGAATCGGCGAAGGAGGCGCTGCTGATTCTGAAGACCTCCCGGCGGCGATTTGCCGCCGTGGAACGCGCGGTGCGGAGGTTACACACTTACGAGGTGCCCGAAATCATCGCCGTGCCGATCGCCGGCGGCTCGCGCGAGTATCTCAAGTGGATTTCAGAGTCCGTCCGGCCTGCGAGCAGGTGAGGCCATTTGTCTCGGCGTCCGCTACACCCATCGTAGCGGCGGCGATCCCTCGACTGGCCCTTGAGCGGCGCATTCAATTGGAGTACAACAAACAAGTTATGATCGCGGCGAAAAATCGTCGGGGTGTCCAGCTGCGGCTACGGTGGCGAACTGTGTCGGCAGCCGCGCTGGCAGCCGGCTTGCTCTGCGTCGCGACCACTTTCGCTCAGGAAACTCATCCGAGCCAGGGAACCCCGCCCGACGCGGTGCAGCAGCAGGAGCAACCAAGTTCGCCGGACAAGAAGCGCGACAAATCCGCCGATTCGCTCACCACGAAGATCCGAATTCACGTCACGGACGCCAACGATAAGCCGGTATCCAATGCCAGCGTCTACGTTCGCTACTACGAGTCCGGTGGATTCTTGCGCCACGAGAAACTTTCCGAGCTGAGTTTCAAGACGAATCAAGAAGGCTCGGTGAAGATTTCCGAGATTCCGCAGGGCAAGATCCTGATTCAAGTTATTGCCAAGGGCTGGCACACGTTCGGCAAGTGGTACGACATAGACAAGGACGAAGAATCCGTCTCGATCAAGCTGGAGCCGCCGCCTCACTGGTACTGAGAAGTTTTTTCGCCGTCGTTGAAGCAATTGTCTGCAAAAGTTTTTCTTCGTCCGTAGAAACTGCATCG
>Ga0116217_10006031_pt1 | contig 10568 bp, 7 predicted proteins | sample Sb_taG_6_FD_89697 | JGI IMG/M metagenome (GOLD analysis project Ga0116217, IMG submission 89697) | Peat soil microbial communities from Weissenstadt, Germany - Sb_50d_4_PS metaG | ecosystem: Environmental > Terrestrial > Soil > Wetlands > Peat | place: Germany: Weissenstadt | collected 2010-09-21 | reverse complement strand
CGCTCACCGCGCTTGAGCTGCCCGACGGCCATGCGCAGGTTCTCGAGCACCGACAGTCCGGGGAAGATGCCCCTGCCCTCCGGGATGTGGGTGAGCCCCTCGGCGCTCAGCTTGTGTGCCGCCCTCTTGGTGACGTCGACCCCGTCGAAGCGGACGTGCCCCGCGGTCGGAGGCACCAAGCCCGACACCGTTCGGGCCAGCGTGCTCTTGCCCGCACCGTTGGCGCCGAGCACGGCCACGAGCGATCCCGTGGCCACCTCCATGGAGACGCCGAACAGTGCCTGCGAGGCGCCGTAGCTGACATCGAGGTCCTCGATCACCAACATGGGCCCGCTCACGACTCTGAACCCGGCGTCGTTGTCTCGTCGTCATCGGTCGGCACGGCACCACCCGCCGCTGGTGGCGACACGCCTGCTGCGGTGGCGTCCTCGTCCCCCAGGTAGGCGTCCCGCACGGCGGGATCGGCCCGGATCTCCTCGGGCGTCCCCTCCGCGATGAGCTGACCGAAGTTCAACACGAAGATCCTGCCCGAGAGCGCCAGCACCGACGCCACATCGTGTTCGACCATCAGCAGCGACAGCCCGTTGGCGCTGTTCACCACCACCCGCTCGAACGCCGCGGTCAGGTTGTCCGTGGCACGAACGTCCAGCCCGGACAGCGGCTCGTCGAGCAGCACCACGCTCGGGTGCGTCGCCAGTGCTCGCCCCACCTCCACCAGGCGGGCCAGACCGAGGGGGAGCACCGAGACCTGGGTCGCGGCCAGGTCCGAGAGGCCCAACAGATCGAGGAGCTCGTCCACCTGGTCGGTCTCCTGCTCCGTCGGCGGGAACAGCAGGGCACGGAAGCTGAGGAGGTCGCTCCAGAACCGACGACGCTCGTAGCGGGCCCGGTGCGCGACGACGAGGTGCTCCCGCACAGTGAGGCCCATGAAGAGCTCGGGATGCTGGAAGGTGCGAGCCAGCCCGAGGCGCGCCCGGAGCTGCGGGCTGAGCGCCGTGACGTCCCGACCGTCGATGAAGACCCGGCCGCTGGCCGGACGCAGCAGACCGGACATCACGCCGAAGAGGGTGGACTTGCCGGCGCCGTTGGGGCCCACGAGCCCCACGATCGTTCCCGGAGGGACGTCGACGGACACATTGGAGAGGGCGACGACACCCCCGAAGCGCACCGTGACGCCCGTGGCCGCCAAGACCGACGCCGCGCGCGATGCCGTATGGCGGGGATCGGCCGCGACGCTCACGCGAGGTCTCCGCCCGCGACGGCCGATTCCCTGGTCGCTGCGGGGACCGCGCCCTGCGGCGACACGCCGCGCAGCTTGTCCCAGGCCCAGAGCACCTGCCGCGCGTTCTCCGTCATGGCCCCGTTGGGGAATTTGGCGACCTGCACGGCGCCGAGCCCGAAGAGAATCGGCGTGACCTGCGTGAAGTCCGCCGGCAGGTAGGCCACGGCGATGCCCGAGAGGACGGTGTAGGACACGCCCGCCAGCAGGGCGGCGATGCTCGAGCGGATGCCGAGCGTGACCAGGATGGCGAGCCAGACGAGGCCCAGGAGCGAGGAGTAATTGGTCGGCAGGGCGGACCCCAAGGAGAGTGCGTACATCGCCCCGCCGATCCCGGCGACGCACGCGGCGATGCCCGAGACCAGGACCTTCATCTGCAGGACGCTGATCCCGATGGTCCGGGCGGCCGCGGGGCTCCACCGGACGGCATTCAGCGCGAGGCCGGCAGAGGACCGCTGCACGTTGACCACCACGAGTGCGGCGAGTGCGAAGACGCCAAGGGACAAATAGGTGAAGGCGCGCGGGCTCGAGGCGAACGACGGCAGGTTGACGTTCACCCCGATGGCGTAATTCGAGAAGATCTGCTGGGTGAAGACCAGGTCGTCGAACAGCAGGCCGACAGTCAGGGTCACCAGCGCCACGTACAGGTTGCCCAGCCGGATCGTCACCAGCCCGATGATCACTCCGAAGGGCAGGGCCGCGATCCCTCCCAACAGCACCGACGGCAGGACCGGCCACCCGTGCCGGGCCGCCAGTTGGGCCGCGACCACGGCACCGACGCCGGCGAAGGTGGCCTGGCAGAGCCAGATCATCCCGCCCTCGCCGGTGACCAGGGTGATCGACAGGAGGATGATCCCGAAACAGACCCCCTGCCCGATCAGACCGACCCAGAACCCGCTGAGGACGAGGGGCAGGACGCAGAGGATCGCGAACGCCAGAAGGGGGAGCTGCCAGCCGAACGCGGAGGCGTACCGGTCGCGCTTCGAGCCGGTCGGAGCATCCCCCTGCGGCGTGATCGCACGATCGAGGGGCCCGCCGACACCCTCCGATTCTTCAACGCCGGTGCCACGGACCATGAAGTAGACGAGGACGATCGCGGTGACGATGAACGGGATGGCCGGGATCACGTCGGCGCTCAAGGAGGTCGAGTTCGAGAAGAAGTACTGCACCAGCGTCCCGGCGATCCCCATCAGCAGCCCGACCGCCATGGCGACAGGGAGACTGTGCAGCCTCGCCGCGATGACGGCCGCGAACGCGGCCACCATCACCAGGGTGAAGTCACCGGGGTCCAGGCCGACGACGGGTGCCGCCAGCACCCCCACCAGGCCGGCGAGGCCGATGCTGACCGCCCAGACACCCATGGACACCCGGTCGGGGTTGGTCGCCGAGAGCGAGGTCATGGCGGGTGAGTCGACCATGGCGCGCACCCGGAGCCCGATGTCGGTGTAGCGCAGGACCACCACCCCGACGACCACGACCACGGCGACGCAGATGTAGACGATGATCTGCTCCATGGTGACGGCCACGCCCATGAAATCGAACACGCGCACGGGTTCGGGGGCGAGGCCGGGTGCGGAGAGGATCGTCTCGTTGCCGAAGATGAGCGTCGCGGCCGGCGGTATGGCCACGGAGACCCCGATCGTGGCCACGATCTTGATCAGCGGACGGGCCAGACGCAGCCGTCGGAAGAGCACGAAGTACAGGGCGATGCCGAGTGCCGGTCCGGTGATGACGATCGAGACCGCTGCGGCCGGCAGGATCGCCCAGTGCTCCTGGGTGTTGAGGTAGTAGTAGAAGCGCGCCACGGCGTAGGCGAGCGAGGCGAAGGCGAAGTTGAGGATGCCGGTCGACTGGTAGGTCACGACCAGCCCCGACGCCGCGATCGCATAAATGCCCCCGTAGACGAGACCAGCGATCACGTACTGCAGCACCAAATCCCCCGATCCGATCCGCCAGCACGGCGCCGGCGGATCAGAGGCCGTTCTCCCAGGTTCTCATGGTCCGAGTTTGGGCGTCTGCCCAGGTGAGCTCGTGCCAGATGGTACCGTAAGCCGGGGTGCGGTTCCACCAGTTCAGCGGGCCCGTGACGGGCGTCATGCCCCCGAGCCACACGCGGGGACGTGTGCCCGGAGCACCGCGGGCCGGCGGACGCCGTCACCGATGGCCCGGCAACGCGCCGGCGCGCCGCAGCACCGACCGGGAGGTGCCGGCACCCTGACCGTGGACGCCGTGATCGTCGGTTCCGGGCCCGGGGGCGCCACCGCCGCCGACGTCCTGACCCGCGCCGGATGGTCGGTCGTGATCATCGAGAAGGGCCGCAACCACCTGCTCGACCCCGAGAACATGGCCCGTCCGGCGTCGGACTTCTCCAACGACGAGATCAAGTTCATCCACCGTCACTTCCTTGGGCCGGACCCGCTCCTGGAGCCGCGCACCTTCCGCATCGGGCCCGAGGAGGGCGACCATGCCCATGTGGGCGAAGTGAACTCCATCCCCTCGACGGTCGGCGGCGGGGGCACGCACGCCGACGGGAAGACACCGCGGTTTCGCGAGGTGGATTTCGCCCTGCGGTCCGCCTACGGGCCGCAGCCCGGGGCGGACGTCGTGGACTGGCCCGTCACCTACGGCCACCTCGAGCCCTGGTACGCCATGGTGGAGCAGGCGATCGGCGTAGCCGGCAACGCCGGCGAGAATCCCTTCGCCGCACCACGCTCGGGACCGTTCCCCATGCCGCCCGGGGCACCGATGTTCGGCGCCACGTTGTCGGTGGCCGCGGCCGAGCGACTCGGTTTCCATCCCTACGCCGCCCCCACCGCGGCCAACAGCGTCCCCTACGGCGGCCGTCCCGCCTGCAACAACTGCGGCTTCTGTGCCTCCCTGGGGTGCCCGATCCACGCCAAGGGCGACCCGGTCGCCCTGCTGACCCGGACAATGGCGACGGGCCGGGCCGAGCTGTGGCCGGAGACCTTCGTCTCCCGGATCCGCACCGCCGGGCGCCGGGCCACCGGCGTCGACTTCATCGGTCCGGACGGTGTGGAGCGCTCCATGGACGCCCGCCACGTGATCGTCGCCGGGGGCGCGGTCGAGACACCGCGGCTGCTCCTGCTGTCGGGCGTGGGCAACGAGCTGGTCGGTCGCTTCCTCATGGTCCACTTCCAGACCATCGTGGTGGGCATGATGCCGTTCGACGTGCACGCCGACCGCGGCCGGGCGGTGACCCATGTGCACGACGACCCCATGATCCCCGACCCACCGTCGCGGGCGGCGGCCCGTGCGGCGGGGTTGCCGTGGCTGCGCGGCGGGATGGTGGAGCACAGCGGCGGCGGCATGCCGGTCGGGGAGGCCAAGATCTCCCCCTGGGGGCCCGAGCACGGGAGGCTGATGAGGGACTCACCGCACCGGCGCCACGTCTGGGCCTTCATCATGCAGGGCGAGGACCTCCCGTACGCCACCAACACGATCGATCTCGACCCGAAGGTGCGGGACGCCCGCGGGTTCCCTGCGGCCCGCATGACCTATCGCGCCGGCCGCCACGAGCTGGTGGCCTACGAGCACCACGCGCCGCGGCTCGAGGCCATCCTGAGCGAAATGGGTGCCACCCGGACGTTCTGCACCAGCTCGCCGGGCGGTGACTTCCTCGGCGTCAGGAGGAAGCCCATCCCCGACAGCCGGCACGTCATGGGCACCACCCGCATGGGAGACGACCCGACCGCTTCGGTCGTGGATCCGCTCGGCCGGGTGCACGGGCTGGACAACGTCACGGTGGCCGACTCCTCCGTGTTCCCCACCTCCTCCGGCTACGGGCCCACCCTCACGCTGGTCGCGCTGGCCGCTCGGGCGGCGGGTGCTCTCACCGGCACCGGACCCGAGACCGGGACGCCGGCGATGGGGTGAATCGGTCCACCATGGAACTTGACCTCAGCAGCGACCAGGATCTCCTCCGGGGCACCACCGCCCGGCTGATCGAGTCGATGTGCCCGCTCTCCACCGTGCGCCGGCTGACGGAGAGCGACACCGGCCTGCCACCGGGCTACCTCGGCGCCGCCGCCGACGTCGGGTGGTTCGCCATGCTCGTGCCGGAGCAGTACGGAGGCGGAAGCGTGTCCGGACGGGGCGTGTGCGACCTCGCCATCGTCGCCGAAGAGCGGGGGCGGGCGCTCCAACCCAGCCCGTTCGTCTCCATGAACGTGGTGGCCGCCGCGCTCGCCGCCGCCGGCACCCCGGAGCAGCGGGCGACGATCCTCCCTGCTCTGTGCCGGGGCGAGGTGATCGCGACGTGGGCGCCCGGCGACGGCGGTGGCGCGGTCCCGGCTGCCTCGGTCACCGCGACCGCGCGCGGCGACACCTTCGCCTTGTCCGGACGGGTGGGACAGGTCGAGGCGGCTGCACTGGCGGACTGGCTCCTCGTCTCGGCCCGCGGTGCGCGCGGCGGGCTCGTCCAGTTCATCGTGCGGGCGGCCACGCCGGGCGTCACCGTCACCCCTCTCCGGGGACTCGACATCACGCAGCGTCTCGCCGCCGTCTCCTTCGACGACGCGCTCGTCCCTGCCGAGGCGGTGGTGGGAAGGCCCGGCGCCTGCGACGGGGACATCGAACGCCAACTGCACCTGGCCTGCGCGCTCTCGACGGTGGAGACCGTGGGAGCGATCGACGCCCTCTTCGAGTTGACCCGCCAGTACGCCGTCGACCGCACGGCGTTCGGCCGGCCGATCGGCTCGTTCCAGGCGGTGAAGCACCAACTCGCCGACATGAGCCTCGCCCTCGAGGCCAGCAAGGCCGTGGGCGCCGCCGCCGTCAATGCGGTGCAAGCGGACGGGGAGGACGCCGGGGAGATCGTCAGCATGGCCAAGTCGTGGGTGGGCGACGCCGGGATCGACGTCGCCCAGGGGTGCGCGCAGGTGTTCGCCGGGATCGGGTACACCTGGGAGCACGACCTGCATCTGTTCCTGCGCCGCATCACCATGAACAGCCTTCTCTTCGGCCACCCCGACTGGCACCGCGAGCGCATCTGCCGGCTCCACGGCGTATAGGGCGAGAGGACGGGCGACAGACGATGCCGGGACATGCGCACGACGCGGGGCTCGAGGACTACCGGAGGGAGGCGCGCGCCTGGCTGTCGGCAAACCTCCGGCGCCGGGAGGGCCCCGACCCCGATCGCGGCGTCGACGACTACACGCCCGAGGTCATGGCGGCCAACCGCGCTTTGCAGCGGCGGCTCTTCGAGGCGGGCTACGCCGGCATCACCTGGCCGAGGGAGTACGGCGGCCAGGGCCTCCCGGCCGCGTACGAGTCGGCCTTCGTGGAGGAGGCGGCCGGCTACGTCCTGCCCGATTTCGGCGCCCTCACCATCACCACCTTCTACGTCTGCGTCCCGACCATGCTGGCCCACGCCCCGCCGGGCTTCCTGCGCGGCTTCGTGCCGAGGGTCCTGGCCGGAGAGCAGCTGGTCTGCCAATTCTTCTCGGAGCCGTCGTCCGGATCCGACCTGGCCGGCGCTCGGACACGGGCCGTCCGGGACGGCGATCAGTGGGTCCTCAACGGCCAGAAGATCTGGAGCACGTTCGCTCACCGGGCCGACTCGGGGATGTGCCTTGCCCGCACCGACCCCTCCGTCCCCAAGCACCAGGGTCTCACGTGGTTCCTGGTGCCGTGCGACGCCCCCGGGCTCACGATCCGGCCGATCAGGCAGATCAACGAGGTGGCGGAGTTCTGCGAGGAATTCTTCGACGACGTCGTCGTCCCCGACTCCAACCGCCTCTGCGAGGTGAACGCGGGCTGGCCCGTGACCCAGACGATGTTCGTGATGGAGCGCGGTGCCGGACGACCCGAGGACGACACGCCGCTCGAGGGCCCCGGCCCGCTCGCACCCGACCTCGTGCAGTTGGCTCGGGGATCCGGACGGCTCGACGATCCCATCGTGCGCCAGAAGCTCGCTTGGGCCCACACCACCGACTTCGTCGGCAGGGCGCTGGGCGCACGCATCGCCCAGTTGGGCCGGCTCGGTCGCCTCAACCCGGGGGTGGCCTCCTACGTGAAGCTCTTCCGGGGGACCTACAGCCCGATGCGCGCCCGGCTCGCCGTCGAGATAGGCGGCGCCGCGGCCATGACCTGGGACCCGGCCGACGACGAGGGGGCCGATGCCGCCCTCGCCTATCTCCGGGGGCGCGGGGCGTCCATCGCGGGCGGCACCAACGAGACGCAGCGCAACGTGATCGGCGAGCGGGCCTTGGGGCTCCCGCGCGAACCGAGCTTCGACACCCGAAAGCCGTTCAGCGACGTCCTGCGCGAGGCCAAGAACTGGACCGGCAAGGTGTGAGTCAGGTGGTCCCCCCGGGCACGTCGCCGTAGAGGTCGGCGTTCGCCGCGGCCCGGTGCACGAGATCCGTCACGACGGGGCCCAGCTCGGCGGCCTCCCAGCGTTGCTGCCGGTCGACCGAGGGCCCGGCCCGCCACCCTTCGACCACCCGTATCTGCCCGCCGCGCACCGTGAAGACCCGACCCGTGACGTGCGCCGATTCCGGGCTGGCCAACCATGCGACCAGGGGGGCGATGTTCTCGGGATCCGAGGCGTCGAACGTCCCGGGTTCGGCGGATGCGTACGAGCCCGGCTTCGCCTGCTCCGTCATGCGGGTGTGGGCACCGGGATTGACCGCATTGACCGTCACGCCGTAACGCGCGAGCTCGCCGGCCGCAATGATGGTCAGTGCGGCGATGCCGGCCTTGGCTGCTCCGTAGTTCGCCTGGCCGGCGTTGCCGAAGAGGCCGGATGCGGACGTCGTGTTGATGATCCGGGCATCGTTGGTCCGACCCTCCTTCGCCCGGCTCCGCCAGTGCTCGGCCGACCAGCGCGTGGTGGCGAACGTGCCGCGCAGATGGACCCTGATCACCGCGTCCCACTCTTCGATCGACATGTTGACCAGCATCCGATCGCGCAGGATCCCGGCGTTGTTCACCACGATGTCCAACGAGCCGAACGTCTCGACGGCCGTGTGCACCAGCCGGCGGGCACCGTCCCAGTCGGACACGTCGTCGCCGTTGGCCACCGCATCGCCACCCGCGGCGCGGATGGCGTCGACCACCTCGGCGGCAGGCGCTTCCGAGCTCCCCCGGCCGTCGATCTCTGCGCCCAGGTCGTTGACGACCACCTTGGCGCCCTGGCGGGCAAGCTCCAGCGCATGGCCGCGACCGATGCCCCGCCCGGCTCCGGTCACGATGGCCACACGACCCTCATTGATCCCGGGCATCTCGCATCCTCCTGTCGGACGGGTCCGCCGTGCCTGCGGTGTCCGCACGCACCTCGGGCAGCCACACCGCCCCGCTCCGGCGCAGGCCGTCCACGTCGGCCTGGCTGCAACCCAACCACTCGCCCAGCACCGCCGCCGTGTGCTCGCCCATGCGGGGGCCCCGCGGGGTGTCCCCTCCCCGGGTCCTGCGCATCGGGTTCGGGGAGTCCGGGTACTCGACGAGCCCGACGTCGGGATGCCTGACCTCCACGAACGCCCCCCGGCTCCGGAGCTGCGCATCCCGCCACATGTCCTCGCTGTTCTGCACCGGCCCCGCGGCCACGCCGACCTTCTGCAACTTCAGGGCCGCCTGCAGGGGTGCCACCGTGCCGGACCAGCTCTGGACGGCCTCGCGCAGGGACTCCCGTCTCCCCGGTGTGCAGCCGTCCTCGTCGAGGTCGAGGTCTCCGCGCTCCAAGAACGAGCACAGGGCGGTCCAGTCCCCCACATCCTCGAGCTCGATGGCCACCCAGGCATCGGCACCCTGGCACCGGAACACTCCGGAGAACAGCGAGCCCGGCACGTCGTTGGGCCCGGCGCTCCAGTCGCGGCCGTTGGCCAGGTAGTCGAGGTACAGGGGGGCCAGGATGCCGGCACCGGTCTCGGTCTGCGCCATGTCGACGAAGACGCCCGGCGCCCCCTGGTCGACTGCGGCCAGCGCGGCAGCGACGGCGCACGCGCCGTGGATCCCCGCCACGAAGTCGAAGTGGATGCCGTCGGGTGCCCATGCCGCAGTGAGGCCGAGATAATTGTTGATGGTCGATGCGTAGGCCCGAAAGCCCGCCCGTGGGCCTGACCGGCCGTAGCCGGAGATAGACAGCAGCACGAGACGTGGATTGCGCGCGGTGAGCTCGGCGAACGAGCAGCCCCACGACTCCATCGTGCCCGGCCCCAGGTTCTCCACGACCACGTCGGCGCGACCGGCGAGACGTCGCACGGCCTCCCGGCCGCCTTCGTCCGTCATGTCGACACAGGCACTGCGAAGTCCGCGGGTCATGCCGGCGAACAGGGCCGTGGTCCGGACCCCGGATGGCTCGAAGACCTGTGGCTGGTCGGGCCCGTCATAGGCCCGCAAGGCCTCCGGGCGATGGGGTGTCTCGATCTTCACGACGTCGGCGCCCAGATCCGCCAGGAGCAACGCACAGATGTTGCCGGCGACGAAGGATCCGAACGAGAGGACCCGGACGCCCGCCAGGGGGGCGGTGGGGCTCGGACTAGACGAGACCATCTGCCCGCCACCGTTCCAAGTCCCGGGCCCGGTGGCCCAACTCGTGCAGGTAGACCTGCTCGTTGTCCTCCCCCAGCCGGGGCGCCGACCTCCGGTAGGCGATCGTCGGGGGCGAGGAGATGAAGGGCGGGCCGGGAATGCGGATCGATCCGGTGCCCACCCGCGAGGATCCGATGAAGTAGCCGCGGTCGGTCGGCTGGGGGTCCTGCACGAACTCGGCCGGGGTCTGGGTCAGCGCGCAGGGCAACCCCGCGGCCTGCCCGGCCTCGACGAGCTGCGCGGCTCCCCGTGTCGAGAGGAGGTCGGCGATGATGTCGGTCAGCACGTCGAAGAGTTGCACCCGCATCACCCGGTCGCGATAGATCGGGTCGGTGAGGACGTCCGGCCTCCCCACGAGGTCGACGAAGAGGTCCCAGTGGTGAGCCGAGTGTGCGCCGATGTCGACCGATCCATCGCGGCAGCGCCAGATCCCTCCCGGAGGCGGCCCGAAGTTGGTCGCCCGTGTCTTGATCCGTCCCGCCAGGTCGTACTGCTCCGTCCCCAACTTGTTGAACCAGCCGACCTCGTGCACGGAGAGGTCGAAGACCTGCGACCGCAGCTCACGGGGGCACCGCAGCGTCGCCTGGACGAGGAAGGCGGCCCAGATCCCCGCCTCGTCGTAGAACTGCTGGCCGGGCATCGCCACGGGCGGTCCTTCGGGGGGACCGACGGCATGCATGTAGCCGCTCATGGCGAACGAGGTGAACGGCGTCGCCCGCCAGTCGCGGTACGGGCCCGT
>Ga0116217_10006029_pt1 | contig 10569 bp, 11 predicted proteins | sample Sb_taG_6_FD_89697 | JGI IMG/M metagenome (GOLD analysis project Ga0116217, IMG submission 89697) | Peat soil microbial communities from Weissenstadt, Germany - Sb_50d_4_PS metaG | ecosystem: Environmental > Terrestrial > Soil > Wetlands > Peat | place: Germany: Weissenstadt | collected 2010-09-21 | reverse complement strand
TCGAGGCCGTCGAACAGCACGGCGAAGCCGATCGCCTTGGCTGCGTTATCGAGGTGCCAATACTCGGCAACGGTGGCGTGCAGGACTTCCAGCATCGCGTAATAGCCCAACGCCATGTTCGCGGTGGTGAACAGCGAGGGGAGAATGTACATCCCCTTACTGAGCCTGCGCCGCGGTTTGTGGGCAGCCTGCGTCATCGCAGGTTGGGTCGTCGCAGCCGGGGTCATCGCAGGCTGATCTGTCCTAGCTTGATCCATCCTAGCCTGATCCATCCTAACCTGATCCATCAGTGCGCCCTCTCGGAGGCCGGAGCGCTTCCTGCGGCCACCAGTGCACCTTGGGGCTGCAGGTAGGCCAGCACGCTGGAACCGCCCTTCACATGGTCGCCAATTTTCACGTTGACGTGGGCAGAGGCATCGAGCAACACATCCACGCGCGATCCGAACTTGATCAGGCCCACCCGCTGGCCTCGCTCCAGCCGGTCGCCGAGCTTGGGATAGAACACGATGCGCCGCGCCAGCAGGCCCGCAATCTGCTTGAAGACGACCCTCTGGCCGTCGCCTTCGACGGTGACGATGTTCTGCTCGTTCAATTCGGCGGACGTCTTATTCATCGCATTCAGATACTGGCCGCGCTGGTAGCGCACCTCACGAATCACGCCCGCAATCGGTGAGCGGTTCACGTGCACATTGAACACACTGAGGAAAATGCTGAGCCGCGTCAGCTTCTCGCTTCCCACGGTCACGGTCGAAACGTCGGTGACCTTGCCATCGCCAGGGGAGACCACTGCACCCGCGTCCTGTGGAATCACGCGTTCGGGATCACGAAAGAACCACAGGAAGAAAAATGCCAGCAGGCAGGGAATGATCGCCCAGACAGGCTGAGTCAGCCAGCCGAGGAGCACGGCGGCGGCGATCAGCGGGGCTGCGTAGAAGTATCCGTCACGCACCATGGGAGCTTCCAATTATAGAGCAGGCTACCCAGGCTCGCGACGATTTGGGCCGTGGGGGTCGAGTTCTGCTTCCGGTAAGGGCATCTTCTTGCGGGCTACCCAACGATAAACCGGGACGTGCCGTGCGAATCGTCCGACCCGGCGCCGGGGGGTCGTGGCGCGAATCCTCATGGCACCGGCGTGCATGCTACCTAACTTTGGTGCCATGGCGATGGCACGTTCTGGCGTTGACCCACGACTTATGGTTGGTTACTGTGGGTTACTAACTGAAACTATGCTTCTCCCCCCGATGCATTCTTAATGGGTGTTCTGGAAAAGATTCCGACATTTTTAATCACCGGTGTGCTGGTGATCATCTTCGTGTGTCTGAAGCGCCACGCGCGTAGCGCCCGCCTGACACTCTGGACGGTGGGCTGGACGCTGGTTTTCACGCATTTCCTGGCCCAATTGCTGGAGCCCGATCACGGGCCAGCCCAAGCCCTATTGTTGGCTCTCGATGCCGGATCACTGCAAGCGGCTGTGGTCGCATTTTTGGTTTCGGTATCCACTGTGGCTGAAGACTACGCGAAGCGGACCCTCCTGCTGCTCGTGCTGGGTGTGCCTTCCGTGGCGTACGCGGTTTGTGCCAGCTATCCGGTGCAGGCGCGTTGGCCCTACATCTTGTGCCTGGCGGCATGCGGTGGCGGAGGCGCGTGCTTTTTCCTCAAAGTGAGCGGGAAGCTGTCGCTGCCTCTGGCGGCGGCAACTCTACTGGGCTCGCTTCCCGCTGCGTGGGTGATTGGCGCCGCGCTCCGCGGATCTTTTCAGGAAGGGACGATCGCACTCATTGGAATTGGATTTGGTTTGGCGGGCGTGTTCATATACCGGAACCAAGGACGGCTATCGCCCGCCATTCTGACCATCGCCGGCGGGTTCGTCAGCTGGGGAGCGGCGTTTCCCATCCGATTGCTGATCGATCGCCTCTCCCCGAACCTGACTATTCCCGGGGAACTGTGGAACACTCCCAAAATCCTGGTCGCTCTGGGAATGATTCTGGCGGTGGTGGAGGACAAGTCGGAATCGATCGCCGGCATGCAACACAAGGCAGACCGGCTCGACCGCCGGTTGGAATGCTTCTCGGCGATCACAACCCGGCTGCTGCGGGGTGCGGAGCTGGACGCGGTTTGCCCGGCAATCGCCTCGGCGATCACCGAGGTCAGCACTTTCAGTGTGGCCGTGGTCCAACTCGAGGATGATCATGGCGCGCTCCGGGTGGCAGGCTCCAGTGGGCTGTCGGCAGAATCGTTGCAGAGTCTGCAGGCTCAAACGCAGGGCTGGACGCTCGATCATATTAAGAACTTGTGTTCCAAGGCGCAGCTCATGGGCAGGAATTCGTACTCGGTGCTTCCCCAGGAAGCCGTCCTGTTTGGGCTGCGCGAAAACTTAAAAGCGCAATGGAGGGACGGCGAAGAGTTATTGATTCCACTTTGCTCGGATGGAGGCGCATACCTGGGCTGCATCCGGTTGGCTGGGCCGCGAGACACGAGGACGATCCATGCGCTGGAATTGTCCCACATCGAAATGCTGGCGACCGACATTGCCTTAGCGGTCGAACTGCAGTCCTTGCACACGCAGCTGGTCTGTTCGGAAAAGCTGGCTGCGCTGGGGCAACTGCTGGCCGGGGTGGCGCATGAACTCAATAATCCTCTGACCGCGATTATGGGCTACGGCGAACTGATCAACGATGCCATCGCGGCGCCGCAGGCTCGCGATCAACTGGGGAAGCTGGTGAGTGAAGCCCGCCGCATGAACCGAATTATCGACAATCTGCTGCGGTTCTCGCGGAAGAGTGAGCGTGACAATCAGGCCGTGCAACTCGCTCCCGTGGTGCAGCAGGTGCTGGCACTCCGGGAATACTACACGCGCAGCCGCAACGTTCGAGTGGAGATCGACATCGCGCCCGACTTACCCTTCCTGGCCGTGAGCGAAGACGAGATCAAACAGATTCTCCTCAACCTGTTCAACAATTCAAGCGACGCCCTGGAGGGAATGGCGGGAAACAAACAGATCAGCGTTCGCGCCTATCAGAGGGGTTCATGGGCGGTGATCGAAGTTGAGGATACAGGGCCGGGCTTTGGCAATCTGAACCGCGCGCTCGATCCATTCTACACCACGAAACCTGCGGGCAAAGGAACGGGACTCGGGTTGAGCGTTTGTTACGGGATCGTCAAGAAACGTGGCGGAGATCTCGAAATCGAAAACGTGAAGCCGCACGGGGCGCGAGTAACCATCAAATTCCTGGTCACGGACGCGCCCGCACCACCACTCTGGGCGGCCGTGGCCCGCGCCTAGAGATCCAGCTATCCCCGGATTTCTTACCGGACAGGAAAACCCCTCTAAGTACAAATAAAGAAAGGCGCTGCATCGCGCCCCGTGGAAGATGAGTTAATCCCTTGGCGGCGAAGCCGCGTGGACCTTGGCCAGAGTTTTTACGCTACGTTGACGCCGTAATGCTGCCGGTACTCGCGCTCGATGGACTCCATCTGGTCCTTCAGGCGTAGTTTCAGCTTCTTCAGACGAACCTCTTCCAACTTCTCGTCTTCGCTGAGATAACGTTTTTGGGTGAGTGAATCGAGGCGTTTCGAATACTGCGTATGCTCCTGAGCCAATCTGCGGAATTCCTCATGATTGGTCAGAAGTTGGTCTCTCGAAGTCAGCATCCAGCAGACCTCCAACCGGGATATGAGCTGAGGCTAGCACAGGGCAAAAAGGGGTTCAATACCCAAAAAGTGGTGCAGTCTCAGTGTGAGAAACAGTGCTAGGGCAAAGTCAGACGGTACAGGACGGCATCTTCCGGAGGATTTTTGTAGTAGGACTTGCGGCGGCCGGTCGGCTCGAAACCTGCTTTTTCGTAAAGACTTCGCGCCGCGGCGTTCGACTCCCGAACCTCGAGAAAGACGGAACTGCTGTTTGTTTCGCGCGCGGCGGTCAGCCAGGCATCCAAAAGCCGCTTTCCAAGCCCTTTCCGGCGCGCGGCGGAAGCGACGACAATGTTCTCCAATTCCCATTCGGGGGTAAGATGCTGGGCCACCAGGAAGCCTAGCGGGCCAGTATCCGCGTGGTTCCTGGCTTGGTGAGCCGACGTAGCCGGTGGGGAATCTTCAGCAGCTACGACAACGAGCCGCCCAACCCCTTCCTGATGGAAGGCCTGGCGATATTGCTCTTCGGTCCAGTGTGCAGCGGTGGCGGACTGCCGCTCCAGTTCCATGATGGAAGGGATGTCGGCGATGGTTGCGGAGCGGATGTGCACGGCGGTTTTCGAGGCCAGCGCTGGCTGTTTTGCTAGAAGCTGGCAGGCTAGGACCCAGGCTTCACAAACATCTCGGCGTCCGAGCGGCGCATGTAGTTCGCCTCTAACCGCTCGGGGGAGACCGTTTCTCCGGCTTGCAGCTTTTTCCATCCGAAGCGGGCGATCCTCTCAGAGTCAGGGGGATCGACCGCGAGCACGGGAAGACCGGCGTCCCGCGCCAGATCGGCCAAGGCTGCGTCAGGAGTGGCGACCGTTGATTCTCGCGCACAAGATAAGAACTCGGCCTGCGACAGCAGTTCTTCTCTAAACATCTGGGCCGATTCGCCCCTGATCTCGTACTCTCCGAAATAGACTTCGCGGCGCCCGCCATCGAGTGCGGCGATAACCTTGCCCTGGGCGAGACTGGCGGTTGCCACCAACTCCAGCAATGACACCGGGACAATGGGCTTCTGCAGAATCTCGGCCAAAGCCTTGATTGCGGCAAGCCCCACGCGGAGGCCGGTGAACGAACCCGGCCCAGAAACCACGATGAAACCATCGATGTCGGGCTTGCTGAGACCATGCTTCTGCAGGAGGGCGGCGATTTGCGGAACCAATTGCGCAGAGAACATGCCTCCCGCCAGCGACGCAACTTCGAGCAGGCGGATTTCGTTGGCATTGGAACCCTCGCCCGCGCGCGCGAGTGCAACTGTGCCATTCCTGCCGGAAGTATCGGTGACGAGAAGAAGCATCCTGTGCGTTGTGACCTTATCCGTGGTAAACCGTGAAATCCGTGGCTGGTCCGGGACTTATTCCTGCATTTTATCCCTGCACTAACTCCAGCAGCACGCCGCCGGTGCTGGCGGGATGAACGAATACGTACCTGTGCCCCCCGGCGCCAACCTTGATCTCGGCAGAGACGAGGCGCACCCCGTCTTTCGTCAGCCGCTCAACAGCGGCGGGCAAGTCCGGCACTTTGAGGCACACATGGTGCAGACCTTCGCCACGCTTGGCGATAAACTTCGCGATCGTTGAATCCTCGGACGTGGCTTCGAGCAGCTCCAGCCGGCTCTCGCCGACCGGAACCATCACCAGGCGGACTTGTTCCTGCTCCACCGTTTCTTCGGGGGAGACGCTGAGGCCCAGCTTTTCGTAAATCGCCTTGGCCGCTGCCAGCGACTTCACCGCGATGCCGAGATGATCGATCTGGAACATGTTTCCCTTCTCACGAAGCAGCGGACGCATTCGTCCACCGGCCGTCCGATTTTAGCTTGATCGATTTCAAAACCTCCCCGGACGAATGCGTCCGGGGCTACGTGTTAGCCTTCGCCGCGATCTCTTCCACCAGCGTATAGGGATCTCGTTTATGTTCGGCAACTTCCGCCGCCAGCTTTGTCAGATTCCCATCGCCGAGCTGCGCCCGCGCTTTCTCCAGCATGACATCGCGAAGCATTTCGACGAGCCTTTCCTGCCAGTTCTGCACCCTCTTCTTCAGCGCCAGGTTTTCTTTCTGCATATAAGCCTCGTAGCCGGCGATGGCCGCGGCCAGGTCGCTTACCCCGGTTCCATCGCTGGCAACCGTCTTCACAATCGGGGGCGTCCATCCATCATGGCGCAGGGCCAGCGACTGCAGGGCGTGAATTTCGCGTTCCACTCTTTCAGCGCCTTCTCGGTCGCTCTTGTTGATGACGAAAATGTCGGCGATCTCCATGATGCCGGCCTTGATGGTTTGCACATCGTCGCCCATGCCGGGAACGAGGATCACGACGGTTATGTCGGCGAGCCGCACGATATCGATTTCATCCTGCCCGACCCCGACGGTCTCAACCAGAACTACATCGCGTCCCGAGGCATCGAGGACGGTGGTGACGTCGGCCGTAGTGCGCGCCAACCCGCCCAGCGATCCGCGCGTCGCCATGCTGCGAATGTAGATTCCCGGGTCGGCAAAATGTTCCTGCATGCGGATGCGGTCGCCCAGGATCGCTCCTCCGGTGTAGGGACTGGTTGGGTCCACGGCGACGATGCCAACAGTACGATTCTGCTTGCGATAGAGCCGCGCCAGCTGGTCGACCAGCGTGCTCTTGCCCGCTCCCGGCGCGCCCGTCAGCCCAATCACGCGAGCTCGCCCGCTGTGCGGAAACAAGGCCTTCAGCAGATCGGACCATCCCGGCCCGCGATTCTCCACGGTGGAGATGGCCCGGGCCAGGGTGCGGACATCGCCCGACCGGAGCGCGTCGATCCATGCCGGGATGTCGGGATTCGAGGCAGCCGTGTCCAAGCGAGCGTTGTCCAAGCGAACAGTGTAAAGCAGGAGGGGAGTCTGGGGAAGAAAGCGCTGGTCCCCACATGTGCATGCCCGGGGGCTAATACCTCACCGCGTTGCAGCCTGGGCAGGACCACCGTGTGCCGGTACCAGTAACCAGCGGTGTTGAGCAAAATGGGCAAATCGCATCCGCGGCTGGCGGGATCATCGCAAGCTGCTCCCGCAAAGATGGCTGCTTCGGAGTACGCAGCAGATGAACAAGCAGCAGAATCGCACCTGCCGGTGCGACGATTCGGAAGACCCATGTACCGACGCCAAAATCCGGATCGGCGGGGACCGCCCAAAAGACCACCGATACGGCGATCAAACAAAACAGGCCAGCCCATTTGAAGGAACGGCGCGTCTTCGGATTCACATGGGGATCGCGACCGCAGACGGTGCACCTCCAATGTTTCCAATAGCCCACCGGCAAGATCGGGATCCAGAAGATGTGCCCGACATCGAAGGTCCGGATGGCGATGGATCGGCGGGGCGCCTGGCACACCAGGCAGTAGTCATTGCGAAACGCGACTCGCTTTGGCCAGAAATGGTAGGCGCCGGTAACGATGAACATGGCGAATCTTCTGAGGCTGCTCTGCTGTATATTAGCCCACTACTTCAGCAACACGTTACAACGGGCATCGCGCAAGGAATACCCTTGGTTTCTATCCGCACCTCGTCGAACGCAGGAAAAAGCAGCCTCTGGATTGATACGCTCCCGCTGCTCGTGTTTCCCGCACTGGTGGTCGCCCTTCAGAATCGAATGCCCGGCTGGTTGTTCATGTGGGCGCTGTCATTTGCGATTTTTGCCGGTCTCAAATGGATGACGTGGCGGAAAGCTCGCACGCGAGTGAACCACAGCGCAAGACGTTCGTTCGCCTATCTCGTGGCTTGGCCGGGGATGGACGCGGAAACGTTTCTCGACGCGGACAAACGGCCGATCAAACCTACCGTGCAAGACTGGCTCTGGGCGGCCCTTAAGACAGCGCTTGGAGTCGCGTTGCTGTGGGTCGTGGCGTGCCGCATTCCGGAACAAGATGAGTTGCTGCGCGGATGGATTGGGCTTTTCGGGCTGATCTTTTTGCTGCACTTCGGCAGCTTTCATCTGATCGCTTTGTTCTGGCAGTCGGTGGGCATCGACGTAGAACCGATCATGTCGAAGCCGATTCTGTCAAAGAATCTGAGCGAGTTCTGGGGCAAGCGCTGGAACCTTGGATTTCGCCAGTTGGGTCACGATCTGATCTTCCGTCCACTTCACAAGTACACGGGCGTGGCCGCGGCCGGGTTACTGGTGTTTGTCGCGTCTGGGCTGATTCACGACCTGGTGATTTCGCTGCCCGCCCGCGGAGGATATGGGCTGCCTACCGGATATTTCGTCCTGCAAGGCCTGGGTGTGACGTTGGAACGCTCCACACTGGGCCGGCGGCTTGGGCTGCAGAAGGGCCCGATCGCCTGGATCTTCCTGCTGATCGTGACCGCTGCTCCAGCGTTCTGGCTTTTTCATCCGCCATTTGTGTTGCGTGTCATACTTCCCTTCATGCGGGCGATTCACGCTCTATGACACAAACTCTGGCGGAACGATGCTTCGATCTGATTCTGTGGCTGGCCGGTGCCGGACACTTCGTGATTCTGATTGCCAGCGCACAGGTTCCCTCCCGCTTGCGCTGGAAACAGGATCTGGCGCAACTCATGCCGTTCAACCGCAAATTGCTGTGGGTGCAGGGCGGATTCACGGTGCTGACCATCATTGCGTTTGGAACGCTGACGCTTGTGCTGCATGGAGAATTGCTGCGCGGCGACCGCGCGGCGATGGGACTAGCGTGCTTTATCGGGAGTTACTGGACCGCACGCATCCTGGTCGACTCGTTCTATTTTTCCCACGAAGACTGGCCTCAAGGACGAGAGTTCGTCATCGGCCACATTCTGCTGACGAGTTTGTTCGTGATGCTGGCCTGCAGTTACTGGGGACTGTTCGTGTGGCAGGTGTGGCTAAGAACCATGCGCTAGTCCTTCAATAGCTGCCTTGCGATCACCAACCGCTGAATCTCGCTGGTGCCCTCTCCGATGGTGCACAGTTTTACGTCGCGGTAAAACTTCTCGGCAGGATAGTCTTTGATGAAGCCGTAGCCGCCGTGAATCTGCACGCCTTCGTTGGCGCACCTCACGGCTACTTCGCTGGCGTAGAGTTTCGCCATGGACGATTCTTGCGTGGTCTTCATCCCGGCGTCTTTCATGGACGCGGCGCGCATGGTGAGCAGCAGGGCCGCATCGATCTCGGTGGCCATGTCGGCCAGTTTCCACTGGATCGCCTGGAAATCGCTGATCGCCTTGCCAAACTGTTTGCGCTGTTTGGAATATTTCAGGGCGGCCTCGTAGGCTCCCTCGGCCATGCCCAGCGACAAAGCGGCAATCGAGATGCGGCCGCCATCGAGCACACGCATGGCGTCGGGGAATCCCTGGCCCTCGCCGCCCAGCAGATTCTCCGCAGGAATTACACAGTCTTCGAAGATCAGTTCGGCGGTATCGCTGGCCCGCAGTCCGAGCTTGTTTTCCTTCTTGCCGGGACGAAATCCTTTGGTATCTTTCTCGACGACGAATGCGGAAATGCCGTGCGTATGCGCGGCGCGATCCGTCACCGCGAGCACAACAACCACGTCGGCATAGTGTCCATTGGTGCAGAAAGTCTTGGTGCCGTTCAGCACCCAGTTATTTCCGCGGCGCACGGCCGTCATGCGCGCGCTGCCCGCGTCCGATCCTGACGACGGCTCGGTGAGTCCCCATGCGCCGATGAATTCGCCGGTCGCCAGTTTGGAGACGTACTTCTTTTTCTGCGCTTCGTTGCCGGCCAGAAAAATATGGTTCGAACACAGGGAGGTGTGCGCCGCCACGATGATTCCGACCGACCCGTCGACGCGCGACAGTTCCTCGATCGCCGTGACGTACTCGACGTAGCCCATGCCTGCGCCGCCGTACTCGGGAGGAAAGACCATTCCCAGCAGCCCAAGCTTGCCCAGTTCCTTGATGGTGGCCAGCGGGAACTCGCCAGCCTCGTCCCACTTCATGACGTTGGGCTTGATCTCACGTTCGGCAAACTCGCGAACGCTTTTTTTTAAGTGCAACTGCTCTTCGTTCAGTTGAAAATCCAAGGGTCCTCCGGCACGCTCGGAACTGCGGATTGAGCAGTCCCGCATGAGGGCTTTGACTTTGACCAGCCCGAATTGTGATTAGAACATAGCGCTGGAAGAGGAAGAAGTTACCCCCGGAAGGGAAAGGAGAAGGATGGGAAAGCCCGCATGAACACTGGCGATTCTGCAGGTTTCGCTGTTCCACCCAACCGACCGGATGGTCTGGAAATCAGCCTGCGATGCTCTTCTGGAGCCAGCGCCGAAGATCCAATGCGAATTATACGCCTCGTCTCCAGGCCCGGCTTTCGCAAGAGAAAGACCATGAAACCACGAAGGGCACGAAGTATCACGAAGGGGATCGTTTGCTGGCGTTTTCCTTCGTGTGACTTCGTGTCCTTGGTGGTGGAGGTTTTCAGACTGAGCTACTACCAATGCTCGGCGCAAGAAAAGCCTGGAAGACCTCATTGGAAAGCAATCGTCCGCGTGGGGTGAGGTTAATGCGGCCGCCGTCGCGCTGCAGCAGTCCATCGTTGATTAACTCCGCGATCGCTGGCGACAGGTTATCGACGGCTTGTGGACCGAACGTCGCTGTGACATCTCGCAGCTCCACGCCCCGGTTCAGCCGCAAGCCGAGAAAAAAATGCTCTTCCAGCGCGGCGGCGTGCGTGACCACGGTTCTCTGCAAGGGCGTTCCGGCAACATATTTTTCCAGGACATCGGCGCTGGCCAGGCGCACAGCTTCAGCTTCCGGCGTCGCTGACCTGAGCATCGTGTGAGCGTCGACGCCAAAGCCCAGATACGGCTGCCGGGCCCAGTATTTGAGATTGTGACGTGATTCTGACCCGGCCCGGGCGAAATTGGAAATTTCATACTGGGCAATGCGGTTGGCTTCAAGACGCTCGCACGCCGCAAGATAGAAATC